>JACCDG010986869.1_pt1 | contig 19457 bp, 18 predicted proteins | sample 7442471 | NCBI WGS metagenome assembly JACCDG01 (sample SAMN15323444, study PRJNA562643) | freshwater metagenome | isolation source: river surface water | place: USA:Blue River Watershed | collected 2017-08-17 | reverse complement strand
CGGCCTTAACGTCAGCCATCAGCGCTTCACGTTTGAGCGACAGCAGCTCTTTAACGGTACGCTTATTGATTTCTTCCTGGAATGCGTTGCGCACCACGCGGTTCAACTGACTTGCGCCCGCACTTTCGTTCAAGCCCACGTTGCGGATGTACTCGGTGGGCTCTGTGATGCGCCAGCGTACGTACCAGTCAATCACGACCCGTTGCTTCTCGGCAGTGAGCATGGGCTCGGCATCCGTGCTGTCTAGCGTCAGCAGGCGCTTGTCGATATAAGAGACATTTTGGAAAGGCGGAGGCAACTTGAAGTTCAAACCGGGTTCGGTAATGACTTCCTTGATCTGGCCCAAGGCGTAGACCACGCCAAACTGACGCTGGTCCACCACAAACAAGGTGGAACTGGCCAAAGCCAGCAACACCAGCAGCGAAGAGAGAATAAATCCAATGCGGTTCATGGTCGGGTCCTAGCGGGAATCGCGTTCGCGCGAGCGGGCAGCATCACGACTGCGGACATCGTTGTTCACGATGGGCGCAACAGGTGCAGCCGGCTGGGTGGCAGTGGAAGGTGTTGATGCATCTGCAGCTGGGGCTGCATTCATCTGGAGAATTTTCTCAAGCGGCAAATACAACATGCTATTGCCTTGGCGAGACTCCACCAGCACTTTGGTCACATTGCCATAGATTTGTTGCATGGTGTCCAGGTACATGCGGTCACGGGTGACCTGAGGCGCCTTCTGGTACTCGGCAAACACCGAGCGGAAGCGCTGCGCATCACCCTGTGCTTGCGCGACCACACGGGCCTTGTAGGCATCCGCCTCCTCTTTCAAGCGGGAAGCGGAACCCACCGCGCGCGGCACGACATCATTCGCATAGGCCTCGGCCTCGTTCTTGGCGCGCTCACGCTCTTGGCCCGCCTTGAGCACATCATCAAAAGACGACTGCACTTGCTCAGGTGGGCGCACGCCGCCTTGCTGCAAGTTGATGCCTACAATTTCCACGCCTACCTTGTAGCGGTCCAGAATGGTTTGCATCAGGGCACGGACGCGTGGCGCAATCTGATCACGCTCTTCCGACAAGGCTGCGTCCATTTTCATTTTGCCCAAAACCTCGCGCACTGCAGTTTCTGCAGCTTGCACAACGGCGTCGTTCGGATTCTTGCTTTCGAACAGGAACGCACGGGCATCGCTCAAACGGTATTGCACGGCAAACTTGATGTCGAGGATGTTTTCATCCTCCGTCAGCATGGCAGACTCTTTCAGTCCGGTCGCTTTGAGCACGGTGTCGCGTCCCACGTCCACCGAACGGATCTGACTGACAAACACCAGCTCATGCTTTTCAATCGGATACGGCAGGCGCCAGTTGAAACCGGCATTGACCGTGGACTTGTATTTGCCGAACTGGGTGATCACAGCCTGCTGGCCTTCTTGCACAATGAAGAAGCCAGTACCTAACCAGATCAGGGCCAAAACCCCCAGGATCAGTCCCACGCCAATCCCGGCGCTCTTCATGTCGGGCTGAAACCCGCCGCCTGAAGCACCGCCGTTGCCGCCCCGTGGGCCGGAGCCTCCGCCAAACAAACCGCCAAGCTTGCGGCTGAAATCTCGCCATAGCTCGTCGAGATCAGGTGGCCCCGATTGTGCGGCACCGCGACGGTCTGGTTGCGTTTGCGGGGAATTCGCAGGCTTGGGGGGATCACTCTCCGGTGTTGCGCCTTCCGGCCGCTCGGAAGGCGCAGAAGAATCATCTCCACGGCCCCAGCGGGAGTCGTTCAGGTTGCACATTTTGCGCATCCACTGAGGCCAGCTGACCTTGGGGGGATTTGGCAGGGATAGTTTCATGTTTTTGTCTCGCGTACAACAGTTCGGGATTGTGCCCAATTACGAACCGGCCCCATGGGGCTCAGGGGAATACTCATCAGCATGGCTTGCGTTGGGAACCGCGCTGGCAACAGCCGCCAAGTGTTGGCGCAAAAGCGGTAGGCCCAAGTTTTCACGAGCGCTCACAAACACGCGGGGGGTTTGCACCCCATGCAAATCGTAAGTATCTTCCATCCGCAGCGGCTGCAGCTCTGGCGGCAAGGCATCCACTTTGTTAAACACCAGCAACTGCGGAATCTGGTCCGCACCGATTTCCGCCAGCACGGATTGAACCTGCTCAATTTGCTCAGTGAAATTGGGGTTGGATGCATCGACTACATGCAGCAGCAAGTCCGCATCGATGGCTTCCTGCAAAGTCGCCTGAAAAGCATCCACCAGCCCGTGCGGAAGGTCTCGGATGAAACCTACGGTATCCGACAAGGACACTGTGCGCTGCGCATCACCCAAATAGAGTTGGCGTGTCGTGGTATCCAAAGTCGCAAACAGCTGATCGGCCGCATAGGCGCGAGCCTTGACCAGGGTGTTAAACAATGTGGACTTGCCCGCGTTGGTATACCCGATCAGCGAAATATTGAAGGCATCGCGTCGTTCGCGCTGACGGCGCTGGGTCTGGCGCTGACGCTTGACCTTGGAGAGACGCTCTTTGGTGCGCTTGATGGTCTCATCGATCATGCGGCGATCCAGCTCAATCTGCTTCTCTCCTGGACCACCACGAACACCTGCCCCACCCGTCTGCCGCTCCAAGTGCGACCAGCGACGAACCAAACGGGTGCTGAGGTATTGCAAACGAGCCAACTCCACCTGCAGTTTGCCTTCATGGCTGCGCGCACGCTGAGCAAAAATTTCCAGAATCAGGTAGGTGCGGTCATTGACTGGCAGCTCAAGGTGCCGCTCCAGATTGCGCTGTTGGCCGGGGCTCAGGCTCTGGTCAAACAGGACTTCTGTAGCACCATGCTGCTGTGCCAGTAGCTTGATTTCATCCGCCTTGCCCGACCCTACAAACAAGGCAGCGTCGGGTGCTCGGCGTTTGCACGTAATACGGGCTACCGGGGTCAGGCCTGCGGTCTGCGCCAGCAAGCCCAACTCCTCCAGCTCTGCATCAAAGTTGGGTACACCTAAATCGACGCCAACCAATATGGTGGGCGCAACAATAGGCGGGGTTCGGGATGTCAAACGGGTGAAGGCGTCTGGACCAGCGCAAGCGGATGGGGCATCAGCCCCACCGCATCACGCAGTGGCGTTGTCTTCTGGAACAGCTGCCAGATTCACAGCCCGTCCGGGAACGATGGTGGAAATGGCGTGTTTGTAAACCATCTGGGTCACGGTGTTACGCAAAAGCACTACGTACTGGTCAAACGATTCGATCTGGCCCTGAAGTTTGATGCCGTTAACCAGATAAATGGACACTGGCACATGTTCCCTGCGCAAGGCATTGAGGAACGGATCTTGTAGAAGTTGGCCTTTGTTGCTCACGATATTCTCCGTGTTCAAGAGTGAATGAAGCTGGACGATACCACAGCCGCGCAAGCCCGGACTCGGCCCGGGCTCATCGCCACATGCCTAGCGGTCATCCTTGTCTGCGTAAGGATTGGTGGAAGACTTCATTTCAATGCGCAAGGGAGTCCCGACAAGATTGAACTCCTTGCGGAAACGCCCCTCCAGAAAGCGCTTGTAGGCCTCCGTCACGTGCTCCAGCGAGTTGCCATGGATCACGATAATGGGCGGATTCATGCCCCCTTGATGGGCGTATCGCAGCTTGGGGCGATATGCGCCATTTTTCTTGGGGGTCTGAAACTGTACGGCCTCCAACAGCAAGCGCGTAAGCACAGGTGTTGGCATTTTGCAGTTGGCAGCACGGTGCGCCTGGGCGATTGAGTCCCACACGGGCCCCAAGCCTTGACGTTTCTGCGCAGAAATCATGTGCAACGCAGCAAACTTGAGAAAACCCAGCCGGGTTTCCAACGAACGGCGTACCAACTCCCGCTGGTAATCGTCCACTGCATCCCATTTGTTGACGGCCACTACTACGGCACGACCGGACTCCAAGATGTAGCCAGCAATGTGGGCGTCCTGATCAGTCACACCTTGGGTGGCATCAATGAGCAACAGGACCACACTGGCCGACTCAATCGCCTGCAAAGTTTTGACAACAGAAAACTTCTCAATCGCCTCAAACACTTTGCCCTTGCGGCGCAATCCTGCTGTGTCTATGAGTTCGAATCGCTGCCCACCACGCTCAAAAGGCACAGAAATGGCATCTCTGGTCGTTCCAGGCATATCAAAGGCGACCAATCGCTCTTCACCCAGCCAAGTATTGATGAGGGTGGATTTACCAACATTGGGTCGGCCCGCGACGGCCAGCTTGATGACCGCAGGATCTTCAACCGTATCGGTCTCATCGGGCAATGCCCAACCCAAGCGGTCCAAGGCCATGTCCACCAAAGAGCGAATGCCTTGGCCATGCGCTGCAGACACGGGAAAAACCTCGCCCAGGCCCAGCTCATAAAACTCGACGAGCTGGACGCCCTCTTTCATGCCTTCGGCTTTGTTGGCAATCACCAGACAAGGTTTACCCAACTTTCGGAGGTATTTGGCGATGTCATGGTCTTGTGCCGACAATCCGCCGCGCGCATCCACGACAAAGACAACCACGTCCGCCTCGGCCACCGCTTGCTGAGTCTGCTTGGCCATTTCACGATAAATACCGCTGCTGGCGTCGGGCTCGAAACCTCCGGTATCAATCACGATGAATTCGTGTTTGCCTTGTTTGCCGTTGCCGTAGTGGCGATCCCGCATCAAACCTGCGTAGTCTGCAACGATCGCATCCCGCGTTTTGGTTAATCGGTTGAATAGCGTGGACTTGCCCACATTGGGGCGGCCCACCAAGGCAATCACTGGTGTCATGCTTCTAGACCCTTCAAATTTATTCGGGTCGGAACGCAAAAACGCCGCCCTTTTGCGTAACGGCAATTAATGTCTTACCAACTAGCACCGGGGCACCCACGATCGAGGAACCATCCGTACTAGCGCGATCCATCGGGGCGCCATCGGTGCGGGAGAGAAAATGCAACAAACCCGAGCTGTCGCCAACAACCAAGGTTTGGCCAGCCACCAACGGCGTCCCCAAGCCGCGCCAGCGCAGGGTTTCAGATACCCAAAGACGTTCGCCCGAGCTTCGACTCCAAGCCATCAGCTTGCTATCTGACTCGGTACCGAAAACATACTCGGCATCTCCAGCCAATCCTGTCACCCCCGCAGCCGCCTTGTTCCACAACAGGGTTCCCTTGCTGGCATCGACACAGGCAACGGCAGCTTGGTACGAGCGGACACATACATTGCTTTGCATCCGGCTTACGCCTGCCACCAGGTCAACGAGGCGCTCAACCTCGTTGGTACCGCGGCTCACGGCTACGGGCACCTCCCATCGTGCTGCTCCATTCAGAGGATTCAAGCCCAAAAGACGGCCTGCAACACCCACCACCAAGGTGTCCCCAACAGCCATCAGGACGCCTGCTTGTCCCAATACCAAGGGATCCGAAGAGCGTTGCATTTGCCACAGCCGTTGACCATTCGCGGCATCAAAAGCCGTGACAGTGCGATCCGCTGAAAGGGTAAAAACGCGTGCACCTGCAACCAGGGGGGTTGTCAAACTCAAAGCCCCCATGCGCTGGCGCCACAGCACCTTGTCAGAAGACAAGGCAATCAGCTCACCAGCCTCCGAAACGACAGCGAACGTCTGACCGTCGCCTCCCACACCTGAGACCAAAGGAGCACCTACACCCAACTGCCAAACCAAACGTCCCGTCTCACCTTGCAGGGCCGTCACAGTTCCATTTGCAGATGCGAGCAAGACCCGCGCGCCAACCACGTGCGCTTGCGCGGTCCCATCCAGAGGGCCAACTTGGGCAGTCCAAGCAGATTTCACCCCGATAAGTCCGATGTTGGCTCCCAACTCCTTGGGTACCGGCTTGCTCGGACCAGAACAGGCAGTGACCACCGCAGCGAATGCGACAACACAGAGGCCACGGCGCGCTTGACGCAACACAGTCAACACCATCATCAATCAACCACCGTTTCGGATGCTCCCAAGGCCCCCAGCTTCACAGACACCAAACGACGGTATTCCGCCCGGGCATCCAATCCAGCCCAAGCTTTACGGTACTCGGGAATAGCTTCCGCGCCTTTTCCTTGCGCTACCAACAAATCACCCTTCTTGTCTGACACCAACGCATTGAACGATGCAGGGTAACTTTCAGCCAGAACCTTGGAGGCAAGCTCGAACTCCTTGGCGTCGATATGAACCCCTGCAAGTCGCAGCTTGGCCACCGCTGCATAGGCCGCATCTGCTTGGCTTGCCCCGACCCAGGTCAAGGCGCCTCTGGCCAAGTCGACCTTGCCCCCCTGGTAGGCCAGTTTGGCGAGCGAAAGACCGGCCTGCTGCGCATACACCGTCGAACCAAAGCGCTCTTTCATATCACTGAACACACGCTCAGCCAACACCAAATCACCACTGCGCAAGACTTTTTCGACCTCCTCGAACATCACCGAGGCTTGGGCGGCTGTGCGTTTTTGCCAGTATTGGTAACCGTTCCAGGCAGCGAATGCGCCCAACACCACGATCAGCAAGCCCGTAATCAGGTTGCCGTATTGGTTCCAGAAATGCTTCAGCTGGTCGAGTTGTTCTTGTTCTTCGAGATCGAGGTGATTTGCCATAAAAGGTATCCGTTTAAGCGTTGAATTGTAGGCTGGACGCCCATTGCGCGACATGAGCCAGTGGCTGCATAGTCTGGGTTCCCACACCATCGCGCAGATGCTTCACCGTAACCTGCCCCTGGGCCAACTCGTCGGCGCCGAACACCAAGGCAAATGCAGCGCCACTGGTATCCGCTTTCTTGAACTGCGACTTGAAACTACCCATCCCTTCAGAACCAGCGGCATGCATTTGTACGCAAACGCCCAGCTCACGCAGTTGTTGCAATGTTCGCAATACCTGCGGCATGGCAGCGGCATCAGGTACCACAGCATAGGCGTGTGGCACCTGCAGAGGGGTTTGCCCGCCTTGCTCCTTCAAGAGTTCGAGCACACGTTCAATGCCCAAGGCCCAGCCCACGGCAGGTGTTGGCTTGCCACCGATCTGCACAACCAGATCGTCATAACGGCCACCCGCACAAACCGTGCCTTGAGACCCCAAACGGTCCGTAACAAACTCAAAAACTGTCAGGTTGTAGTAGTCGAGTCCACGCACCAGACGCGGGTTGATGGTGTAGGCAATACCGTTGACATCGAGAATGGCTTTGAGTCCTTCAAAGTGAGCAAGAGACTCGGTACCCAAGAAATCCAATAGACGCGGTGCTCCAGCAACCAATTCCTGCATAGCCGGGTTTTTGGTGTCTAGGATGCGCAAGGGATTGCTGTGCAGCCTGCGCTTCGCTTCTTCATCCAGTTGGTCTACGTGTTTCTCAAAATACGCAATCAGTTGTGCACGATGTTGCGCCCGCTCTGCGGGTTGGCCCAAGCTGTTTAACTCCAGGCGAACATCGGTAAGGCCAATCATTTTCCAAAGAGAAGTGGCAAGCAAAATCACTTCCGCATCGGTATCCGGGCCGGCAAACCCCAGGGCTTCGACACCGACCTGGTGAAACTGACGGTAACGGCCACGCTGGGGCTTTTCGCGCCGAAACATCGGCCCCATGTAGAACAATCGCTTGCCACCGTCATAGAGCAAATTGCTCTCAACCACTGCACGCACAACAGCGGCAGTCCCTTCCGGACGCATGCTCAGATGTTCGGCCTGGCCATGTTTGTCAGAGCGGTCCTCGAAGGAATACATTTCCTTCTCAACGATATCTGTGACCTCACCGATGCCGCGCACAAACAGTGCAGTGTGTTCAAGGATAGGCGTTCGGATATTACGAAAGGCATAGCGCGCCATACAGACACGAATCATCGACTCGAACCACTCCCAACGTGCCGACTCGGGCGGCAGGATGTCATTCATCCCTTTTACGCCAACCAACTTCTCCGCCTTGCGCGGAACTGCCTTCTCATCCATATGCAATCAAATCAAGTGTTTTGGGAGGCCGGCGCAAACCGTTGCCGAATGTAGTCTTCGACTACCGTCTGAAACTCCGCAGCGATAGCGTCACCACGAAGGGTCATGCGCTTTTCACCATCAATAAAAACCGGGGCGGCGGGCGCCTCGCCGGTTCCAGGCAAGCTGATGCCAATATCCGCATGTTTACTTTCACCAGGGCCATTCACGATACAGCCCATCACCGCAACCTTCAAACTCTCTACCCCTGGGTAGGCAGAACGCCAGACCGGCATCTTTTCTCGCAAGAAATCATCAATCTGTTTCGTGAGTTCCTGAAAGGTGGTACTCGTTGTCCGCCCGCATCCTGGGCATGCTGTAACGCTTGGCACAAACTTTCGCAAGCCGAGAGACTGCAAGATTTCGGAGGCGACTACTACCTCCTGAGTTCGAGCCTCACCGGGAGCTGGTGTCAGAGAGACTCGGATGGTGTCGCCGATACCATCCTGCAACAGTACCGACAAGGCAGCGGTAGACGCCACCGTTCCTTTGGTGCCCATTCCGGCCTCGGTCAAACCCAAGTGCAGGGCATAGCGTGAACGCTGTGCCAATGCCCGATACACCGAGATCAAATCCTGCACACCACTGACCTTGCAAGACAGAATGATTTGCTCCGCAGCTAGGCCGATCTCCTGAGCACGCTCGGCAGACTCTAAGGCCGAAAGGATCAATGCCTCGTACATCACCTGCTTGGCATCCCAAGGTTCGATGCGCTTGCTGTTCTTGTCCATCAAAGACGCCAGCAAATCTTGATCCAAACTGCCCCAATTCACGCCAATACGAACGGCTTTATCCCACTTCACAGCGGCCTCGATCATTTGGCCAAACTGCTTATCCCGTTTGTCGCCCTTACCCACATTGCCGGGGTTGATGCGGTACTTGGACAGTGCCTGGGCACAGTCTGGAAACTCACTGAGCAGACGATGGCCGTTATAGTGAAAATCCCCAACAAGCGGAACCGCTATGCCCATGCGATCCAACTGTTCACGGATGTAAGGCACTGCCTGAGCGGCTTCCGGTGTGTTAACCGTTATGCGCACCATTTCAGAACCGGCCAAGGCCAATTCCTTGACCTGAATCGCTGTGGCAATTGCATCAACTGTGTCAGTATTGGTCATTGACTGGATGCGCACAGGGGCACCGCCGCCCACGGTTACCACATTCCCACCCCATACCACACGCGCTTGCAAGGAGTCGCGCAACTGGGGAACAATCATTGGAACAGGAGAGCCGCTTTCCACTACTTCACCTCAAATCTTGCAACATTGTCTTTGGCAATCGCAGCCAAATTAAGGGGCTTACCTTTTACCTCCACGTCAGTGACGTCAGCACGCCCAACAACCACCGACAGAGGCAGCGCTCCAGAGACACCTACTTCATCGCCTTGCATCAAGTTTCTACGCATCAAAACTTGACCCTTGGCGTCGGTCACCTCCACCCATGACGCACCTTTCACACGAAACACCACGTGTTGTCCGGCAACCGGTACAGGCGCACTCCCCCCACTCAATGGAGGCGCAGCGACCGCAACCGGTGCCACACCGACTGGAGACGACTGGGTCAATACCTCCGGCGCCGACGCGACAGCCACAGCGGCCATGGCAACTGGCTCCACCACCAAAGGCGGAACTGGATCTGGTGCATTGCTGGTGCTTGTCGGCATCAACTGCACAGTCTCTGGGGAAATGGTCACTTCATTGGTAGCAGTGTCAGCTTGCCACTCCGGGAAGAGAAAGACCCCCAGTGCTGCCGCCAACAAAACCATCACGACAATGACCGCAGGCTGCCTGAGGGCTGCAGGTACAGAAAATGAACGCCTTTCTCCCGCTGCATGAAAAGGCGTATTGATGCCGCCCTCACTGGTCCCCAAACGAGGAATGTGTTGATGCGGTAATTTGGACAAGACTGGCGCCGGATCTATTTTCAGCGTACGGCACACACTGGAAGCCAAGGCACGCACAAAAACGGCATCCGGAAGCAAGTCAAAACGATCTGCCTCCAGCGCTTCCAATTTTTTGACTGGCACCTTCATCGACACCGCCAATGCCGCAACATGCAGCCCCGCGGCCTCGCGCGCGGCCCGCAACAAGGCCCCGGCAGTAACAAGAGCTGGCGATTCGTCTGACACTACCGAATCTGCCGTCGGCAAAGAACTGACCTCACTCATCAAATGCCCCGCGTTCAAACAAGCCTACTTCCTTGGATTGCGGAAAGCGCTTGCTGAGCTGCGCCCCTAACTGCGCAACCGCATCGCGATTACCCAACGCTCGCTCCACCTTGATACCTAACCACAAAGACTCTGCATTGGCCAAATCCCCGTTATTGATGCGGCGGATGTAGAACTGCGCGCGTACATACTCTCCACGTTGAAAAAGTACCAAGGCCAAGTTGTAGCCCGTCACAGGGCTACCGGCGTCTAGTTCATATGCGCGTTGCAAGCTAGCTTCAGCCTCCATCCGCTGTCCGGCCTTGGCTTGGCAAACGCCCATGGCCATCCAAGACTTGGCCTTGTCCACATAGCTTGGCTCAGAGATGGCGGCAAGAAATTGACGGCTCGACTCTGCCATGCGCCCTTGCTGACACAACAACCAACCGAGGTTGTGTTGCACGGAGGAAGCTTGCGGGTTGATTTGCAGGGCCTTGCGAAAACTCTCTTCAGCCAATGAGGCATCATTCAATCGCATGTATATGAGGCCACGTAAATTGTGGGCCTCCAGCAAGGTGGGATCCGCGGCAATAGATTGCTTCAATTCATCCAGCGCGATCGTAGTCTGCCCATTGTTGTAATACCCCACTGCCAGTTCTAGTCGGATTCGCGCACGTTTTCGTGCCAACGTCTCATCCGACTCTGTCAACAAATCACTTCCGGGGGCTGCGGGCGGTGAACTCGACGCACAGCCTGAAATTATCAGCGCCAAGGCACCCAGCACCAATAGACTTTTTAGGCAGTGCCATAACGAACGGGCAGAGAAAAACAAATCAGGCATTGGTTCCCTTTGTCGGCTCAGTGCGAGCTATTTCCATTACCGGCTGGAGCATAACGGTTCGCTGCTTGGACATGCGCTTCGCTACATCCGTACGGTCTTTCACATCACCAGCCAACTGACCGCAGGCAGCGTCAATGTCATCACCGCGTGTTTTCCGTACGGTGGTCACGATACCAGCGTCACTCAGAATCTTGGAGAAGGCCTGCACCTGAGCTGCGCTGGAGCGCTTGAGCCCTGAGGCCGGAAACGGATTGAAAGGAATCAGGTTGAACTTGCAGGAAACAGCATGCCCATCTACAGGCTTCACCAACGCAACCAGTTCTCGCGCATGCGCGGGAGTGTCGTTGACACCGTCGAGCATGCAGTATTCAAAGGTAATGAAATCCCTTGGTGCAAAAGCCAAGTAACGGCGACAAGCATCCAGCAACTCAGACAAAGGGTATTTGCGGTTCAAAGGAACCAAGTTGTCGCGCAGAGCATCATTGGGTGCATGCAGAGAGACAGCCAATGCGACAGGGCAGTCAGCACCCAAGCGATCCATCATGGGCACTACGCCCGACGTTGATACTGTGACCCGGCGCCGTGACAGCCCATAGGCATTGTCATTGAGCATCACATGTAGTGCGGGAACCAACGCTGCATAGTTTTGCAAGGGCTCGCCCATTCCCATCATCACCACGTTCGAAATAACGCGCTGACTAACACCAAGGTGTTTGCGCAAGAAATGCTCTGCGAACCACAACTGGGCAATGATCTCGCCGGTAGTCAGATTGCGGCTAAAGCCTTGGTGCCCGGTGGAACAAAAACGACAACCGACGGCACAGCCCGCTTGGGAGGAGATGCATAACGTACCGCGATCGTCTTCCGGAATGAAGACCGCCTCGACGGCGTCACCGCCGCCTACGTCGAACAACCACTTGATGGTGCCATCTGCCGATATGTGCTGGGTGATCACCGCCAGCGGCTTCATTTCGGCACAAGTCTTCAGTTTTTCACGCAAAGACTTGGCAAGGTCGCTCATGTCATCGAAGGATGAGGCCCCTCTTTGGTGAATCCAGCGAAACAGCTGCGTAGCCCGGAAACGCTTCTCCCCAAGCCGCTCGCAAAAAGCGGCCAATCCCTCAAGATCGAATTCAAGAAGATTGGCCGTCATTGCATGTCTTAGCGGGAGTACACGTTCATGCCAGCGAAGAAGAACGCGATTTCGGCAGCGGCGGTTTCCGCGGCGTCAGAACCATGCACGGCGTTGGCATCAATGCTGTCTGCAAAATCAGCACGAATGGTGCCGGGAGCAGCCTTCTTGGGATCGGTAGCGCCCATCAGGTCACGGTTTTTCAGGATGGCGTTTTCACCTTCCAGGGCTTGGATCATCACGGGACCGGAAACCATGAAATCGACCAAATCCTTGAAAAAAGGACGTGCTTTGTGGACTGCGTAAAAAGCCTCTGCTTCACCGCGAGACAGGTGCGCCATGCGCGCAGCAACAACCTTCAGGCCAGCAGCCTCAAAGCGGGCGTAGATTTGGCCGATCACGTTTTTGGCAACTGCGTCGGGCTTGATGATGGAGAGTGTGCGTTCGATAGCCATAGGATTCCTGTTATGAGTGAAGAGACATTTGCCCTAGCAAAGGCAAAGCGCTGGATTTTACACTGCGATTAACGGCTCCGGCCGCCTCTGCGCTGCCCACCCTGCCCGCCGCGGGGTCTGCCAGTGCCCTCTTGGCGTTGACGTGAGAAACTGTCGGCACCGATATACCCAAAAGACGTTTTCATGGGATCAGGTTGGGCGCTTGCCTGGCGATCGACAGGCTTTTCTTTGCGACTGCCCGCACGGCCAGAATTCGTGCCTGGAGCAGGACTGGCTTTTGGATGGGAAGGCCCTCGCCCCCCTGACGATCGGCCGCGAGCGGGGTTGCGTTTGCCTGACGCCCTTGCAGTACGCCCTGCACCATCGGCAGGACCATCTGCCCGAGGGCGCGCAGCTCCAGCGGCTTGCGCCAAGGCGCGGATATCTACATCGTCAAGCTCCATCCAAGCGCCTCGCTTCAGGCCACGTGGCAGCACCATGGCACCATAGCGAATTCGGATCAGCCGACTCACTGCATGTCCCACAGACTCCAGCATACGGCGCACTTCTCGGTTGCGCCCCTCCGAAATCGTGACACGGTACCAACAGTTGGACCCTTCGCCACCGCCCTCCTCGATAGAGCCAAATTGCGCCATGCCATCGTCCAACTGAACACCATCGAGCAAAGCCTGCTTCTCTTCCTTGCTCAAGGCGCCCAAAACGCGTACTGCATATTCGCGCTCGAGTCCAAAACGCGGATGCATGAGGTTGTTGGCCAATTCGCCAGAGCTGGTGAAGAGCAAGAGACCTTCAGTATTCAAGTCCAAACGCCCAACAGATTGCCATTTGCCTTGCTGTAACTTGGGCAGCTTGCGAAATACAGTGGGGCGATTCTGCGGGTCGTCATGGGTCACCACCTCACCCGCAGGCTTGTGGTAGGCAATGACACGTGCTGGCGGCGGATCAATTCGGTAGCGAATCGGTTTGCCGTTGACCTTGATGCTGTCGCCAAATTGGATGCGCTGACCGATATGGGCCGGTTCGTTGTTGACGGATATGCGGCCCTCAAGAATAAGTTGCTCCATCTCCAGGCGAGACCCCATTCCGGACTGCGCCAGAACCTTATGCAATTTGGGAGTCTCTGCCTGAGGTTGCAACACCCGTTTTGGGGGGGACAACTCTTCGGCAGCATCGTCAGCATCAAACTGGCCGGACACCACGTCCTCAAACCGGTACACGGTGCTGTTCTCGGTAGCTACCTTTGCCTCCACGGGCGGCGCCACCCCAGCTACAGACGGCGTCTGGACCTGCTCGGCGGCATCAGAAGGCATGATTTTAGGGGCTTCATTCATGTGTGGGACCCATTTCAGATTCAAGGGTAAGGGGTGCGTCGAGGGACATCGTCATTTGAGGCCCCGCATCACCCGCTGTAGGGGGGCTGACAGGGTCTTCCAGGGCCGATGCCATCTCAACGAGTGCATCACCTGCTTGGGCAGGGGGCTCCAGCAAAGGCAACTGGTCTAGGGAAGCAAGCCCTAAATCATCCAAAAACTGCTTGGTGGTAGCAAACAGGGCAGGTCTGCCGGGCGCCTCACGGTGACCAATCACCTCGACCCAACCCCGGTCTTCCAACTGCTTGATCAACAAAGAGCTAATCGTTACCCCGCGAATATCCTCCATATCACCCCGGGTCACAGGCTGGCGGTACGCAATGATGGCCAAAGTTTCCAACGTGGCGCGGGTGTACTTGGGAGGTTTTTCAGGGTGCAGGCGATCAAGGAATTCCCGCATTTCGGGACGACTCTGAAAGCGCCACCCTGTAGCCACACTGACTAACTCCATGCCGCGCCCGGCCCAATCATTGCGCAAATCCTCCAGCATTTGCTTGATGGAATCCACACCAATCGCATCCGCAAACAGCTCCCGCATGTTTTTCAGCGGCAATGGTTGTTGTGCACACATCAAGGCGGTCTCAAGGACTCGCTTGGCATCGACCATGTTCATAGTCAGGACGTTTCGAAAAAGTCACCAGCAAATTGAGCGATCACAATGATCGTCGTTGGCAATCGGCGCGTTGGCAGCGCATGGGTGGCAGGCCACAAGCGGAGGGCTTGGGCGCATCAGTGTCCTCCCGGACCTGCGTCGGGATTGTAACTGAGCCCCCACAAGGCCAAAAGAGCCAGAAAATCAGCGGCAGGTTCGGCATGGAATTCCTGCCACACCCCGGTAACCGGGTGGTGAAAAGCCAGACGAAATGCATGCAAGGCCTGCCGGTGCATACCCGACTCGGGGCGTCCTCCGTACAGCACATCACCGACCAAGGGATGCCCCAGCGAGGCCATATGCACGCGAATCTGGTGTGTTCGCCCAGTATGCAAGGCACAACGGACCCAACATCCGGCGACCGAATTGGCCTGCAAAAACACATCTGTTTTGGCCTGCTTACCCGGGGAAACCGATAAATCCACCACAGCCATACGCAAGCGATTGCGGGGGTCTCGTCCGATGGGTTTGTCCACAGTTACCTGTGCCCCACCCTTCCAAGGCTGGTGGGCCAGCGCCAAATATTGCCGACTGACTTCACGTGCGGCGATCGCCTTGACCAAGGCATCCATAGCCGCACGCGTACGAGCAACAACCATCAATCCACTGGTGTCCTTGTCCAGCCGATGCACGATACCGGCTCGCGGAACACTTGCGAACTCAGGATCTCTGGCCAACAAACCATTGAGCAGGGTACCGCTCCAGTTCCCCGGGGCAGGATGCACCACCAAACCGGCTGGCTTATTGATGACCAAAAGGTGGGCGTCTTCGTAGACAACCTCCAAATCCATGGCCTGGGCCTTGAAGGCTTGGCTTTGCTGGGTAGGTCGCAGCTCCACTGCAATGACGTCGCCGGCCTTGACGCGCAGAGCGGGTTTGCCAACCGCCTGGCCATTGAGGGTCACAGCCCCTTCATCGATCAATTGCTGCAGGTAATTGCGAGAAAACTCGCCAGCAGCAAGAGCCAGGGCACGATCGATACGCTCACCATGCTGTTCCGCATTGACCGAAACCTTGCGAAGCTCAACCTCAGAAACCCCATCCAATGCCTCGTCTTCCGAATCGGGCTCACTGGTATGCGTCGATATAATTCCGCCGGTCTGATTCAAGAAGGTCCCCAAGATGCTGCGTGTGAAATTATCGGTCGTTTATGCCTCACTATGGGCGGCCGTATCGCTGGTCGTAGCCGGATGTTCATCGACCCCTATCGACAAGACAGCCGGCATGAGTCCCAACCGCTTGTACGCCGAAGCCAAAGATGAAATGGGCTCTTCCCAATGGGACAAGGCTGTTCCGTTGCTTGAAAAACTGGAGGCGCGTGCTGCCGGTACACCGCTGGCCCAACAGGCACAGCTGGATAAAGCATATGCGCACTACAAAGCGGCCGAGCCTGCGCAAGCCCTTGCGACACTAGACCGCTTTCTCAAACTGCACCCTGCGAGTCCGGCACTTGACTACGCCCTCTACCTCAAGGGCATCATCAACTTCAATGATGACTTGGGACTGCTTTCGTCCATCACGCGACAAGACCTCTCTGAGCGTGACCAGAAGGCGGCAAAGGAATCGTTTGAATCCTTCAAAGAGTTGAGCTCGCGCTTTCCCGATTCACGCTACACACCCGACGCTCGGCAACGCATGGCCTATATCGTAGGCTCCCTGGCACAGTACGAAGTGCATGTGGCCCGTTACTATTACAAGCGTGGTGCCTACCTTGCCGCTGCCAACCGGGCTCAACAAGCGGTCACGGACTACCGCGACGTGCCTGCCATCGAGGAGGCGCTGTTCATCTTGTACAAATCGTATGACGCATTGGGCATGGAACAACTGCGTGATGATGCCAAGCGGATTCTGGAAAAGAACTACCCGCAATCTGACTATGTACTCAAAGGCGGAAAGACGAACACGGATCCATGGTGGAAGGTTTGGTAAGCGCCTGCAGCGCTTGGTGAAACTCACCGACATGTCCTAGCAGAGGCATGTCTGGCAAGCTCGCAAGCAGACTTCGGCCATAACCCATCTGCAGCAACCGCACGTCACAAATGACCAACACGCCACGGTCCGTTTCGCGCCGGATCAAGCGCCCAACGCCTTGTTTGAGCGCCATGGCTGCTTGGGGTAGCTGGTAATGGGTAAAAGGACTTTTACCCTCTGCTTCCAGTTGAAGGCAGCGCGCCTCCACCACCGGGTCATCGGGGGGGGCAAAGGGAATTTTGTCAATCACCACCATCTGCAAAGCATCGCCAGGCACATCCACACCTTCCCAAAAGGAACCCGTAGCGACTAGGACATAGCCAGACTCACCCGCTCCCGTAAAGCGGGCCAACAATTCGCGTTTGGATGCCTCCCCTTGCAACAGCACCTGTAAGGAACCGGATTCCGGCAAGCGGGCGCGCAATATGTCAGCAATGCGCCGCATAGCCCTCAAGGTGGTCGTCAGAACGAGGGTCCGCCCCCCCAATAGATTCGCTGCCTGCCCGACCAATTCTGCGACCTCGTCGCTATGGCGCGTATCGGACGGCTTGGGAAAGCCTGCAGGAACATAGAGGCACGCTTGTCGCGCATAGTCAAAGGGACTTGAAACTTGCAGGACTTGGGCCCCTTCCAGTCCGTGCGTAGACACGAAAGAAGCCAAACCGGCATCATGACCCAAGGTCGCAGACGTAAAAACCCACGCAGGGCCTGCGTGTACGTCGCCACTCTCGATCAGACGCTCACGCAGTGCATCCGCAATCGTCAACGGGGACTCCTGCATCCGCAAGCGTATGCCACATTCAATCCACCGCACACCGCCGTCTGTTGGGGGCTGGCGGAAATGCGTCAGCCGCTCTGCGAGCGCCAGGGCTCGTGAATGCAGGGCAGCAAGGGCCTCAGCTGCCCCTGCCACGCTGGCCACTGCGGCCATGGCATCCGCCAAGGCCCTATCCACTTGCGCCAGGACCTGATGCCACTGCGCAGGCGCAACACCCTGAGGAGCCTCCCCTACCCATCGCAATCGAGTTTGGGGGGCAGCTGGTGCCTTGCACGCCAGTTGCCACTCTGCCAGCGCCCCCTCCAGGCGCATGGCAAGCTCTTGCCAATCAGCAAAACCTCGCGCATGCAGCAGCCCCAGCGTGACCAAATCCCTCCCCCACGCCAGCAACTGACCCGTTCCCAACTGGCGACCCAGAAACTGGATGCCAATTTCATTGAGTTGGTGCGCTTCATCAAACACAACGGCGTTTACGGTGGGCAACAACTCTGCAACCCCAGATTCGCGCACATTCCAGTCTGCAAAAAACAGGTGGTGGTTTATCACCACCACGTCGGCAGCCATCGCCTCACGCCTGGCCCGGTAAACGTGACAGCCTTGGAACTGGGGACACTGGGTACCTGTGCAGTTCTCCCGGGTCGATGTAACCAGCGGAATGACTGGTGACTGTTCATCCAGAGCCGCCAGCTCCGCCAAATCACCGTTGCGTGTCACCAAGGCCCAGTGCTCTACCGATGCCAATGCTCGCAGATCTGCAGGGCGGGGCAACATACCGCTATGCCTTGCCTGCTGCAGGCGACTCAGGCACAGGTAGCTGGTTCGGCCCTTGAGCAGCGCCACGCGGGTTGGCAGCCCCAGGGCAGCGAGCAACTGCGGAATGTCGCGGCCAAACAGCTGGTCTTGCAAAGCTTTGGTTGCCGTTGAGATCAGGGTGCGCCCACCACTCAACAAGGCCGGCAACAAATACGCAAAGGTCTTACCAACCCCGGTCCCAGCCTCCACCACTATCACCCCGCCCTGTTCCAGCGTCTGTGCGATGGCATTGGCCATCACCCGCTGGCCTTCGCGCGGCCTGAACCCCTCTACTGACCGTGCCAGAGGACCTTGGGCCGCCATGGCCTGCTCAACGGCTTGGGGAAGCGTCACGATTCAGGCAGGTTCGTCGGGTTGCAAAGCGCCTTGCAAACGGGCAATTTCATCACGCAGGGCAAGACGGCGCTTTTTGAGCCTGCGCATCATCAACTCGTCGGTCGGAGCGTCCTCATGGGCACGGTCGATCAGCGCGTCCAGATCGCTGTGCTCCATGCGCAATTCAATCAGGCGGCGCCGCGGGGAGTGGTGATTCGTTTCCAAGGGTAAATGGGGAGAAGTACGTGGTTAAATGGCACCGAACTGCAAGGTGCCCGCTCGATAATACGGCCGGACTGCACCCCACGACCCCAAATACCCTATTTGTTCGCATACCATGGCCACGACTGGATACCGTCTTACCGCCTCTACCGGCATCCACAAGGGTGACCGCGAATACCAGCAGGACCAGGTGGCTCTGCTCAAGCACCCTCGGGTGAACGGCTGCCTGTTGGCCGTAGTCGCAGATGGCATGGGCGGCCGCAGCGGTGGACGCAAAGCTTCAGACCAGGTGATGATGACGGCCAAGCAGCTGTTTGAGCGCTACGACCCGGATACCGATGACGCTGCGGCCACCCTGATGCAGGTGGTGCAGGAAGCCCATATCGTCATTAAGCTGACGGCCATCTCCTCTGAGGAGGAGCCCCACAGCACACTGGCCGCATTCCTGATCAACCCAGGTGGCGACTGCCACTGGGCCCATACAGGCGACTCCCGGGTCTACCACTACCACGGCAACCGCTTCGTGAAGCGCACCATGGACCATTCGTATGTGCAGGCACTGGTGAACCGCGGAGAACTCACCGAAGAACAGGCTGCCGTACACCCCCAGTCCAACATCCTGATGGGCTGCCTGGGGACCGAGAGTGATCCGCCCGTGGACTTCCATTTCATACCCAAGCTGCGCGCGGGAGACGTGCTATTGGCTTGCAGCGATGGTGTCTGGCACTACTTCAACAACGGCGAATTGGGGTCCGTGCTGTCCACCTTGTCGGCCCGCGAGGCCACCGAATTCCTGAT
>JACCDG010417217.1_pt1 | contig 19464 bp, 23 predicted proteins | sample 7442471 | NCBI WGS metagenome assembly JACCDG01 (sample SAMN15323444, study PRJNA562643) | freshwater metagenome | isolation source: river surface water | place: USA:Blue River Watershed | collected 2017-08-17 | reverse complement strand
GTTGAGAGAGGCCCCAATTGGGACACCATCTCCGAAATCCGCATCGTTAAGGCGGAACATGCCTATAATCCCATAACTCTAGAGCAAGCGAGGGATCTGTGAACGAGAAGATCATCGGGGCGGCTGTGATCTCCTCCAACGGAGATATGTTCGCTATGGCACCACCTGCCCGCCATGGCGATGTCATTCGCTACATGGTCACCCAGGGCAAGAAGTCCCAGGAGGTGTTCGACGCCGAGCAGGGCTTTGTGACTAGTACCTGCAGATTCGTCAATCGCCAGGAAGCTTACCAAATCGCCAAGGAGAACGGTCAGCTTATCAGGCCGGAAATCGACCATATACCCGGCACTCTGTTCTCCGAGAACGTTTGGTAGAACAATACGTAGTGACGATCGCCTCTCCGTGATACGGTGTCGTACCAAATCGCGGAGAGAGTGTAGTGAGCGACGAATACGACATCGACAGCCTGCTCAGGTTCGATCCTCTCGATACAGCTGAAAAGCTGGTCGGGACCGACGACCAAGACACCGTGTCAATGGTCGGACTGGCCCTCGCCATCAGGCACAACGCGACCAAGGAGAAGGTCTTAACGGCCAGGGGTGATACTTCGTTCTCTTGTTCGGTGGACCGCTATCTCTCGGTAGTCAATGGTCTTGGTTTCGAGAGGGTCTTGCTGGATCATTTCAATCGTCCTTCTCACGACGATGCTGGTCGCGAGGTGACAGAGTTTTTGGCCATCTATGCTCGACCTGACGGCCTTCTGTTGAGGATTGACACCTATGGGGACCTAATCAATAGCGCTAATATCTATTTTAATGTGTCTTACATTCCGGAAGATCGCTCCAAGCTTCCGCTATGCTCTGGTCACACGAAAATCGTCTCATCGTCTTCTCACGTTTGGGTAGGACACCAGGACGTTCGCGAGGCCCTCCGACATAAAATCGAATCTTTCGAAAAGGTCGGATCGTTCACCAATCCGTGGGTCGAGCGGCCATTTCTGTGGCTACTGAACTACCAGGATACCAAGGTGCTCAATTGCGATTATGAGGAAATCAACGCTGATCGAATCAGCCGGATGCCTGAGTGGGTCCGAAACATGATCACGGTTCGTGATGAAGATCTCAATGCCGTTTGAGTCACTTATCTCTATTTTTTAGATTTACCGCTCGGAGTACGGGTCCAGTTGATACGCTGGGAATTCGATTTCTTGGAGGCGTTTGCCCTCTTCTCGCTGGCGCTCATGGCGGCAACGGTCGAAGCGGGGCGACAGGCAGGATAGGGTCGCTTGCCCTTCTCGGCCTCAGATCGGCCACAGGGCTTACCGGTCTTGACGTCTACCCATTTTTCACTGAACCAACGTCCTAACCCGCCCTTTGCCATGGTCATTTTCCCTTCACTTTGTTGTTGGGACCGGACCACGATCCGCCTCTTTTCTTATATTCCTTAGCGGCCCAGCCGTTTGCATAAGCTGACGGATATACATCGAATTTTGAACGAGCTTCGGACTTCACTCTAGACCAAAGTTTAGGCTGAGTGGGCTTCGGAGATTTTGGATTAATAGCCATCTTGTTTTCCCCCACTTAGGACAGGAACAGGAAGAAGGAAGAACCAGCTTGAGCTTCGGTGAATAGCCATCCGCTGTTGCCTATCCCGTTTATGGAGGTGGTTCCAGCAATCCAGGTCGCGCCGCCAGTGGCGTTACTGCGACTTATCGATAAATAACTCGCATTGACTATACCGGTTGATTTGAATAATGTATGCGAAACAGTGGTTGTACTGCCTATGGTAACAAAACTGCCCGGCGCTCCATTAATGTTCCAATTTGTGAGGGTTTGCGTAGTTCCCGCCGTGAACAGGAAGCTGGTCGGCTGTACACTGTTTGATAATGTAGTAAAAGTGTTGCTACCGGTTATGGTTAACGACCCCGAGCCGCCATTATTCACCGTGCAATTGTAGGTTCTACCGTTGCCAGCGAATGTCTTAGGACTAGCCGAAGTCATCGAAATAGTGCCCGCGCTAGTTCCTACCGTGGTCGTAAAGTTTGTGGTAGTTACGTTGAACGATGTACTAGAACTACTGACAATCATAGTTCCGCCGTTAAAGGTCAAATCATTCGCGAAGAAGGGGTTTGATGAAGTGAAGCTGGATACAGTCAGAGTGAACCCGTTGAGATTAATGCTACCGTATACAGCAAGAATGGTCGATATCGAGCACGCATCTAGGAGACGTAAGTACACAGGAGCCCCGGAAGCTCCGGCGCGAATGTCGATTCCGAATGGGATAGTCTTACCAGCGGAGGCGATGTCTATCGTGCGATTATATCCCGATATTGTGACGTTCGAGCTACCCGCTAAAGCCACCCCGCTCCCTAACTTTATACTTCCGAGAATCTCGACGCCGGTACTATAGGACAGAGTGATTGTTGTAGTGCGTGTGCTACAATCTAGGCCAGACATGGAGACGCTGGCTATAGTCAACGTTCCGGTTAAAGTAGTGTTATTGTCAATTACCGCAGTGTCCTGCGCAAGCGGATAGTTGTCATTACTGCCCGAACCGCCAGAAGTCGTGGCCCACGAAGCAGAGCCGGTCCATGTGGTGTTATTACCCACACGGTATACTGTCTTCGCGGCGGGGAAAATAATATTGTTATTATTACCCCGATCCCCCGCACGGATTGGACTGGTACCTACGGCAGCACCCGTGAGGCCGAAATCCTCAAAATCGCAATCCGTTGATACTAAAACCGCAGCACTGATAGTTCTTCTTGGTCGAGTGGCATCGTTAGAACCTACGCGCAGTCGCGCCACTGGCGATGCCCCATTAAGGGTCAATGTACCGGTGATGGTTTGAGAGGCAGCAAAATTTATAGTACGAACTGTTGGAGTAGCCCCGGAAGACACGACCGTGAAATTTCTAAAAGTATTTGCTCCTTCGATGGTACCACCTTGGAAATCCGATAGATTGATGTCGTAGAAGGTCCTTCCACCCCCCGAGAAGGTGAATAAGAATCCGACTCTATTTATTTGCGACGTCCCAGCGTTAAAAGTCAGATTGGTGGATGTAGCAAAATTTAGTCCAGAGCCGAGAGTTACGATGCTCGCTCCGAGATTGATTGTTCGCACGTTAGAATTGGAAGATATAAAATCAGTAACCGAAACGGCGAATCCATCTGTATTGAGGATGCCGCGCGTCACCGTTAAGCTGTTAGACACAGTAACGGCTTGCGAAAGCTGAAGCGTACCGCCCACACTCTCCAAATTAATCGGGAAGGTGATAGTCTTGCCAGCACTGGCGAAGAGCATCGTACCGCGTCCGGTGAACCTCTGCGAACTGCTACCAGCTACGTTGACGCCGGAACCAAGAATATAAGATCCACAGAACTCCGTCCCGGTACTGTTATGGTTGAAAGTCATCGCGTTGGTGCGAGAACTACAGTCTAGGTTCGAAACATAAAATGAGTTGAATGTAATCGCTGAAGAGGGAGTGGCTGCGTTATCAAAAATTGCCGTGTCTTGTGGTAGAGGGTAATTATCGTTCGAACCTGCTCCGCCCGAAGTGGTAGCCCAGGAAGAGGAGCCTGCCCAAGCAGTCGATGTGCCTACCCTATAGACTGTTTTTGGCGTCGAAAACGTGATACCGGAATTGCCCCCCAAATCTCCGATTCTCGTCCCCGACAATGGAGCCGCTGCGCCAGCTATAATGATGTCTCGGAAGTCAACGTCGGAACATACAATCGCCGCACACGTTAAGGTGCGCTGAACACCTGCCACGCTGGAAATTACCGAATAACGTATATTACCACTCGTAGGGGCCGGGAATCTGAATGTGCCGTTAATTATTTGGTTACCGGCTAAAGTTATAACGCTGCCACCAACACCTGGACTGCTGCTACGATTTACGAACGTCAAATCGTTAAACGTATTTGATCCAGTTATGGTGGGGGAAGTCCCTCCGCTGAAGTTGAAAGATACGTTATAGTAGGTAGCACTGTTACCTGCGAAAGTACCTCCCGCTGCGCTACATAGGATTGTGGAGGTACCAGCGTTGATAACCGTACTCAACCGCGTGAAAACGGTGACACTGATGGTACTACTTCCCATATTGAAAGTTCCGCCACTGGCGGTAAATGTAGAACCAGATGTGTAGTTATAGTTGTTGGTGTTGAGCGTACCGTTACTAATCGAGGTGGTAGAGCTTGCTCCAGTAGTAAAGTTAGAACCCAATGTCCAAACGCCGCCGGACCCGTTGAACACAATCGGGCTTGCGATAGATATATTATTAGTAGTGATGGTTCGGCCAGCTACTGTGGAAGTGAATGTAAGAATACCTGACATAGACCACGTAAGGCTCGTGGCCAAAGTCAATGACCCTGCGATACTCAGCGTGGGGCTCGATCCCCCGGCGAAGACGATCGTACCGGCAGAGGCAGTAAAGTCTAGACAGGATACGCTGCCCGATACTGTGACGGTATAACTGCCAGCCTGATCGAAAAATACAGAATCAGCGGCGGTAGGAGCAGAAGCGCCATTTGGACCACCCGAGGTGGCTGACCAGTTAGTCGTGGAGGTTGAGTTCCACGTTCCCGTCCCTCCTACCCAATAGCGATCAGGCATGATTATACCTGTATAGGCTTGAGGAGAATCTGGCCATCTACTTCTATCTTTTCATAAGTAATGCCGTCGATTTCCACCGTAATCTGCGGAAGCGGTGGTGGATTTTCTACAAATTCCAACCAATCGTTCAGTCGCTGCTGTTTCATCGAATTGATTTCTTCCTCGGTGAAGGCATGATCTTCAGGAAGATAGAGAGCGTCTTTGAACACGCCGTATTTTGTGGTAAATTCGAACGTGATACTAACCATAGTCATGATCAATTCGCCCTTATGCTTGTGTAACTACGGCGATAACGTCCCAGTACCCGTCCTGAGCGTTATAAATGCAGCCTACGTAAGTGACTTTAGTAGCCGTGGTGGTGGTCGGGAGAGACGCCCCCACTGCTCGATAAGCGCCCAGCGAGGTGGTCCAGGTCAGCGAGCGGCTCACACCGTTGTCTTCGAATCTGAGGATCAATCGTTGCCCATCAGTCGGTGTGCCGGAAGGAGCGGCTACTGTTGCAGCAGACGAAAGCGCCGTAACATTGTATTGGTCGGCTGTGTCGCCGGTAGGCGTTATCGTGGTGGCAGTCGAGACGGAGACTATTCTTGGGCTGATTCGCTTATTGGTTAAAGTCTGCGTGTCGGTGGTCCCAACTTTGCCGTTGAGGGCAGTCTGTAATCCAGTTACATCGGCTATCTCGTGAGTGTGTCCGGTGCCCGACTTACCGTCCAGCGCAGTTTGTAACCCGGTTACATCGGCTATTTCATGAGTGTGTCCGGTGCTTGACTTGCCATTAAGGGCAGTTTGTAGCCCTGTTACGTCGCTGATCGCGTGCGTATGAATAGAAGAAGCTTTGCCGTCCAGAGTCGATTGGAGATTAGTAACGTCGCTTATCGCATGAGAGTGTCCGATGCTCGACTTGTTGTCGAGTGCCGTCTGCAGCCCCGTGACGTCTGCTATTAGATGAACGTGAGAGGCGTTGGCTTTCGAATCTAGGGTCCAACTTAGATTCGCAATGTCTCCAATTACGTGAGCATGACCGATGGTCGCTCTGTTATCGAGGGCGGTCTGCAGCCCAGATACGTCGCTAATCGTGTGTCCGTGAAGGGTACTGGCTTTGCTGTCGAGAGACGTTTGGAGATTAGTGATATCGGAAATGGGGTGAGAATGAGATATAGGAGTTCTGGCATTAGATAGCCTGGAATCGTTGGCTCTCACCACGGAAGTAGAATCGGATACCCCGTTATCTCCTACTGGCAGCCGATCAATGGATATAGTTCCGGAGGTGATATGAGAACCCGAGTGATCGTGGCTAATGAGCGCGTAGAAGCTAGATCCAACCACCCAGTTGGTATTAGCGCGGACATAAGCTAAACCATCGAACGGAGCCTCCGAGATACCGCCAGAGCTACCGCCGCCCGTCGAAGCTATGACCAGTTTATTGATGCCAGCGTCATAAGTCAGCGTAATGTAGCTGCCGGGAGATAGGTAATCAGAGATCCGGCTGTTAACACTTGATGCAAAATCGGTGATATCAGCCGACACGTGACTATGATTCAGTAAGGCTTTGCCGTTAAGGGCTCCCTGTAGATTTGTGATATCCGAAATGGCATGCGAATGGATCGAAGACGCCTTACTGTCCAGCGCCGTCTGCAGCCCGGTGATGTTCGATATAGTGTGATCGTGGCTCGATGCCGCTTTACTGTCCAGGGCGGCTTGCAGACCTGTTATATTACCAATGATATGAGAATGGATGGAGCTTGCCTTGCCATCAAGGATAGACTGTAAGTCAGTGATTGCTGAAATCGAATGGCCATGGATGGAACTAGCCTTCCCAGCCAGGGCATCCGACAGTCCTTCAATGTCGGACATAAGGTGTCCGTGTATCGAACTGGCCTTACTGTCCAGGATCGTCTGCAGACCAGTAATATCAGAGATTGAATGCGAATGAGCCGTAGGAGATCTAGAATCCGATAATCGGCTGTCGTCTGCTCTGACTAAGAGGGACGAGCTTGATATCCCGCTTCCGGCGACCGGCAGTCTGGCAAATGCAATTGTGCCGCTAGTGATCGCATCAGCGCTATGGTCATGAACCAGGGGCGCTGCGTAACTACCGGCCACCGAACGGGCGGCAATCTCGTCAACAGCTACCTTATAGTTATTTACACCGGATCGCAGAACCGTTTGCTCGCTTCCGACTAGGGGAAGCGGAGCCGATACTAGTTCGCTAATCCTGGAGCCGCTCATTTTTCACCTCAGATAATTGGGATGCCGTTTTCCAAAAGTATCGACGGAACTACTGGCACCGACGTCTCAAGCTTTATACCACTACCGCTTTCAAGCAATACCAAGGACCCATTTTCCAACAGTAGATATCGAAATATCTCTGCGTTAATAGATGACGGTCTGCTAATAACAGTAGAAGCGGATAGTCTACCAACTCCTAACCCGATTTTTCCAACAGACGTAATCATTCCGGTGAAGTGATCACTGCAATTTTAAAGGCCGATTCTGGAACGATACTAATATATTCGACGATATCCTTAGGCAATCTCCTATTGGTGTGGCTAGCTGTAGGATTACTCCCTACTGCAATGTGGCAGGGTTCGGAAGCGTGAATTCGAACAATTCTGGTGGCCGCATCAAATGTAGCGCTCTGCACAGACAATTCGGTGATTGCCAGTTTCTGTTCTGCCACGCATGGCTCAATAGGGATCGGAATGAGATATTCCTCCCCGTCTCTTGCCAGATTACGAAATTCGGTTATATAGAGCGACATTGAGACACTCCGGAATAAGACAGTATATCATGATCCCGTCCTATCATCCATATATGTGAGGAACGATATATGTACGACGCTCCGAGAGTATGATAGAGTGTAGTCACTGCCTATCGGGATGGACTCGGTAGGATAAATCGAGAGCGGAGGTCGCTTTCAATGTTAGTACGACAGGCCAAGCCTGATCTTGGAGTCTTCGTAGGAAGGCTCAATCCCCTCCACGACGGCCATCTTCACGTGATCCGCGCCGGGCTACGGCAAGTGGACCATCTGGTGATTGCCGTAGGTTCGGCCACCAGTCGCCGTACCCTTCGTGATCCCTTCACCTACGCTGAACGTCTTGAGATGATTCACAGGACGCTGACTCCCATCGAGAAGCAGCGAATAACTGTGGTTCCTCTTCGCGACGTTGTTTACAACGATCTCCTATGGGCTTCTGAGGTCCGCAAGAAGGTCAACGCGGTAGCGAAGTCCGTTACCGCTGGAAGCATCGCGCTGGTCGGTCACAGGAAGGACGCAACGTCTTACTACCTCAGCATGTTTCCCGAGTGGTGTCAGAAGGGCCAGGGAATTGAGGTCGGACCTTACAAGAGGGACGGCCACCCAGGTTCTCTGTCATCTTCCTACGTCCGCAACGAGATGTTCGGGGTGGGCACGCCGAGAGTCTCTATGGGAGTTCCTGGAGAGATCCGCGATTTTCTCCTCGGTTTCATGAAGACTGAGGCGTTCGAAGACCTACGAGCCGATGCTGATGTCATCCGTAAGTATCGCAAGGACTGGGGCGAAGGCCCGTTCGTCACCGCTGACCCGATCATCATTCAGTCGGGTCACGTTGCACTGGTCAAGCGCCCTGGTCGCCCCATGAGGAACACCCTGGCTCTCCCTGGCGGTTTCTTGGAGCGTCATCTGAACGAGACGCTGCAACAGGCAGCATTGCGCGAAGCTAGTGAGGAAGTTGGCGTCGATGTGCCGCCCGGCTTGTTGTTCGGCAGCAACATCATCAGCCAGACCTTCGATGCACCGTTCCGTGATCCTCGCGCTCGGATCATCACTACCGCCTTCCTGTTCCGGCTGCCGGATCGCCCGATCCTTCCGAAGCTGGTTCCGCGCAAGAAGGAACAGGATGACGGGATCGAACCCGGTTGGCACCCAATCGATTCTTTAAATGAGTCGATGATGTATGCTGATCATTATCACATTCTCCGGAGGATGCTGGAACTCAGCCCCCGGTGAAGCTACCCCGCCGAGATGGACTCGGCGGGTAACCTAGAGATGGAGGTCATCTCAATGAGTACCAGAATCTCCGGCGATTATGTGCCGCATAACCCGCTAACCGCCGTCGATAGCTACAAGATGTCGATGAGCGTCCAATACCCGCCGCATACGCGAAAGGTGTATTCCTACATCGAGAGTCGTGGCGGTCAGTGGCCCCGCACCCTGTTTTTCGGGTTGCAGCACGCCCTCAAGACTTATCTCTCCACCCGTGTCACTGAGCAGATGGTGAGAACTGCTGCTTCTCGTGCCAAGATGCACGGACTACCCTTCCCCGAAGAGGGGTGGATGCGCGTCGTCAATCAGCATGGGGGATATATCCCCGTGTCAATTCGTGCGGTACCTGAAGGCTCGGTGATTCCGGTCAAGAACGTCCTGGCGGTGGTAGAGAACACCGACGAGGAATTGTTCTGGATGACTACCTGGATTGAAACCTTACTGCTGCGCGCGGTGTGGTATCCAACCACGGTAGCAACCAAGTCGTGGCACGCCAAGCAAATAATCAAGCAACATTTGATCAGAACCAGTGACACGCCGCTGGATCAAGTTCTACCGTTCCGGCTGCACGACTTCGGGGCGCGTGGCGTGTCTTCTGGTGAGAGTGCCGCCATCGGCGGCGCTGCCCATTTGGTAAACTTCATGGGCACCGACACGATTGAGGCTCTGGATTTCGTAGCCGAATACTACGGCGAGAAGATGGCAGGTTTCTCGATCCCGGCTGCAGAACACTCCACGATGACTGCCTGGGGCAGAAGCGGGGAGACGGATGCTTATCGCAACATGCTGGATCAATTCGCCAAGCCCGGTGCGTTGGTCGCAGTGGTGAGCGATAGCTACGACATATGGCACGCCATCTCCAACATCTGGGGCGGCACCCTGCGTGAGAGGGTCATGCAGAGCGGGGCGACGGTCGTAGTGCGGCCCGACAGCGGCCACCCGGCCACTATCGTCGTCAAGGCTCTTGAGGGGCTAGCCGAGAAGTTCGGCTCCACGAACAACTCCAAGGGTTATAAGGTACTACACCCATCCGTGCGGTTGATTCAAGGGGACGGCATCGACGATAGTTCGATCCCCGAGATTCTGAGCGCCGTGGCCCACGCCGGGTTCTCCACAGAAAACCTCGCAATGGGAATGGGCGGAGCCTTGCTGCAGAAGCTGGATCGCGATACCCTCAAGTTCGCAATGAAGGCTTCGGCGGTCGATATCAACGGCACGTGGCGGTACATCGGCAAGAACCCGATTACCGATCCGGGCAAGGTGTCGAAGCAGGGCCGTCTGGCGCTAATCCGTGAGAACGGGAAGTATGAGACGGTGACCGAATCGGGCAATCATTGGCGCGATTTAATGCAACCGGTCTATCGGAACGGCAGAATTCTCAAGGAATACTCCTTCTCGGAGGTTCGTGAGCGGTCTAATCAAGAAGCGATGGACTGATTAACCGAGGCGGAGGCTAATAACCTCCGCCTCAACCCTGCGAGGCAACATGAATATCATACAAAAGATTGAGATAATCGTTGGACTGGTGTCTATTGTGGTCATTGGGTTATTAATGATCCACGCCATTAATAAGACTTCGTTAGAACTGAGACATAAAATAGAAGCATGGGTGCTTTATACTTTTACAGCCCTATTGGTAATCTCGATAGCCGCGTATCAAATCTTCACCTGACTTCTCTCCAAGGTTCTTGACGATCCTGCCGCTCAAATACCACCACACTGTCAAAGAATGATACCGCTCCGGTCCTACGGCAGAAGCTGGATACGCTAGGCCCGGAGTCCGTTCTTTGATTCGGGGGTATGCTCATCGGCCCGAATCTACCTTGATGCTTGGTCCAATCGTGGAGGTCCATGCACCTTTCGAAGGCATAATCTAAAAACGTCTCGCCCCTTCTGTCGTCCCATTGACCTCCCCAAAAATTACAATGGGTGTCTTCGACCAAATAGACGCCGTTGGAAGGCATACTGGGATAAATAGTCTCAAAAGATACGATTTGCTGATTACTGGAATGACCACCGTCGTCTATTACTAGGGTGGGAGGGCCAGCCTGATCAATCACCATCCTCAAGAATGAAGGATCAGCCTGATCACCGATAAAGATGGGGGTGGCGTCCGTGGCATGCGCCGCGCATCCCATGTCCTTGTCCAGACCCACGATCTTGGCCTGAGGACCGAAATACTCTTGCCACATCTGGAGCGAGCCGCCTCGCTGGACCCCGATTTCGTAGACCGTTATGGGCTTGCCTCTGTATTTGTTGAAGAATCTATGATAGATATCGAAATAATGGTGCCATTTATCCATCGACTTAGTTCTATTGCCCCTCTCTAAGAATAGTCTATAGAGCGGGTTATTCAAATCCGACTGCATGAATCACCATTCGTTTTTCTCATGATAATATACCATAGCGGCTTGGCGGCTAACTATGCTATATTACGGCCATGGATCTCGATATATTTCTTGCGGAACTGGAATCGGCGTTTAGAGAGTGTCAATTACCGCCCCCGCAAATAGAAATGTGTAAAGATGATGTGAGAGTGTCGGGTTTCGGGATAATCAAACCCGACGACGAATATGAAGTATATGATTTGCTGGACCTGGGAAATGGACCTCTCCGCGTGTTTCGCATGGAATCGGATACGGCTCGATTTGTAGCGAAAGAGGCACAAAAGAGGTTGAGATGAAATTCTGTACAGAGCGTCTCAAAGTCATGGATTTAAAAGAACATCATCCTCACGATGGTGAAACTTTGATCCAGGTAAGCGAAGGACACTTCCATACCAAGTCGAAGACCTGTGAAGAAGAGTGGGTAGCCGTATTCGTCCCCGATAAAGGGAATTCTTCTCGCGGTTTCCTTCGCAGAGTTCTCAAGGCAGTCCATTTTGGATACGGTGGATGATCAAGCACTGTTTACTTCACGTTCACGCTGTAGATCACCCTTCCGTGTCACAGCTTATGGACAACGTGAAGAGAGATTTACATCGTTTCGATGGTGAATTATTAGCCTCCGTCACTGACGGACCTAGTTCGCCGTTCGTACTGATGAAGCTACAGTCCATGGGCTTCTCGGTCTTCACCATGAATAACAATGCCGGTCGTGAAAAGGACGGATTCTTCGGTATCACCTTACCGGCTCTTTTCAATAGAACCCGGAGTGGCATGGTCCTGTTCGCCCATACGAAAGGAACCAGTCACAATCCTTCCGGGAGGGTGTACGGCCATATTAGACGGTGGGCCGATGTGATGTGGCTACATAACGTCACAGAGTTCGATAGATGGATCGCTCCTAATCTTGGTCAATACAAAGTATTTGGGACCCTGCGAAGGTTCGACGAGCAGCCGGTCAGTGTAGCCAAGCAATATTATCATTACAGCGGCGCTTTCTACTGGATGAGATTGGACGGGCTCATCGAGAATGATTGGAAGCGTAGGGTCGATCTATGTAACGCTGAGATCGTTCGATATCCTCAGCATGTTAGAGATCACCTTAATAGATATTTCACGGAAACCTTCCCTTCCACCATGTTTCCTCCAGAGGAAAGCGCGTCGGTTATGGACGTAACCGGTGACCCCTATAGCGATGAGTTCTGGGATCGCTTCACGTCAGCGGATGCTCAACTGAGAGGAAATATATAATACTCGGTTGATGAGGTCGGAGGTGCATGATACTATCCTATGCCACATAGGAGAAGTGTTGTGCCGATCACTAGGTTTATCGGGGACGTCCATGCCAAATTCGATCAATATGTTCAGTTGATCGAAAACTGCGAACGGTCTATCCAAGTAGGCGATTTCGGGCTGGGGTTCAGAGAGCCGCCCGCTATCAAACCCGAACACCGGTTCATTCGTGGAAATCACGATAGCCCCGCCCTGTGCAGAGAGCATCCCAATTGGATCGAAGACGTTTCGGTGCAAGACGGCGTTTATTTCCTTGGTGGCGGGTTGTCCATTGATAGTCATTGGCGAGTCGAAGGCGTTTCGTGGTGGGCCGACGAAGAGTTGTCGATCAACCAATTGTTCGATGCCATTGATGGATTCAAGGCTATTTCGCCTTCAGTGGTAGTTACCCACGATTGTCCAGAAACTGTGGCACATGTCATCGGGAAGCACAATGGGTACAAATTAGACTTTCCGTCAAGAACTCGCCGCGCTCTCGATTCGATGTTCCACCTGCATCAACCCAAGCTGTGGATTTTCGGCCACTGGCATATGTCACTCGATCAGGTAGTTAATGGGACCCGTTTCGTTTGTCTTAATGAATTGCAAACGATTGACATCAACCTTGAGGAGTATACATGAACAACCCACTCGTTTATTTAGCATCCGTGCCGTCTTATCTCGGATGGTTCGCCATATGCATTGTTCTTCTGATAGCGTTCGGAGTAATTTATTGTTTGATTACCCCGAAGAGCGAACTCAAGATGATTCGTGAGGGGAATCTGTCAGTATCGATATCTCTGGTAGGATCACTGATCGGGTTCACCGTAATGATGGCTGCCGTTATGATGAATGCCTCAAGTCGTGGTGATCTGATCATGTGGACCCTCTTCGGTCTGCTTATACAACTCGCAGCCTATTTCTCCGCCTCGATTCTCCTGGGTGGCGTTAAGGTTGTGCATGATCGGTTTCGTCAGGACAATGTAGCCACGGGTGTGTTCGTTGGCGGCGTTTCCGTATGTGTTGGCCTGATTAGCGCGGCAGTGCTGGCGTCATGAGGCGAAGGCTGTCACGCAATCCAGTATCAGCTAGGTTGGCGGTCGTGGCAGCCGCCGCCTTACTCGTCTCTTGTGATGATGCCCCAACCATGCCGCGAGGCTACGAAAATCGTGTCGAATGCGAGATTCGAGCAGGGGAGAATCGTGCGAGAGAGTCCCCATTAATTCATCCAATGGGGGAGTAAGTACTACTTATATCCCCTATTCCCAAATGGGAGCCTACAGTAGATATCAAGACTATTACCATCCTGGGTCGAGTGTTGGCAGCAGAAATGCCACCGGGGTAAGTCCTGGACAGGGAACTGTCGCTCGTGGTGTGACTGGCGGCGTTGGGCGAGCCAGTGGAGTCGGGGGAGCAAGCGGGTGAGGCGAATTGAAACAGAGCGTCGGCCAGACTGGCAGCAGCAAGTCGAGAAGATAGGGTTCGTTACCCATACGTCCGAGCGCGGCGGTTATTGGGATGAATCCGCATGCTGGGTTTATTCTGAAGCCGAAATGGATAAGATCGAGGCCGACACTCTAGCTCTGCACAGTATGTGTCTGTCGGCGGTCGATCACATCGTAAAGAACCCGTCACTGTTTCGACACTTCGCGATTCCGGAATGGGCGAATCAAGTCATTTCTCGTTCCTGGCGGCGCAGTAATCCGCTGGGGGCAGGTGATCCGTCACTGATGGGGCGAATGGATCTCGCGTTTGATGGCCGTCATACCAAGCTGATCGAATACAACGCCGATTGTCCGGCTCTCCTTTTAGAAACGTCAGTCGTCCAGTGGGATTGGCTGATGGACAAATTTCCAGAAATCGCTCAAGATGAGCGTCAATTTAACATCATCCACGATTACCTAAGAGAGAGATTTATTGAATTTAAGCCCGCCATCCGCGATATTCTTCACATTTCGGGAGAAAATTATATCCTGGAAGAAAAGATCCAGATGGAGTATTTAGCCGAGATCGCCCGCGAAGCCGGTTTAAATGCCCGTGTCATGGATCAAGAAATGATCGGGCTAGGGTTAGACATTTCATCCTTGTTTGACGAAGATTTCCGCTCCATCAAATTCTTGTACAAGATGTACCCGTGGGAGTGGATGTTCCGTGAGCCAATCGGACCGTCTCTGGTGAAGCTACAGGATCACATAGGATTTATCGAGCCACCTTGGAAGATGCTACTGTCCAGCAAAGCAATTTTACCCATTCTTTGGAGCCTCTATCCGAGCCACCCGCTATTGCTCCCATCATTCTTTGACTATCACCCTTCACTCGGCGGTGATTATGTGGTGAAACCAGTGGTTGGTTGGGAAGGTCGCGGCGTTCGCATCGAATCGCGGGGCAGAATTCGTCATAGTATTGACGCTGGACCATTCGCTAAAGAACCAATGGTGTTTCAAAAACTTGTTGACATGCAAGTGACTCCTGGCCAATATACTCAAACCTGCTCCTGGATGGTTGGAGATAGAGTGGCAGCAGTAGTGGTGAGAGAGGATGAGACTCCTATTATTAGCACATTAAGTCGTGTTGTGCCTCATTATTGGGAGTGACCCTCAAGACTATCGATAGAACTCGTACTAGTGGCGCGCTGGTCTGCGTGATAGTCTGTCTTGGGCTACAGGATCGCCGCCCTAGGAGAGAGAATGGTGAGCAACCGAAAACTGAGAACGCGCCCGGCCAAGATACACGGGGTGCCAATGTTCTACACCATCGAAGAGCAAGCCAACACGCTGCTCGACGTCATCAAGCTGAAAATGGCCGGTGCAGATTTCTTCACGAGAGAAGATTTATTGCAAACCGGTGTGTTCGACCACGTTAGCACCATTTACAGATACAAGCTGGTGTGTGACGCCGTTCGGTTTCTGATTGATCGACGCCAGTTGATCGAGAAGTCCAAGATGGACCTTTGCATCGTCGGGAAATCGAAAGCATATATTTCCAGAGAGGTGGTGTTCGACACCTACCACTCGACCGTTAAAAAGCTGGTGTTGCAGCGCCGTGGCGTGTTTTCCGTCATGGACATCGTTCGGTCTTGGACCACCGATCAACATTTGACCGATAACGTTAAGCGGATCTTGGTCCGTCGAATTAGCCGATCCATGACGCGAGAAGGACAACTCGCCAAGCACGGATACGGTTTTTCGCTGAGAGAGGGTAACTGAAATGGAAATTGTACAAGTCAGGGCCACTGTGATCCCATGCGCCGTTAGCTTCACGGCTAACCAGGGTGATAGGCTTATAATCGTGAACGGTGTGTGTCTGGGGGTTTACACTGGAGAGGCTCCGCCCGTCAGCAAGCCCAAAATCCAGAGTAGCAAAGAGAAGGTCGGTTCTTTCGACTACGTTGAAGTGGAAAAGAAGCTGAGGGAGATTCTGGCCAAGAACAAAGCTACAGTACACACTAGGGATATTGCAGAGAACATCGGTGTCCCGGTCGGAGATCGATGGAGATTTGGAAATCTGATAGACAAATTAATTGAGAGCAAGGAGCTAGTTCATGTTCCAGAACCCAGCGGCAAGAAAAGCTCCAGGGGGCGGATGGTCAGACTGGCAGGAATGGAGAAATAGAGCTAGCGTTTCTCAACGAGAACTAATAAACAAGGAATGGGGATGGTCTTGGGACTGTGAGTCTAATTCCGAGCCCCACTCCACAGCTTACGCTATTCTTAAGATCGGAAGACTTTGGCTAGGTAGGTATACCAAGTGGTCGCCGGTCGGCCTAGTTTCTGAGAACATCAGAGCAGATACTCCATTTCACGCCGTCATGAACTGCCTTGATAATTACAAAGGCGTGAAAACAGAAGTCCCTTCTGGATTCTTCGCGTCCTCTTTCGACGCCAGGGACTTCGTTGAATATCACGCAAATATACTGCTTCGCGAAGCGTTTAAAGCAAGCCGATAACAGCCCATAGCGTATCCGCGATACGTGATGTAGTGTATATCACATCGCGTAGTGGGGGTACTAATGAGGTTACGAGACGCCATCCAGGAGATCGATAGCTTCGGCATCGAGGCGGCATCCAATTTCAAAATCAGAGCTTCAGCTAAAGCATTCAAGATCCTCTCCAGTAATTTATACTCAGACAAGATTTTGGCGATTGTTCGAGAATTGGGATGCAATGCCCTTGATGCTCACATCGCCGCTGGCAATACGGACCAGCCTTTCGACGTTAATTTCCCGACCATCATCGATCCCCATTTCTCAATCAAAGACTATGGGACGGGCATGAGCCATGAGCAAGTCATGGATCTCTATACTACCTATTTTCAGTCAACCAAAACCGAGAGTGACGATTACGTTGGGGCGCTCGGATTAGGGTCCAAATCTCCCTTCTCCTACACTGATCAATTCGTAGTCGTGTCACGTGTCGGTGGCATCCGTCGCGAATATTCGGCGTTCTTAGACGAATCCGGACTGCCATCTATCATACTTATGAACACGATGGATACCCGCGATTACGAATACGTATCTCTCGACGATTATAGCCAAGAGACTGACACATGGGAGAACGAGGGAGGACCTGCCTGGGAGTGCCGCCAGCTTGTGGTGGGTTCCGGAGAGCCTGACGGACTTGAAGTCAGGATGCCATGCAAGATCGACGATAGCGGAAAATTTATGACTGCCGCCATCACGGTCTTCTCCAGGTTCGCTACCAAGCCTAACACCAATTTACCGCTCCGTTATTTGATCCGAGAAGCCATGTTCCAGGGCGCTGGATGGGCCGTTTACGGAGGAATCAAGCGAGCGGTAGCCGTAATGGGACCAGTCGCTTATCCGATTGATGAGGAGCACATTCCGCCAAACTTCCCGGGCGTCCAGGGGACTATCGAGATTGATTTCTCAATTGGTTCTCTGGATATCAATGCAGGTCGTGAGTCGCTATCATATGATGCAGTCACGATAGAAAATATTAAGAGTCGTCTGATTGATGTTGGGGACGAGATCAGGGTCCTGATTCAGAAAAGCATCGATCAAGCTCCTGATTACCACGAGGCATGTAAGATCGCGCTTGGCATGACCGTGTTCAGCGTAGATTGGGATACAGCCGGTATTATGTATAACGGGAGACAAGTTTATACCGACATTCGGCTCGATTTGATGCCTAACATTGATACATACACGATGGAGAAGCAAAATTATCATAGACGCCGCTATGTCCTTGAATTGACGCAGCCAGACAGGGTACCATTATATACCAACTTTTATTATAAAGACTGCGCGGCTGCGAAGAGCGACATTGTTGACTGCATGAATGCATCTGGTAGATTAGTTCTCTCGGGCGATCGGCAAGCCCTTGAAGATTACATTGGCAAGCCGATCATCCTTTTGTCCAAAATCCTCCCGCCCAAAGAAAAGCGGATTAGGCACAAGATAAGTGTTCGACCTTTCGGTCAGTCCTATTATGTGGCGCTAGATAGCGTGGAACACGAAGCACCGCTTTACATTCCGACTTTTGAAAATCGTCCGTGTCACGATAATAAGAACGAAGATTACCTGATCAAGAGTCTCGCATCGTCTTATAAACGTTGTTGTTTGGCTAAACCTCGTCCTATTTATTATGTCCCGCTAGCTAAGGTCAGATCATTACCTCATAATTGGAAGTCACTCAAGCAAGAGATAGACGATTTTCTTGAGGAATGTTCTAAGGATACTGCCCTTGTGGAATATATGAATAATAAAGGGAGAGTCATACTCCCCGCACATTGGAGGAACAAGTATATTAAGCCAAATCATTTCTTATACGTGTTCACTGCCAAAGCACAACATAAGGCTGAGTATGACTTTATTATAGAGCTTGCCAATCAGTCAGGCTATCAGATCCGCCCGAACATTTCTAACAATAAGAGCGAAGACCATGAATCTCCGTGGGACAGGTATCCCCTCCTGGATTATTTGGTCAATCGCACTTACAACAGAGTGCCGGATAAGATGGTGATAGACTATATTAGGATGATCGATGAGAGAATGGAGGTAAAGTCCAGGATAAGAGAAGCAGATTACGTAAATGTTATGACCGAATATCTGGGGCTTGATGAGCCCCTCAACGCTCACAAGGAGTCTTGATGTGATCAAGCCAAATGTTATTGCTACCCCATCAGGGATCACTTTCACACTTCCAACTGGCGGAGTTAGAAGTGTCGGGTCTGATTTCTTTAATTTCATCCAAGTTAAGGAAATAGCTAAAGCCTTGTTGGTCGCCCTTAAGAAGGGCATGGCTGACGAGATTAAGAAGCTATACGAAGCTCTCGTCAGAGCTTCCGATCCCAAGGAAGCTCTCGTAGCCTCCGTGACTGACGGCACCACCGAAGTGAAGGGCGTCGAGGTCAAGAACGGACATATATACGTCGATGGGAAAGTGGTGGATAATTTGATCGCTCAGAGAATTTTGTGGGCGATCAGTGAGGGTTATGATGCTACCCCTCAGATCAAGTTTATGCAGAAGGCATTCAACAACCCGCTTCGTAGTGGTATTGATGGCCTCTGGAAGTTCATCGAGCATAACAAGATGGCTGTAACCCCTGACGGCAATCTGTTGGCCTACAAGGTGGTGACGTCTGACTATAAGGACGTCCATACTCGCACCATCAGCAACAAGGTCGGGGACACCCCGTCTATGCCGTATGAGTCCGTGGACCCGAACCCAAACAATACGTGTTCACGCGGACTCCATGTGTGCGCCTTTGATTACATTAGCCAATTCTCCGGTGATATCGTTGTCATGGTTGAGATTAATCCGGCTGATGTGGTGGCGGTACCGCCCGATTACAATAATACCAAGATGAGGGTTTGCGGGTACAAAGTGGTCGAGGACATGGGCAGCCGACACGCCATCAAAAACGTGCTGCAAAAGACTTCGACTTATGGAAATGACATTAAGCGTCGTCCCGAGCCCGAAATTCCGCAGGAAGTCGTCACCCTGGTTAAGGCCGAAAAGCCGAAGGCCGTGAGGAAGATCGAGGCACCTGTTAAGCCGAAGGCTGGTCCGGTCCGTGGCACCAAGAAGGCGGTAGAAGCACCGAAGCCGGTCGAGGCTCCGAAGCGCAGCCGGAAGAAGGCGGTAGAAGCGCCGAAGCCGGTCGAGGCTCCGAAGCGCAGCCGGAAGAAGGCGGTAGAAGCGCC
>JACCDG010078386.1_pt1 | contig 19473 bp, 23 predicted proteins | sample 7442471 | NCBI WGS metagenome assembly JACCDG01 (sample SAMN15323444, study PRJNA562643) | freshwater metagenome | isolation source: river surface water | place: USA:Blue River Watershed | collected 2017-08-17 | reverse complement strand
GGAAGCCCACAATACTTGATTTCATTCAACATTAACTGAAGTGCTTTTTTAGCGTAGCCTTTGTTTCTTTTCCAAGGCACGACGCCATACCCAATGTGTCCAAGACAATAGGGTGGCAATTCAACCGTGTTGTGCTGCCATCTGAATTGGATTCGTCCACAAAACTCTCCGTCCCAAAGCCACCAGGTAATGCTTGGAAGTCTTTCTACAAAAGTTCCATCATCCATTTTCACAGGCTCGCCACCGCCTGTAATGTTAAAAGTTTGTTTGAAGAACTTAGTGACATCATTTGAAATTTCTTCAATTTCATTGTTAAGAGATTTCTTAGATTCCCTATACCTGATTGGATCTACACCACGCCTCAAACATCCCAGATAACTGTCTAGATATTCAATACTAGGCTTTACTAATTTCATTTCTTCACTCATTTCAATCATCCTTTTGGTAAGTTTTGGACAATAAAAAAGCCCACTTGGTAAGCGGGCTTTGTGGGGTAGCAGTTGGTAGTGCCGTTAAATCACAAAGTCCGCCGCAATCGGTTATTCGTCTGATGATTGGACGTGGCTTGACCTGCCAAAACGGCGCTATTGAAAGCGTATGTGTTGAACTGGACTGTGAACATTCGAAAATTTTGAATGATTAGATTCAGATGGTCAAGGCATATTTGGTAGAAGCAAGCATTGCCAATCGTTATCTTTACCAAACCAAGGTCAGACTTTATCCAAAAGCTCCGAGAAGCTAGGCATCCATCTTAAAGTTTTCGCCCCAAACGCTTTTCCACTTGTGCTTTTTCCCACTTGGATCCAAACAAGCTAAACCACTCGGAAATCTGAAGCCAGTGAAATAACACACCAACACCCCAACCCATAATGCCCCATTGAACACGACAGCCAAAGACTTCAACGACCCCACGTTTGGCTCTTGAGCTTTTTCAATACGCTGAATGGTGCGGACAGTGCTTAGCCTTTAAGGTCCAATCTCTTCACAACATTTTGAGTATGTAGGTTGTCAAACTTTAATTGTGCAGCGCAGCATCCACATATCAGTAACACAGGGCATTCTTAGATCGCTACAATGTGCACAGGGTCAACAGTTCACCCAGGCGTTGCCGGAGCCTCTTGCTCACGCTAAACCTGCTATCAATTTAGCAAGCACTTGTTATGTCCTATGTGCCTACGCTGCAAGCGGCAACCCCAGCTCTCGTTTTCGAGCCCAAGGCGCACGAGGAATATCAATGACACGACTGCTTGTTCCCTTTTCTACGCCTGATGTTTCGGCTTTCACCAAAACACTCAAGAGTTTCCTTGACGAACGCCACGCCAGCGGTAAAGCACCACCATCGCACGTCGAGCTTCTGAATTTGCTTGCTAGAGCAGCTGGCATGCGCAACTTCGCAACACTCAAGAAGATCGTCCAAGCTGCGCCGCCTTCAGACAAAGTACATCCAGTTCGGATTACTTCCGAAAAAAACGAAGCTGTAAATGCTGTGAATCTGGCGTCGATGTCGGCTACTGTGCGCAAGGCACTTATCCAGTTTGATGACGCCGGTAGGCTAGTGCGCCTTCCCAACAAGCTATCTGTTCAGCAAATGACCATGTGGGCTTTATGGACCCTATTCGCAGCGAATCGAAAATACACCGAGAAGGAAGTTAACGCTATCGTCAATGGTTTTCACACGTTTGGCGACCAAGCAACATTGCGCCGTGAGTTGGTCAATATGAAATTGCTGGGGCGCAAGTCAGACTGCAGTGAGTATTGGAAAGAGCCGCATCGCCCCAGCGAGGAAGTGCAGGAATTCCTTCGCGCTTGGCGTGCTGGTCTAAGGTAAGTATTTCTGCTGTCATGAATAAACTGTGTGGTTTAGGTTGAAAATAGATCAAATTAGCGGCTTTGAAAATACTTAAACTTAAAGTTTCAAACAGTTTTGAAATTAAGTAAGTTAAATGAAAATTTTTATTCATGTAGATGACTTGTCAAGTAAAGAGTCCCAATCAATTGTGCGAGAGCATATGGCAGGAATGCTTGCAAACACTCCCATAGAAAGTGTCCACGCATTACCTTTAGATAAGCTAAAACAACCAAACATTACATTTTGGACTGCGTGGATTGGATCTGAACTATGTGGATGTGGCGCACTACAAAGGCTTGATGCACAGCACGGTGAAGTCAAAACAATAAGAACTAGGGCAAAGTTTCTCCGAAAAGGTGTTGGACAAGCTGTTCTCTCTCACATCATCAATCACGCAACTGATACAGGAATCAAACGATTGAGTTTGGAAACTGGTTCATCAGACGTATTTTTGGTGGCTAGGGCTATGTATTTGAAAAATGGTTTCGGGATTTGTGGACCGTTTGGTGACTACAAACTTGATCCCTATAGTGTGTTTATGACAAAGCTCCTTTGAAGACTCCAAACTTTATTGAAAAGTACTATTTCAAATGTGACTCATAAAATTTAAGCCAACTCGGCACAGCTATGAACTTATCAGCTCCGTGACCTCCACGGAATCCTGTGAATGCACATTCTCTGGGTAGCTGAACTAGCCCCGCTAAAGTGTTTGGCAAAGTTTTACCACTGGCAACTATCGTAATTTTGTCACCGCTAACTACATATGTGCACTTGGAAATGTTTTGACCTTGCCGGTATTGCAGCGCATGTGGAGCATCAAAGTCATGATATGCGCCAGGAACTAATTCTGTTTTTAGATTTCCACCATTAGCATTTGTCCATGCTTGATGGTCAACGCAATCCTTGGCAAGAGTTGCGTCGTCTAACTCACCAATCAGAATTAGAAATGGCGTATCAATAAATTTTTCACCTTCAATTCTCTCCATGCAAGCGGGATAAAGACCTACCATGGCAGAAAACGGCATTGAGAAACTCTTTGGCGACATCTTCTTATTAAACAAGTCCGTCATTCTTTGTCTTGACATTTGAATGGCAGCCATAGCACCCATACTCTCCCCAAGAAATCCCAACTTGTTTACTTGGGGGTAAAGAGCTTTCACTTGCTCAGCTGCCCATAGCGCATCGGTGGCAATATTTGAAGTGGTTCCACCTCGGGCTGTTGCTGTTGAGTAGTCATGGATATTGATATTTCTTGGCGACCAATGATCAATCACCAAAGCTGCAATTCCATTTTTCGTAAGAGCATCAGCATATTCAAATACACGCTGATCAACACCTTGCGCTCCATGGCTTGCCATTACAAGAGCACTCCACTTTCCCTTAGGCTCATACAAATAAGCTCTTACTTTTAACGGCTGGCACCTATAGTCTGGAGTTCCAAATCCTGTGCAATTTTCAGAATTAAACTCAAATCTCTTGGCATCAGATGTTGAGAGCGGAGAATAAGTTTGTCCAAAAACTATTGATATTGAGCTTATCAATAGCACGACTAATACACAGCCAAATAGTTTCCGTAGCTTCACCATGAATACTTTGATGTTTATAAACAATGTTAACTATGACTTAATTGCCAAAGTTTGACAACCTGATGCACTTTTGTCACCAGGTTTTGAACAACTGTTGATTCGTTCAGCCACCAACCGGCCTGTAAAACGATACTTGCTTACCACGATGTGCAATCAGTATGGTTCCACGCATAAAACAAACCTGACTCAACGATTTGTGCGCAGGGGTAGATTTTCAAAATTTGTGACGTATTTTCGTAAGCACGGCACAGTTCTACACGTCTAAGAAGAATGTTTTAACGAAAGGCCGTTATGAAATATTTGAAATTGAGCTATGTCATTTTAGGGCTTTTAATGTCAAGTGCCACTTGCACCGTCCTAGCTGCCCTACCAGAGCCACTAGATCCGCGCGATGTATCCAGTATGAATTTCGAGCAACGCCTGGCGCATGGGCGAATGATTCGAGAGGAAATGAATAAAGCCACGCCAGATGAACGTAAAGCTTATAGAGACAAGATGCATCAAAAAATGCAAGCACTTGCGCCTCAAGAGCGTAAAGAATTGCATCAAAAAATGCATGCTGAATGGAAAACCCTCAGTCCAGCGCAAAGAGATCAACTCAAGCAAGAGCGAAAATCAATGATGGAGATTCTCACGCCCCAGGAGCGCAAAGAGCTCAGGGAAGAACGCCGTCGAGCATTTGAGCGTATGAGCCCAGAAGATCGCAAGAAATGGCGCGATGATATGCACCGTCCTGCCAAAAATGACTAACTTGTCAATTTATTGAAACACATTCAATGTGGCAGACACTTAAGTCCCGTCCTTTATGGGCCAGCATGATGGCGCATCAAGCAGACGAGGCTGCTTTTTCCAAAGCATTAAAAGGTGACACCAAAGCAGCACGCAAATTGATAGCCAGCTTAAGTCCAAAAGCCCACGCATTAGCATGGAGAATCTTGGGAGATTCAAGTGAAGCAGAGGATATTGTTCAAGTAGCATTCATCAAACTTTTTGAAGCTAAGCAATACGATGGCAAAGCTGCGCTTTCAACTTATATGCACACAATTGTGACGCGGCTCTGTCTTGACAAGCTGAGGATCAGTGCAAGTCACAAGTTAGACTACGGATTTGAGTTCGATGAGTTAGTTTCAGACGGAAAATTAAGCCCCATTGAATCACTTGAAAAAAAACAGTCAGATTCAAACGTACAACATGCCATGCAGTTTTTGAATGCTAGGCAACGAGCTGCACTTGCACTATGGGCGTATCACGACGCTAGCATTTCTGAAATTGCAAAGGCAACAGGCTTAGAGGTCAACGCTGCACATCAGTTGCTGCACAGGGCAAAAATTAATTTACGCAAAAAAATGGAGCAACTTGGCTATGAATAACGACGACATGAAGTTAAAAGACAAGATTGCTTTTGATGTTCATCCTAAGATCTCTGAAGAGTTTTCAACAAAAACGTTAGATGATATTTTTATCAATAAAAATTGGGGCAGATCTAACAACGACGGCACTTTAGGTCTTTTTGCTTTTGTTGGCAGACATAAGTTCTTATTATTAGGATGCTTACTTTTAGGCGTATTTGTCTTACAGCAAGGTCATCAGAATTCTGTATATGAGGAGTTGCTTCAAGTAGACACCTTGTCGATGTCAAGCTTCTCGGTTCTTTGAGTCAAGCATAAATCACCAACTGTCGTGTAAAACGACACTCGATAACCACTAGAAGCTTTCAAACACTTAGGCGAGATGGCTTTGCTTTGTAAATGCCAAGGATGAACAATGGCGGGTGACTTCGCTTTCAGCGATTCATTGCAATGATCGTAAAATACTGCTAAATTGCAAATTATTTATAGTTATCGTAATTAATGAATCCATACATTCGATTCTTGAATTTATTGCGTGGTATTTCAAATTTGGAAAAATTTCCAAGGATGACCCCTTTATCAAAATTAATTTTTGACCAAATCGCGCTTCACGAGCACAAAAGTAAGCCCTTGACCGTACGAGAGCTACTAGAGTTCAAAGAAATTGCGTCTTCTGCGACAGTTCATAAGCACCTATCTTTACTTAGAAGTTCAGGTTATGTTTCTGCAATCACGGATGAAAACGACAAAAAAACTAAATATCTGGTCCTTGCACCACTTGGGCACAGCTACACTGCATTTCTTTCAGAAGCGATCGAGAAAGCTGCAGGAGCAACAGAAGCTGCATAAATTATTATTTTTCCTACTTGTTTGTTTATTTTTAAGTTATAAATTTTAAATTTTAAATTTGAGATAAATAATTTTGGAAATAGAAAAGGATCTGGTGTTTCAAAAAATACTACTCAATAAATTCTTTATTTTATTTGCTGTGATTTTTGTATTTTTTATTATTTGACTTCACAAACAAATACCTTGCTGAATTTTTGCATTTGCTTCCCGGCGCTTACTTGGTTTACGCACCCAGTGGCTTTATGTTGTTGTTCGTTCTTATTGCAGGATGGATAGGCGCTCTGGGCATTTCAATTGCAACTTTACTAGCTAGCATTCTTTATAAATTCCCTAGTGAATACTTTTTGGGCTTTGAACTGGCGTTCGTGAATGGCACTGCACCTTTGGTAGCTAGGCAATGGTGCATGCAAAAATTAGGTATGAATGAGGATTTGAGTAACGTAACTGCAAAGCAACTACTATGTATTGGATTGATTTTTGCCTTAATCGATAGTGCATTAGTTCAAACTATCCTCTTTTGGAACGGAATAAGTACTAATTTTGTGGATGGATTTTTGATCATGTTTATTGGCGACATTAGTGGTGTGTATATTGTTTTCGTCCTGCTAAAAATAATCTCAAAGAAATTAGTGAAGGTAGATATTCGAGATACGAAATAGCACACTAATGATCTAGATAACTGAAATTAAAGAAAGAATGTTTAACACCCAACCACCCTCTGCCGTGTAACACAACACTTGTTAAACACTTCCAGCGCAAGCACGGTCCCCACGCTGAAAGCAAACTTGCCTACTGTCTTTTCAAACGCTACCTTCAGTTTCAACGACAAGAATGCGAGCAGGTCCTATCGGATGAGCAAAGTGTTCAGTGCCAACAGAAGCGTAGAAAACATCTCCCGTTTCAAGCACCGTTGATAACTCTGCGCCATCCAAGCGGTATTTCATTTCAACACGACCATCCAAAACAGCAAAAACCTCTTGCCCATCATTGACGTGCCATTTGTATGGCTGCTTTGTCCAATGAAGTCGTGTTGTGATGCCACCCATATTGGCAATATCCAAAGCTCCTCACGAGCGCTCAGCGGTAAATTTTTTGCTATGGATGATTTTCATACACGAACCTTGAATGTTTCAAGCTGATGATAAGCACCCTCAAAACCCACAAGCACGGCTCCCACGCTGAGCACATACTTGTTGAGACGGTTTAAGCGCATAGTTTGTCCTTTTAATGGACATACTTCTAGACCCCAAACTTTATTCAAAAGTTCTTGAGAATCTGTGAGTGTTCGTGGACAAGCTAGATTTTGAACCTCAAATCTTTGGGATAAAGTTAAAAGTTTTCATAACTACCGCGTGATCTTCAGGGTCCTGGATGGCTTCTAAGCATAATCTAGCCTTCTGATACGAGGCTTTGTACTCATCAAGTTTTCCGCAAGTCAAAGCTGCCCATGCATGAATTGCATATACAAAAGCCAACTCCCAGTCTGGCGTTTCACCGATTTCAGTGAAATACTTTTTCATGCTTTCCGCATATCTCCAAGCACTTGGACCCATGTCCATTCGTGCATGAATTAACGCCAACAACATGGTGCTTCGCATTTGATTGAGAGGAGTTCCAACAACTCGCCAATGCCAAGCTGAAGCGTGTGCCATATCAAGCAGTTCAGTATTGGAAAGCACATCTTCAAGTGTTTCAGACATGCCCCAAGCAGCGTTATTTGTGTCGATAGCAAAATAACGATGCCAGCTTTCGAGTTGAAGATTTTCTGGTGTTTTATTCATATTAGAAAAATTCACTTTTCATTTGAAGGTGTCATGGTTTGGGCTGACAATTCTTGCGTAAAAAAATCGTCGTAGCGCTATTTAAGCTATATTTAAAAACCCATCCAAAATCGAAAATCTCAGGTTCTCTATGCCCACAATAAAAGGCGGTTGTCTGTGCGGAAATATCCGCTACGAATTAATTACCGAGCCAAGAGCAACATTCGCCTGCCACTGTAGATTCTGCCAAAAAGATACAGGAACAGCTCATCGCTCAGGATTATCCTATTTGGATGAAAGCGTCATCTTTTCTGGGGACTCACCCAAAACATATACTTACCAAAGTGATGCACATGGCAGAAAGCTCTACAAACATTTTTGCTCAACTTGCGGCACCACAGTCTCACTTACAACGGAAAGATTTCCAAGCGGCAGAGTCATGATGATTGGCACACTTGACGATCCCTCACTGGTAAAGTTGGATACCCACATGTTTGCTGATGAAGCATTTTCTTGGGTAACTTATCCTGAAGATCATGTTGTTTATGCCAAACATAGGATCAATGAAGATGGGACACCTGCGGATCCTCTTACCAAATCAACTGGTAATTAATAGTTTGACCACCCGCTGTCGCGTAACACGACACTTGCAGACCATGACAACCCACGAACACGGTAGCCCCGCAGAACTCAATCAATTTTCTTCAGTCGTTTCTCACTATAGGCAGTCACAAGATTGACTTTCCATTCACCGTCAATTTTTTGAATGTTGTAAGTCGTATTGAAAACATTAGGCGGACTTGTATCTGTATGCGAAATAGTCCATCGCATATCCACAACTGCGAAGTTTTCGTTTTGTAGGATGAACTGATTGATTTCAAAATCAGTATGTTGGAATTTATGCTGTCTGTAAATCTCGCATAAAGCCACCATATTGTTTTCAATCTTTTCGTATGTGTCCCAAATCGTATATCTCTCATCATCAACGATCACTGATGGAACACGATAAAGTAAAGCCACAGCAACGCCATCCAATTGATTGAAGGCTGCTTTGTATTTGGCAAAGAAATCAAATATGTCTGAGGGTAATGAATTGTTCATAAGTCAATAAAGTGTAAATGCCCCCACAAGCACGGTCACCACACCGAAACCAAACCTGCCCCCGCTTTTTATGCGCACCACCCGAACACCTAATAAGCATAACCAACCCTAGGTCAAAAAATTTATTCAAAAGTTCTAACTTTCAAACACTTAGGTTTGCTACAATCTCCGGCTCAGGCTCTTTAGCTCAGTCGGTTAGAGCGATGGAATCATAATCCACAGGTCCGCGGTTCGAATCCGTGAAGAGCCACCAAACTTAGAGCCCCCCGTGCATGCACAGGGGGCTTTTTTCATGACCTTGTCGTGATCACCAGGAAGGTCTGCATGCACGCTGACAATCGCCGCGGTATTTTGGCCATGAGTTTGGCCATGGCGCTTTTCATTGCCAACGATGCATTGGTCAAGCAGGTCAGCGCTACGTTGCCTGGCCCCCAACTCATTTTCATTCGCGGTCTCATGGCCACCTCGCTGGTGCTCATCATGGCCCAAGCCATGGGTCATCTGAAAAACTGGCGTCTCATGCTGAACACCAAGCTTTGGCTTCGAAGTGCTGTCGATGCTGCAGCCTCCCTCACCTACCTCACCGCGGTGTTTCACTTGCCGCTGGGCAATGCTACGGCCATCAATCTGGCATCGCCTTTGTTCATCACAGTGTTTGCCATATTTTTCTTCAATGAGCGCGTCACTTTGGTGCGGGGTGGGCTTATTTTGTTGGGTTTTAGCGGCGTACTTTTGGTGGTGCAACCCAGCTCCGAGGGTTTTAACATTTACGCTTGGATAGCCGTGGTGGCCACCTTGCTGCATGCCACACGCGACACGCTCACTCGGGGCATTGGCCTGCACGTGCCCGCACTTCTCATTAGCTTGTCCACGGCCGTGTCGGTGGCCTTGGCTGCTGGCAGCATTACATTGACGCAAAGCTGGACGCCCGTTGACAATCAATCGCTGGCTTTGCTGTTTTGCGCCTCGGTTTTTCTGTCTATGGCCTATTACTTTTTGATTGTGGCCATGCGTTCAGGCGAGATGAGTTTGGTGGCGCCATTCCGCTACAGCGGCTTGCTGTTTGCACTGCTCATTGGCTATGTGGTGTGGGATGAAGTGCCCAATGCGCTTGCCTGGGCTGGTATTTTTCTATTGGTTATTTCGGGCTTGCTCATCCTTCGATCAGAGCGCTCTAAGGCACCACACTGATTCCAAATTCTCACAACACGACATCACCGAATGGGTCAAAATTACAATGCCATTCAAACTCACAATAAAAATTGAAGGAGACAGCATGAATCATTTACAAGTCGTCCGCAGATCCATCTTGCAAAAATCTGCAACCAGCCTTGCCTTCACCCTACTTTGTGGACTCAGCTTGAACAGCTTGGCTCAAACCACCAACGCGGCAGCCAACTGGCCCAACAAAACCGTCAAGTTCATCGTTCCTTTTGCCGCCGGTGGTGCCAACGATTTGCTGGCTCGCGCAGCTGCCGAAGGCGCCTCCAAGGTATTGGGCCAGCCAGTGGTCATTGACAACAGGCCCGGCGCAGGCGGTACGCTGGGCACCATGCTGGGCATTAAAAGTGCGCCCGATGGCTACACATTTTTAATCAGTGCTGCGGGTGTTATTTCCAACACCATGATCAAAAAGTCTGCACCCTATAAAGACAATGAGTTGGTGCCCGTGGTCATGATTGGTTTGGCTCCTTCCATCATCGTCACTTCGTCCAAATCGAAGCACAACAATTTGAAAGAGTTCATTGAGTTTGCCAAGCAAGGTCAAGGCGCACATTTCGCCACAGCGGGCACTGGCAGCACCCCGCACTTTGTGTCCGAAATGATGAACATGCATTACGGCACCAAGCTCATTCCAGTCCCTTACAAGAGTGGCTCTGAAGGCTCAACCGCTGTCATGAGTGGGCAAGTAGAGGGCACATCTGAAGCCAGTATTGTGTCGCTGCCGCACACACAAGCTGGCGGCAAGTTCAGGGCTTTAGCCACCACTTGGACCAAGCGCATGTCTGCAGCGCCCGACCTGCCCACCACAGCCGAGCTGGGTTTTCCTGAAATTCAGATTGCACATTGGGCAGGCATTCATGCACCCGTGGGCGTACCGCCAGAAATCATGGACAAGCTGGCTTCAGCCGTCGATGCCGCCATGAAAAATCCCGCCATTACCGATCGACTCAAAGCCATGGGCATTGAACCCGTGGGTGGCACACGCGCCAGCTTCAATGAATTTGTGAATGCAGAGCGCGCCAAGTTGGGCAACATCATTCGCGCCGCTGGCATGAAAGAAGATTAAGTGACTACTTTGTCTCAGAGCCTACACCCTGGCACGTTGCTTCGGCAAAAAGTGAATGCCAAAAACGGCCTGTTGGTCGCCGGTGCTGCCAACGCATTGGCTGCAAGAGTCATTCAACAGGTTGGATTTGAAGCCGTCTACCTCAGCGGCGCAGGTATTACCAATACCTTTTATGGCATTCCCGATTTGGGCTTTATTGGCTTAAGCGACTTAACCCAGCACACTGCTGCCACCAGAGATGCCGTTGAATTGCCCATCATTGTCGATGCCGATACAGGCTTTGGCAACGCACTGAATGTGCGCCAAACTGTGCGCACCTTAGAACGTTCGGGTGCTAATGCAATTCAACTTGAAGATCAACTGATGCCTAAAAAGTGTGGTCACTTTGCGGGCAAAGCAGTTGTTTCAGCAGAGGAGATGATTGGCAAAATCAAGGCAGCTGTCGATGCTCGTCAGCACTCAGATTTCTTAATCATTGCTCGCACCGATGCACGCGCAGTGTTGGGCATCAATGATGCGCTAGACCGAGCCGCGGCCTATGCAGAACATGGTGCGGACATGACGTTTGTGGAAGCACCTGAAAGCATCGAGGAAATGCAGCGCATTGCCAAAGAGCTGAGTTGTCCGCAAATTGTCAATGTGGTCATTGGCGGCAAAACCCCCGCTTTGGCACAGCCCGTGTTGGCAGAAATGGGGTTTGGCTTGGTGCTCTATGCCAATGCCGCGCTTCAAGGGGCTGTTCGCGGCATGACCCAGGCCCTCACCCTGCTCAAAAATCAGGGCCAATTACAAGAGGACGCTAGTGTGGTGGCCACTTTTGCAGAACGCCAAGCATTGGTTCAAAAACCATTGTTTGACGCTCTGGAAGCCAAATACAAATAACGCGCCAAATTCTGATTGGCTTACTGCTGCATGGCCTTTTGCCAATAGCGCTTGTCAATGTATTTGCTGGGATCTGTGAGTTTTTGCGGGTTGTCGCCCAGTTTGCTGCGCAAATCCATCACGGCCTGAATACCCTTGTCGTCCAGCTGTACATCAGAGAAAAATCCAGATTGCGGGTCAAGCAGCAAGTCAGCAGACTGCGCCGCAATTTGCGCACTCATGTTAGGCACATATTTCATGAGCAGTGCTTGCGCTTGGGGTCGGTTTTCTGGGGCTTTGAGCCAACGGATGGCATCGCGGTAGGCGCGAATAAAGCCCACCACTTGGGCCTCGTTGTTGGCAGCCCAGCTTCTGCGCGCAGCGCCCACAATGCCCATGTAGTTGCCAATGGTCGATCGGGTGGTGGCCAATTGATTGAAGCCTCTGTTCTTGGCTTGTAAATCAAATGGTGCGCGCAACATGGTGGCCGCATGTTGTCCCTCCATCAAGGCGGCAAATCTTCTGTCTGTACCCCCTGCCCTTGCCCATTGCACGTCTGACTCTTTGATGCCGTTGCGTGCCAGCATGTCGCGCAGGGCAAATGAGAACCCATTGCTCATCGAGTCAACAGAAATAGTTTTGCCTTTCAAGTCGGCGAAGCTTTTGACATCGGGTGCCGCCACCAAACTCAAGAAGCCATCGTCAGAGCCCATGAAACCAAAGAAGTCGCTGGGTGGGTTGAATTTCAATTCAGCTTGGCCCTCCTGATAGGCCAAGATGTTGTCCAAGGCGGTCACAGCCACGTGGTATCTGCCTTCCATCATGCCGGAGAAAACTTGCTTGGAGTCAGCGGTAATGGTGTGCTGCACCTCGATGCCATGTTTTTTGAAAAAGCCTTGATCTCTGGCTGCCCAAATTGGCAAATTAAAACCGCCACCAAAACTGATGACCTGCAAGGCGCCAGGAATGGGCGTGGGCGCAGGTGCGGGTGCAGGTGCATTTGCTGCAGGTGGTGTTTGGGCGTGGGCGTTTAAAAAGCCAGTAAGGGATAGGGAGGCCAAAATCCCGCACAGCACTCTTCGATTGAATTTCATCTTTGTCTCCTCCTGTTTTGAACTGTTCGGCTTGTCTTATGAGTATTTGTACGATGTACCCAAGCAAGCTCAGACTTCATAATAATCCTCAATGCAAAATTTTGCTCACGCCCGTCTGGAGTTTTAGATGACCTATGTGACCCAAGAAAATATCACCGCTCAAGTCTTGGAGGTGTTTGAACGAACCCCCGACCCACGACTGCGAGAAGTCATGCAGTCGCTTGTGAAGCACCTTCACGCCTTTGTTCGCGAAGTTGAGCCCTCCGATGCTGAGTTCGAAAAGGGCTGTGAGTTTTTGGTAGGTCTGGGAAAAAACACCAGCGAGAAAAAGAACGAGGTCATTTTGGCTTCCGATATTTTGGGCGCTTCCACCCTCATCACGCTACTCAACAATGTGAAGCGTGCTGAAAAAGCGGGTCAATACCAAACCGAGTCTGCGCTGTTAGGACCTTTTTGGCGAAAAAATGCCCCTCTATATGAAGCAGGCGCCAATATCTCGCACGGCCCAGAATCTAAACAAGCAGACCAATTGTTTGAAGTGACCGGCCATGTGCGCGATGCACAAGGCAAGCCCATTGAAGGCGCCGAGGTGGATGTTTGGCAAGCCTCGCCCCTTGGCTTTTACGAAAACCAAGACGAAGAACAGCCCGACATGAATTTGCGCGGCCGCTTCAAAACCGATGCCACCGGCAAGTTCAGTTTCAAATCGGTCAGACCCTCCGGCTATCCCGTGCCTGTAGATGGTCCCTGCGGCGATTTGCTGCGTGCACAACTGCGCGATCCCTATCGCCCGGCTCATGTGCACTACATGATTTCCAAACCTGGCTATCAGGTCTTAATTACCCAAGTGTTTGCAGACGACGATCACCGACTGCACACCGATGTCACTTTCTCTGTGGTCGAAAGCTTGGTGGGCAAATTCAAAAAACGCACGGGCCCAGGAGAAGTAGGTTACTCGCTTGAATACGACTTTGTTTTACAAGCTGGCGAAATGCATTTCCCCATGCCCCCTATTCCTTAAACCAGCGCCTTCAAACTTCATGAGTTCTCAATCACCATCAATGGCCTTGCACGTTGCAGAAAAAGGCAGCAGCATCGACACACTCCAGCTCATTTGCCAATCTCAAGGCAAGCCCACCCTTGCCCAAGGCGAGGTCCTTGTGCAAGTGATGGCTGCCGCGGTCAACCCCAGCGACGTCAAAGCCACCTTGGGCATCATGCCGCACGCCGTTTTTCCAAGAACTCCTGGGCGCGACTTTGCAGGCGTGGTGGTAGAAGGCCCAGACGCCTTCAAGGGTTTGCAAGTTTGGGGCTCCGGTGGCGACATCGGCATCACGCGCAATGGCAGTCATGCTCGTTATTTGGTGTTGCCTGCTGCTGCCGTCAAAGAAATTCCCAAGGGCATCAGCATGGAAGAGGCCGGAGCTGTGGGTGTGCCCTTTGTCACGGCCTGCGATGGCTTTAGCAGAGCAGGCGGCGTGAAAGCAGGTCAAACTGTGGTGGTGCTGGGTGCCAATGGCAAAGTGGGCCAGGCCGCCGTGCAAATTGCAGCGCGGGCTGGCGCCAAAGTCATTGCTGTACAGCGACAAGATCAATTAGAAGGTTTTGCATGTGCGCCTGTGGAAGTGATTAACAGCAAGCACACAGAACCCGCTGCTCGCATCATGGAATTGACGCAGGGCAAAGGCGCCAACCTGGTATTCAACACGGTTGACAAAGTCTATTGGGAAGTGGGCCACGCCATCATGGCCAAAGGCGCAACCCAGATTTTCATCATTGCCACCAAAGGACAAACAGTGCCCTTTGATTTGTTCAAGTTTTACCGCGGTATGCACAACTTTGTGGGCATTGACACACTGGCCCTCGACTGCGTGCGTTCTTGCGAATTGTTGGACGAACTGCGCCCGGGCTTTGAAGATGGCACTTTGAAACCTTTTCCAGTTGCAGCAGCCGACATGATTGATTTGCCCCATGCCATGGAAGCCTACAAAGCAGTGTTGGCCGGCGCCAAAAATAGAATGGTCTTGAAGCCTTGAGCATCACCCCATTTAACCAAGCCCTTTCCACCCGCTAGAAAATAACTTTTTCAGGAGACACCATGAACACAACTTCACGCACCCATTTAAGCCGCAAGCACTTTTTGAAAATCGCTTTCACAAGCGTTGCTCTCAGTGCACTCAGCTTCACAGCACAAGCCCAAGACTGGCCCAAACAAACCATCAAGTTGGTGGTGCCCTTCACCGCAGGCAGCGGCACCGACATTGTGGCGCGCGCAGTGGCCGAAAGATTGACCGCCGCCATGGGCCAAACAGTTGTGATTGAAAACAAACCCGGCGCTGGCGGCACCATTGCTGCCAATCAGGTAGCCAAAGCCACCCCCGATGGCTACACACTGTTGGTGCACTCTTCAGGCCACGTGGTCAACCCAGCCATCTACCCCAACCTGCCTTACGACACCCTTAACGATTTGGTGGGCATCACATCTTTGGCCAGCTTGCCCAATGTGATGGTGGTCTCGCCCAGCAAGGGCTACAAAGATGTGAAAGACCTGATTGCCAAGGTCAAGGCCAAGCCCGATGGCTTTAACTATGCCTCTGCTGGCACCGGTTCTGCCACCCACATCAATGCTGAAAAGTTTCGCGTTGCTGCTGGCATCAATGCCACGCACATTCCCTTCAAGGGCACACCCGAGGCACTCACCGAAACCATCAGTGGCCGCATCGATTGGTTCTTTGCACCCATTGTGTCTGCGCTGCCTTTGATCAAAGACGGCAAGCTTCAGGTGCTGGCGGTCGGTACGCCCAAACGCTCTGACGATTTGCCCAACACCCCCACCACCGTTGAAGCTGGCGTTCCAGGCTCTGAGTACACCTTCTGGGTAGGCATGCTGGCCCCCAGCAAAACGCCCAAGCCTATTTTGGACAAGCTCAATGCCGAAGTGGTGAAAATTTTGAACTCGCCCGAATTCAAAACGCGTTTAGACAGCATCGGAGCATCTGCCATGCCCATGAGCGGTACAGCATTCAATGCATTCATCAAGTCTGAAACCGAAACCATTGCCAAGCTGGTGCAAACTGCTGGCATCAAAGCCAACTAACTTGACTCAATCATCTGTCCAAGGTTTTGCGGCTTCACGGCGGCAACGCACATTGAACGGGCTGTGCACCCAGCTCGGCCGTCAAAACCTTGGGGTCGATGCCCACTAAGAAACCACGTTTGCCACCATTGATCCATATTTTGGGTAATTCCAAAATGCTGGACTCCACATAAACAGGCAGGGGCTTGCGCAAACCAAAGGGGGAAGTGCCACCCAACAAGTAGCCAGAATTCTTTTGTGCAGCATCAGGTGTACAAGGCTCTACCGATTTACGGCCAATTTGGCGCGCCAAGTTTTTGGTAGAGGTTTTGCAATCGCCGTGCATCAACACCACCAGACCCTTGCCATTCTCGTCTTGCATCACCAGTGTTTTGACCACTTCGTGCTCGGGCACACCCAGCTGTTTAGACGACTCTGCCGTGCCGCCATGCTCTACATAGTCGTAGGGGTGCTCTGAGTAAGCTACTTTTTTTTGCTTCAGCCACTGTGTGGCTGGGGTTTCGGAGATGTGTTTTGCCATAGGTCAATGCAACATTTTGGTCAAATGATCATGCCAGCCGTCATGCTTTCATTGAATCAGTTTAAGGGTACACCCTGATCCAAGCTGGGTCACAAATTGAATATATTTGATTGCTAGGTTTGAGTTGGCATATATTGTGCAAACTGGAAAACCTGTCCTGTCGGGGCGCACTTGTCTGGTGCGTTGTCAGGGTGAATCCCTTGTATTGCAAAAGCCTAAAAACCCCCCAGAAAGGGACTTTTTGGCGTTTTATCATGTAATCATGCGCGTAGCGATTTGCTACTCCAAAATTTAGAAAGATTCAATTCATGAAGAATTACACACGTACTTTGATCGGATCTGTGCTGGCTGCTGCTGGCTTGATGGCTGCGACTTCTGCCATGGCTGGCAAAACCCTTGATCAAATCAAGCAACGCGGCCAGATCGTCTGCGGTGTTAACACAGGTTTGGCAGGTTTTTCTGCAGCTGATTCCAGTGGCAACTGGTCTGGTTTGGACGTGGACCACTGCCGTGCAGTGGCTGCCGCTGTCTTGAGCGACGCCACCAAGGTCAAATACGTGCCTCTGACAGCCCAGCAGCGCTTCACAGCCCTGCAGTCTGGCGAGATCGATGTGTTGGCCCGCAACACCACCAGCACCATGAGCCGTGACGCCTCTTTGGGCCTGCATTTTGTGGGTGCCAACTACTACGACGGCCAAGGCTTCATGGTCCCCAAAGGCAAAATCACCAGCGCCAAGCAACTCAAGGGCGCCACAGTCTGCGTGCAATCAGGCACCACCACTGAGAAAAACTTGACCGATTACTCACGCGCCAACAAGCTCAACCTCAAGCCTGTGGTGTTTGAAAAAGTTGAAGCGGCCACTGGTGCATACTTTGCTGGCCGTTGCCAGGCTTACACCACCGACGCATCGGGCTTGGCTTCTGTGCGCGCCAAGGAAGCCAAAGACCCAGCAGCTCACTTGATCTTGCCCGACCTCATTTCCAAAGAGCCCCTGGGCCCCATGGTGCGCCGTGGTGATGACGAGTGGTTGGCCATTAACAAGTGGGTGTTGGCTGGTTTGATTGAAGCCGAAGAGTACGGTATCACCCAAGCCAACGCCGACCAAATGAAGACCAGCGACAATCCGCAAGTCGGTCGTTTGCTTGGCGTGACGGAAGATTTGGGCAAGCACTTGGGCTTGGACAAAGAGTGGCTGTACCGTGCCATCAAGGTCACCGGCAACTACGGCGAAATGTTTGAGCGCAATGTGGGTCCCAAAACCTCCATCAACCTGCCACGCGGCATGAACCGTCAATGGAGTCAGGGCGGCTTGCAGTACGCTGCACCGCTGCGTTGATTTTTTGCCTCTTTGAAAGCAATGAATACGCCCCTTTGTGGGGCGTATTTTTTGTCAGTCCGTTTTAGTTTAGGCAACAAGCATGTCCCATTTTTCAATGACCGAGGCCCGGCCCTCACCTGACAAGAAAAACCGGACCATTTCGTGGCGTAGCCGTGAAGGGCGTTCGGTTATCTACCAAATCGTCGCAATTTTGTCGGCTTTTGCGCTCATCGCCTTGCTGGTGCGCAATACGCTGGCCAACATGCGTTTGCGTGGCATCCAAAGCGGATACGACTTTTTGTTTCAACCGTTTGGATTTGACATCAGCGAGACGGTGATCGAATACGCGCACAACAGTTCCTACTTTGTGGCTTTTGCAATCGGCATGCTCAACACCATCAAGGTGGCCATCATCGGCATTGCCTTGGCCACTGTGGTGGGCGTGCTCATTGGCATTGGCCGATTTTCAGCCAATTTTTTGGTAAAGAAAATCTGTTATGCCTATGTCGAGTTTTTCCGTAACGTACCGGTCTATTTGCAATTGCTCATTTGGTATTTGGTGTTTGCAGAAGCTTTGCCCGATTTGGACGGCGCTTGGAATGTGGGTCATTTTTACTTGAGCAAAAACGGTATTTCTTTCCCATGGCCCGTTTGGGAGCTGGGGCAAACACTGGCCTTGGTCGGTGCAGGTTTGGGTTTGGTTTTTGGACTGTATTACCGGCGTGTGGCGCGCACACACTTTGAACTAACAGGTCAGCCGCGCCCCGTTTTGTGGGTGGCATTGGCAGCTACCCTGGCTTTGTCGGTCTTGGGCTGGCTGGCGGGAGGCGCTCCGATGGAGTGGGATTTGCCAAAGATGGGGGATTTCCAGATCGAAGACGGCGGTGCTTTTAGCCCTGAATTCATGGCCTTGTTGTTTGGCTTGGTGTTCTACACGGCCGCCTTCATTGCCGAAGTGGTGCGCTCGGGCATCGCTTCGGTGTCCTTGGGGCAGCACGAGGCTGCGGCTTCTTTGGGCTTGAGCAAAAGGCAGGCTATGCGCTTGGTGGTGCTGCCACAAGCTTTGCGCGTGATCATCCCGCCACTGACCAGCCAGTACCTCAACCTGACCAAAAACTCTTCTCTCGCGGTGGCCATCGGCTACCCCGAATTGGTCTCGATTGCCAACACCACGCTCAACCAGACGGGTCGTGCCATCGAAGCGCTGTCTATTGTGATGCTGGTGTACCTCACTTTGTCTCTCATCACTTCGGCCCTCATGAACTGGTTCAACGCCAGTGCCGCTATCCAGGAGCGCTGACATGCATGTTTTCAAATCCATCGAAGCTCGGCCCATGCCGGGCCGCAGTGCCGGCCCCCTGGCTTGGCTGCGCGTCAACTTGTTTTCCAGCGCCAGCAACAGTGTGATGACCTTGTTGCTGTTGACGTTGGGCGTCTGGACGCTGATGTCGTCCATGGACTGGGCTCTTGTACATGCCGTGTTCGGCGCCAACCTGCAGGCTTGCAATGATGTGCGCGGCGTTGGGGCTTGCTGGGGTGTGATCACCGAAAAAGGCCGTCTGATTGTGATGGGCCGTTACCCAGAGGCCGAGCATTGGCGTCCGGTGATCGCCACCGCCCTGATGCTTGGCGTGGTGACCATCAGTTGCATGCCGCGTTTTTGGAACAAGGCTTTGCCTCTCATTTGGGCCCTCATGCTGGTGGTTTATTTCATCCTCATGAAGGGCGGCTTGATGGGCCTGACCGAGGTGGACACCGACCAATGGGGCGGCTTTCCGCTCACGGTCATGCTCACCGT
>JACCDG010023540.1_pt1 | contig 19474 bp, 17 predicted proteins | sample 7442471 | NCBI WGS metagenome assembly JACCDG01 (sample SAMN15323444, study PRJNA562643) | freshwater metagenome | isolation source: river surface water | place: USA:Blue River Watershed | collected 2017-08-17 | reverse complement strand
TCTTGCCCATGAGCTTGACCGCGGCGATCTTCTCGCGGCAACCGTTCAGACGGACCACCACATTGGCCAGTTCCTTGCCCACGGTGGTGGGGCTGGCGGTCTGGCCGTGGGTGCGGCTGAGCATGGGCACGTCGGCAAAGGTGTGTGCCATCTCGCGCAGCTTGGCGATGATGCCGTCCAGGCCGGGCAGCATGACTTCGGCACGCGCATGCTTGATCTGCAGGGCGTGGCTGGTGTTGTTGATGTCTTCGCTGGTGCAGGCAAAGTGCACGAACTCGGCGTTCTTTTCCAGCTCGGCATGGCCTTTGAATTTGGATTTGATCCAGTATTCGACGGCCTTGACGTCGTGGTTGGTGGTCTTTTCAAACTCCTTGATGGCGACGCCATCGGCCTCGGAGAAGTTCTGAACCAGACCCGCGAGGTGAGTGCGTGCTTCTTTTGAAAGCGGCTTGAATTCTTGAAAGCCCGCATCCGACAAAGCGATGAACCAGGCGATTTCAACCTGCACACGGCGGTGCATGTAACCCAGCTCGCTGACCAAGGGGCGCAATTGGTTGACTTTGCTGGCATAACGACCATCCAGCGGCGAGAGGGCGGTAATCGGGGAAAAGTTCATGGGCATATTTTACGGCCACCCCCTTGCAAACCCCAGCTGACAGATGGTGTAAGGACAATTCCCATAGAATGATTTGGAATATTTGATTTCCACAAATGCAATGAAATTAATTGGCGCTGTCACCAGCCCCTACGTGCGCAAAGTGCGCGTGGTGCTGGCCGAGAAAAAACTGGACTATGAATTCGTCACGGAAGATGTCTGGTCTGCCGATACGCGCATTGCCGAATCCAACCCTTTGGGCAAGGTGCCCTGCCTGATCATGGATGGGCAGGAAGCCATGTTCGACTCCCGCGTGATCGTGGAGTACCTGGACACGCTCTCGCCCGTGGGCAAACTGATTGCGCCTTCAGGCCGTCCGCGTGCCGAAGTGAAAACCTGGGAAGCCTTGGCCGATGGCCTGCTGGACGCGGCCATCCTCGCGCGCCTGGAAGCCACCTGGCCTGGCCGCACGGAAAACCAGCGCAGCCAGGCGTGGATCGACCGGCAAATGGGCAAGGTGAATGATTCGTTGGCCGCCATGTCGCGTGGCCTGGGTGACAAGGCTTTTTGCTCCGGCATTTACCTGAGCCTGTCCGACATTGCCGTGGGCTGTGCGCTCGGTTATCTGGACTTCCGCTTCCCACAGCTGGACTGGCGCAGCCGTCACCCCAATTTGCACAAGCTGATGGACAAGCTCATGCAGCGCCAAAGCTTTGTTGACACGGCACCCCCCTCTGCCTGATGCGTTTGCGGGCCACAACGGGTCACTACGGACCCGCCAATTTTCTTTAGCGTTCGCCCAGAACGTGCACCCACAACTGGCTGATGGCTTGCTGCTGTTCGTGCACACCCCCCAGGGCCAGTTGGGTCGGGTCTTCATTGAGTCGGCTGGTGTGCTGAAGCTGGCGTAAACGGCGATAGGCATCGGCAGCGCGCTGGCCCATCTCGGGCAAAAGCAAGCCCGCTTTTTCAGCCCGCTGGAGCAACGCGATATTTCCCACATTGGCGCGTAATTCGGGGTGAGCCGCCGCGTGCGCGAGCACCAGGTATTGCACGACAAACTCGGCATCGACCATGCCGCCGGGACTGTGCTTGACGTCAAAGCTGTCGGTAGGCACGGTGTGCGCCTGCTGCACGCGTTGGCGCATGGAAACGATTTCTGCGCGAAGGGCCTCAGGATCGCGCGGGGCGCAAATCACCGCTTCACGCACGCGCTCAAAAGACGCGCGCAGATGGTCTTGCCCAAGCACACAACGCGCGCGGGTCATGGCCTGGTGCTCCCAGGTCCAGGCGGCGTTGCTGCCGCGTTGCTCCTGGTAGTCGGCGTAGGCCTCGAACGGCGTGACCAGCATGCCCGCGTTGCCATTGGGGCGCAGTGCGGTGTCGATTTCGTAGAGATCACCTTCGCCGGTTTTGACGGTCATCCAGTTGATCAGCTTGCGGGCAAAGGCGGCGTAGATTTCCTGGGCTTGTTCGTGGGCGTCTTCGTACACAAACACGATGTCCAGGTCACTGCCATAGCCGAGCTCTTTGCCACCCAATTTGCCATAGGCGATCACAGCCAGCTGCGGGGTGTCCTGATGGCGCTGACGCAAGCGCTGCCAACACCAGTCGGCGGCGACTTGCAGCACGGCGTCGGCCAGGGCGCTGAGGTCGTCGGCCACTTGCTCAACCGTGAGCACGCCTTCGACATCCCGTGCCAGAACACGGAACTGCTCTGCATGGCATGCGCGGCGCAAGAGGTTAAGCAGGCTCTCTTCGTCATCTTCGCCAGTGCGGGCAAGCGCCTGCTTGCGGGCGTTGAGCTCGGCCATGAATTGAACGTTATCGAACCGCGTGGAAAACAGGTCCCCGCCCGCCAACTCGTCAATCACCCCGGGGTGTTTGAGCAAATACCGGGCGGGCCACTTCGCGGCGCCCAGCAGACGCAACAAACGCTCGTGCACCCCGGGCCGCTCCAGCATCAAGGCCAGATAGCTTTCGCGTCGCAGCAGGGGTTCGAGCCAATCCGTCATGCGCAGCACGGCTTGGGTGTCTACCCGCTCTTCAGCCAGCCATTGGGCGGTGCGTTGCAACAAGCGCAACAGGCGGGCGAGCGCCTCTTCGCTGAGTGCCTGTACACGCGGGTTCTGCGGCCAGCTGGCCAGATGTTCGCGCACCGCTGGCGGAAAAGCGTCGAAAACCGCCCCCCACTGTGGCTGGCCAGTTGCGGCGGCCTTGCCATTGCCGTTGCAGGACTTGCACGGGCGATCGCCCCCAAGCAGCACATCGAACTCTTGCGCCACCAACTCGCGGTGTGCGTCCAGCGTCTTGAAAAAAGTGCAGACATCGGGCAAGCCCAGGGTCTGGGCGATCCAGGCCAGGTCTTCATCCTGCGTGGGCAACACATGGGTTTGCTGGTCGTCCAGATATTGAATGCGGTGTTCCACCTGACGCAAAAACACATACGCTTGCGCCAAGGCCTGGGCTGTGGCTTGCGGCATCAGGCCGGCGCGTGCCACACGCTCGAGCGCATCCAGCGTAGGGCGCGTGCGCAGCTCGGGAAACTGGCCGCCGCGCACCACTTGCAGCAGTTGCACCGTGAATTCGATTTCGCGGATACCGCCGCGCGAAAGCTTGACGTCGTTGGCGCGCTCGGGATGGCCCGCACTGCGTTTGGCCGCGTGGTCACGGATTTGCTGGTGCAGCGTGCGCAACGCTTCGAACACACGGTAGTCCAGGTAGCGGCGAAACACAAAGGGCAGCACCACCGAGCGCAAAGCTTGCGCAGAACCCTCGACGATGGCGCGCCTGGGCGCCACCACGCGGCTCTTCATCCAGGCAAAGCGTTCCCACTCGCGGCCTTGCACCATCAGGTATTGTTCGAGCGCATCGAGCGAGACCACGCTCGGGCCCGAGTTGCCATTCGGGCGCAGGGCCAGATCGACCCGAAACACAAAGCCGTGCTCGGTCACATCGCCAATGAGCGCATAAACGCGCTTGACCACCTTGGCAAAGTATTCCTGACAAGAGATGCGATTGCGACCGGCTTCGTTGCCCGCGGTTTCGCCGTCTTCGTCGTACACATAAATCAGGTCAATGTCGCTGGAGACATTGAGCTCACGCGCGCCCAGCTTGCCCATGCCCACAATCCACATCTGTGCACGCTGGCCATCTGGCCGCAGGGGGGCGCCGTGTAAAGCATCAAGTTCGCCAAAGCTGTGCTCGCACGCGATGTCCAGCGTCACCTCGGCCAGCGCCGTCACGCCACGGGTCACAAGCTGCAGGTCCGCACCTTGGTCACAGTCCAGCTGCATGAGCCGCAACATGCACAGTTGGCGCAAGACACGCAGAGCGGCGCTCACATCCTGGTATTGGTTCAACAGCAATGCGTAGGCTTGTTGCAGGCTCTCGCGGGTCGGGGGCCCCTCGGACAGAAGGTTCGCATCTTGTTCGTAGCGACGAAGCAGGCGTTGGGCAAAACGCGAATGGCTGATGAACGAGGAAATGGCCATGGACAATTGCTGAGGAAAAACGGTCTGGGCGGCGATAATGCTTGCTAACTTTTGAATTCAAACCACGACTGCAACGTGCCGCTGTTTCGCCTGATGTTTCGCTGGCTGGGCCGCCTGTTCGGCTTTTTGAGCTGGACAGTGCTGGTCCTGGGCTTGTTGCTGGGCATGGCCTGGGGCACGCTTCATTTGTGGATTGTGCCGCGAATCCAGGAGTTTCGCCCTGGCCTGGAACAATGGGCCAGCCGCGCGCTGGGGGCTCCCGTACACATTGGCCAATTGCGCGTGCTCTCCAACGGTTGGGTGCCCTCCTTTGAGCTGCAGGACATCGAGGTGCGTGATGCCCAGGGGCGAACCGCACTGACTTTGCCCAAGGTCTGGGTGGCCGTGAGTGTGCGCTCCTTGCTGCGCCTGCAGGTGGAGCAACTGGCCGTGGACCACGCGGATCTGGATGTGCGCCTGGATGCCCATGGCCAATGGACTGTAGCTGGCCTGGTCCTCAAGCCTGACGATGGACAACCCTCTGCCGCTGCGGACTGGCTGTTTTCCCAAAAAGAAGTGGTGGTGCGCGGCGGCACCCTGCGCTGGACGCATGAAGCCCCTGGCACACCAGCGAACAATCCACCCGAACCACTGGTGCTGACCGATGTAGACCTGGTGATTCGCAATGCCTTGCGCACGCACAAGCTGCGCCTGGATGCCACGCCGCCTGCAGCCTGGGGCCAGCGCTTCACCCTCATGGCCCAGATGAACAGCCCCTTGCTGTCCACCCACGCGGGGCTGGTGCAAAGCTGGTCCGGGCAGGTGTTTGCAGAGTTTCCGCATGTTGACGCGGCGCAGCTGCGCCCCCATGTCAACCTGGGTATTGATGTGCAACAAGGCCAGGGGCGTCTGCGGCTGTGGTCCGATTTGAGCCAAGGGCAGTGGCGAGGCGCGAGTGCCGACGTGCAGCTGCAAGGCGTACGCCTTCAACTGGGCGCAGATCTGCCTGTGATGGCCTTCGACCAGATTGGCGGCCTGATTTCAGGAACCTATTCCCCGCAGGGGTTTTCGCTAAGTACCCGCCAGCTGAGCTTTGACACGCCGGACCAGGAAAAATGGCGTGGTGGTGACGTCTCCGTGCGCTACACACACGGCCATGGAACACGCGCTGCTCAGGGCCAGATTCAGGGCAAACAGCTGGACCTGGCCAGCCTGCGTCAACTGGCTCGTCGACTGCCTTTGCCGACCGCCTGGCAAGAAGAGCTGGAGCGCACGCAGGCACAGGGCGTCGTGCAGGAGCTGGATGCGCAATGGCAAGGCACCTGGCCACAACTCAAGCAATACAGCGTCAAGGCAAGGGCCGTCGGGCTGGGTTGGAATGCACAAACTCAACCCTGGCAGCGCCCGGGCATAGAAGGTGCACAGCTGGAGTTGAATGTCGACCAGGACGGCGGACAGGCCACACTGGCCATGCCCAGCGGCGGCTTGCTCGATGTGCCCGGCTGGCTGCAGGAGCCCTTGGTCACCCTGCAGGAATTGCAGGCACAGGCGCAATGGAAACTGAATAAGGGCCAGGTCGAGCTGCCGCAGTGGAGCGTGAAACTGCGCAATGCAGACGTTCAGGCACAAGCCAGCGGCAGTTGGCGCCCTGGCCCCGGTCCAATGGGGACACTGGACCTGAAGGGAAGCATCGCCCAAGCCGAGGCGCAACGCGTGGCGCGCTACCTGCCAGCCAGCTTGCCTGCCGATGTACGCCAGTATGTAGAGCAGGGCGTTCGCGGTGGTCGTGTTTCGAATGTGCAAGTGCGCATCAAGGGGCCGGTGGACAAGCTGCCGTTTGAAAACGCCAAAGAAGGTGACTTCCGCTTTGCAGGCCAGGTGCAACGCCTGGCGCTGGACTACATGCCGCCTGTCGTGCGCGGCGCCAATATGCGTGCCTGGCCCACCCTGCGTGAGATGAACGGCGAGCTGGTGTTCGAGCGCTGGGGCATGCAGTTCAAGGGCCAAAGCGCGCTGGTCGGCACAGGTGCACAAGCCTTGAAGTTCAGCGACATCTCGGTGCGCATTCCCGACATGAACCATCAACCGCAGCTGCATGTCTCGGCCAAGGCCAAAGGGGGTGCACAGGCCACGCTGCAAGCCATGCGCGACACCGCGTTGGACGACTTGCTGGAAGGCGCCCTGCACAACGCGCAGGCCAGTGGCACTGTTCAAGGCGACTTTGCGCTGGAGCTACCGCTGTACGGCAACGCCCGCGAACGCCTTGAAGGCCAGGTGCAGCTGCAAGGCAACGATGTGCGCATGGCCGCTTACCTGCCCGTTTTGCAAAAAACCAAGGGCAGTGTGGTCTTCAGCCATGAAGGCTTCAGCTTGCGCCAGCTACAAGGTCAGTTGCTGGGCGGTCCGGTGCGCCTGGAAGGGGGCATGAAGACCGAGGGCAAACAGCCCGTGCTGAACATTCGCATGCAAGGCCAGGTCTCGGCCGCTGGCTTGCAGGCCGCGCGCGAACTTGCGCCTTTGAACGTGCTGGCGCAACGCATGACGGGCACCAGCGCCTACAGCGCAGAGCTGGGTTGGCGCGAGGGTCTGCCTGTGCTGGAGGTGCGCAGTCAGCTACAGGGGCTGGCGATGGATCTGCCAGCGCCATTGAACAAAACCGCTGCACAGCCCCTGGCCTTGTCGATCAGCAGCCAAGCGCGCAAGGGCAGTGGCGGCACACACGATCAGGTGCAAATCGGCCTGGGGCCGGTTTTCAGTGCGCACTATGTGCGCCAGGTCTCGGGCGACACGCCCCGGGTGGTACGGGGCAGCCTGGGTGTGGGTATTTCCAAAGCACTTCCCCCACCCTTGCCGGAGCAAGGCGTGGCCGGGGTTTTTGAGTTCGATACCCTGGACACCGAGGCCTGGCTGTCGCTGCTGCAGACATCCTCCAGCCATGAAGCCGTCCCCGATGCCAGCATGGGTTACTTGCCCACACAAGCCAGTCTGCGGGCCCGCAGCTTGCATGTGGAGGACCGGGACTTTCATGAGCTGCAGGTCACGGCCACACGCGAGGGCGGATTGTGGAGCGCCAACGTGGATGCGCGCGAGCTCAATGGCCAACTGCAGTACCGCGCCGCCCGGGGCACTCAGGCCGCACGTGTTTTTGCCCGCCTGTCCCGTCTGGATCTGCCTGCGGCTCAGCAGACCAGCATGGACAGTTTGCTGCAGTCCCCACCAAGCTCGATGCCGGCACTGGACATCGTGATTCAGAAGCTGCGACTTCGTGGCAAGGATTTGGGACAAGTAGAGATCCAGGCCATCAACCGCGAGGTGCAACGCAGCGACCGCAGCATGGTTCGCGAATGGCAGCTGGACACGTTCAACATTACGCTGCCCGAGGCGCGCCTGCTGGCCTCTGGACGCTGGCAGCCAGGTCAGCGCACCAGCATGGATTTCAAGCTCGAATCCAAAGACTCCGGCGCGCTTCTGACGCGGATGGGCACACCCGAAGCCCTGCGCGATGGCCCCGGGGTACTGGCCGGCCGCATCAGCTGGCAAGGCTCGCCCATGCAGCCCCATTACCCGAGCATGGACGGGCAGTTCAACATCGCTTTGGGTAAGGGGCAGTTCCTCAAGGCCGATCCCGGTGTCGCCAAACTGCTCGGTGTCTTGAGCTTGCAGGCCCTGCCCAGGCGCTTGCTGCTGGATTTTCGCGATGTGTTCTACCAGGGCTTTGTTTTCGACACCGTGCGTGGTGACGTGAGCATTCAGCGGGGCATTGCGCAAACAAGGAACCTGCAGATCCAGGGCGTCAACGCCTTGCTGCAAATGGACGGCAGTGCAGATCTTGCGCAGGAAACGCAGCGGCTGCGTGTGCTGGTGCTGCCCGAGCTGGACGCTGGCACCGCGTCATTGGTGGCGGGCATTGCCGTCAACCCGGTGGTGGGGCTCACCTCATTTCTGGCACAGCTGTTCCTGCAAAACCCCTTGGCCAAAGCCACCAGCCAGGAGTTCTTGATCGAAGGCGGATGGTCTAACCCCACGGTGACCAAGGTCGAAACCAGCCCCGCGGTCTCGACACCTGCAAGCCCATCGCGGTAAAGTTCGTGCATGGTGTTTTTACGTTTTGATCACGCCTTTCGGACAAGCCTGTTGCTGGGGTTGTTGGGTGCGGCCCTCCTGTTAGGAGGGTGTGCGAGTTCATCGCGTTTTGCGTCTGCCCCTGCGACGCCTCGCCACATTTCCGAAAACAGTGCGCGTGAGCGCAGCGAAGTTGCCTTGGCGGCCATGTCCTTGCTCGACGTGCGATACAAATGGGGAGGGCGGGGCCCTGCGACCGGTTTTGACTGCTCAGGTCTTGTGCGCCATGTGTTTGCCGAAGGTACGGGGCGCAAGGTTTCTGGCAATTCGGCCCAACTTGCGGCACAAGCCCGACCGGTAGACAGCAGCGATTTGCAACCTGGCGACCTGGTGTTTTTCAACACGCTGGGTGCTGCGTTTTCTCATGTCGGGGTCTATATCGGGTCTGGCAAGTTTGTGCATGCCAGCAACGAGCGCACGGGTGTGCGCGTTGACAAGTTGAGCAACAGCTACTACGCCAAGCGTTTTGAAGGCGCACGCAGCTTGCTCGATTAAGCTTGGGTGTCCTTGTTCTTTTTTGCTTGGTCAAGCTCGCCACCTTTGCGGCCAGAGAACATGGTCCACCAGACAATCAGCACCAGAATCACCAAGGCAGCCAAGGCCTCAACCACCAATAACCACATGAGCACTTTCTCCCGTTGGACCACGACACTGCGCACGTTGCCGTACTTGTTGCCAGGCATTTTAGGCATGCTGCTGAGCGCCTGCTCGAGCGCACCACCATGGCCTGAAGTTTCGCCGTCCGCGAGTCGACCCGCAGAGGCCATCGAGTCCGCTGCAATCTCTAGCGAGTCCATGACCCAGGCACGCAGCCTGTGGACGCCTGTGGCCTGGTCCGAACTGCCGGGCTGGTCTCAAGACGATATTGGCCAGGCCTGGCCGGCCTGGCTGCGCAGCTGCGGCAAGCCCTCGCGCGCGTGGGTGCAAGCTTGCCAGGACATCCATCAGCTGGCCTCAGCCGACATACAGACCCAGCGAGACTGGGTTGTGCGCACCTTGCAGCCTTATCGCGTCAGCACGCACCAGGGTCAGTCGCAAGGGCTGCTGACGGCCTATTACGAGCCTTTGTTGCAGGCCTCTCGTGTGGCCACCGGTGGGTTCAATGTGCCGCTCTATGCGACGCCAGCAGGACTGCCCTCAGGCCAGCCTTGGTATTCACGCCAGGAGATGGACACCTTGCCCCAGGCACAGCGGGCCTTGCAGGGCCGCGTATTGATGCATTTACGCGATCCGATTGATGCCATGATCTTGCACATCCAGGGCTCAGGCCTGGTGCAAGTGACGGAGCCCAACGGTCAGGTGCGCGATGTGCGTCTGGCTTTTGCGGGCACCAACAACCACCCCTACCAAAGCATCGGCAAATGGCTGCTCGACCGCAAACTGGTGCGCGATGCCAGCTGGCCAGGCATCAAGACATGGATCGCCCAGAACCCACAGCGCACACAGGAGCTGCTGTGGAGCAATCCGCGCGTGGTGTTTTTCAAGGAGCAGGCCTTGCCCACAGACGGCACCCTGCCCGGGCCAACGGGCGCACAGGGCGTGCCCTTGACCGCAGGGCGCTCCATTGCAGTGGACCGGCAAAGCATTCCTTACGGCACACCCGTGTGGTTGAGCTCAGAAGGTCCCACGAGCAGATTGCAGCGTCTGGTGCTGGCGCAGGATACGGGCGCCGCGATCGTAGGTGCGGTGCGGGCTGACTACTTTGTGGGCTCTGGCCAGGAAGCTGGCGAGGTGGCTGGACGGCTCAAACAGAACCTGCAGATGTGGGTGCTGTGGCCAAGGTAAGCCGGGCACAGGCGGGTACAGCAGATCAGGTCCACTGCGGGGGCAGGCGGGACACGATGGTCGAAAACAAACCTTCGTATTCGGCCTTGGGGGGAAACTTGCCGGTCAAGGGGTCTTCATTCTCGGCAAAGACCCTGTCGAGCTCGGCCCAGTCTTCGGGGCTGAGGACCTTGAGGGCCTCGGGCAAGATGACGTCTTCTTCCAGGGCCATGTGCTCCCTGTAAAAACGCACATATTGCTCGAAGGCATCTACAAAGGCTGCCTTGCGTGCGGCGCCCAGCAATTCCCAGGACAACAGCAGGTGCTGAAGCTCGCGCGCAGCGCGCTCGGAATACTGGTGATCTCGCTCGAGTTTGTCGATGGCCCCCATCACCGCCTTGGAATGCCTGAGCACCATGGGAAACAGCAGTCTGGACTCTTTGGGGTGATGCAGACGCTCGGGGTACTCGTCGATATAAAAAAGCATCGCACGCAACACATCAAAAAAAGTCCGTCGGCTTTCGCCGGGCCCCTGATGCACCATATCGACCATCACGCCCAGCATGGCGGCCAAAGAGGCATGTTCGTCGCGAATGATGTTGAGACTGGTGGCTTGCATGATGTGTTCTCCAATGCTTGCCAGTGTGGCCAATTTAGGGCCGCCTTGTCTTGACCCACATCATGAATTGCCTCCAACATGCGGCCGCCAGTGCTTGAGCAGCAGGGCGTTGGTCATGACGCTGACCGAGCTCATGGCCATGGCGGCGCCAGCCAAAACGGGGTTGAGATACCCCATGGCTGCCAGCGGTATGCCAGCGATGTTGTAGATAAAAGCCCAGAACAGGTTTTGACGGATCTTGCTGACGGTTCGTCCCGAAATGTCAATCGCCGCTTCGATCAAGCCGACATCGCCGCGCATCAGGGTGATGCCCGCCGCGTGCATGGCCACGTCGGTGCCATTGCCCATGGCCATACCCACATCGGCTGCAGCAAGAGCCGGTGCGTCGTTGATGCCATCGCCCACCATGGCCACCACCTGGCCACCTTCGCGCAAGCGTGCTACGGCGGCGGCTTTGTCCTGAGGCAAAACTTGTGAAAGCACTTCGCCTGCGTCGGGGTCCAGCCCCAGCCGGTGACCCATGTGCCCGGCCGCAGCTGCGTTGTCGCCCGAGATCATGACCACACGAATACCGCGGGCACGCAGGGCGCGCAAAGCCGCTTGAGCCTCGGGTTTGGGTTCATCGCCAAAGGCCAGCAAAAGCACAGGAAGCAAAGCGCCTTGCTGGAGGCATGCAAGTACCGACAAACTGCTGCCCTGCTGTTCGTGGGCTTTAACAGCCAAATGCCAGGCCGTCAGATCCGCGCCCAGCTCATGCATCCAGCCCAGGCTGCCCAAAAACCACCTCTTGCCCTCGATCTGTCCTTCTATGCCTTTACCCATGATGGCTTGCACATCTCGTGCCGCCCCCGCTTGCAAACCCTGCGCCTGCAGCTGTTGCATGACAGCAAGCGCCAGCGGGTGTTCGCTGCCCGCTTGCAGCGCCCCCGCGCGGATCAATGCTTCCTCAAGGCTGTGCGACGGTGACAAAACCACGGCTTCGCGCACGCGGGGCTTGCCCACCGTGAGGGTGCCCGTTTTGTCAAAGGCCACGACCTGCACTTTGTGCGCCAACTCCAGCGCTTGTGCGTCCTTGATCAAGATACCTTGGCGGGCAGCCACGCCCGTGCCGGCCATGATGGCCGCTGGCGTCGCCAGACCCAAGGCGCAGGGACAAGCAATCACCAGCACCGCCACCGCACGGATGATGGCCGTCTCCCAGCCCACGCTCATCCAGACCCATCCCCATACCGTCAGCACAGCGACAACCAAGACCGCGGGAACAAACACCTCGGCTACCTTGTCCACCAAGCGCTGAATGGGAGCCTTGGCTGCTTGTGCATCTTCCACCAACCGGATGATGCGGGCCAGCACCGTCTCCTTGCCCACCGCCTGCACCCGCATGACCACCCGACCCTGACCATTGATGGCGCCTCCAGTGACCGCATCGCCCACCTGTTTGTGTATGGGCATGGATTCGCCGGTAAGCATCGATTCATCTGCCTGGGTCTGACCCTCGATCAAGCGGCCATCGGCCGGAAACCGCTCGCCGGGTTTGACAACAAGCGCGTCGTCAACCATCACCTCTGTCAAAGACACGTCCACTTCGCCTTCTGGTCCCAACCAGTGGGCCTTGTCGGGTCGCAAGGCGTGCAAAGCACGAATGGCTTCGGTGGTTTGCTGCTTGGCGCGGGCTTCCAGCCATTTGCCCAGCATGACCAAGGTGATGACCACGGCCGAGCCTTCGAAATACAAATGTGGTTCATGCCCTGGCATGGCCGTCCACCACAACCACACAGACAACAACCAGCCCGCGGTGGTGCCAATGGCCACCAGCAAGTCCATATTGCCGCTCATGGCCTTGAGTGCATGCCAGCCTGCCTTGTAAAAGCGGGCACCCAATATGAACTGAACGGGTGTCGCGAGAACAAATTGAACCCAGGCAGGCAGCATCCAGTGCTCACCCCAAAGGCTGGCCAGCATGGGCACCACCAAGGGAGCGGAAAGCAAGAGGCCGATGCCGACTGGCCAGAAACTGGCTGCGCCTGATTTTGAGGCCGCGCTTGTGTTGTCAATTTCACGCGGCTCATAGCCTGCATCGCGAACTGCGCGCAGCAAGCGCGCCATGGCTTGTGGTTCCTGGGCCATGCTGACACGTGCACTTTCGGTGGCCAGATTGACGGTCGCTTGATCTACCCCGGGCACTTTCTTGAGCGCACGTTCCACGCGGGCCACACACGATGCGCATGTCATGCCTTCGATGGCGATGTCCATTTGCACCGTGTCTGAATTGATTTTGGTCATTTCTTTTCTTTCCAAACAGGACTATCCTACGCCACACAAAGATGTAGGAGTACCTCTATGAATCAAGTCTTTACTGTTGAAGGCATGACCTGCGGCCATTGTGAAAAGGCTGTGGTCAAGGCCTTGATGCAACTCGATCCGCAGGCCAAAGTTGCGGTTGACCGCACGCAAAACAAAGTAGAAGTGGATTCTTCGCAAAGCCGTGATGCCTTGGCCAATGCCATTGCAGACGAAGGCTACAAAGTCATCAACTGAGTGTTCTGAAAGGATTGATCATGAAAAGCAATGTCGGTGGTATCGATCGCGTGGTTCGCATTGTTCTGGGTTTGGTGCTGATCGGCCTGACCCTGACAGGCCAAATTGGTGCTTGGGGTTGGGTGGGTCTCGTGCCTTTGGCCACGGGGGCTTTGGGCTGGTGCCCGCCATACAGTCTGCTGGGCATCAACACCTGCAAGACGCGTCAATAAGCGCGCAAGGGCATGATGTACGCATGAATATTGCCCTGCCTTCCCTCAAGCAGCCGCGTTCGCTGGAGCGCTGCGTCACAGGTCGCCCTACACGTGATGGTGCAGGTGTTCGCCTGACACGTGTGCTGACCTCGGACCTTCAGGAGCGTCTTGACCCTTTCCTGATGCTTGATCAATTCGGCTCTGACGACCCCAAGGATTACGGAGCCGGTTTTCCGAGCCATCCGCATCGTGGCTTTGAAACTGTGACTTACATGATTGCCGGTCGCATGCGGCACAAGGACAGCACCGGCGGCGAAGGCTTGCTGCAAAACGGTGGCGTGCAATGGATGACCGCGGGACGTGGTGTGATCCACAGCGAAATGCCTGAGCAGGAAGAAGGTCGCATGGAAGGCTTTCAGCTGTGGCTAAATCTGCCCGGCCGCGACAAAATGTGTGCAGCCTCCTACCAGGATATTCAAAGCTCTGACATTCCTGAGGTTCGTCCAGTTGCGGGGGTGCTCGTGAGGGTCATTGCCGGAAGCTTCCTTGATACAAATGGGGCTGTGGTTCGTCCCGCACAGACGCATCCCACGCAAGTGTTGTACCTGGACGTTCACTTCGAACAAGCAGGCAGCCTGGATATTCTTTTACCAAGCGCTCACAACGCTTTTATCTATAGCTATCGCGGTTCCACAGAGGTTGGCGACTCTGATTCTCAAACTGTCGATTTACACCAAATGGGCATTTTGGCCAACGATGGTGATGGGCTTCGCCTGCGTGCAAGCACCGGTTCCAAGGTCTTGGTGATCGCTGGTCAACCCTTGCACGAGCCGATTGCACAATACGGTCCATTTGTCATGAACACCACACAGGAACTGCAGCAAGCTGTTCACGACTTTCAAACGGGCCGCTTCATTGAGGCCAAAGCTTAAGAAGTTTCACGCTTCTTTACCCAAGGCACACATCCACGCATGCTGTAGCAACAAGCCAGGCAGATACTTCCTTTCATGCCGAACGCTGTGAGTCGGTTTCCACGAAAGGGAAATGAAATGATGATCAAGAAATCTCTGCTGACCATGACCATGGGCCTTGCCTTGTTGGCCACGGGTACCGCATATGCGCAGATGGGTTCTCCCATGTCCAGTGAAGGGCATGGGATGCACATGCAGGAGCAGGCGAACAATCACAAGAACAGCGGTGAGCGCATGCACAAACGCCAGCAGCACCGAATGGAAAAACTCAAACAATCCCTGAAGCTGAGAGCTGATCAAGCCGCTTCTTGGACCGCATTTGAATCCGCCATGCAAATGTCTGCCATGGCTCATCCAGACCACAAGGCCATGGCCAACATGGCGACCCCTGAACGTCTGGATACCATGAACAAGATGAAAACAGAACGTGATGCACAGATGCAAAAGAGACAAGATGCAACCCGAATCTTCTACGCATCCCTCAATCCTGAGCAAAAGAAAATCTTTGATTCAGAAACAGCTCGTGCAGCGCATCAGCATGATCGTCACGGAAAAATGAATTCGCATGGCCATTAAGGCTCTGTTCTAGTCCCAAGGGCCTCGCTGAGGCCCTTTTTTTTTGATATTGATCAATTTATATGCATCGTAAGGATCTAAGCTTGCGCTCCATGAAACCTTTCAAACCTGTCCAATCACCTCCACTCTTACCACCTGTCAGAGACATTCCATTTACCAGTCCTCTGTCCTGGCTGCGAAAAGGGTGGGCAGATTTGTTGTGCGCGCCCTCTTTGAGTTTGCTGCATGGTTTTATTGTCGCCATCGTGAGCTACATGATTGCTGCTTTAGCCTATGACCGTTTTTGGTTGTTGGCGAGTGCGGTTTCCGGTTTTTTGGTGATCGCACCGTTGTTGGGCACCAGCTTGTATGCCATGAGTTGTGCGATGGAGAAGAAAAGACCCGTCAATTTTGATTTGCTCACTCGCGTATGGACGCAATGGCAATTCCAGTTGAAAGAGCAACCTGACAGTTATTGGAGTCTGATACGTTTTGGCTTGCTGCTGGCGATGACGGGAACTGGCTGGGTTCTTACATCCTCTGCACTTATTACTTTGCTGTCGCCTGTAGCTATCCACACCCCCATGGATTTCATTCGTCACGTGGTTCTCAATCAGAAAAATTATCTGTTTGAGCTTTGGCTTGTCATGGGCGGGATGATGGCTGCTCCCGTATTTGCTTCCAGTGTGGTCACCATTCCATTGTTGCTAGATCGTCGAATCAGCGTACTGCAGGCAGTGTTAACCAGTTGGAAAGCTGTACTCCACAATCCTGGCACGATGGCCACTTGGTCTTGCTTGATCATGGTCTTGTGGACGATTTCTGTCATGACCTTTTTTATAGGTTTGATCGTCACCTTGCCCTTGCTGGGCCATGCCAGCTGGCATGCTTATCGGGATTTGGTGGACATTGAAGGATGGCCTGATCGGATGCAAGGGCAGGATCAGCCATGAACTTCACGGAAGAGCAATTTGCGTGGTTTGGGCTGACCATCGGGGTTGGTGCCTTCATGCTGTACATGGTGTTCATCATTTTTCAGCTGGCCTGGGAGTCCAAGGCTGGAAAATTTGGTACTTTCATTATCTTTATCGGACTGGCTTTTGGCATGGTCGGCTTTGTGGCCAAAGGCATCATCCAGTGGCTGCTTCAATAAGGTTGTGTATAACTTTTGAAGAACACTTCAGTTATCCACAGATCCATGGCCACGATCGAAGTTGTCCAGTTTTGCAAACAAGTGCAAATCAAGGGTTTCAACAAGATTGAAAATTCCTTAAGTCCATGAAAAATAACAAAATTTGTGACTTATCAACATGAACACAGCTTGCTTATCTATAACTACTATCTTGAAATAAAGAAATAAAGAAAACCATAGAACTATCCGGCTGTTAAGATTTCGGGATTCCTCTCGTTAACTGCTTGCATACATGTCCTCAGTTCCTTCACCTGGCTTCGAAATCAAAAGTGCGGACTTGGCCTTGGTGGCTTTGCTGCTCAAGACAGCCAATGTTGATCTGATCGCTCAAGGCCTGGAAGTGCAGCTGGCAGAAACGCCTGACTTTTTCAATCAGGATCCTCTTTTGCTTGATCTGACTGGACTGAGCGATGACGATGTTGACCAGAACATTGATTTTGCAAAGCTTGTTCAAGTCCTGCGCAGCCATGCACTGATGCCTTTGGCTGTTAAAGGTGGTTCAAGCACGCAACGTGCTGCTGCTTTTGATGTCGGCCTGGTTGATGCCAACGATGCCCGAATTCGTCGAATTTCCTTGGAAACGGCACAAGCAAAACAAGCAGAAGTTGCCACAGCGGTTGAAAAAACGCCTGCCTTGCCTTCATTTTCGGGGGCAGTTGTACTCGACAGAACCTTGCGTTCGGGTCAACAGTTCTATGCCAAAGGCAAGGATCTGGTGGTTCTTTCCATGGTCAATGCAGGCGCTGAAGTCATTGCCGATGGTGACATTCATATTTATTCCACGTTGCGTGGTAAAGCCATTGCAGGGGCCAGAGGCAAAACAGATGCGAGAATATTTGCCTATGCCATGGAGCCAGAATTGATCTCCATTGCCGGCGTCTATCGGACCAGCGAGAACCCTTTACCCAAAGAAGTGTTTGGCAAGCCTGCCCAGGTATCCCTGTCCTCCAGTCCGGATGGTGACAAGCTATTGATCACGCCACTTAAGGCATGATGTGAACTGATTTGATTTTTTCTCAGAGAAAGAAAAGCATGACCAAAATTGTCGTTGTGACTTCTGGTAAAGGTGGTGTGGGCAAAACCACGACCAGTGCGAGCTTTGCCACGGGTTTGGCGCTCAAGGGTTTCAAAACTGCCGTGATCGATTTCGATGTGGGTCTGCGTAACCTGGACCTGATCATGGGTTGCGAACGTCGTGTGGTCTACGACTTTGTGAACGTGATTCATGGGGAAGCCAATTTGCACCAGGCCCTGATCAAGGATAAGCAAAACGAAAACCTGTATGTTTTGGCTGCTTCCCAGACACGCGACAAGGAAGCCCTGACTCAAGACGGTGTGGAGCGCGTGCTCAACGACCTCAAGGGTATGGGTTTTGACTACATTGTTTGCGATTCACCTGCGGGTATTGAAACCGGTGCGCTGATGGCCATGCACTTCGCTGATGAGGCTTTGGTGGTGACCAACCCAGAGGTGTCTTCAGTGCGTGACTCTGACCGCATTTTGGGCATGCTCAGCAGCAAGACCAAGCGTGCCATTGAAGGCTCCGAGCCCATCAAGGAACACCTGCTGATCACGCGCTATAACCCCAACCGCGTTGAAGATGGACAGATGCTGTCCTTGCAGGATATTCAGGATATCCTGCGTATCAAACTGATAGGTGTGATTCCTGAAAGCGAAAACGTTCTTCAGGCTTCTAACCAAGGCACTCCTGCCATCACCATCAATGGCAGCGATGTGTCTGAAGCCTACAAGGACGTGATTGATCGTTTCCTGGGTGAAGACAAACCCTTGAGATTCACAGATGCCGATAAACCCGGTTTCTTCAAGCGTCTGTTTGGGAGCAAGTGAGTATGTCTTTCCTGTCCTTCCTTCTGGGAGAGAAGAAAAAAACGGCAAGCGTGGCCAAAGAACGCCTTCAGATCATCCTGGCCCATGAACGCAGCGGTCGCAATGCGGCTGAGCCCGATTACCTGCCCGATCTGCAGCGTGAGCTGGTGGCCGTCATCAGCAAGTACATCAAGATCAATCCCGATGACATCAAGGTGAACCTGGAGCGCCAGGACAACCTTGAAGTCCTTGAAGTCAAGATTGAGCTGCCCGAAACCCGCTGATCTGGCTGCATGAAAAAAAGCCCCCTAAGGTTTCGGCCTTGTGGGGCTTTTTGCTGTGCAGCATCTTATTGACCGAGCAACTGTTTCCATTGCAGGCGGGCTGCCTGCAAGTTGCGCTCTTTCACATGGCCAAAACCCTTGATGCCCTCGGGCACGCGGGCGATTTCGATCGCCTTGGCATAGTCGTCGGAGCTCAGTGACGCGAGCAGTTTGTTCACGATGCCCATGTATTCACCGATGAGTGCGCGTTCGGTGCGGCGCTCTTCGGTGTAGCCAAACACATCGAGCGCTGTGCCGCGCAAGCCCTTGAGGGCGGCCAGCAGCTTGAAGCCGGCCAAAATGCCCGGGCCGTACTTTTTCTTGACCAGCTGGCCTTTGTCGTTGCGCTTGGCCAGCAGCGGCGGGGCCAGGTGGTAATGCACCTTGAAGTCTCCTTCAAACTGCTCGGCAATGCGCTCGATGAAGCCGGTTTGGGTGTGCAGACGCGCCACTTCGTATTCGTCCTTGTAGGCCATGAGCTTGAACAGGTTATTGGCCACGGTTTCGCTCAGCAGGGTCTTGCCGAGGGGGGCCTCTGCCTGGCGCACGCGGTCCACAAAAGCGCTGTAACGCTGCGCGTAAGCGGCGTTCTGGTAGTCCGTCAGGTAAGCCACGCGCTTGGCGATCCGTTCGTCGAGCGTGTCGCGTTTTTTGAATTCGATGACCTGTGCGGGTTGCAGTACCGCCAAGACTTTGTCGGGGTGCACGGCCGCATGGCGGCCCCATTCGAAAGCCATCTGGTTGTTGGCCACAGCCACTTCGTTGAGTTCCATGGCACGCAGCAGCGAGGTACGTGAGAGCGGCACCCAGCCCTTTTGCCAGGCGTAGCCCAGGATCATCGGGTTGACGTAAATCGTGTCGCCCATGAGTTCCTTGGCCATGCGGTCGGCATCGAAGGTGCTGACTCCAGCTGGTCCCACCTGTTGTGCAACTTCAGCCACGCATTGTTCGGCCGGGTTTTGCCAGTTGCCGTTCTTCACGAAAGCCGCGGTCGGGGTGCTGTGGCTGTTGAGGGCCACATGGGTTCGGCCTTCGCGCATGCGCAGCAGGGTTTCCTTGCCCGCGGTCACGATCGGGTCGCAACCCAAAATCAGATCGGCTGTGGCCATGCCCACACGGGTGGTGCGGATGTCGGCTTGGGTGTTCGCCACGATCACGTGGCTCCAGGTGGCACCGCCTTTTTGGGCCAGACCTGCCGCGTCCTGCGTGGCGATGCCCTTGCCTTCCAGGTGCGCGGCCATGCCCAGCAGCTGGCCGATGGTGATCACGCCGGTGCCCCCCACGCCGGCCACCACCATGCC
>JACCDG011757690.1_pt1 | contig 19475 bp, 10 predicted proteins | sample 7442471 | NCBI WGS metagenome assembly JACCDG01 (sample SAMN15323444, study PRJNA562643) | freshwater metagenome | isolation source: river surface water | place: USA:Blue River Watershed | collected 2017-08-17 | reverse complement strand
TTCCCAAATTTTTACCCAATGATTGATCTTTTCTTTGCATCAAGAAAATTTCAAAATCATTCCCCTGCTGCAACCGAAAGGGCTTTGGATCTTGAAGTCCACCCACTAAATCTTTTTGACGTCCAATGCCCCATTCTTTTTCAAACTCCAAAACTCCATTATGCGTTTCCACTGCAGAAGTCTTTGCGCTTCTTTCCTTCATTGCGTGTAAAACAAATTTAGCAACGTCAAAACCAATTCCACCTGCACCAATGACGGCCACCCTGTTTCCAACAGGCACCTCTTCTTTCAATATTTGTAAATAAGAGACCACCTGTTTCCTGTCTTGAGCTGCTTTCAGTCCCTCCAAGTTCAGATTTCTTGGAAGAATTCCTGTCGCAAGAACAACTTTCGAAAATCCTTGCTGAATCAAATCTTGCGCACTCACTGTTTTTTCAAGATGCAGATCGACTTGCAGCTCTTTCAACTGATTTTCGAAATAACGAAGGGTCTCTGCAAACTCTTCCTTTCCCGGAACTTTTTTTGCCAAATTGAATTGTCCACCAATTTGCGTGTGTTGATCGAACAGATGCACATGATAGCCACGGGATGCCAGTGTGCAGGCAGCTGTCATACCGGAAGGCCCAGCTCCAATCACTGCGACTTTTTGATCACGAGATTTTAATGTTGGTGCAACAAGAGGAAATTCCATTTCATATCCAGCCCGAGGATTCACCAAACAACTGGCATTTTTTCTTGAAAAAATATGATCTAAGCAAGCTTGATTGCAGGCAATGCAAGTATTGATCAACTGAGATTTTCCTTCAGATGCCTTCAATCCAAAATCAGCATCCGCTAACCAAGGTCGGGCCATAGAGATTAAATCACTTTGTCCCTGTTTCAATATTTGTTCGGCCACCTCGGGTGTATTGATACGATTCGAGGCAATCACTGGAATTTGCACATACTTTTTAATTTCTTCTGTGACCCACGTGAATGCAGCACGAGGAACATCTGTTGCGATGGTCGGCACACGAGCCTCGTGCCAACCAATGCCTGTTCCCAAAATACTTGCCCCTGCTTTTTCAATCATCTTGGCAACTTCAATATTCTCTTGCAAAGAATTTCCACGGGGGACAAGTTCCAACATAGATAATCGATAGATGATGAGAAAATCTTCTCCCACCGCTTGACGTACGGCTTTCACAATTTCCACAGCCAAACGAGAGCGGTTTTCTAAACTTCCACCCCATCGATCTGTACGAGTATTTGTTTTCATCGTTAGAAATTCGTTGATCAAATATCCTTCGGATCCCATGATTTCAACACCATCATAGCCCGCTTTCTTTGCAAGCACAGCTGTTCTGGCAAAAGCTCGAATGGTTGATAAGATTTGTCCTTCTGTCATGGCGCGTGGCTGAAAGGGAGTGATCGGAGACTTTGCTCGTGTTGGCCCCAAAGAAAACGGATGATATCCATACCTGCCCGCATGCAAAATTTGTAAAGCAATTTTTGCACCATGCTTATGAACAGACTCTGTGACAGGACGATGTTTAAAAATTTGCCATGGCTTTGTCAGCATCGAAGAAAAAGGAACCAACCAACCTCTCCAGTGAGGAGCAAATCCTCCGGTGATGATCAGTCCAACACCCCCTGCCGCCCGTTCTTCGTAAAATTTCGCCAGCTGCTTCAAACTAAAAAAACGATCCTCAAGCCCTGTGTGCATGGATCCCATCACAAGCCGATTGCGCAAAGTCTGTTGACCTACTTTCAATGGTTCAAACAGATGAGGATAATGAGCATTCATGAAATCCATCCTTTCAAAAAAAGAAAATCGAAGATTTTCAACCAATGAAATGGATTTTAACTTGAGGATTTTGAAAGTGACATGACTTTTTCAAAGCACAATTTTGAACAACACTTATGTTACACTATTTTTGCTTAGTGAATTTTTCCGTCCAAGCGTGCCTTCCATAAAAAAGGAATCAGACGATAACCAAGAATTGCAAAACACAAGGCCCAACCAAGGGCTGCAAAGAAAACCCACCCTTCATAATAGAGAGGCCAAATCTGAGTCGCTACCAGCCGAAAAAATGCAGCCATAAAAAGAAAATAAATCCCCCAACGGTCACTTCTTGTGAACGTAAATTTTCGTCCCGTATGCCCCTGAGAAATCCTTAACATCATCGCCGACACAAGGATCCCCATACAAAGAAATGTAAAGATATGAATCACCACAGATCCAACAGGATGCCAAACTCCCATCAACACCAGCGCTTGAGAAAAAAAATGCAGTGTCAATCCAAGGTAACCCAAGTAACTCAAACTGATCCCAAAATTTTTGAAGGCTTGAATGGGCTTCCATCGACAAAATCGAAGGAACAATAAACTTCCTATCAACATCAAGGCGATCAGGGAAAGATGGACAGGAAGTTGTTTTTCAAAAATCAATAAAATCGCAAGAAGCTTGATGGAAGAATCTAAATAAAAATTTCTGTACAAATGAAGGTTGAATGTATTTTTCATAAATTGAGTCAGAGTTCTTTCCAACATCACCACAAAAGCAACACGAAATAACCCGATAGTCATTGCCACTCCATCACTGAAATACTCACGACTCAACACAAGATCTTTTGCGATCAGAAAAAGTGGCAAAACCATCAGAAAAATAAAATTATCCCGGTAACTATCTTGCTTGCGACAAGAATAAAGAGTCCAAAAAATATAAGACGCAATAGAAATTAAAAATAAGTGGCTGAAGATCCAAGTCACTTGTGGTGGCAAGACTCCAAGATAAAAAATGGAAAATCTTTCCACGACCCAAAAGGCAGCAATCCAAGCCAGCATTGCTCCGTGAATACCTCGAACGGATACCCAATTTTTACTTGCTGTCAAAAGAAATCCTCCCAAGACTGCCCATCCAAAGCCAAAAAACATTTCGTGCGCATGCCACTGAAGCGAAGACAAACCTCCGGGTGGAATTTGAATTTTTCCTGAGTACAAAAAAAACCAAAGAAGAGGTGCCATAGATCCGAAAACAAAGGCAAAAGTAAAGAAAGGACGAAAACCAGCAAGCCAGAGGGGATGTTGAAACTTCATGGAAACACTCTTTTCTGCGAAGACAAAGGCTTTCGCGGATGGAATCATACAATGAAAATCAGAAACGATATCTGAGGGAATAAGAAAGATAGGTCTGTTGGTGGTAATTGGGCAATCTATAAATTTGAAGTGACTTAAAGTCAACGAACCTGCTGTGCAGAAAAAAATTTCTTGCTGACTTTTTTCTGAACTGACTCATTTTTCAGCGCCAATTCTTCATAACGCATGACCAAAGAATTTTCCTGGCAATTTCTACTTGTAAGCCCCTCCAACACTTGATTTATTAGAAGTCAACTTTGGAGCACGAAGGAGCCACAATGAATCCCGAAATCAATTCCTATGACACGACCCCAGGCCAGAAAGACCAGAGTCTGAATATGAACAATCATGAGAACACAAAATCCAGCAATAAAAAAACTGTGAAAACACCTCTGAAGCGAAATACCCAATTCACCGATGCTTTTTCTGAAGAGATCTTCGATGCCACTTATAAGTTCACCGGTGAAAACGATATCAATGATCGTCATCTTGCCATTGCAAAAGATCTTGCCTCTGTGGAAAAAGTCGAACTTCGAGATCACTGGACTGAAAAATTTCTAGATATATTAGAAGACTTTAAATTTGTTCCAGGCGGACGAATCACCTCGAACGCGGGCACAGGATTGAAAGGAACAACCTACATCAATTGTTTCGTCAGTGGATTCCGCGGAGAAAACCAAGATAGCATGGAAAGCATCATGGATGAGTTACGCCGCCAAGCTTTGATTCTTAAATCCGAAGGTGGCTATGGTTTCTGTGCCGATGTCATGAGACCGCGTGGTGCTTATGTGGAAGGAATCGGTGGAGATTCCCCTGGTGCAGTGAAACTTTTAGAAATGTGGGACACTCAAAGTTCTGTGATCACAGCAGGAAGTGGATTTAAAAAAACAGAAAACAAAGGAAAGAAAAAAATTCGCAAAGGTGCTCAGATGGTGACAATGTCTGTGTATCATCCAGACATTGAAGAATTCATCACAGCCAAACAGACCTCTGGTCGTCTGACAAAATTCAATATGTCCGTTCTGGTTTCTGATGAATTCATGACTGCCGTTGAAAAAAATCTTCCATGGAATTTAGAATTTCCAGATTACGAAAAGGCGAAAGAAGAATATAAAAAATTCTGGGACGGAGATCTTTCCTCTTGGAAAAGTAAAAATCTTCCAGTGAAGATTTATCGGCATTTTGAAAATGCCAATGAACTTTGGAACTTAATCATGAAGTCCACTTACAACCGCAATGAACCAGGCATTTTGTTCATTGATACTATTAATAAACTGAACAATCTGTACTACACAGAACATATCAATGCGACAAATCCCTGCGGTGAACAGGTTCTACCTGTAGGTGGAGCTTGCTTGCTTGGATCCATCAACTTAACTCAGTTTGTAGATACTCAAAACAATACTTGGGATTATAAAAAATTAAGTTCTGTGATCAGCACAGCTGTGCGTTTTATGGACAATGTGAATGATAAAACTTTAGTTCCTCTTCCTGAACAAGCAGAAAGCTTGAAAGCTAAGCGCCGTATTGGTCTTGGTATTTTGGGATATGGATCCGCTTTGATGATGTTGAAGGTGCGCTATGGTTCGGAAGAAGCCTTGAAGCTGACCGAAGAACTTGGATCCTTCATGATGAATGAGGCTTACAAAGCATCTGCTCTTTTAGCCGAAGAGAAAGGGGCTTTCCCTCTTTTTGATTCCGCAAAATATTTGAAAAGTCGTTTCGTAGAAAAACTCAAAGACTCGACAAAAGATTTGATTCGAAAACACGGGATTCGTAATAGTCACTTGTTATCCATTCAGCCGACTGGAAATAGCTCTGTCTTTGCAAACAATGTTTCCGGTGGTCTTGAGCCTTTATTTATGGCTGATTATACTCGCACAGTGATGCAACCATTTCCTCCAGAAGGATTGGGAACTCCTGAAAATATCAATTGGGAGTCGAAAGTATTCACGGTCAAAGGACCTGCGACTTCATGGGACTGGATCAAAGAAGGCGACGAAAATTTATTGATGACCCTTTTTCAAGGTGATGTTTGGAAGTTTGATAAGTCACGTGGGCTTTTGAAAGAGTCTCGAGTGCGCGACTATGCTGTCCGATACCATGAAGAACATCATTCTTGGGATCCAAAGGCGGATTGGGCTGCGACAACCTTTCAATTGAATATTGATGATCATATTCGAACAATGGCTGTTTTATCTCAATACATTGATTCTGCCATGTCGAAGACTGTGAATATTCCTGAAAATTATCCCTATGAAGATTTCAAACGGCTTTACTATGAAGTTTACAAAACAGGAACCATCAAGGGATGCACTTCTTACCGAGAGGGAACGATGACGGCTGTTCTTTCAGCATCGAGCTCGGCTTCAAAAAAGTCGGAAGATGATGTTGGAAAGTTTGATCGTACGAAGGCGATTCCTCGTCCCCAAGTTTTGAGTTGCGATATTCACCAAACAACATCTGCTGGAAAAAAATGGGTGGTCTTGGTTGGACTTTTAGACAATGATCCTTATGAAGTGTTTGCGATGAAGCAAAGCAGTTTGCATTTACCCGCCCATGTTCAGCATGGAAAATTGGTCAAAGAAAAATCAGGGATCTACAATTTAGAAACCACGGATGGATGGGTTCTGACGGATATCCGTAAATTTTTTGAATCCGATGAACAAGAAGCTTTGACTCGTATGATTTCAACAGCCCTTCGTCACGGAGCCGACATTGAATTTATCGTCTCTCAGTTGATTAAGAGCGAAGGAACCATCACGTCCTTTGCCAAAGCAATTGGTCGTACTTTAAAAACCTACATCAAAGAAATTAAAACCATCAAATGCAGCAGCTGCGGTGGACATAATCTTAAAATCCAAGAAGGCTGCTTCGTCTGCGCCGACTGCGGCAGCAGTAAGTGTGAGTAGGTAGATACTTGAATACCCCACCCTCTTCCTGATCAATTGAAGGGGGTGTTTTTTTTTCAGAAACGATTCCCTTTCCTGTGGCTCGTAAAATCAAACTTCGGTAAGAAGCTTCTGCTCTGGTGGAAATCAAAAAAATAACGCGATCAGTTGCCGCTTCGGAAGTGAAACTCAATTTGGGGATAGGCTCTGCTTGCCGACCATATGTCTGAAATGTACGCCATTTCAGACATATGGTCGGCAAATTGTGTAACCCATTAAAAAAAGTCTTTTCTTATTTGGACTTCATGGAGTTGGTAAAACGACTCTGGTAAATATACTTTTTATCCAAGGAAACTCTTCTTGGATAAAAAGTACAATTTATTTCGATCTTCTAGAACCTTAAAATTTGGTAGCTCTGCTACCAATCTGAACTGAAGTTTGCTACCAATTTATTGGGATATTTTAATTGAAGTATTTGATTTCATTGGTGGTCTCTACTGGACTCGAACCAGTGACCTCTCCCATGTCAAGGGAACGCGCTACCAACTGCGCCAAGAGACCTTTGAAAAATACTTCCGTCATTTGTACAAAGACTGGATAGCAAAGGCAAGGTCCGTCGGACTGCATTAGGGGCGATGGACTTTTTGGATGTCAGTCAAGAAAGTGGGATCGGCAAATTGCCCTCGAACGGCATAGGTGGATTGGCGCTTGCCCTGAAATCCCTGGCGAAGAAAAACTCGAAAGCCCTGTTGAACTAAAGTCCGTCGCAATCCCCCTCGAGATGCATAGGTGGAAAAAACACAATCTGGTGCCGCCAATTTTTGCAAAAACAAGGTCAAGAATTCTTCACTCCACAAATCAGGGCAGGTCTTTGCGCTGAAGGCATCATACAAAATTCCATGAAAAGATTCTCCTCGATAGGAATTCACCCATGAAGCATCCAAAGCACCACTTAAGACCCAATCTGCAGTTTGACTTGCGTCACTTAAAAATTGATTCAATTGTTGTGGAAGCGTCTTCTCTTGAATTTCCCGCGGGGACTCTTCCACATTTGTAGGGAGATTATCTTTTTTGCAGCTTTCCTGAAAGGACGGCTTGCCGCAAATTCTTTCCAAAAGATCCTGATGTTCCTGAGAAAACTCCTGCGATCGAAGGTGTTTCAAAAAAGTCTGAGATAGAAAATCCTGTGATTCCACCGTCACCAAACGACTTCGACGACTCGGGATAGCAGCTGAGCCTGGCCCCTGGGCTGTTTCCGCAGAACCATACCCACTCAAGAGACATTCACGAGCCCATATCCATTCGTTGTATCCAAGGCCTAATCCCAAGGAAAAAAATCGCGCCTGGGGAATAAGATTCAAGACCTGACGAAACACAGGAGTATAAATGGATTCCGTTTCACTCAAAGCTCCGCCACTATGGTGCATACTTTCCAGAGTTGGAATGGCAAGACTGCGCAAACTAGGACTTCCATCCGCAGTGATCACCACTTCATAACCATTTTCTTGCCACTTGATTCCCATAGGTCCATTCCTTAAAAAAGATTCTTCAGAAGATGCTTGAAGCCTGAAAGAACAGCAAGTATTTTCCCCCAAGTTGCGCGGGAAGAACCCCCTTGCAATGATGGATAAAAACGATCTTCCCACTGTCTCTAAACAGAAAGCCAGGATCAATCTATGGAAAAAAATTGGAACGGTCTTCCTTATTTTACCATCGGAGACTTCTACCGCCAAAAATTTGGGGGAAAGGTTTTCAAAATCCCTGTTTCCGTCGTGGATGATTGCCCCAATCGCATGGGACTGAAAGGGATGAAGACCTGTGTCTTCTGCGACGAATGGGGATCTGCGGCCAACAGTGATTCTTTTTCCATGGGACTGGAACAGCAAATCCAAGTCTATCAACAAAAAATTGGAAAAAAGTACAACAGCCAAAATTTTTTAGTTTATTTCCAAGCCTATACCAATACGTTTCAAAAACTTTCTGTCCTTCGAGAAAACTTTGAAACTGCCCTTCGCTTTCCCTTCGTTCGAGGCTTAGTCATCGGCACACGTCCTGACTGTCTGTCCAAAGCTGTTTTAGATATGTGGAATGAGGTTTCACAAAAAACATATCTTTCCGTGGAAATGGGAGTGCAAAGTTTTTTTGATCAAGATTTGGAATTCATGCAGCGTGGACACACTCGAGCCCAAGCCCTGCAAGGACTTTTACGTGTTGCTAAAGAGGCTCCCCATGTTGACCTTGGCATTCACTTGATCTTTGGATGGCCACAAGAAACCACCCAGCAGATCATCGAGTCAGCAGAAATTGTCAACAGTCTGCCCGTTCGTCATGTGAAGCTTCATCACCTTCATGTTTTAAAAAAGACCGAGCTTGAAAAAATCTACGCCGATGGACATTGCCCCGTGATGACTCGCGAAGAGTATGCTGAAAAAGTTCGAATTTTTCTTCAACATCTTTCTCCAAAAATTTATGTGCAAAGATTGGCAGCCTATTCTTCACGATGGGATGAATTGATCGCTCCAGATTGGACTGCGGATAAGATGGGAACTCATCAGGCCATCATAGACCATCTACGACATCACAAGTCTTATCAGAGTCAAAATTATTTTTGTTCCAACCAAGATGAACAGATGAAACAAGAACAGTTGGCCTTCCAAAGCAAACCTCGTCTGAAAAGCTAAGAGGATTTTTTCAGGCAACGGGCAGGAATTCCTCCCCAAATTTCTCCTCGAGGAATATGTGTTCCTTTCGAAACCACAGAACCAACAGCGATGACCACATCATCTTCAATCACAACCCCCTGAAGAATGACAGCATTGGCTCCGATGGTGACATTGGAACCCAACTTGATTTTTTCATGGGACAATCTTGTTCCCTCGATCGCATGGGGAATCAGCATCGCACTGGCACCGACCAAGGTATTATTTCCAATTTCAATCAGAGGAGGTTCATTCAGAACACCATTGGAAAAACTATTGCTTCCCATTTTTGCACCCAAAGCCTGGAACAGAAGAGTGCGAATGGGTACAGGCAAAGCCTTGGTTTGTGTCAGAGGGTTAAACACCATCAAATACTGAAGAATGTACAGATGATAGAAAAATTCAGCCTTGGATCCCATGGGAATTTCCCCTTCAGGTAAGGGGAAAAAATGAAAAAAAAGACGGTTTCGAAGAATTTCACAAAAAAGAAAAACAAGATATCCCAGGATCCACAAAAGGACTTCGGACTGAAAAATCCAAATCCCCGTCGAGTGAAGAGCCAAACCACAGGTCAACGCAAGGGCAAAACTGAGAGTCATCAAAAGAGATCCAAGAAAAATTTCTAGCCCCCCAATTTTTCTCATCTAGCGAATGTCTCCTAAATTCACAGAAACCATTGTGCTGACTCCACGTTCTTGCATCGTGACTCCGTAAAGTTTTTTTGCCACTTCCATCGTATGCTTATTATGAGTCACAACAATGATCTGACTGCGTTTCGACATTTCACGTACCAGATCGTTGAAACGGAAAACGTTGGCATCATCCAATGGAGCATCCACCTCATCCAGCAAACAATAAGGAGAAGGCTTCACCAAGAAAATAGAGAACACCAGAGCCACCGCAGTCAGAGCTTTTTCTCCCCCTGACATCAAAGTCACACTTTGCATTTTCTTTCCTGGAGGACGAGCAATAATTTCCACACCCATCTCTTGCTTTTCCGGATCCTCATGCAATTCCAACTTCGCTTCACCGCCACCAAATAAGACAGGGAAAACACGAGTAAAACGATCATTCACAAGATCAAATGTTTCTTTAAAGCGACGAGAACAAATGCGATTGATACGATCGATCACACGACGAAGTTGTTCCTTCGCTTCAATCAGATCCTCTTGTTGTTTCGTTAAGAACTCATAGCGCTGAGAACTTTCCTGATATTCTTCGATGGCCGATAGATTGACCTCTCCGATTTTGGATAGCTTTTCTCGCAAATCTTTCAATTGCACTTCCGCATCAGCGGCTTCGACCTGACGATCTAAATAGTTCTGATACACATCCGGAAGATTCAACATATAACGTTCGCGCATTTGATCGACCAAGTACTGTTCCTTCATCTTGGCCTGTTCTAACTTCAATTGAGATTCATTCATTCTGGACTGACGTTCATTCTTCGCTTTTTGCGACATCTGAACTTCAGTTTCCAAATCTGAACGTTGAGATTCAATTTGCTCGTAATAATCATTGGCGTGAGATAACTGAGTTTGCAACTCTTCCACTTCATGAGCCAAACGTTCAAACTCAATTTTCTTTTCTTCCAAAGCCAATTGATTCTCACTCATGACAACATTGTTTTTCTCGGATTCTTCGCTCATTCGAGACAAGGCCTGCTGCAGATCTTCCACTTGACGACGCACCATCAATAGTTGACGTTCGACACCTTGAGCTTCTTGATTTTTCGATGCAGCTTGAACCTGAAGCGTGGTCACTTCCTGCTGAAGACCATCAAATCCCATACGCGTATTGGTCAAATCCTCGGTCAAATTCTCAACTTCGGATTCCAAAGCAAATTTCTTCTCTCGCACTTCATTCAAATGATTTTGCAATTCTTCTAATTTTTCTTCTTGAACTCGCAACTGATCATTCAATCGGCTTAACTCGCGCTCCTGACGTTGGTAGGCCGTTTCGGCATTGTAACGTTCTGTTTCGGCACGTTCTGCATCTTTGCGAAGTTCGGTACCACGGATTTCAAGTTCGATTTTTTTCTTCTGAAGATCATCCAACTTGGATTGAAGAGAAGTCATTTCCTCTTCCATTTTTTTCAAAGAAGCCGTGACCAAAGCTAATTTCCCCGACCACTCATCTTTTTGTTGGCTTAATTCTTTGATTTCGCGACGACGTTTCAAAACCCCAGAATCGGCGCTTTCCACAGATCCACCCGTCAAAACACCATCGGCACCAAGTGTGTCCCCATCCATTGTGACAAAGGTCCAACCCTGATACAAAGGACGTAAACGCAATGCTGTCCTTAGACTGTCCACCACTGCCACTCCATCCAAAAGATAGCTGACAGATTTTTCATAACGAGCAGAACTCTGAACCACATCTTTCAAAATCGCATGAACACCTTCCTCGCTGGAAGGAGCCGCGGACCTTGGCATCACCCAATTTGATGCCTGCTCCTGATCTGCGCTGGAAAAAAAACTGCTGCGACCAGAGTTCTGTTCTTTCAAATGAGAAACGGCCTCGACCGTTAAATCCTGCTGAGGACTTAAAAGCATTTGCAAACGGGATCCAAGTGCTGACTCCATCGCCAGTTCGTACTGACTTGGAACTTCCACCACTTCCGCCACTGGATGAAAAACAGGAACCACTGAACCATCCACGCTTGTCTCTTTGGCTTTTTGCCAAAGCATGACCTGCTTCACACCCTCTTCAAAACCTTCAAAGTTATTTTGTAAATTTTCAAGTCCGTACAATCGAGACGTCACTTGATTCAATTGATCTTTGAATAAATCCACTTCCGATTTTTTTTCAGAAATGCGATCTTGAAGTTCTTTCTTTTGAACTTCCACTGCAGCAAAGGACTCTTTATTTTCAGACTGAACAAGAAGATGAGCTTCTAAGTCTAAGGCCAACTTTTGTTGACGTTCCTCAAACTGAATTTGCTTTTCTTTCAATTCCGCAAGAACCGACTGCTCGTGTTCCACGCGTTCTTGTTGATCTTCCATTTGAGTGCTTAAAGACTGTGACCTTGCATCCAAAGAGGATTCACTTTGCCCTAAGGCAAAAAGTTCACGACGTTTGGTTGTCAGATCCTCATCCACTTCCAAAATGCGCGACTGAGATTCCTGATAGATTTCATTCTTTGATTGATAATTTTGATTCAACTCTTCCGCCTGGGACTTCAATTCCGCATGGGAAGTTTCAAAGTGATTTAAATCTCTTTGCAGCAAATCCAAACGTGCCTTTTGTTCTTGCAAAAGACTTCCCGTCATCTGTTCACTTTGTTGAGCTTTTTCGATTTCAAATTTCAACTTTTGAATTTCTAGTTCACTTCTTTGGACCAAAATTTGTTTTTCCGAAAATTCAGATTGAATTTCATCGATACGTTGTTCTTGTTCAAGAACTTGCAATTTCAACTGTTCCAGTTCGGACTGCAAACCATCTAAATTGGTGGCTCCAGAAATTTCCATCGACTGAGCTTCATCAAAAATATGCTGAGCCTCTTCACAGGCCTGCTTCAAATCGGCAAACTGCCGTGAAGACAAACACAAATCCAAATCTTCGATTTGTTTTTTTAAATTGCGATAACGTTCCGCACGTTGAGCCTGACGTTGCAAAGAATCCAACTGGCGTTTCAATTCACCAATAATATCCTGCAAACGCACCAAGTTTTGATCCGTCGCTTGTAACTTTCTTTGAGATTCTTTTTTACGAGCCTTAAACTTCGTGATCCCCGCTGCCTCTTCAATCAATGTTCTTCGGTCTTCAGGTTTCGATGTAATGATTTTTCCGATCATCCCTTGCTGAATGATGGAAAATCCTTTGGATCCAGCTCCTGTATCCATGAAAATTTCTTGGATATCACGAAGTCGGGCCGGTTCTTTATTCACGAAATAATCCGACTCTCCATTGCGATGCAAACGACGAGTCACCATCACTTCACTGAAACGCATGTACTTTGCTGGAAAAGGGCCACCATCATTTTCAAGAGTCAATGAAACCTCGGCCATTCCCATAGGGGCATAACCTTCAGCTCCAGCAAAGATCACATCTGTCATTTGAGATCCACGAAGATCCTTCGCAGACATTTCTCCCATGACCCAAACAAGGGCATCAACGATATTGGATTTTCCGCAACCATTCGGACCCACGATGCCAGTGATCCCAGCATCGAATTGAATCACTGTGCGATCTTTGAACGACTTAAAACCTATCAGTTCCAGCTTTTTAATTCTCAATGTTTTGTCCTTCCATGCAACAAGGCCGCACGAGCCGCTGCCAATCTAGCGATGGGCACTCGGTACGGCGAACAACTGACATAATTCAACCCAACTTGATCGAAAAATTCAATACTTTCTGGATCGCCACCATGTTCTCCACAAACACCCGTTTTCAAGTCTGGCTTGGTTTTTCGACCCAAGTCAACTCCCCAACGAACCAAAGAACCCACGCCCTGCTTATCAATGCTGACAAAAGGATCCTTCGGAAGCAAGCCTGTGGTGACATAGGTTCCCAAAAATTTCCCTGCGTCATCACGAGATAATCCCAATGTGGTTTGCGTCAAATCATTGGTACCAAAGCTGAAAAAATCAGCATGATCAGCAATGGCATCGGCCGTCACAGCGGCGCGAGGCAACTCAATCATTGTGCCAATTAAATAATCAAATTTTGTGGATGTTTCTTTTTGAACTTTTTGAACTTCTTTTTCTGTCAACTGGCGCAGAATTTCCAATTCCTTATCCATTCCCACCAATGGAATCATAATTTCCACGATCGGCAGAATCGACTCTTTCACCAACTGCGCTGCCGCCTGAGCAATCGCACGCACCTGCATTTGATAAATTTCAGGGTAAGTGATCGCAAGACGGCATCCGCGGTGACCTAACATCGGATTGAACTCATGCAAACCACGAACTTTGGCACGCAATTTTTCCACGTCCATTTTCAAACGTGTTGCAAGTTCCAAGGACTCTGCTTCTGTATGAGGCAAAAATTCATGAAGAGGTGGATCCAACAAACGAATTGTTACAGGATAACCCTTCATGATTTTGAAAATTTCATAAAAGTCGGATTGTTGCATTGGCAGTAATCGAGTCAGCGCTTTTTCTCGCTCTTCACGTGTTTCCGATAAAATCATTTCTCGCACAACATCGATACGGTCCGCACCAAAGAACATATGCTCTGTACGGCACAACCCAATCCCTTCTGCACCAAACTGGCGAGCCGTCGTTGAATCTTTCGGAGTGTCTGCATTCGTACGCACACCCAAACGACGAACCTTATCGGCCATTTTCATCACTCGTTCAAAATTTTCATCCAATTGAGGTTCAATCGTTTTCACTTCGCCTAAAAAGACTTCTCCGGTTCCACCATCTAAGGTGATCACATCGCCCTGACGTAAGACATAGCCCTTTGCACGCATGGTCTTATTGCGATCATCCACTTCAATTTCTCCGCAACCAGCAACGCAACACTTGCCCATTCCACGAGCCACAACGGCCGCATGGGAAGTCATTCCACCACGAGTTGTTAAAATCCCCTGAGCCGCCACCATCCCCGCAATGTCTTCTGGCGATGTTTCGATGCGCACAAGAATCACTTTTTGCCCACGCTCTTTCCATTCGACGGCTTCTTCACTGGTGAAAACGATCTGACCACTGACTCCACCTGGACTTGCTGGTAAACCCTTTGCCAGTTGTGTTTTTGCAGATTTTGGATCCAAAGTTGGATGCAGAAGCTGATCAAGACTGGAAGGATCTAAACGCAATAAAGCTTCTTCTTCTGTGATTAATTTTTCATCGATCATATCACATGCAATTTTCAATGCCGCTTTCGCCGTGCGCTTTCCATTCCTGGTTTGCAACATCCACAACTGACCACGTTCGATCGTGAATTCGATATCTTGCATGTCTTTGTAATGGGCTTCCAATTTTTTATAAATATCCACCAACTGCTGATAAGCTGCTGGCATCAACTCTTCCAAGGATTTGACAGCAGCTTTATCCGCCTGATCCTTTGTGATCGGCTGCGGAGTCCGAATACCCGCAACAACATCCTCACCCTGAGCGTTCACCAAAAATTCACCGTAGAAATATTTTTCACCAGTGCTTGGATCTCGAGTGAAGGCCACTCCCGTTGCGGAGTCATCTCCCATATTTCCAAAAACCATCGATTGAATATTGACGGCTGTTCCCCAAGAAGCTGGAATATCGTGCAATTCACGGTAGGTGATCGCTCGAGGAGTATTCCAACTACGGAAAACAGCAGAGATAGCTCCCCACAATTGCTCTTGGGGATCATTGGGAAATACGCGACCTGTTTGAGCTCTGACCATTTCTTTAAATTTTTTAACCAAAATTTTCAGATCGTCTGTGGTTAAATCCGTATCCAGATGAAGACCTTTTGATTCTTTCAGGTCCTCTAAAGTGACTTCTAAAAGTGAGGAATTCATCCCCATCACAACATCAGAATACATTTGAATAAATCGACGGTAAGAATCCCAGGCAAAGCGAGGATTTTTAGAAACCGCAGCAAGACCTTCCACCGTTTGATCATTCAAACCAAGATTTAAAATTGTATCCATCATTCCCGGCATCGAAGCTCTTGCGCCGGATCGCACGCTGACCAATAAAGGATTCTGTGCATCACCAAATTTTTTACCGATTTGTTTTTCAACTTTTTTTAAGGCCTCATCCACAGGAGCTTTCACCCAATCAGGAAGCTTTCCACCATTTTCATAAAAATGCGTACAGATTTCTGTAGAGATTGTAAATCCCGGTGGAACTGGAATTTTCAAGGAAGTCATTTCTGCTAAATTGGCACCCTTTCCCCCCAGGGTATTCTTCATTTTTGCGCTGCCATCTGTTTCTGTGGCTGAAAAAAAATACACGAATTTCTCTGGCTGACCAGATGGACTCTTCGATGCCGTCTCAGTGATGTTCATATCCCCCCCTAAAAATTTTTTAATTTATTCTGAACATATTGATTTAATTCTTTGATAGAAATTCTTTCCTGCTCCATGGTGTCGCGATGACGAACTGTGACCGCTTGATCATTCAAGGTATCAAAATCCACAGTCACACATAATGGCGTACCAATTTCATCCTGACGACGATAGCGTTTTCCGATGGAAGCACTTTCATCATAGGTCACATCAAAATCCTGGGCCAACTGATCTCGCAATTGATCCGCAACACTTTGAAGTTCTGGTTTTTTTGACAATGGCAAAACAGCCACTTTCATGGGAGCAATATCTGGATGGAAACCTAAAACCACGCGCACATCTTCACGTCCTGCTTCATCCACAGTGACTTCTTCACGGTAAGCATCGCATAAGAAAGCCAGACACAAGCGATCACAACCCACGGCTGTTTCAATCACGTAGGGAATGTATTTTTCTTTGTTGGCCTCATCGAAGTATTCCAAACTTTTTCCGCTGAACTTCATATGTTGAGACAAATCGAAATCACTGCGGTTATGAATGCCTTCTAACTCTTGCCATCCCATCGGAAATTTGTACTGAACATCCACGGCAGCTTTCGCGTAGTGAGCCAGTTCTCCAGGTCCATGGGGTTGATGGCGTAAGTTTTCTTCTTTGATTCCATATTTCAAATAGAAGGACCAGCGAGTGTGCTTCCACTGGTCGTAGAAAGACTCATCCGTTCCAGGTTTTACAAAGTATTGCATTTCCATTTGTTCGAATTCACGGGTACGGAAAATAAAGTTTCCAGGAGTGATCTCATTACGAAAACTTTTTCCAATTTGAGCAATTCCAAAAGGAATTTTATAACGAGTCGAAGCTTGCACATTGCCAAAGTTCACAAAAATACCCTGCGCCGTCTCTGGTCGTAAATAGATCACAGAGCCTTGATCTTCCACAGGGCCCATATGAGTTTTAAACATCAAGTTGAAATTGCGAGGTTCACTTAAGTTTTTTGAACCACATTGAGGACATTGTTTTTTTTGAAGATAGCTATCGGTGTTATCTGAACGAAAACGTGTTTTACATTCTTTGCAATCCACCAAAGGATCAGAAAATCCATCCACATGCCCTGAAGCCTTCCAAACCATCGGAGCCATCAAAATCGCAGCATCAATCCCCACCACATCTGAACGGCGAGTCATTGCCTGCCACCAGGCTTTTTTCACATTTTGCTTCAACAAAGATCCCAGGGGTCCATAATCCCAACAAGATCCAAGTCCACCGTAAACCTCACTGCTTTGAAAAACAAAACCGCGACGTTTTGACAAAGACACAAGAACGCTTAAATCATTCAAATGACGAACTTTCACTTGTTGAACTTCGCCGTGGGGATGAGTCGTAGACATAGATGGACCTCTCTTTTATTTTTCTTGAATATTTTGGCGTACCAAGGCACAGGCAGGGCGTCAATTCCTTGTGCACAGCTCAGACACAAGCTGCACGGAATTATACTCATTCTGCTGAATAATTAGGCGAGACACGAAGCTCCCCACCAAGCAAACAAATTTGATCACACGCATCAGCGACGGATGCGTGGGATTCTATTTCTGGAGCTCGCTCCATCTTTATTTACTATTTTGATGGAAGACTTTGGGTGTTTCTCGACAAAGATTGGGAGTGGCATTGGGCCAGGCGGGCTGGAATTGATTCAGCTTGAAGTTATAGACCCAATTATGACTCCAGTCCAAACATGCGATCGGACCACCTTTGTCGGCAGAAACATCCATTCCTGCAGGATCACCTTGGGTTGGAATATCCTTTAACCGATAGATGCAGGTTTTAAAGTGAAGCACGCGGTTGTGGGCAATTTGAAAGGATTCTTCTTCATAGTTGATGTAGGAATAGGAAGCCGAGGTTGGGCGATCTGTCACAAGCATCGTTTTCTCGTCGAAGGGCCCTGAAAGCTGATACAACTGCGCTTTCAAATTGGAAAAAACAGACTCATGATCCTGCAAAATATCTTGGGGCTCTGATGTTCTTTTTAAGGGACTGCTTGGAACTCCGTACTTTGCAATTCTGCCACCTAGGTTGGGCGAAAACAGATTTTCTGCGGACTGGTAAACGGGGTCCCTGACTTCACTATCGACCTGCCAATCGGGATGAACAAAATATTTACTCTGGCCTCGATGCTTTCGAGAAAGATTATATGACGTTTCAAAAAACTGGCGATTTGGTTTTTTAAAAACATCGTAAGTGCAACCCTTCACATACTGTACAACAGCAAAATCCCTAAGGCATGAAGATTTATTTGTAGTCACAGTTGCCAGCATTTCCGAATCGGCATCGGCCATCAGAACAGGACCTTGGGACCATGGAAAAACCTTCGTCAATTCTGAAACCACAGACACTGCAAAATGAGTCAAACCACAACTTGCAGGATCTACAACAAACTTTTTTTCTTGAAATTGAAAGTGACGTTGAGTTTCAAAATCCATTGCTTGCGCCAATGAACTTCCCGCTGTGATGATTGTCATTAGAAACATCTTCATTTTAAACATCTACGCCTCTTTTGTTTTCTCCAGAGCGAACAACCGTCACACGCTTCTTGGGTTCGATCTCAATGGAAGAGTCGGATAAGAATAACAGAAGATGGATGATCTCAAAGAATTCATTCATTGCTTTGAAAAAAATTCACTCTTCTTCGAAGAAGGAATTCATCGATCCAGGATTTCTGCCAATCCAAGGATGTTTCAGGATGGAAGATTTTATGCAATCCTGGGTTGCGGCCGACGATGATGATTGAAGATTTCTTCAAATATGTGAGGAGTTCTTCCCTCATCAAGTGAAGATCTGAGTTTGAATGTCAACAGTTGCCTGCCTCAGTGAATGAAAGAATCTGCTGGCATCCAAACCTGAGAGCGGTGTTTTGCAGTATCACTGCCGTTGCGGCAATTTGGTGTAACAGTGCTTTAATTTTCGCTGACGTTGTAGCCACTTGATGCAGTAAAAATTTGATTGCATGAGTTGAGACTTATATCTCGAATAGCTTCACTGCCGCATCGGCAGTATGCACAACAGAAACTTGAGTTTCACTGCCGCAGCGGCAACTCGCTGCGTTTTTTTGCTAATATTCTTAAAATTCTTTGACCATATTTTTTTGTTTTCCATTTGTCTTTTACCATTATTTTTAGAGGCTTTCCTCTTGATCGCAATCGATGTCTGACAATGTTCGAACTGCAAACTTATATGAACGTTTATGGGGCTTTTCTTTTTAAAGATGTATGGATGTGAAAATAACCTCTGAAAAACCTGTGGTAAGAATATCTTTGTCGAACAACGAATTTCTCCTTTGAAAAACATCCTTGATCTTCTGCTTTGAATCTATGGGGTTTACGAACCCTTTTCTTTTGAAAGTTCGATGAAATGAAAGTGATCAAAAAAAACTGACAGGAGTTTCAAAAGATGAAAAATTACCATTGCACTTCAATACAAAAGCAAGAATTTTCACCATCACCATCGCAAAATCAGAGCACCCAACATTTGCGATATCTGCGTGATGAACAGTTGGAGTCTGAGTTAAAACAACTGATGGGGCGTGAACGACATCTCTTGCATTTGATTTTAAAACATATTCAAGAGGTGGACCGTCGAAAGCTTTATGCAGCTCGTGCGTTTTCCTCTTTGTATGAGTATTTAACAAAATTTATGGGGTATTCGTCTTCGGCGGCTCAGAGACGGATTCAGGCTGCGCGCTTATTGAATCATGTGCCGGAATTATCTCTGGAAATTCAACAGGGGTCGGTCAACCTTTCGCAGATCGGTATTTTGACTCAAGCCGTGAAATGC
>JACCDG011064273.1_pt1 | contig 19487 bp, 30 predicted proteins | sample 7442471 | NCBI WGS metagenome assembly JACCDG01 (sample SAMN15323444, study PRJNA562643) | freshwater metagenome | isolation source: river surface water | place: USA:Blue River Watershed | collected 2017-08-17 | reverse complement strand
CCGTTGACCATGAAGTCCTGGCCCCACAGGAGCTGGTGCCAGTGCCCGAGGAGGGCGTAGTGGAAGTCCCGCCCCGCCTGGCTGTACACCTGATGCTTGCGGAGGAGCCACTTCAGCAGTGACGGGTAGAGGCCACCCACACCGCCGGCCGACCGGAAGGCATCACCGTGGGCCAGCAGAAACCGGGTCCCGTACACCTCCACGAGCTGCTCGGGTGCCGTCGAGATGCCGAAGGTGATCCGGGAATCGTGGCGCAGGGTGTCGGCCAGCCAGTTGTAGACGATCCAAGCGAAGCTCGACTCCATGCGCTTCTTCTTCGGGGTCTTGTACGTGGTGCGGTCGTGGTTGCCGGCGACGCAGGCGACGTGCACCTTGCCGAACTGATCGGCCAGCTCGACCAGGGCGGAGGCCAGGATCGGCACCCAATGCACGATGGTCGCCGGCACTGGCGCCTCGTTGGTGCGAGCCAGCTCCTCGTGGATGTCGCCCGTGATGATGTCGCCCAGGAGCGCCACCACGATGCCGTCGAAGTCCACGCCGGCCACGTAGTCACGGGAGAGCTTCACCGTCGAGTTGATCACCTGGGCGAGACGCTCCTCGGCGATGCCCCGGTTGTAGGCATTCATGCCGTCCATCTCGTCCAGCTCGACCACCTCATCGAGGTGGAGATCGGAGAGCATCAACACGGCGGTGGCCCGGTGGCGCTTGGACTTCTTGGCGGGGCGGAGCCACGCCGGCACCTTCATGTCGGCCGGCTTGATCGAGGCGTAGCGGTCGAGCTTCTGTTGCAGTCCCGCAACCGTTAGCTCGGCGGCGCCCAGCTCCCGCTTCAGTCGCTTCAGCTCGTTGGTGCGGTCCTGGTTGAGTCGTTCGAGGGTCGCCACCCGCTTCTCGGCGGCGGTGACGGGGGCGGTGTCAGCAGACACGGGGCTCCTTCGTGGGTTAGGCAGCTCGATGATAACGGTCAAGGTGGTGACCCTGCCACTTCAGGGCGTCATCAACCTTGCCTTCGAGGCGCTGGTGGCAGTCTTGTAGGTCCTCGATCATCTTGACCACGTTGCCCCGCCCATTGCCCTGGACGATGGTGGCCGTTGCCCGTGCCGACTTGTAGGCGAGCAGGCTCGGGATCACGGCGATCCCGGCAACGACGACGGCGGTCCAGTCCATAGAGAGCGAGACTATCCGGTCAGGAATCGAGTGCGGCGGCGGGGAAGGTGAGGACCCGAACCTGCTTCCCGTTGAGGGACGCCCGGCCGCCGGCCGCACCGTAGTGCTGTTGGAGGTAGCGCTTCACGGCCTGCGGGCCGCCGGGGAGGGTGAACTGGCTGTACCGGTTCACGTACTCCACGAAGTTCTCGACCCGGACGTTGACCATCCCCTCACGGATGCTGATGAAGTCCGAGCTGTGCATCTCGTCCATCGCCCACAGCAGGGCGTCCTTGATGGGGTTGTGGTCCATGCCCTCGATGGCCTCGGCCACCGGCAGGTCGAAGTTCGGCGCACCGAGGTGCTCCCCGCCGTGCTCCATGATGAAGTCGTTGAGCAACTCCCACCCGAGAGTCAGGACGGCCATGTTGGTCTGCTGGCGAGGGCGAAGCTCGCCGTAGACAGCGCTGTTGTAGATCGGCGCAAGGGAGCGCAGTGTGCCGGTCTCAAGGTTCCGCTGGAGCCAGGAGAGGAAAGCGTGCGGCAGACCGGTGTGGCCCCAGCTTCGTACCTGGGTCAACGCCTCGGGGTTCTTGCCTTCGAGCGGAAGGTGCACCTGCACCATGCGCTCAACGTGGCTGGTCTCGTGGAAGGCATCCTCACCCGAGACGATCATGGGCGTGTGCATCGGCACCGACACGACCTCGGCCCAATGGTCGCCCATGCCGCCCTTGCTGCTCTTCTGGCCGGTGTAGGCGTCCCGGAGAATCTGATCGAGCGTTTCCAGCGCATCCTTGCGAGCGCCGGGCCGGTACTCATCGAACCAGGTCGGGAAGGCGTTGGTCGCACCACCGAAGGCGAAGAGGGAGTGGCGGGTCGTGTTGGTCAGGTTCACGGCGATCGAGCTGCCGCTGAGCGCCGGCACGACGGCCTCCAGCAGGGTGGTCTTGCCCGAGCCCGAGCTGCCGGTGACGGCCAGGATCGGGAACTCCCGCATCAGGGAGCGCACGGGGGCGAGCGCCAGCCACGAGAGGATGGGGTCCATCACCCGCTCGTCGTGGAGCGCACGCAGCCACCCGATCTGGTTGATGTCCCACCAGCCCGGCTCGATGCGGAGCTTCTGTTCGAGGTGCACGTCGCTGGCCGGCGGGATGAACCGCCAGTAGTTGGGGCCGATGACGCCGCCGGGCCAGATGAAGTGCTCGTCGTGGAGCCCGGCCACGTTGGTCATCTGTCCGGTGGACAAGAATGGGCCACGGGCCTGGAGGATGCCGAGGAGAATCTGCGATTCCCGATCACCGCCGTACCATGCCCCGCCGTGCTTGGCGGACCAGGAGATGGTCCGGGCCTTCGAGGCCAGGTCGGCCGAAGAGATCGTGGTGCGAATGCCCTGGGGGGAGAGCAGTCCTTCGTAGGCCATGCCCGTCTCGGACGACAGCTCACGCTCGGGCTCGAAGGTCCAGTTGCTGACCTGTCGGCGCTCCTTCTCGGTGGCCGTGTAGTACCCGGTCCCGTCGGCGAAGAACCCGGACGGCATGGCCGGCGCCACTCGGGCGTTGTTCTTCAGCAGCGAGACGAAGTAGCTCGGCCCGAGCCCGGCCACGTCGTAGCCGTCGGGGATGGCGACCACCTGGACGATGGAGCCCACCTCCCCGAGGGCCTTGGACCAGCGCTGCGTGGCGTTGTGGCCGGCCTCGTCGCCGTCGAACACGAGGATGACGTTGCGATTGGCGAGGCGGCTGGCCTGCTTCGGGTAGGCCCCGGCGCCCGTGGGCAGCCCGAGCACGACGTAGCCCTCCTCGTTCCAGAGGGCGTGCGTGGCGGCCCACACGTCGGTCTCGCCCTCGCACAGCACGACGGTGCGGCTGGGGTCCTGGTCTCGCCACTCGGCGTACAGCACCTCGGAGAAGTCGGACCCAGGAGCGGACAGCGCCTTGGTCTGCGGGTTGCGGTGCTTGAGGGTGACCAGCTCCTGGTTTCGGTTCCAGTAGGGAATGATGATGCTCGTGCCCTCTTCGCCGATGCCGAAGGTGTTGAAGAGCCAGTCCGAAGTGATGGGTTCGAGGCCAAGGTTGCCGGCCTTCGAGTCGAGGAAGATGTCCCGAGCGTTGGTCTGCGCCACGGCACCGAGGTTGATGCGCTGGCGGACCATATCCATGTCCAGCGTGCGTGTCCGTCCGACGGTGGGGCCGGTCCACTCGGACTCGGCCAGTGCGTCGAGCAGCTCGTTGGCCTTGGCGGTCGTGGCCCCGAAGCCATCGAGATCATGCAGGTCCTTCACCAGGTCGAGCACGTCACCGCCCCGGCCGCACGGGTAGCAGCCCCAGCGCTCCAGGTGCTCGCCGTAGATGTCAAGGCTCGGATCGCTGTCGTCGTGGAAGGGACAGATGGTGGCGTACCCGCCGCCATCCTTCGAGACCACGACGTGGCCGGCCTCATCCAGCACGAAGGCGATGGGGAGGGTCTTGAGTTGCTCGACGGTGCGGGACCCCTTGGCGGCCATCGCCAGGAGATCGCTCATGCTCGATTCCATGTTCCTCCTCGGTAGTCCGGGGCCAGGAGTCGAACCTGGGCGGTCGCAACCGCTCCTCCCCGCAGGGCACCCGGTGACTTGCTAGTGGATCAGATGCCGGTCGGCCGGGCGGGGAGCCCGGTGGCCGGGTCGATCGCCACGGCCGGGGCCGGGGCGGGAGCGGCGACGGGCGCCGCCTGGGCTGCGGCCTGAGCCGCCTGCCACGCCTGGAACTGCGCCAACTGCTCGGGCGTCATGGCTTCCACCACGTTGGTGGGCTCCACAGCGGGAGCCTGCTGAACGGGCGGCCCCGGAGTGACCACCGGCATGACGGCCGGCTGAACGACAGCCGTCGGTGTGGCGGCCACCGGCACGACGGCCGGCGCCACGGGGGCGGGCGCCTGGGCAACCACCGGAGGAGCAGCGAGCACGGCGGCCACGGGGGACTGCGGCACCGGAGGAGCAGCGACGGCCACCAGACCGCTGGCCTGCACCCCACGCTCGTTGAGGTAGAAGTTGACGTTGTTGTAGGTCTTGCCGTTCTTCTCCGACGTGGAATGGACGACCTTCACCCGGAAGTTCACGCCCTGGTTGATGGCGGCGATGTGCGTCGCCAGCGGAGTCAGGTCGTTGGGGTTGGTGCCGGCGATGACTTCCTCCGAAACACCGAGGTTCCGCAGGAAGCCGAAGAAGGCAGCCAGCGCCGCCGGGCTCTCGGGCGAGAGCGACTGGTTCTGCCAGGCAGTGGCCCCAGCGTTGACCGGGCCTTCGACCACGGTCCACTGCACGCCGATCTGCTGCTTGCCGCTCTTGTTGGCCTTGCTGTTGGTGGTCTTGATCGTGAGGGTGTACTCGCCTGCGGGGAGGTCTCCCCCGAAGCCTGCCTCTGCGGCCTGCTTCAGCAGGTCGGCCATCGTTGTTGAACTCATCGGGTTCCTTCCAGTTGGGTTGCGGGGGAGGGTGTATTGCGTCCGGTGCGGCGCAGCTTACCCCCGAGCTGCGCTGCGAGGGGTGACGGAAGAGCAATGGTGACGAGGTGCTCGATGTCTGTGTCGAGATCGACGCCCTTGATCGTCAGCACGACGACTTCGAGGGGCGGCCGGCCGGGGTCATCGCTGGACAGTGTGCCAGTGCCGACATCGGCAGTTGCGGTGAGCAGGTTCATAGGGACGCCTCCGTCTGCACGACTTGGAACATCTCCTCGATCAACCGCCGGCCTTCGCCCTTGCCCGGCACGAGGATGTGGCCGGGTGCGTAGTGGGTCGTGAGCTGGTCCCAATTCGAGCCGGCCACGTAGAGCCCTCCGCCGCCGGCATTGTCGATGGACAGCACCCGGAGGATGTTGCCCACCCCGTCGGGCATGTGGTGGAGCCGGCCCACGCAGTCGAAGTGGTACGACAGCTTGTTGGAGATGGAGCCCTGAAGCAGCGGGCGAATCTTGCCCTGCTTCTCGTGCTCGCCGGCCGTCATCACGAGACAGGAGATCGGGTTGGTGGGGTGCTGGCGAAGGTCCCGGTAGTCCCGGACGATCTTCTCGACCTCCCGCAGCACGTCGCCCCAATCCTGGGTGCGGAGCTGCGCCGACCCGACGTTGGCGTCGATGACCCGCTGCTGAAGCTCCATCAACGAGTCGATGATCACCGAGCGGAAGTAGTGCTGGCCCGAGGCGAGCCACTGGTACACGAGCTTGAACGTCGGCACGTCCGGCACGTTGACGTACACCGTGGTGTCCGTCGTGATCGGCGACCCGTCGGCGTGGGTGGCCGGCAGCGGCTGGCGGGGGTCCCACGCCACCTTGGTGCCGGGCAGCAGCCCGCCACGGCCCTCGGTGTCACACACGAGCCGAGGCCCTGGGGTGGTGGCGCCGAGCCAGGACTTGCCCTGTTTGCTGTCCCCGTATATCAACATTGTCAGATTATTCACGCTGCTCGCTTTCTCTTATTGGTGCGTGCACAGGTTCGACACACCCGACCGCCGGTGGGCCGGTGGTACGTGTTCTCCTCGTCGTAGGGGTGGCCGGCGGGACAGTGGGTCTTGGCCCTCTCTGTCCGAACAAGCCGGGAGTTGACTGAAGCCACCCCATATCCATTGGTCCTGGCTCCGTGGTACTCCCAGCACTCAGTCATCATTGCTCTTGCCCTCCCTTCGGACGAACAACCCGGACTCTTCGATGGCCTTGCGCCAGTGCGAGCCCTCATCGAACATCGGACAGATACCGAGGAAGTCACAGTCCCAGGTGCAGTCCTTGTGCGGGGTGGGCACCACGGCATAGTGGTGAACTTCCTCGTCGGCTTCGAGACGCTGAAGCGCCTCGACCATCCTATCAAGGGTGGCGACGAGCTGCTTCCACGAGGAGTCGATCTGCGTCTCGTTGAAGGCGACGTTCTGCCGGCCGTAGAACGGCGGCTTGGCTGTGCCGGTGCGCTTCACTTTCCGAAGCATATCGTGGCGGAAGTTGCGGACGGGCTCGCCGTAGTGGTACGTGGCGCCCATGCAGTAGAGCTGGCCCTGCGTGTCGATCTGGAGGATGTCCGCCGCCTGGTCGAGGGACTGCACGGTCTTGTAGTCCGACACGATGATGCGGCCGGTGATCTGATCTCGGAGCACATGATCCAGGTGCATCACAAGGAACACCTCGTCGCCCCGGATGGTGCCGATGGGGAGGGTGACCTCCACCTCCGTGCCGAGGGTGACCTCGCCGGCATCGGAGCCCTCGGATTCCAGCCACTCGATGTACCCCTCGACCATGCGCTCAGCCAGGTCGAAGTCGGACTGCCACTCCTTCGAGAGCTGCTGGACGGACATCAGGCCCAGGTCCGCCACGAGGGCCAGGCGGGCCGAGTCGATGGCGTTGCGCCAGACCAGCTTGCCGGTGAAGCCCTCGGGCGGGTTGCGATACAGCTCGATGGCGGCGTGAACAAGGGTGCCCACGTCTCGCTTGCCGGAGGCAGGGCGGTCCGAAGGTGCGGGCTTCCACCCGTACCCTGACCGCTGGTAGCTGAGCCACCACGAGCGTGGGCACCGCTTGAACTTCTTGATCTCCGACTGCCGGAAGTAGCGCTCGGTCACAGGTCCGACTCCCGCTCCATCAAGACGCCGGGAGTGGGACGGCCCTCGGAGTCGAGCCCGGAGACGTTGATCCCCGGAACGACCCGATACCCGCCTCGGCCCATCTCATCGAGCTGGGCGATGTTGTGCGGGTTCACGATGGCGTAGTCGTACTGCTTCACAGGTCCGCCCGGAACTCGGGGCAGCGCTTGCGAACGGTGCGACCGGAGATGTGCTGGAGGTGAATCCGCCACATCCCCTGGTTCATCCGGGGGTCCGTGTTGCGGAGCCGATCACTCGGGTCCGGGGGAGGCCAGGTCTGCGATGCAGCCATCGGGCACGGTTCCTTTCTTGACTTGGTTGCGGTGGTATTGCCGGCGCCAGGCGGCCCGGCTGGCGGAGCAGGCCCGCTCTCCCCGAGCGCAGTGGCGCTTGTAGTCCCGGATCAGCTCCTGCTCGGGGTCCCCCTCGACGGGGCATGGCATCCGCAGCGGTTCGCCGCCGTTGTGGACACGGACGTGCATGAAGAGGCCCTTGCGGGTCTTGGCCTCGAAGCCGCACACGTCGCAGGTGTGGGTCTCACTGGACACGGAGTACATCCTCTGCTAGTTGGCGCTTCTCTTCGGAAACCTCGGGGCGATCCACGTCCACGGTTCCCTCGGTCAGCAGGTACACGATCTCGACGTTATCGGCATCCTGTCCAATTCGGTGGATGCGATCCTCGAACTGAGCGTTCTTGACGAACTCGTAACTCGCCTGCATGAACACCAGCCGGCGGGCACGGGTGAGGGTGATGCCCTCGGCGCCGGCACCGAGCGTGACCAGCACGGCCCGCAGCTCGCCGGCCTGGAAGGCGGACACGGCCATCTCCCGCTCGCCGGGAGACTGCGCTCCGGTGATCATCCCGTAGGGGATGCGGGGCTTGGCCTTGTCGAGCTTCCGGGCCAGCAGCTCCAGCAGCTTGCGGGACTCGGCGCCGATCACGATGGGCTCGTCGGACTCATCGAGCATGTCCATGATGGCGTCCACCTTGCATGAGGGTTCGATCAGCTCGACCACCTTCAGCACCTTGCGAGGCTCACCCGTCTCGGGGTCGGTGATCTCGACCTCCTCCAGCACGGGGGTGGCCGCCGAGAACTGGTTGAGGCGCTGGTTCCGGGTCAGCGGGTCGGTGGCGAAGAGCAGGTTGCCGTCGTCATCGACGTACATCTGCTCCTTCTCCATGCGCTTGTACGCCGCAGCCTGCTTTGTACCCATCTGAACGTGTCTGTGTGACACGATCTTGGGCGGGAGGTCCGGTAGTACCTCCGCCTTCGTGCGGCGCAGAATGAAGGGTTGGGTGAGCGCCCGGAACTCGGCCTCGTTCTTGGGGTTGAGCCCGTAGGTCTGGAACCCACCGTAGGGGTTCATGCCCGAGATGGCGTACCGGTCGATGAACCGGCTCTTCGAGGGGAACTCGGCCGGCGCCACGAACCGGAGGATGGTCCACAGGTCCTCGACGGCGCCGGTCACCGGGGTGCCGGTCAGCGCCCAGCGGTACTCGGCCCCGTCTCCGAGCGCCCACAGGGCACGGGTCTGCTTCGAGTGCGGGTCCTTCGCCTTGTGCGCCTCGTCGGCGATGACGGTTCGCCACTGAATGGCGTTCAGCTCCTTCGGTGTGCGCTCATCCTCGGACAGGGCGATCGACCCGTACTTGGCAAGCCGGGAGTGGAGACGGAGCGCATCCCAATGGATCACGAGCACGTCGGCCTCACCGGCCTGCACCTGGGCGATGGCCTTCAGCCGGTTCTTCTTGTCCTCGCCCACGACGGCGGACCGGACGCCGGCCCACTTCATCAGCTCCTTCGCCCACTTGGCCTTCATCGAGTTGGTGCACACGACGAGGGCCGGAAACGGAGAAGGCCGGGACTCCATGAGCGAGCCGCTGAGGAAGCCGAGCTGCGCCAGGGCCATGGCGGACTGGACCGTCTTGCCGGTGCCCATCTCGTCGGCCAGCAGCACCCGCTCCCGGAAGGTGAGGTAGTCCACGCCCGTCCGCTGGAAGTCGAAGAGCCGGGCGTCTGAGGCGTAGCCCCACACCCGTCCCTTGATGGCGTTGGCGAGGGCCAGCGATTCTCGAATCGAAGCAGCCCACGCCTGGGTGGAGAGGGTCACGTCGAGCCCGTCGCCGAGCACACCACGGGTAGCGACGGCCGTGGCCCACGAGAGGTCAGCCGACCACAGGCCCACGCCCGAGGAGTCCATGCCCTTGAAGGACATGCCCGGAATGCTGGCGATCAGCTCCTTGAGGCGGGGCGGTGCGGCGAGCACCAGTCTCCCGTCCTGCACGTCGAGGATGGCGATGCTCACATCATCTCCTTGAGCTTGTTGAGGATGGCCGGGTCCCGCACCTCTTGAGCGAGGAACGTCAGCAGGTGGCGGGCGGCGTCATTCTGGTGGCCGCCCTTGCTCGGCTTGTACCAGCCGAGGTGGCGGAGCTTGGCGTCCGTGGCGAACGCCTTGGCCGAGCGAGGCGAAAGGTAGAAGCGGGCGCCGATCCGCTGGGCCGTCATCTCGGTGGCGCCGATGAGATAGAGCGCATCCTTCTGCGCCGAGAGCTTGTGCGTCTGGCCGGTGATGTCGTAGCGCTCGATGATGAACGTGGTCGGCACCGACACGGGCGGGAGCGAAGAGAGCCAGGCGTACACCTGGGCTCGGGTCGGAATCTCCGACGAGGAGAACTCGACGCCCTCTTCACGGGCAGCGATGCCGGTCACCTTGCCGGGGTCGATTGCGATGTAGTCCATGGTCATCCCTTCACGTACTTGTAGCCCCAGGTGGAGAAGGGGCCGCTGGTCTCACACGTCAGCGGACAGAGGAACTCTTCGTGCTCCTCCATCGCCGCCTTGATCTTGGTCATCTCACCCTCGAAGCCGGCCGGCACGGAGAACAGCAGCTCGTCGTGCACCGGCACCATGATCCAGTCGCCGTAGCCCATCGCATCGAGCAGCACCACCTTGTGCTTCAGCAGGTCGGCGGCCGAGCCCTGGATGAGGTAGTTGAGGAGGGAGTAGGTCTTGTCCGGGTCGGACGGCATGAACCGTCCGCCCCACGTCCACACGTAGGCGATGCCCTCCTCGGCCAGCCGGGTGCGGGCCAGCACGTCGAGCGTGCGGGTGAACTCCGCCTCGCCGGGGAACTCCTGCTCCAGTCGGGCGATGAAGGCCCTGATCTCTCCCTCGGTCACCGGCTGGCCGCCGGAGGACACGGTGCTGGCCGAAGCGGTGGCGGCGATCTTGGCCGGGCCGGCGCCGTAGAGCCGGGCGTACCGGGTGTTCTTGGCGGTGTCCCGCTGTGACTTCACGACATCCTCGGGGGCCACGCCGTACACCATCGAGGCCGTCAGCTTGTGTGGGTCCATGCCATCCTTGAAGGCTTGGATCATCCGGGGCTCGGCGGAGTAGTGGGCGAACAGGCGCAGCTCCTGGGCGTCGTAGTCCACGGCGTACAGCGTCTCGCCCTCGTTGGGCAGGATGCAGTGACGAATCTCCGGCCCTCGGGGCAGGGTCTGAAGCGGCGGGCCGGTCACCGAGCTGCGCCCGGTGCGGGCGGCCAGCGTGTTGATGCTCGGGTGCACCCGCCAGTTCTCGTCCGCCTTGGTGAGGAAGCGCTCCAGGTACGCTTTGCTCCACTTCACCAGCCGGCGATATCGGAGCACGTCCCGTGCGATGTCGGCGTTCACGCCCATCTCGGTCATGATCCCACGCAGGACTTCCTCGGAGGTCTTGGGCAGGCCCGTCTCCGTGAACTCCTCGGGGTCCCACCCGTCACGCTCCAGGGCCTTCGCCACCTGGGCGCCGGACGAGGGGTTCTCGATCCCCCGCAGGCGTAGTGACTCACAGAGCTGGTCGATCTCGGCACCCCAGGCGTCGTACAGCCCGAGCGTGTAGTTCGGGTCGATGAGGAGGCCCCGCTTCTCCGAACGGTACATCACCCCCACGTAGGCCATCTCCCGCTCGTAGGCGGGCAGCAGCCCACGGCCGACGATCTCGGGCATGAGTCTGTCGAACACGGCGGCGCAGAGCGGGGTGTCGAGGGCGGCGTACCCCCAGTAGGCGAGCAGCTCCTCGGGCACGGTGGCCCAGGTCCACCCGTGCTTGGCGAACAGGTGCTTCAGCCAGTTCTGTCCGACCACGGCCTGCTGTCCAAAGTGGCGGGCAGCCACCTGCTTGAGGGCGTGCGACTGCGCCGGGAAGGACAGGTGGTCGAGGACCATCGTGTCGTGCAGGCGGTGCAGGCTCGGCATCGGCAGCCCGGACACGTCAAGGGCGTGCAGATCGAACTTGAGGTTGTGGGCCACGAGCGGCCCGTCGTAGCGTCGGAGTGCCAGCTCGGCCACGCCCCGCCAGTTGCGGTACGGGATCGACCAACCCTGCTGGGCATCGCCGAACTGGATCATCCGCACGAAGTCACGAGTCCACCAGTCCAGCCCTGTGGTCTCTGTGTCGAAGGCGACGATGCCCGGCCGACGCTCTCCCAGCCAGCGGAGGAAGGCGTCGGCCGTCTCTACATCGTCCACGAGGTGGAGCTGGATGTCGTGGAGCACTCAGTGCCCTCTCTGTTCCTTGGGCCACACGAGCCCGAACCCGTAGACACGCCGGGGTTCCGGCGTACCGCAGACGGAGCAGTAGTGCGGCGTCTGGCCGGCCGGCAGCTCCTGGATGTGCTTGCAGGCGACGCAGCGCCACTCGTGACGGATCACGTTGCCCTCCCGAGGGCTCGACGGACCTCGACCCGAAGGGCCTCCAGGTCTGTGCCGTTGTTGTTGTCGATCACCTGGTCGAAGTTGCCGATGCGGAAGTCCGTGTCGAGCGCCGTCTCCGATGGGTGGTCATTGACGGGGCCGTGGTCCTGTCGAACGATGCGCCACATCTCGTTACCGTCGCCGGCTTCGAGCACTGCATGGAACTCGTTGGGGAAGCGCACGTCGGTGAATGCGTAGCGCTTCTCGGGGTCGAGCTTCCGCATGGCGGCATCGACCCACACGTTCTCGCCGAGGATGTTCCGGCCGCCCTCGGTGCCGAGCCGCTGGAGGAGTGCCCTGATCTCGGGGTGTTCGGTCTTGGCCTTGTCCCAGCCCATCCCATCCACAAGGTCTTGAACCCGATAGTTCTCGTCAAAGAGGCAGAACACGATCGGGTTGAGGGCGTAGAGCACCTGACGCAGCGGGTCCGCAAAGGCGGCCCGCTCGTAGCCGAACTCGTTGACGAGCGCTGAGGCCACGGTGTCCTTGCCGGCCTGGGCGTAGCCCGAGAGTCCGATGATGCGGGGGAGCTTCTCTTCCTCCTCGAAGGAACGCACCAGTGTGTGGAAGTCCCGCCAGGTGCTGACACGTAGACCGGACCACTCCTCGTTCCACGGACGGTCGAAGGCGACAGCCACGGTACCGGCCGCACGGAGCGCATCGAGATTGGCGACGTGATCGTCCACGAAGATATCCGTCGGGACGAGAGTCTTGTCCTGTGCGTAGGTGATCGAGTCGTAGGGAATCTCCCACGCCTTGAGCCATGCCTCGGTGTTGGTGTGGCTTTTCGTGCCCCACTCCCGGTGAGTGACGATGTGGATGGTGTGTCCCTGCGCCCGAAGCCAGCCCAGTACCAGCGGTGCATGGAGAGACGGGGAGCCGACACGGAACACGACGCCCGCCTCCACTCCTTCTCGCACCAGGCTCTTCCACTCGCCCAGGCTCATGCCCCACTCGTTGTGAAAGTCCCACGTCTTGTTGGGTGGGAGCTGATCCTCGTGGTAGTTCACGCTGATGGCGTACTCACGAAGGGCACCCACGAAGTCGTACAGAACACCGTCGAGATCGACACCGATCCTCATGCCGGCACCGCCTCGGGGGCGGGCTTCGGCTTGTTGAAGGTGCGGCTGCCCTTGCCGATCGGCTTGAGCTTGCCTGTGCAGGGCTTGCCCTTCAGGAACACCTGGCACTTCTTCAGCTCGTAGGGGGCGCCGTTGCCGTGCCCCTTGGAGCAGATGTACTCGAACTTCGCCATCTCATTTCCTTTCGAGGTGCTGCCCGAGGGCCTTGATGGTTGCGGTGACTTCGAGGATGACGTGGCCGATGGCCTTGTAGAGCAGGCCCGACAAGAGCCAGTGCCACGGGCCGCCAACGATAGCGGCTACTGCCCATCCAACCCACACGCCAGTGCAGAGGTGGCAGGTCGAGAGGTAGGCCCACTTCTGGAGAGCGCTGAGGGTGAACCCGCTGCGCCCCTTGATGTACGCCTGCTGGTAGAGCTTGCGGATACCTTCCCGGTACCACTCGAACACGAAGCCCTCGACCAGCACGAGGGTCACGAGCCAGACCACGAGGCCGGCGTAGAGCGGGGTCATCGGGCGCACCGCCGCATCTGCCGACGGGACCGGTACCCACCCACGGCGAGCCCGAGACGGAGACCGACTCCGAACACGAGCAGCCCGAGGAAGGTGTCAAGGGCGTCCCAGGTGGTCACTGCCCAGCCGCCGCACGGAGATGAGCCAGGGCTTGGATGGCCCGCTCGTTGGTCGTGATCAGCCGGGTGGCGATGTTCCGCCACTGGCCGGTCGGATCGGTGCGGTCGCAATCCGAACCGCACTGTTCGATGGAGCGACGGAGCTGGTCCAGCATGATCAGCATGTGATCCAGGTTCTCCGTCAGCATGTCGTTGCTCTCGTCCATGTCCTACTTGCCCTTTCGTTTGGTGTGCGCTCGGCACGTTGTCAGATCGGGGTCGGACCGCATACGGTCCGCTTCTATCGGAGCACCGCAGACGGAGCAGTGCCACTTGCGACCGGCCTTGAGCCAACGGGTCCGCATGGCCTCGCTGATCCCGCCCCACACGCCGGCCGACGCACGGGTCCGCATCCCTTCCTGGAAGCAGCGCTCCCGGACGGGACACACGGCGCACTGCGTCGAGCGGAACTGTTGGGCGTGCTCCTCCACTCGCTCGGACCAGACCCTGGCCGGCTCGATGAAGGTCCCATCGTCGGCTGTCTCACGTTCGGGCGGGAACGGGTCCGCCTGTTGGCAGACGGCCCGCTCCCACCACTCCTCCACGTCCTTCACGGGCGGAAGTCCACTACCTTCAGCTTGGTCTGGATGCGGTGCCCGTACTGGTCCCGAAGGCCATGCACCGGGCGACCGATCACTCCCTCGAAGGCGTCGTAGTCGAAGTCCGACGGGAAGTGGTCGGCAAGGTCCCCGTACCGGAAGATGTCGATGGCCTCGATGAGGGTGAGCCCGTACGGGTAGCGCTGGACCACCGGCAGGCCGAGGCTCGACTGCATGATGCCGTCGGCCGCAGCCAGCGGGAGGATGCGTCCGTTGACCGCCACGTCGAAGCCGATGAACGACTTGTCCGGGCGGTACAGCTTGCCAACCGCCTGGATGCCCGCCCCGTAGCCCTCGCCATACACGACGGCGGGCTGGTCAGCAAAGGTCTCGGCCCACTTGCGGATGTCCACCATGTCCTGGATGGCATGCACCAGGTCAGGGTGGAGCTGGGCTCGGTCGGTGCGGCCCTGGATGGTGATGCGGGGAGAGAACGCAAACCCGAGCTGGTTGTTGGGCTCGTAGATGATGCGGATGTTGGTCCCGTCGATCTTCTCGGACCACTCCCACGGCACGTCCTGGAGCAGAGCGAACTCGGGCTGAGCCCAAGCGCCGGGGATGAACCGGCCCTTGTCCGGCCCGTCGGTGTATCGCTTGAACACGCCGTTGATCTTGGGGTACTCAGTCCCATCCAGGTGGCTGGTCATCCTCATCTTCTCCGATCAGGTAGTAGGGGTCCTCGATGTGGAAGCCGTGGTCCTCCCACGTCCCTTCCCCTTGGTCATCAAGGAGCTTGCCGGTGTAGTCGTCACGTCGGGGCCGCATAGCCCCTCACATTGTCACACTCGAAGCAGAGCACGCCGGGCCCGGAGGGCACGAGCTGCTGTCGGCACCAGCGGCAATGGATCACCGCTTCGCCGGCCGCAGCACGCTGCACGAGCTTCACGCCCGCCTCGGTGTGGAGGAGGCCCACCTGGTCCATCTTGTCTCCGTTCATTGGTGCGAGGTTACCGACCGTAGGGCGAGACGCAACGCCCCGGTGGTCATCGGTAGTACCCCTCCAGAAAGCGTCGGACGAACGAGGTGGCGTCGGGGAAGGTGGGCCAGTGATACACACCGACCGGTCCCAGCGGTGAGGCGTCGAGCGGAACGAACACACGCCACCCTCTCCCGACCTTGCGAATGGTGATCTTGGTCATCGGTAGCTTCTCCTCAGTGCTCGGTAGAGCCGGGCCAGACGGCGCAGCTCTTCGGTGATGATGGCGTGCAGGACCCTCACCGGGCTGGTCCGAACACGACGGCGGGGTCCACGCCACGCTTGGACAGGAAGCGCTTGATCGGGACGTAGGCGCCCCGCACCTCGGCCACGGTCACGCTGTCCTCGTCGGCCTCGGGATGGCCGAGCAGGCGGAACAGCTCCTGAAGGTCCTTGGACGCCCTGCTCGGCGGTGACCAGTAGGGCCACCCGTCACTGTTGGCGTTGGTCCACCACATGAGGTTCGCCAACACCTCGGCGGGCGGGCCGAGCACCGGGTGGGATCGGAACCGGTCCAGGTTCCGCTCAATCTCGTACTCGTTCAAGATCACAGCCCACGCCCCCGCATCACGGATGCCAGCTCGCCGTCCGCCTTGAGACGGTCGTACCCCTCATCGGGGGCCGGCTCGGTCTCGTCGGTGTCCACGTACGTGACACCGATCAGCTCGAACGGTGACGGCGGGAGGTGCTGCGTGCTGGGGTGCTGGATTGCGTACCGCATGATGCTTCTCCTTTGGAACTGGTCCGGCTGTCGGCCCAGGCGTCGAGCCGTCCGCCTCTCGGCGGGCGGCCCGTCGGCCGGGTCTCAGGCGGCTACGAGGCCCGTGGTCAGCTCCTTGCGGGCCTTGAGAATGTGACGCTTCACGGTGTGCAGGTAGCGCCGGGTGGTCGGGTCGGCGGCGCTGAGCGCTTGGTACACCTCGTCCAGGAACCTGTCGTGATCCTCGAAAGTGACCGTGGTGGCGCCGACGGAGTGGATCGTGGCCGAATCCTGGTCGAGCGTGGCGACCACATCGGTGTGGTGGTGTTCCAGTCCGTTGATCTTGTACATGTCAGTTCTCCTTTAGAAGCGGTGCCTAGGGGCACCGTACCGGGTCGGACCCGTCGGAACAGGTCCGGCCCGATGCGGCGCTACCGGGCGGGCAGGGTCCAAACGTCGGCCAGCTCTCCGGCCTCGTCCAGCTCGGCGTACGCCTTCTGTTGGTGGAGCTTGGCGAAAGCCTCGGCCGAGTCGTGGCCCAGGCCATCCTCGGTGTCAGGGAAGAAGCGCACCAAGTCGAAGGTGATGTCTCCCGTGTCCGGGTCATGCCAGGCGCCCACGCCCTCAGTCAGCGTGGTCGGACGCCAGCCGGTCCGGTCCAGCCATGTGCGAAACACGATGCAACGGCTCTCGTCGTCCGAGAACTTGGAGAAGAACACGGACGCTGGGACCCGGTACTCATGCCCGGAGATGGCGACCACGTAGGCGCCCCGGCCGCCGGGAACGTACCGCTCCGGCTTGCCGTCGTCCGTCAGCGTGACGGTGAATCCGCCGTCAGGCTGGCCGAGCGTGTGCTCATTGAGCAGGTTCGCCAACTCCGTGGAGTAGAGGCGGTGGAGCGGCCGACGCTGGCGTGCGGGGCTGTCGTAGTGCGGGCCACGCTGGAGGCTTGCGGGATGGGTGGTGGTCATTTCGGGTCCTTTCCGATGCCGGTGATGATTGAGTCTGACAGACGGCCGGTCCGCCGTCCAGTGATCTTGAGAAGAGCCGGAGACATGAATAGGTCATCCAATTCGTGCGAGCCGATGAACAGCGGGCCGGGAACGGCCGGGCTGTCTACTTCGGGCATGGTCCGGGTTGTGGGCATGGTCGGGTCCTTTCTAGTGGGTAGTGGTCGGAATGTGTCCGCTGGTGAGCTTGTGTGCGTACCGGGAGAACTGAGGGTCAATAGCCTTGGCGTTGCGATGGGTAACCCAAACGGTCGCCTGAACGATCAAGGGCAGCGTGCCCAGCTCGCGGGCGGCTCGCTGATACGCTTCCGAAATGAAAGCGTAGACGCCTACCCTCTCCAGCTCTCGCCGCTTCTTGTCGGCCGAGATCGTCCCGACGGCCGCATCGTAGGCGTGCCGATCGACAGTAACGGCCGGGCTGGTCGTGGGCCGTGCGATGTTGTCAAAGAAGGCCCGGACCTTGTTGCCGCCGAGCATGTCCAGCGGCTCTGCTCCGTAGGCGATGTGCCGGGCCTTGATTACGTTCGCTGTCGTATGCTTGGCCGATCCGGTCAAGAGCAAACGGTCCGCCTCTCGTTGATTGTCGTCCCATGACATCTGAGGCGATAGGGCAGCGATGATCCCGGCGGCCGATCGTACCGAAACATCGTACCGGTCCGCTAGGCGCCGGGCGTACTCGTTCGCTTGTGAGTACCACGTCCGGCCGTAGTGCGCTTCTCCGTCGGAAGCGGACCGATAGACCGAGATGATACGGTCCGTTACGGTCTCGATCGGATCGGCGATCGGAAAGGATCGGTTAGGCATAGGTGGGTCCGCTTTCAATTGAGAACTAGGCCGATGCGTCATCTACCGGCGGGCTTGCGTTGCCGGTAGATGTCGGACCGGTCCGGTCAGAAAGGGAGGGGTCCGTCGCACAGGACCCATCGGGCGTACTTCCGAGACCATGCCCGATCGCTGGCCGACAGCGGACCGGGTCCGTGCTCAAGGCGGCAGAGAACGTGGCCGACGGCAAGCACGGCCGCATACTTCGCCAGCAGGCTTGGTCGGTCCGTCCGTGCCGCCTTCATAGGCCGGACGCCCGAAGGATGTCGGCCGCCTCGGCTTCCCGGCGGAGCTTGAGCTGGTGGGCGGCCGCACGGTCATAACCGTGCTCCACGTAGTCGACGGCCCATCGGGATTGATCGGCCACGAATCCGCCGTGTTCCCGGCCGAAACAGAGCTGGCCGAAAGTGTCCGCATCCAAGAGCCGAAGCGCCAACATCGACAGTCCGGCCCGGGCCGCCTCACACAGGTGATCGGCCGAGACCTTTCGTTCACTGGCGAAGGTGAAATCAGCCCCGAGCCGGACGTGAATCACGTCATGCCAGTACCGGAACTGAAGGTTCGTCTCCGGCCGACTGATCGTCGTGTAAATGCTGGTCGCCGAAGCTCCAGAGTAGACAGGGAGCGGCTCTTTCGTGACAACGCTCCGGCCGTAGGCAGCGCAGAGTGTTGCGTAATCGTCCGGTCCGTCGTCCGTCGGTACGTAACCGAAGCCCACCTTGACGGCGGTCCGGTAGTGCTGGTCGGTCACGAACGAGGCCAGCTCGCACGCTGCCCGATAGATGGCTGGCGTGTGGACAGGACAGATGGCTTGAATATCCATGAATGCTCCCTTTCTGAAGCGTCTAGTTGGTCGTAGTGACCCTACCGGGCCGGAACTAAAGCTCCGGCCCGATAGGCACGCTACGCCTTATCGGTGGGTCCGTGGGTCAAGAACCGCTCAAGTTGCGGTGACAGCCGGGAAGTGTCGGCCGGGTTCGGCCGGACCGATGCGGCCGCAACGTACCGGCGGACCGCATCAGTGATGATGGCTTGTACGTCCGTGGTGCTCACTGGTCAACCTCCACGGCCGACACGTCCAGACCGATCGGACCGGGAACATCGGCGATGGCGAGCACGTCCGTGATAATGGAGCGTGCGATATCGGCCGCATGATGCGGACCGATGATCCCTTGGACGGCGGCTGACAAGAAGAACGTGGGCAGGGTCCGTGACCGGTGCCAGCCGGACGCATCGGTCCGGGAGACCGTGGCAGTGATGGCGTAGGTCCGGCCGGTCATCGGACAGTCCGTCCGGTCTCGGCGTTGCGGACGTGATGGGGCTGGAGCGTCTGGCGATCCATCTCTTCCGTGACCCTGAATGCACAGTGAGCGGTCCATGTTTCGGCCACGATACGGCCGGTAGCGCTTTCGACTACGTGGAACGGCGGAGCGTGGTAGCGGCCGTCCGAGATACCGGCCGGGAGACCGTTGGTGGTGGTGGTGGTGTGTGTCATGGTCAAGGTAACGGCCGGACTGTCGGCGGGCTTGAGAAGTTTCTTGGAAGATGGGCCGAATGGCCTACCGGTAGACACCTTGGAGCGATGATGTCTAGGGCTTGTCTAGGTGGAAATGTGCTCTGAGCTGGGGATTAGACGTTCTAGACGCATTAGACAAGAACTAACACACCGATATGCGCGTAACCCTATCTTTCGTATATCTGTCTACGTTCGTATATAGGGGCACTCTCTCAACGGACCAAGTGTCTGTCTAAACGTCTAATGGCCAGCTCAGATGATGTTTATGGGTAGTCAGAGTCAACTGAGCGTGGCTAGAACCTAGACACGGACCCTTTCGGTAGCCACGCAAGTCAATCGACCGACCCATGATCCCTGCCTACTGACCGGTAGGTAGGCGTGCTACCGGTGCCCTACCTACCAGTAGGTAGGGTGGCCGGACTGACGTCAGATACCGGTCAGAGCTCGAGTGTGTCATGCGTCACATCGAACACCCTCCCTGCTGTCTACCGAACGGTAGACGGTAGGTGCGCCTAACAGTGTGCGCTCACGCACGGGGCGAGGATCGAGCGGCGGGGTGGGGGACACCCCCTTTGTGGGTACCCCCTGTGTGTGTAGTCTGGCTGACTCCCAAACCACCCCT
>JACCDG010835634.1_pt1 | contig 19489 bp, 20 predicted proteins | sample 7442471 | NCBI WGS metagenome assembly JACCDG01 (sample SAMN15323444, study PRJNA562643) | freshwater metagenome | isolation source: river surface water | place: USA:Blue River Watershed | collected 2017-08-17 | reverse complement strand
GGGAGGGAATAACCCTGCGCAGCAGAGGGTCATTCTGCCGGAGGGGTTGACAGACTGAGTTAGACGGGTTAGAATACCTCCAATGCCTGCAATCCCGCTGGCATTTACTGAGCGGGTAGACTGCGAAGGGAAAATCAGACTGTTACATATTGTTACACTTTAGGGGTTGACAGTCTGATTTTCCCGAGTATAATTGAGGGCAGACATCGCAATAGTGCGATGTCATACTGGAGTTTCTAAATGTACGTTGTTTCCTTCATTGATGCTGGCAAGCTGGTCCAAGTGTCGGTCCCTACTGCCACGGTCGCAGCAACTCTTGCAGGCTTCGTTCCAGCCTGCCGGGTATTCAAGCAAAACAAGCTAATCCGGGATATCACGGTACTGGCCCTGATCGAAGAGTGCAAGCGCCTAGAGCGATTCGCCACAGTCTGACAGACGGGCCCTCCGGGGCCCTTGTTCATTCTGGCCCATCGAACCAGCCTCCTACCCGGAGGCTTTTTTTTAACCCTCGCAGCCGGCCTATATCAATAGGCCCTCAAAAATTTTTCTAAACTTTTTTCTATCCTCCCATTGTCCTTCTATCCTTTCCTATCCCCTTCTGCCTGCCCCCGGGCCAGAGCTTCCGATTCCCCGGCGCGATTCCTCCCTCTGGCAGCATTTTGCCCATCCTATAGTATGCTAAAATAGAGCCCGTGGACAAAATTCAGGAGCTGAAAAAATGAAGGATCAAATTCTGGAATATCTGTCACTGGGCATCAAGCCAGCCCAGGTCGTGACCATTGTAGGCTGTACAGCCGCGTATATTTCACAGCTCTTGAAAGACGAAGACTTCCGAGCTCAGTTGGAAGAAAGACTGGGAAAGCCTACAGAAGAAACGGCAGGAGAGAAGCGCCTGGATGCCAAGTATGAAGCTCTGGAACACACTCTGTTGGAGAATATGCAGAATGCTCTGGCAAATGCAGAGCTCCGGGACATCACTGCGGCATTGAAGGTAGTGGGAGAACGTCAGAATCAGCGGCGAATTCAAAAGAATCCTGCTCTGGCGCAGCCTGCGACCCAGATCAATGTCGTGTCCTTGACACTCCCAGCCTACAAAACTCGCCAGGATCCTGTGATTGAGATGAATTCCAAGCAAGAGGTTATTGCAATTGGCGATGTAGCTCTTGCTCCTATGAATGCAGACGGTGTAAAATCCTTGTTTGCTCGTTTGAAAGGTCAAAATGAACAAGCCTTTGCCCAAATCCCTGACGCCAGCGACTTTGGTTCCAACGCCTCAAAAGCTGCTTGAAGCCAAACGAGCCGCCGAAGCACTGAAACAATTCCTGCAAAATGGCAGAATTACTCCAAATAGCCAACTCTACCGAAGCAAAACCGTCTGAGACGGAAGAGCTACACGCGGATAGGCTAGAAGCCTACGAGAGAGGGAAGACTGATCTAAACTTCTTTGCCGGACTTATGATTCCGGAGATGATGGAGTACGACTTTCCAGAATTCTACGTAGGCTGTTTCAATTTGCTTACTAAGCGCCCAGAAAAGCTCCTAAAGCGCATTTTGCGCTTTGCTTTGGGGCTCCCGCGCGGCCACGCCAAGACTACTTTTATCAAAATTCTGATCTGCTGGCTCATAGCCTATGACAAAGTAACATTTGTAGCAGTGATTTGCGCCAACGACGAGCTTGCAGAGTCTCTTATCGGTGACGTAAATGACATGCTGTGCTCTGATAATTTCACTAAAATCTACGGGCATTGGAAACGTCAGCTCCTGGAAGACAATAAAGGGACTAAAATCTCCTATTTCCATGAGCGTAGTGTAATTATCAAAGCACGAGGTGCCAATGGTGCCATTCGTGGTATCAACGTAAAGAATAGAAGGCCTGACCTCATCTTCTGTGATGACGCACAAACCAAAGAGTGCGATGATTCTCCTACTGAACGTCTGAAATTCCGCAAGTGGCTGGTTGCAATGTTCAAGATCATTGCTCCTAAGGGCGATAGGTGGATCATTTACGTCGGCAACATGTACTCGGAAGAGTGCATTTTGTACCAGTTGAAGGAGAATCCTGCATGGATCTCTATGATAACTGGCGCAATCAAGGCTGACGGCACTCCTCTATGGCCTGAATTGCATTCTTTGGAAGAGCTTATGGAGTCTTATTTCCATGATGAGGCTCTTGGAGAGGCTGACGTTTGGTTTGCAGAGGTCATGAATGACCCAGTTTCTCGTGTCACATCCTTGCTAAGCGAGGCTATTTTAGAGTCTCCTTACGATAAAGAGCCTTACGAGCCTGATGGAGTGTTCATCACAATCGATCCTGCAGGCTTCAAGGACGTCTCAGACGACAATGTCATAGCATTGCACCATGTTTACAATGGTGAAGGCATTGTCCACGAGATTGACGCCGGAATTAAAGACCCTGAGCAGCTCATTATGCGAGCTCTGGAAATGGCTCTCAACAGCGGAGCTTCTGTCATTGGCATTGAGGACGTTGCATACCAGCAGACTCTGATTTTCTGGGTCGAAAAATACATGCGAGAGCTCAAAATCCACGGGATTGAAGTCGTACCACTGAAACCTCATGGCAAATCCAAAGAGGCTCGTATTCGATTGTTCATTGCGGAGCTCCTGAATCGCTCCTACCACTTGTCTAACCAGGTGAGGGCTGCGTTCATTTGGCAGGCACTTAAGTACAAGCTTGGTGCTAAGAAAAATAAAGATGATATTTTGGACTGCTGTGCCTACGCTCTACAGATTCGTAACGAATACTGGGCTTTGGTGCGCAATTTGAAAACTGTGCAAAGAAACTCTAACCCTTCGCTCATTTACTTCAACAACACTCCCTTCTAAGGACTCTCATGGAACCTACCACTGCTCCCAATATCACGCTCAATGGCGATCCTGTTGAGAAGAGGCTTCGTCTAACTTTGAAAGCTCAGCAGCACGTCTCGAATTTTGTGGCAAGTGCCATTGCTGTGCACAAGCGAAACACTGAGTTCATTCACAAAATGGACATCATTGACACAGCCTATGCACGCTACAAGGAACTGACCTCATCCAACAAGAATTCTGTAGATGGCGTAGATATTCGCTCTGTGGCAGATGTTCCGTGCGATGTATTTGCTGCGGACAATGTGGTTCCTCCTATCGTTGTTTCTCAGGTGGACACATACGTAGCCTACCTGGCTGAAGTTTTTCTGAGTGGCACACCTCTTTTCCCTGTAGTGTCCAATCCTGCCAATCGAATCTATGCGGAACAACTGGAAACTTTGCTGGACGATCATGCTCTGCTCGGGGCTTATCCTCGTCACCTTCTCATGTTCCTGCGCGATGCGGTAAAATACAACTACGCAGGCATTGAAGTGGAGTGGGATTCTATTGATCAGTTCAACATTGCAGGCGATTTTACTACTGGCACTGGCCAGAAACTGAGCCGTGATGCTCGCTTCTACAACAAGTTGAAACGTCTCAATCCTCGCAATATTCTGCGTGACATGACCTGTTTGCCTGGTGATGTTGCTACGCAAGGCGATTACGCAGGCTACATTGAGCGCGTATCCCGCATGCGTGTGAAGACTGAACTCAACAAGCTTACCAAGCAAGGCAAAGTATACAATGCTGGTAAGGCTATGATAGCGGACGCAAAAGCTGCTGTCATTGACGCATACTACAACGAAGATCCTCAGGTCAGCAACTACATTAACTCTCCCAACAGTATCACCAACGGTCGTACTGTGGACTGGGATGTATTCTTCGAAGGACCCCAGCGTAACGGCAAAAAGCAAAACTACGGGGATCAGTTCTACCGTATTGTCATGTACGCTCGTATCCTTCCTTCGGACTTCGAGATCGGGGCTCCTCAGCCTAATACTCCGCAGATTTGGAAGTTCGTGCACATCAACGACACGCTGATCTATGCTGATCGTGTCATTTCAGCGTACGATGTGCTGCCAATTCTGTTTGGTCAACCGCTGGAAGACGGCTTGGGCGATCAGACGCAGTCCATTGCAGAAGGTGAAATTCCTTTCCAGGAGGCTGCCAGCACTCTGTTCAACATCCGTTTTGCTACTGCACGTCGCGCAGTGTCTGATCGCGCACTCTTTGACGTAGGCGAAATTGATCCTAAGGTAGTGAATACTGCCACCCCCGCTCTCAAAATTCCTGTGCGCCTGTCTTCTCTGAGCAAGAAGTCACTCTCCGACCTGTACCATCAGATTCCCTTTGACTCGCGTGGTCTGGAGAACGTGTTGCAGGATGCCCAGACCTTGGTAGGCTTTTCCAAGGAACTTCATGGCGGCAATGCTCCTCGTACGGGCCAGTTCCAGAAGGGCAACAAAAGCGTACAAGAGTGGAATGATACTATGGCAGGTTCAGACAATCGTTATCGTCTGCCCGCTATGACGCTTGAGTACCAAGTATTTGTTCCACTCAAGTCTATCATGGTGCTCAATATCTACCAGTACGGTAGCCAGGTCACTGTCGTCAGTCAGAAGAACGGCAATGTTATGAAGATCAACATTGACGAGCTGCGCAAGCAAGTACTCTCTTTCCGCATTGCAGATGGTTTCACTCCCAAGTCCAAAATGGCAAGTATGGATATGGTGACCGCCGGCATGCAAATGATCCAGCAATCCCCGTATTTGCAGCAAGCTTACGGTGCGCATTTGCCTGGTATGTTTGCCCACATGATGTCACTAGGAGGTGTGCGCGGATTGGAAGAATACGACCCTCGTAATGCTGCGCAGGCAGTTCCTGCAGGAGGGCTGGGAGCTCAAACTCTGCAACAGCCTGTTGTGCAACCTCAACAAGATCCCGTTCAACCTTCTAACCCTGGAGCAACTACACCGTGATTGACAAACTACTTCCAAAATATACGTTCACCGACACAGAAGTTCGTATCATCAATGATACTCTTGGTGAACCTCTGATTCAAAAATACTTCGCCAGCTTGGCAGCTCCTATTATGTTGGACCTAGCGTCCAATATGGAGCCCAAAGAAGGCGAATCCGCCGAATCGTTCCTGCGTCGTCGAGTGCACGAGCATGGTCGATTGGAAGCGCTGAATACGCTTCTGTCTTTTCCTGTCCAACCGTCCTAATGGAGTAAATCATGTCCTTCCTCGATAACATCTCTCGCGCTCTCGGAGTTGCCCCTCCTCAGACTGTCGTTCCTCCCGCAGTCGGAGAGAACAACAGCAACACCAACATGCACTTTCAGTCTGCAAATCCTGCGCCCAATCAGCAGCAACAGCAGCAGAATCTGCAGAATGCAGGAGTCTCCGGCAACGGAGATCCTACCGGCAACCCGCAAGGAAATTCCAATCCTCCACAGGGCAAGCCTGCGTTCAACCCTATTGATGTTTTCACAAAGATGGGAGATAATACGAACGCTGACCAGGCACCAGGGTTTACTCTGGATCCCAAGCAACTGGAACAACTCGCTAAAGGGCAAGACTTCCTAGCAGGAGTAGACTCGGAGCTTCTAAACAAGGCAAATAGCGGAGATTTTCAGGCGCAAATGCAGGTTATGCACCAAGCCATGCGCAATGTCTATCAGACTTCCCTCACGCACCAGTCTAGGCTGGCAGAGACTTTCGTCTCACAGCGTGAAGCGCATCGAGATAAGGCACTGCCGAACACGATTCGTCGTGAGCTCGCAGTATCCTCGTTGGCTGATACTCCCAACTTCTCAAATCCTGCTGTGCGTACGCATCTAGTAAGCATCGCGAAGAGTCTGCAAGCACAACACCCAGACGCTCCGCCTGAAGAAATTGCGACCATGGCAAAACAGGCTGTGATTGACATGGCACGAGCCATCAGTCCTGATCAGCCTGGCAACCCGGGCCAAGGCAACCGTCAAGCTCAGAAGGAGACTGACTGGAATGCGTGGTTCGACAACTGAACCTCTTTTCAAGGAACTACGATGGGACTCCAAACTGGCCTCTTTGCAGCCAACAATGCTGCTGGCAATCCTACTGAGCTGAACGCACGCTCTTTTGCGGGGCAAATTCTGCGCCGCTATCCGAATGGCTCTGCGCCTATGTTTGCTCTGACCTCGCAGTCTGGCAAATCCAAGGCAAAGTCCAGCACGCACGGCTACTTCAGCAAGACTCTGACCTTCCTGGTCATTACGACGACCGCAACGCAGTTGGTGGGTGATACCACATTTGCTGCTCTGCCGTCGACTCCTGGCATTACCGTTGGTATGCTGTTCTGGAACAACCGCACGTTCGAGGTGATTCGCGTTACTGCGGTCAACTCGCTCGTATCGATCACTGTCACTCGTGGCTTTGGTCGTGTGGCTGCTGCGGCTGTGAACGTCGGTGACAAGTGGGTGCAGGCTGGTACGGCCTTCGAAGAAGGTTCGAACCGTCCTACTGCGCGTCGCCTGGACACTCAGTACATCCCGAACTATACGCAGATCTTCCGCAATGCGTGGGCTCTGACGGATACGGCGCGGGCTTCGTACACTGAGATCGCCGGCATCTCCAACATCGCGGAAAATCGTAACGACTGTGCGATGTTCCATTCCATCGACATCGAGTCTGCGATGATCTTCTCGCAGCCGAAGATGGATACCTCAGGCTCCACACCGGTCCATGCTACGCAAGGCATTCTGGATGCAATGCGCCAGTATGCGAGCACGAACGTGAATGCAGCCGGCGGTACGACGAACTTTGACCAGCTCGTGGCTTTGGTGGAACCTGCTTTCCAATACAGCACGAATCTGGGCCATGCCAAGGATCGTATGGCGTTCTGCGATGCTGTTGCCATGCGTGTTCTGAATGCCATTGGGCGGAAGTCTGGGCAGATCCAGATGACCACCAAGGAAACGAGCTTCGGCATGAAGTACACTGAGTTCATGTTCTACAAGGGCACGATCTCTCTGGTTGAGCATCCGCTCCTGAATGGTCTGGCTCAGACTGGCACCATGCTCGTGATGGACATGCCCTGCCTGAAGCTGGCCTATATGGAAGGCCGCGATACGGTGCCGGAGTATTACTCTCCGCTGGCCGGTTCGCAGTCTGGCGACAATGGCATCGACGCCCAAGGCGGCTCTCTTCTGAGCGAGCTTGCTGTCGAGCTGACGAACCCGGCAGGCTGCGCTCTGGTTACTGGTCTGACCCTCGGCAGCGCCTGATCTTCCAGCCTGGTTGCTTCTAGTAAGCCCCCACAGCCTGACTCCGAGCTCCACGGTAACCAGCAGGCTGTGGTCTTTTTCTTCAGGAGAATACAATGAATCCAATCTTGCAAAGACTGCAACAGCGTCAGGCAGAAGAAGCCTTGGCAGCAGCAACTGCAGTCGCCCAACAGAATGCTGTTGTGGTGGATCCGCTGATTGGCGCAGGAGCCCTGCCGCCGGACTCTGTGATCGCAACACCGCCGGAGCTTCCGCCGCCGCCTCCTAAGGGTCCGCCGGGCTCGTACCGGGCGCTCAGTCTGAAGCGCTTCTTCCTTCCCTCGGGTCAGAAGATTGAGCCGAACGACGAAGGTTTCTACATTCCCCAGTCTGAGGCTGAAGTCAAAGAGCTCGAATACTTTGCTACTCAGTACGACATGGTGGAGTTGCAAGTCGAAGATCCTGCTCCCTAACAGGAGTCTGAGATGAACTTCACAGAAATCGTCAATGAGATTCTGGGAAGGACGAAACGGCCGGATAAACTTTCCTCTATTCGTAGGGAAGTGAATTCGGCCGTTTTGTTTTTTAGCCTGGACATGGACGCTACACGAGATGTAACGGAAGCTCTGTACAGTGTTGTGGCCACTGAGTATTCTCAGGCTCTGCCGCTCACAACCTGGCCGCGCTTTCGTAAATTTCAGTACATGAAGTATCCTAACACCCGGAACTACATTGTAGAGATCAATGCCAAAAAGCTCTACACAGAAGAATGTAAGACGGCTGATCGGTACTACGTGGCTGGGGACAATGTCAACATCAACCTTTCTACTCTGACTTCGCAGTTGGACATTGGCTACTACTCCTATCCGCCGATTCTTACGGACGCTAGTCCTAATTATTGGCTGTTGGACAGAGCCTGGAACGTTGTGTTCGACAGAGCGTGCGCCAAGGTTTATGCTGAGATTGACGATGACAAAGCCTCGCGTATGCACGAGATGTATGCAAGAGATGCTTGGGCTTCTCAGAGGAACGATCTGGCTGCTGGGAGCCGTTGATGTCTCATGAGCAGGACTCAAGAGAAAATAGCTTCGTGGAGCGCAGAGCAGAGCGTCGCGAAGACTACATCAAGCTCCGAGAAACTCTCACTGAGGTCGCTCAGCAGCTGGAATCCTTTAAAAAACGCTTTGACGAAGTAGAAGAAGTACTCGTCAGCATTCGCTCCTTGGCAAAGACTCTGCAGATGATCGAAAGATTGGCTGTATGGCTTGCTAAAGTGGGCGCAGTAGTAGGAATGGTCTACGCAGCGTGGAAATTCTTGCTAGTTGAAATCGTGAAAAGCTTGAAGAACAACTGAAAGGAAACTATCATGGCAGCAAATGCAAGTGGACCGGCAGAGAAGGTGGAAGCCATCACAAAGGGATCTCCCTTTGCCAATGGTACTGGATGCCGAGGCATTCTGTGTGGTACGCCGGGAACGGCCAACATCACTGTAGCAGGCGTTGCGCTTGTCAACGTACCTCTCCAACAAGGATACAATCCAATCCGAGTGGAGTCTGTACAAGCAGGAGGAACTGCAGCAGACCTTTGGGCACTGTTTTGAATAGACTGTTCAAACAAGAAAGGCTCCTTCGGGAGCCTTTTTTATTAACGGAGCTAAAATAGCTCTCTTGTCCAAGCTAACCAAGGATCTATCATGCAAATCGGCATTCACAATGGGCTTCCTCCTCTCAAGAAAGACACCCTGGAAACTACTATTTACGACATTTTGCGTACTTACAATGCGCAGATGTGGCTTCCTGGTCCTTCTGATGTTGCAGGAAACTATGAGGATGGTACTGGGGCACTTCCTATAACTTCTGTGAATGATATCGTAGGATGTGTAGCAGATGAAACCTCTTCAGGTGTTGGAGAAAATCTGTGTGCAAACTCAGAGTTTGTCGGGGTGTCATTAGGAACAACGCCTCCTCCTGGCATCGGTTTTTCGGCTAGTAACGGAATTACCGTATCGTGCGTAGGTTTTGGTACCGATAGCTTTGGCTCTTACATGGATGTACAATGGCTTGGTACAGCTGCTGCTACTACTTATCCAGGAGTCTCTTTGCTGCCTGGAGGTATCATTCCAGCAGTAGCATTTGAGCTTTGCAGTGCAGGATGTTTCATTGAACTGTTGTCAGGTACTCCTCCTAGCACTGCTACTCTGCTAATGAACGGATATACAGCAGGAGTTGCATATGTGCAGCAAGCAAACTCTGCTCAAATCTCTGGTCCGCGAGCTTACTATACCTCACGTAGAGTATTTGACAACGCGACTGTAGCAAACTGTGGTGCAGTTATTCAACTTAGTTGCCCTATCGGTTCTATTGTGAACGTTACTATGCGCATCTGGAAACCTCAGGTTAACAGAGGAGTTCTGATGCCGTACTTGCCCACTACTGGTACGCGTGTCATAAATCCGTATTCCAACATCGGATTGAACTCTCTCACTACAGCAAACAAGCCTACGCTACAAGGTAGCGTATTTAATCAGATTCGGCGGAGCCGAGATCCTATGAATGCCAATTGGACACTAGTAGGAACAACTCGAGTAGCTTTGCCGGGTTCCTATGATCTCTTTGGTAACGTAGCGCGCGTTACGCAAGATACGACAGTATCTCAACACTCAATTCGTGCAACGTTTGTATCTGCCCCGCTTTTGGCAGATAATGTTAACATAACAGTTGTTGGTTATATCCGATATGTCAGCGGGGATTCTCGGTGCCAGCTTCAACTAAAAGATAAAGCAGGAGCTTTTGTAGGCGCAACAAAATTTGATTTAACCTCTGCTGTAGTAATTTGGCAGTCTGGTATTGGTACGTATTCTTGCACGCTGGAAAAAAGCGTAGACGGCTTTGTAAAATTTACTTGGAAAGGTCCTGTAGGAGCTGGAGCTGGGATACCTCAATTCCTTATTTACAGTTCCGAAGCAATCACTGTGCAAGGTGATCCTAATACAGTGTGGGATATTGGAGGAATGGTGGCAGTAATAGGAAATACAGTTCCTGCGATTATTCCAGCTTCATCAGACTCTCTTCTTTCTGGGGATATTACTCCTTATTCTTGGAAGTTTGATGGAGTAGACGACAGACTGGAACTTTCTAAACCATTTTTAAATCCCGCTGCGGATCATTTCATAGTTGCAGCGTTTAAGATGCCAGATACGGTGATTAGCGCAGCACGGGCTGTCGTAGGTTTTGGAAATGCCGGAGTCAATGAGAGGGTGCAGATAGTTTTTGTGAGTAGCAACGTAGTTAATGCGTTTTGGAGAGATACGCCCGGAGCAACACAAGCTTTGTTAACTTCTACTACAGCACTTCCTGTAAATGGGAGAGCGTGCGTGTCTATGCGTAGAAAAGGGGCAAACTATGAAGCAACTCTTAGAAGAGAAGATCTAGCCAAAACTGATGTAAGTGTGGCTATTACCACAGCTGCGTGGGTTCCAGGAGCTGGTAATATAGGTTGTGGAGTTTCTGGCAATACAGATGTATTCTTTTTTAATGGTGAAATCTATGGAGTTGTTATAGGTAATGGTACGCCTACGGCATCTGAGATTACCGCATTAGAAGATTATCTTATCGGCTGCGCAGGCTTTACTCCGGTTCCTTAATCTAGGAGGTCTATCATGAAACAAATGTCAATTGATGGTTACATCACTCTCGTAGTTTCGGAAGAACAGATTGAACCTGCTCGCCTTCTCATGCAAGCTCTTGATCCTGATGTAGGAGGCTATCACAGCTTTGGCCCTGTGACAGAGGACGGCTTGTATGTATGTTCCATGCCAGCTGATTCTGAGAAAATCGCGCTGTTTGAGGCTCTGCAGGAGAATCCTAAGAAGATGGCAGAGTTCATTGCAATGGAGCAAGAGAAGCGCTTCAAGCCATCTGCTGAACTTATGGACAAGCTGGACGCGCAGCTCACAAAGCAACTCAAAGCAGTCACTGAACTTGAGTTGGTAAATTTGAAAGCTGAAATGCTAGTGGCCAAGGAGCACTCAAAAGAGCTTGAAAAGACTATTCAGCTCAACACCAAGCCTCGTGAGAAACTGATTGAATCTGATCTCGGTACGGTGAAAGAAATTGTTATTAAAGGATAGAAGTGCCTTTTATCCGTCCAGGAGCCTTCGGAGGCTCAGAAGCTTTTAAGAGGAAGAGTGGAAACGGCGTAGTGTTCAATGAGAACGACTATGCCTCTCTGCTCTTGCACTTTGACAATGTGAGTTCTCCTGCCGTCTTTACAGACTTCAGCGGCAACTCCTATCCAGCTCCTACCGTCTATGGCAATTCTCAGATCGTTGCAACCCAGTCTGTATTTGGCGGTGCTTCTCTCTATCTGGACGGCACTGGCGACTTTGCTGATTATGCAGCTGACATGAAGTTTAGCTTGGGCAGCTCAGACTTCACAATTGACCTTCGTTGGAGGCCTGATTCTGCTACTCTAGATAGCCAGATCCTCGGAGTCAACAATGGGACAGTTTCCGCAGGAGCCGACATCAGCTGGGGTATTCGGCATCTTGGAGCTACTAGCAGCAGCAAAGTACAGTTCTATGCCTATTCAGGAACTACGCTGATTGCAAACATTGTTAGCTCTGTTACATTGGCTGCCAACACCTGGTATGCTATCCGTGTTACACGCAAAGGCACGCGCTTCACGCTGAATGTCAATGGCACAGTAGAAGGTACTGCCACTCCTGTTTGGACTTCTTTGAACTACGCGAGCACAATGGCTTTGCGTTTCGGAACTTACGCTGCTTCTCCGGCGTATTTTGGAAAAGGCTACATTGATGAAGTACGCATTCTGAAAGGGTATGCAGCTTCTGACGGTGCTTACACTCCCGCAGCTTCTCCCTTCTAAGGAACCCTCATGATCTCACTCAACGGAAAAACCTACTTTACAGAAGCAGAACTTGCCTGCAAGTCTACAGGGAAAGTCAAACTGGCTCCCGGCTTTGCAGACAAACTACTCGAACTCAGAATCAAATGGGACAAGCCTATGGTAGTAAATTCCTGCTGCCGTAGCAAAGCCCACAATGTTGCCGTTCGAGGAAATGAAAGGAGTCTTCATGTCTACGACTTCCCCTACTGGCCAACCCAAGGCACTTGTGCTATTGACATTGCTATTTCTGATCCCTCTAGGAGGGCCGGCCTTACTGCACTTGCTCTCTCACTGGGTTGGTGGGTTGGTGTGAACGAGACTTTCTTGCATCTAGATAGGCGGATTGACTTTGGAGTAGCAGACTCCGTTGGTATTTTCTTGTACGGGAGTAAATCATGATTCCAGCAGTTCTTGGGCTTTTGCAATTGGCTCCTACGCTCATGCGTTTCTTTGGAGCTGGAGAAAAGAGTGCAACTGTGGCTGAAAAAGTCATTGACATCGCACAGACTGTCACTGGGACAACGGATCCTGACAATGCTTTGGAAGTATTGCGCGGTGATCCAGACAAGGTACGGCAGTTCCAACTAGCCATCATGGACAATGACACTGAGTTGGAAACTTTGTATCTCGCAGACAGGGACAGTGCGCGCAAACGCGACATGGAATTTCTCAGAGCAGGTACAAGGAATTATCGGGCAGATACTATGTATTTCCTGGCAGTTCTGGTCATTGGGCTGCTCGTATGGCAAGTCCTCAGCTCTTCTTTGGACGAGTATGCCAAAGGTATCATCACTCTGGTACTTGGGCGCTTCCTGGGTTATCTTGATGGAATCTACAACTTCGAGTTTGGTACTACTCGTACAAGCAAGACAAAGGACGAGACTATCAATCGTTTGACGGAGAAACCAGAATGAGCATCCCTGTCGAAATCTACCCGCTATCCACACAGGATGGCAAGAGTATTCCTCTGGACATAATATCTCCAGAAGGTATGGTGTATCAGGCTTTGACGACGAGCTGGTCTACGATTGCTCTGACCAGTTTGTACAACACTGCTGTGCTCTTCAGCACTACAGCAGCTCTGTTGGACATCACAAATACGGCAGCTGGAACTCCTGCTAGCGGCTCGCTGAATACTGGCATGCTGTACATTCCCGCTGAGACTGTTGTCACGCTGATCCTTCCTACGGCTTCTATCAAAGTGAGAGCAGTCACAGGTACAGGGGATCTGTATATCAATGGAATACGCCGCTGGGCTGCTCTTGCTCTGCCGCGTCAGTTTAGTAAGAATCTTTCTTGAAAGGTCATCATGCAGCGCACAAAATTTATCGATCTTACTCGCACTTACCTGCCTGTAGATCCTAACGCTTTTCCCACTACCATGCACGGGACTGGTCAGGAGGATTCTCCTGAAAACAGAATTCCAGCAATGGCTTACGACGGGTACAACTTCCTGCCTACTGGGCATGGTTACAAGAGCTATTTTGGTACAAATTCTGAAATTCAGATTGATGCTCTGACAGCTCGTGCCGATTTTGTGTTCATGTACCAGAACACTGCGTACGAAAACATCCTGATCGCTTTGACAGAATCTGGCATCTGGACAAAACGCGCTTCTACTACGGGAGCTTGGACACAGTCTGTAGTTATGCCACTTCCTGTTATTCCTGTGGAACACTACGACTGGACGTTCGTAGTGATTGCTCAGGTGCTCTACTGCTATCGGCAGAATTACGCTTCTTACCAGAAGATCGTATCTGACGTGACAAACGGAATTACGATCAGTAGCATTGTTCCCAATACTCTGAACATGTCGGCTCAGATGGGAATTTTCCGCGCAGGAGGCCGTTTGGGCTTCTGGGATTCTGACGACTCTGTGAGCTGGTCCAACCAGGATGACTATGCAGATTTTGCTCCGTCTATTCAGACTTTGGCAGGCTCTCAGAAGTTCATTGATGTCAATGGACGTATCACGATCATACGAGGTCATGGGCCTGGTTTTATCATGTACTGCTCCAAGAGCATCATCTTTGTCTATCCTGACCAGAGCTCGCAGATGCAATGGAAGCCTCAGGTTATCTTTGGCAATAATGGTATTCCATATGCTCGCATGTGCGTGGAAGGTTCTCCTGACACAACGCATTTTGTGTACACTGATGCAGGATTGTACCAGATCAACAATGCCAAGGAAGAGCTCATTGTTCCAGAGATTGTGGATACTTTGGCCAAACACAATGGTCCTATCTATCTCAGCATGATGGAAGGACGCTATCTCTATCTTGAGATTCTGGATGCAGATTTCATGGAAGGTTGGGTTCAGTTTTCTGAAGGTACGGCAGAAGCCATCACCTACACCTTTCCAGGTTCTTCCGTCACTCTGGCTCAAGCAATTGCAGACGAAACTCTGCAAGGTACAAACTACTGTTCCACAATCGGAGCGATGGGCAATGGCAACTTTGCCACCAAGCCCATTGTAGGAGATCAGAAGCCCGGAACTGATTGGAAACCTCAGTGGACTGCCTATTTCTCCAACTCCGGTATCAAGGACGCTTCTAACGTCACTTGGACAAACATTCCCGTGGCCACTATCGACCCCAATGGAGTCGAGGCTAATCAATGTCCTGCTGGTAATGCCAACAAGACTACGCAACTTTCCACTACTTCTGCCAACAAGACTGCTGTTACAGGCGCAGCAGCTTACATTGATGGCATTTGGACAATGGAACGCTTTGTTCAGACGCAAACTGCAATCTGGAAAATCGAACAAGAGGCTATTGATGCCTGGTTCAATACTGTTGAAGCTCGTCAGAAGTACGTAGTAAAAGTCACTAACGTGGCTACGGATCCTACGACTCCTATGGCCACGGACAAGAGCTTGATAGGACGCTATGTAGGGCGCTTCTCTGAGCCTTACTTCACGTTCTCTCCTTGCGAATTCCGTCTGACTCGCTTGCTGGTTTCTGCAAAAGACTTGTATCGCATCAAGAAGAATATCATCAACGGTGTGAACAAAACTGTTGTACCCACTTCTCTGGGATTCTCTCTTGCTCCTGCCGGCAACAATCCAGGATTTGCTTGGGGTGGAATCTACTCCACTCCCATTGCTGCTTTGCAAGGCACTTATCCTTCAGGCTCTCTGGTAAACTACCCCTACTCAGGGGCTACTTCCATCAACCAGTACACTAACACGGCCTTCCAGCAAATTGCTGTTGCTCGTGGAGACGGTAATGGCAGTGGTGGAGGTCCGTTTGGTGTCATAATTTACGAAATCTTCCAATTACCTACAGGCTTCGCCTACGAAAACCCGGGTTGGGCTGGCAATGCTTCTACCTACTCGATTTTCATCTACCCTTCTGCCGGACGTTGGGAAAAGACAGAGATCATGATTGCTACCAATCAAGCAGAAGAAGTGGACATCGCTCCTATCGAGGACAACGGATATTGCACTCTAGCCAGCTGGAACTACACCAAGACAAACAATACTACAGGAAATGTAGCAGCAGCTGCCTGTGTGTCTGCTCAGGAGACTCCAGATTCTGATTTGGCTTCTCAAGTCTCATCTATGGATGGATCATTCTGCTCCAAGCCTTTTGAGCCTGTAACGATACCAGGAGCTCCTAGCTTGGCTACAGGCTGGCCTTCTGAATCTATTACCTTGCCTGCCTCAACATTTCTTTTGCAGAATGGCTCTATTGCTCCTGTGTATCCTACCTTTCAAGGAGCTCTTGTCTATGACTTGCATTTGAAGCGCTGGGGAAAGTATAAAGGGCTGTACAAAGGATTGCTGAATTACCAACCAATCAACAATGCCGTCAACGGCGGTGTACCCTTCGCTTCTTTTGGTATACTGGGAGGGATCCTGGCAATCGGCGGCAAGCTGAAACTCTTCGATGCTTATCCTGATGATGCGTTCATCACCTACGGCAAGATTGGGTACTATCGCCAAGGCATCACCTCTGTGGAAGAAGTACGAGTTAGCTTCGCCTCTCCTTCTACAGGCTACGTCAAAACAGAATCGAGCATCTCAGGACGCTTCATTGATCCTCTGTTGACTCGAACTGAACTCTTCACAGATGCTTCCAGTGTGCGCTTGACAGGTGGATATCCTGGAAGCTGGTGCAATATCAAAATCGGCGGTATTTTTGACATCAATTACCTCGAATTCCGAGGCTTTACTAACGGAGAACGCTAATGGCTACTACGAACGCTCAACCCGATAACTACGGGATCGCAGCCAAGGCTGCTACACAACAGACTGCTGATTCACAGTCTTCCAGCAGTGCCAATACTGCGCAGAATCAGGTTCAGAACGGCACGCAGATTCAGAGCGGCTCACAGACGAATATGTCTCCAGAGGCTCTGGCAGCCTTGGAGCTCCTGATCAAGCAGCTCATGGGTGGCGGCACACAGGCTATGGCCAATGATCAGGCTGCGCGCAAAGGGGAGATCAACAAGGTCACTCAGCAGCGCGCTGCCTACAGCAAAGATGCAGCTTTCTCAGACGCTCAAGGCTTGATTGCACAGACTATGCGTCGTGTTCTGGAGCAGCTGCTGCCTTCTATCAATCGTTCGGCTGAAGGTGCTGGAGCATCTCAGTCTTCGCTACGAGCTCTGCTGTTGCAAGACGCTGCAAACAAGGCTGCAGAAAGTTCTGCTGCTCAGGGTTTGAATGCTGCTGTGCAGTATGGGCAAGTCGGAGCCAATTTGTCTCAAGTGCTGGAGGCTCTTACACGGCCTGACACTACTGTGAGCAACGCTCTTCTGAATGCTCTGCAGATTGCTAAAGGCGCTACCAGCACGAGCAACACTGTTACGCAGACCACGGGGCAGACTCAGACTTCTGGCAGTGCTCAGGAGAAGAAGACCGTGGACTATGCTCCTTTCTCGTTCAATCCTCCTGGGCGCCAGACTGGCTTGACGTTCTTTGGTCCCCTGGACTCTTCAGCTCCTACGCTGGCATTCCAGAATGACGACGCATTGCGGGCTAAGGTTTCTGAACTTATTTCGCCCAGCAGCTTCTCCAACTTCACGTTCTAAGGAAAGTCATAATGGCTGATAAAATGATAACGGGTGTTCCAGTATCTGGCCCAGATGAGATGGCTATCCTTATGTCACTTCGAAGCATGTTTCCTGCTCCGGATCAGACTAATGTTGCCATGGATCCCTTGTTTCTAGCTGTAGGAGACGCTTTTAACAAGATTACTCCTGCTCCAGGTAGTCTTGTTGCTGTGCAGAATATGCTTAAGAGTATGGGATCTACTGATGTTCCTAATCTTACTCCTGCACAGGTAGGGGCTTTGACGGGAGATCAGTACTATTCAGGTTCTTCTGCTCCATTGAAGGAGCAGGGTGGATCTGGTGTTCCAGGTGATCCTCTAGAGAACAGCGTTCTGGCTGCAGCGTTCCCTGAAGTATTCCGCAAGCAGCCTCCTACTGGTGAAGTCAATACCAAAGGCGGTGTTGATCGCGTGAACGCTCGCACGAAAGAGCATGGCGTTACTGCGACTGAGAAAAATGGCAAAGTCTACATGACCAACATCAATCCTGACGGATCTGTAAATAAGGGGACTGGTTCTCCTAATTCAGTCCTCGGAAATGGAATGGGCTCGCAACAGAATGCTCCTATGTTGTCTCGTGTCGATCTGAGCGCCACGATTACTACAGCAATGGACAAACTGTCCAAGACTTCTGACTACGCTGTAGCTCGTGCGCTCTTTTCCAATCTGAACGCTACGATCGCAGGCTCTCGTGCTACGATGGAGGCTGAAGCAATTAAGTTTGCTGAAGGCAAATATCGTGTGCCTGAACTGGAAGCTATGTTGGAACAGTCTGTGCGCACTGACATGGCCTCTGTTGGCTGGTATCCTGGCATTGGCGATTCTCCTGTGACATCCAAGCTCCGCGCAGAATTGAATGCAGCTCGTTCCAGCTCTGCTGCATACTCCAAGAACTACTTGGCCAGCAATACAAGTTATGCTGCGCTTGGTGCAGTGGAAGCCAACATGCGCATTGAGTATGACCGCATCAAGAATGTTGTGCTCAAGCAGGATCAAATTGAAATGCGGGCTAATGAGAGCCAGGCAGAATGGGATCGTCGTCGTCAGGTCATTGTTCAAGAAAAGAAAATGGCTGCGCAGGACGAGGTTGACATGCTCTCTCCTGAGCAACTGAAGCGTGTTGTTCTGTTGAATCCTGCGCTAGGAATGCCGGAATCTTCTACTGGCAAGCCTGATCCAGTTTCCATCGCCAAATTCGTCAAGAACAAACAAGTGGCAGAAGCTGTCACAGCAATAGGAGATCAACTGCCTGTCATTGCCTTGGAAGGAAATCAGTATGCACGAGTCCTTCTGGCTCGTCAAGAAGCTGGAACCTACTCAGAAAAGCAAGTAGAAGAGAAACTGGACTCTCTTCGCAAAACAGCTAACTCTGCGACATTCGCCAAAACTTACGCTACGTGGAAACACGGAAGCAATAAGGAAGCTTTGAATGCAGAACTTGTTGCTCTTCAGTCTGGCGCCGCTGCGACTGATCCGGCCATGAAGAAGAATGCGGGCTCTCTGCGTCTGATGGCTGCGCTCGAAATGGAACGTGCTGCTCAGACTGAGTATGTGCTCAATGACATCACCACACTTTTGCCTCGTGATGGTATGTTCAAGGATGCTATTGAGCAGTCTATCAAAGTGACAAACAATGCTTCCATTGAAAACGTCATGAACGCTCTGACTCGTGCTACAAAGTCTGATGAAGAGCGTCGCCAAGTATTGGCTGTTTTCAACAAAGCTGTACTGGACGCAGCAGAAAAGCGTAAAGAGTCTGTGTTTGGCCGGCCCGATGTGAACAAGCTGAAACAGGCTATGGTGGAATCTTCAATGCAGTGGGCCAATTCCTCTTTGGTCAGTGTTCTTTCTGCTATTCGTTAATAGGAGCTCCTCATGGACGCATTTGCTTACGCCAAACCTCATCCTGACTTCTCTCCTGATCTCAATGCAGCCGGAGCAGCTGCACGATTTGATCCTCTCTCCAACATTGCCAAGAATATCTTTGGAGGCGCTGTTGCTTCCGTGGTAGACTTTGGTGCAAGTGTGTGGAATTCTTTGCCAATGACTCCGGAGGTCTCTACCAGCGAAATTCTGGGAAAGATTTCCAACGATGCTTTGCAGGTGTACGAGGAAAACCCGGACACTATTCATTCTATTAGCTTTATCGGTGGGATGTTTGTTCCTGCTGGTCTTGCTATGAAAGGAATGAAAATGCTGCGATCTGGTTCCAAGTCTGTAAATTGGTTCACAGACGCAGGCAAAGCAGAGGATCTGGCTAAGGCTACCAAAATCTTTGAAGAAGCTGGCAAAGGCACCACAGCGTATCGAGATGCTATGCGCTCTTTGTATATCAAAGGAGCCGCCAATCAAGCACTGGATGCTGTAGCTGCAGAAGCTGCAATTGTGTTCACTCTGAGTGCACATCCGCT
>JACCDG011329736.1_pt1 | contig 19492 bp, 30 predicted proteins | sample 7442471 | NCBI WGS metagenome assembly JACCDG01 (sample SAMN15323444, study PRJNA562643) | freshwater metagenome | isolation source: river surface water | place: USA:Blue River Watershed | collected 2017-08-17 | reverse complement strand
TACGTAACGAGGTATTTCCGAAAGGAACTAATAAGTAATGAAAGCTCACGTAACAACACCTACCGAACGAGCGGTAGCCTTTAAAAAGCTAAAAGATAAAGTCGAGTTCGTTCTCTCTAAATACGAGAACGCTCGGAACGACGATATAGAGTGTACTATAGCCGTTTGGCAAGAGTTCTATCGAGTCGGCGACGCTATCGCTCTAGAGCAACTTAAAGACCTACCGAGAGAGTCGGCTATCGTCAGGCTTCGAGCCGTAATACAAAACGTCGACGGTAAATATTTTCCTACCGACTTAGCTATAGCTCGTAAGCGAGGCATCGAAGAAGTAGCTTGGCAGGAATATATGGCGGTCGTTAAAAATCCGCAAAGGAGTTTATTCGGATTATGATAACCGCTACTCTAAAAAGCTTCGATATAGGAGGCGTAATTTGTACCGAATGGCACTATAATAACGTGCTCGGAACTAATAACTTAGTATTTCGAGTAGGTACAGTTCACGGAATGTTTGGCAAATTTGACGATAACAGTCTACAGCTAATTGCTATCGGCAACGATAAAAAAGGCAACGGAGATTTTTCTAAAGCTATGGACTGGTTTGAGAAAGTCGCTTTCGATATGGGATTAAAGCCTGAAGTTGTAGAGATATGGAACGAGCGTTTAAAAAAACACCTCATAGAAAAACGAGGCTATACTTTAAGTAAGCTAGGAGTTATTAAAAATGATTAGACTAACTATTTATCGAGTCGGAGAGACGCTAGAGCTATTGCTCCCGAAGCGATTTACCGGTAAAGACTTTCCTAGTAATACGGTTAAGTTCGTAGAGCTAGCCCACTATAGCGACGGCGAGATAAAGGATAAAATCTATATACGTCCGTACTATCGGAAGCAAATTAACGGCGTTCTTAATATTTTCGCCGAGGAAGAACTAGAAGTATGATAGTAACAATATTCCTATTATGGCTAATTTTAATGGCTATAGTATTTAAAAAGTAAAGGGTAAATTATGGGTAAAACTACTAAGATTCGATTAACCGAAGAAGAAGCAATGGCTCAAGAGGAAGCTAACCGACCGGCAGAGCCTATTAAGCTTACGCCGAAGCAACAAGACCAGTTAGCGTTTAGAACCGGTAATCGCCGGACTCGACGTAAGATAGCAAAGCGTAACGGCTTCTATAAGGACCATACCGGCGAAGCGTGGCGTAAGTCTAACGAGATGATTCGTACGCCGAATAACGGCGATATGCTTCTTTAAATAAAATCCTAGACAAAATAACCGTTTACGGTATATACTAGAGTAGTAACAATTAAAAAAGGAGACCAGCCCTTATGTCAAACAAGCCAACCGTTAGCCTACAGGCGTATATTCGCTCGGGTGCGGTACAGCAAGTAATCTCGGAGAGTATCGGCGGAGATAACGCCGGTAACTTTACGACCTCGCTTTTAAGCGTCGTAAATACGAATCCGGTATTACAAGACTGTCCGCCGGAGTCGATAATTAAAGCGGCAATAACCGCCGCAAGTATGAAGCTTCCGATAGACCCGAACCTCGGATTCGCTTATATAATTCCTTATAATAATAAGGTTAAAACTAAAGAGACTCGTACGAAAGCCGACGGCTCTACTTTCGAAGTAACCGTCGAGACTTGGCAGAACGTAGCTCAATTCCAACTAGGCTATAAAGGATTTATCCAACTAGCCCAACGCTCCGGACAGTTTAAGAGAATTAACTCCTCCGACGTTCGAGAGGGAGAATATCTCGGTACAGACCGTCGCTCCGGAGAAGTCGAGTTCGACTTTATCCAAGACGATAAAGAGCGTAATAGTAAGAAGATTATAGGCTACCTCGGATACTTCCGTCTTAATAACGGATTCGAGAAAGAGCTATATATGACGGTCGAGGAGTTAACGGCTCACGCTAAACAATACTCTAAGAACTTCGCTAAATATGGTACCGGACTTTGGAAAGACCAGTTCGACGTAATGGCTAAGAAGACCGTATTAAAGCTTCTAATTAGTAAGTACGGAGCGTTATCTACGAGCCTACAGCAAGCTATTAGAGCCGACCAAGCTTCTATAGACGGCGACGGCTATAACTACGTCGATAACGATAAAGAGACTATCGTAGATACCGACGACGAGGCTTCCGATAAAGGTAAGTCCGATAAGACTAACGTAATCGAGGGAGAAGTTACTCCACCGGAAGACGTAGAACAAACTCCTAAAGAGCCAACCGAAGCGGAAGCTCCGCAAGAACCGGCTAAAACCGAACCGGTCGAGACTCCTAAAGAAAAACTAAATCGTAAAATAGCAGAATCTAAAGCTCGTCGAGAAGCCGATAAAAAGGAGACCAAATAAATGAGACTCGCAATTTTAAATAAGACCGAACTTACTTTAGCTAATTTCTCCGGTACGGACGATAACCGACCGATGTTAACTAATATTCTAGTTAGAAAGAACGGCGACGACGTAGAGTTCGTTACTACCGATAGCTATATAGCCGTAATCTATAAGTCTCCTCTACAAGAGAAAGTAGACTTCGAACCGTTCTTAATTCCGGCTAAGGTATTTAATATGCTCTATAAGCTAGCCGGTAAGCATAAAGTACCGGAACGTAATAAAGTTCGCCGTATACGTGGTCTAGGACTTAATACCGTACTCGATTTAGTAGAGATACACGAGACCTACGCTATTATTCCTACCCTCGGCGTTACCGTAGCTTACGAAGCCGTAGAAGAACCGGCTAAGTATCCGGATTTAGACCGACTAATTAGAGAGCTTAAAAAAGAAAAAGAGACTACGGTTATTCTAAACCATAAGTATCTAGCTACCGCTACCAAGTTCGTAGCGGATACCGATAATTCTGCCGGAGCTATAGAGATAGAGTTTACCGGTAAGCTTAGTCCGGTATTTATCCGAAGCAAAAGAGCTACCGCTATAGTAATGCCTCTAAAGAGTTAAGGAGACTAAGTAATGGATAATTTAGAACTAGAACTTAAAGAGCATCTAGCCGAATACCCGAACTGTACGGAGACTACTTGCCCTCACTTAATTAACTACGTCTTTATGGTTATATTCGAAGAACCGGATAACGGATTCCTCGGTACTGCTCGGGCGTTTAACGATGAACAAGCTAAGAAAGTAATCCGTAGAGGTCTAGCCCAGACCCGACCGGAGCTACACGTTAAGAAGTTAGAGATTGACTTAGCCGAGAATCTTAGGAATTAAGCTTTACTTTTAAGCGTTTACGATATAAGATAGATAAGTAATACTAAATAAATAGGAGACCAGCCCTATGGAACCACAAATAGACTACTGGAGTTATTCTAGTATGTCGGCTTTACTAAGTAATCCTCTTAACTTTAAGAAGAAGTATATCCTTAAAGTTTACGACGACGCTATGAGTCCTAGCGGAGTAGTCGGTACGGCTTGCCATAAGGTAGCCGAGGCGTACTTCGGGAACGGCAAGTCTACGGACGAAGCTATCCAAGTCGGTTACGACTATATAGATTCCGTTAGCGAGTCGGAGATAGATTACGGTAAGACCGGCTCTAGAGAAAAGATATTAACCGAGTTTAAGCAAGCTATCGGCTTCTTTTTTGAGGAGCTTCCGGTATTCCACGAGATACTAGGAGTCGAAGTATCTATTACTACCGAGATAACCGGAGTCGACGGTAACGTATTACCGCTTCCGGCTAAGGCTAAAATAGATATGGTAACTAAGAATAAACTAGCCGAGATAGAAGTTATCGACTGGAAGTTTACTCGAGGTTATACCGACCCCGACGTTACGGACTTCGCTAAGTTTCTTCAAGCGATGTTCGACTATCATATCGTTAAAGAGAAGTACGGCGAAGCTCCGGCTCGAGTTATCTTTAGGGAGTGTAAAATCTCTAAGAATAAGAATAACGAACCGCAGATTCAAGACTACGTTATCGACTTTAAAGAGGATACTCTCTACGGCGATTTCGCTACGTTCTATAAGCTCTATAACGAGGTTACGAAGTATATTAGCTCTCCGACCTCTATCTACCTACCGAACCCGAACGATTACTTTAACGGTCAAAACTCTTTCGACGCTTTCCGTTTAGGTATTATCGGTACAGAAGCTCCGGTAGCGGTTAAGCATAAGGTCGCTCAAAAGACTTTCGTAGATAAGAACTACGTACCGTCCGCTAACGACCGAGTAGAGAACCAAGCTTTAACCGACGAAGAAAAGATACGATTAAAGCTACAAGAGTTCGCTATGCCGGTATCTATGGAGGAGACGTTCGTCGGAGCGTCCGTTACGAAGTACACGCTAAAGCCGTCTAGAGGTATAGCGATGAGTAAAATCGCCCGAGTCGGTAACGATATAGCTCTCGCTCTCGGAGCGGAGTCCGTACGTATCGAAGCTCCTATTCGGGGTACGAATCTCGTAGGTATCGAAGTACCGAGTAAGAATAGAAAGCGTATCGACCTCGTAGAAAGCCACTTTAAAAAAGGCACGACGCAAATACCTATCGGTATCGACGTATTCGGTAAGGTCCACTATAAAGATATAGCGGATATGCCGCACTTACTTATAGCCGGAGCTACCGGCTCGGGTAAAAGCGTAATGCTAAACGTAATCCTAACGGCTCTAACGAAGCAGAATAGCCCCGAGGCTCTACGACTAATCCTCGTCGACCCTAAAGAGGTAGAGCTAGCTTCTTACGCTAAACTAAAGCACCTCGACCGACCTATCGTTACGACGAACGAGGGAGCTATAGAGGTTATCGACTACGTAGTAAAGCTAATGGGAGACCGCTATAAGCTTCTCTCTAAAGCCGGAGTAAAGAATATCGAGGAATATAACTTAAAGAATAACTCGAATCCGCTCTCTCGCTACGTCGTCGTAATCGACGAGTTCGCCGACCTAATGATGACGGCTAAGAAGTCGAGTAGTAGCGACGTAGATATTAAAGAGCTTACGGAAGCGATTAACCTATTAGCGTTACAGAAGCTCGTCGCCGGTAAAAAGATTACGCAGAAAGATATATCCGGCGTACTCTCTCGGCTAAAGGAAGACGCTTTACCGGAAGTAGAACACTCTATTATCCGTATCGCTCAGAAAGCGAGAGCCGTCGGTATCCACCTCGTACTAGCTACTCAGCGACCATCGGCGGACGTAGTAACCGGTCTAATTAAGGCCAACGTACCGACTAAGATAGCGTTCGCTACGACTTCCGAGGTTAACTCTCGAATTATCCTCGACGAGTCCGGAGCGGAGGAGCTTACCGGTAAAGGAGATATGCTATTCCAAGACCCTAGCTCTAGAGACCTAAAGCGTCTACAAGGGCTATATATTTAAAGTAAAATAAGGAGACTAACCTATATGGGAGGCACTAAAAATGGCGGCAAAAAAACGAAAGAAAAGCTTACTAGAGACGACCCTGATTACTATCGTAAGATTCGGTCTCAGCGTAAGAGCTACCCTAAGCACGACGGTCAATTCGATTCGGACTCGGCGAAAGAACTCGGTAAAAAAGGCGGAGAAAAAAGCCGTCGACCTAAAGCAAGGAGAGTCGCTCGCTAACTATAAGCTAAAGTTCGAGGAGACCGGCGACGGTGTACTAAAATTAAGAAAGAAGAAAGGTAAAAAATAATATGAAAAAACTACTACTAGGTATCGGCGTAGGAATAGGAGTCGTAACGGCTCTTATCCTCGCTCCTATCGGCTTCGAGCCGGTAGGTACTTCTAACGCCTCTAACGGCGACGGTTGTCCGGACGGAAGCTATAATATCGGAACGAAAGACGGCGTAAATCCTATTTGTAAGCTAGAGCCTACCGGTTGCCCTTGGGGAGATTCCGTACCGATGGATAAATGCTCTCCGCCTCCCGATATTACCTGTAACGCCGACTGGACGGACTGTAAACCTAAAATAGAAAGCGAGCCGATAAATGTACCAACACCGACTAACGATACTCGGAGTACCTCGGGTCAAGAAGAACAACCAGTCGGTTGTTATGGCTCGAAGTAAGTCCGGTAGATATTTTCCTAAGAAAGTAGATACTCCGGCATATAAGCGTTGGCATAAAGACGCTATACCGCAGATTAACCTACAAAAGCCAAGTCTAGAGATAGACTTTCCGATAAATCTAGCCTGTAAGTTCTATATGGACTCTACCGTTAAAGTAGATTTATCCGCTCTCTACGAGGGCATACAGGACGTTCTCGTAGAGCTTAACGTAATAACCGACGATAACTATACTATCGTAGCTTCGCACGACGGAAGCTCGGTAGAGGTCGATAGAGTTAACCCTCGTATGGAGATAACAATAACAAGTAAGGAGGGTAAAGATTATGTTAAAAACGATACGCCTAATAATAGCGATACTTTCTAACGGAACGGATAGCTTAACTTTTAGAAAAAGATTACACGAAGCCGGATATTGCCATAAAGCAAGACTAGGCTACCACTGTAAAGGCTCGAACGACTATAGGGAGTGCGAGTAATGGCTACTAAAAAGAACTTTTGTAAGAAGTGCCGGCAATTCCACGAAAAGGACGAGGCTTGTAAATGAATAAGGTAATAATGGCTTTCGACGTAGACGGAACTCTAATTACGAATAACGACCCCGATAGAGTACACGGCGTACCGAGTAATAACGAAGTACCGCACGTACCGCTAATAAATATGCTAATGGTCTTTAGTAAGTTTAAAAACGTAAAGATAGTCGTCTGGAGCGGAGGCGGTAAATCCTACGCCGAGACTTGGGGTAGACGGCTCGGTCTCGATAGGTACGTTTGGCGTTACGCCTCGAAGCTAGAGCGAGACGATATAGCTAGTAAATGCGACCACCTTATAGCTATCGACGATATACAAGACTGTAATTTAGGGCTAGTTAATCTAATCGTAAGGAATAAGTAAAATGCTATTGGGTGGTAAAATAAAAAGACTAGACGGCATATATCACTATTGCGGAGCCTGTAGAGAGATAGAGAAGAACTTTAGAAAGCTTCCTACTACGGCTACTATATTTAGCGATTATGTCGTCTTTTTGCGTTATAACCCTTATAAACCTTGTGCTTCTTACTTCTTAAAAGTAAAGATTTAGAAAAAAGTACTAGACAAATAAGCGTTAACGTGATATACTCATAAGTACGGTAAAGAATTAAACAAAAACCGTAAATAAAAATTAACAATTTAGCTATAGAACACCTCGACCGTAAGGCAACTTCTCGACTAAAGAAGCGAAGCCCAACACCCTAGTAAGGTACGTAAGCGGACGAAAAGCCTAATAAAACCGTCGAGACGTTCTATAGCTAAGATAGATAAAGGAGACCAGTCCAATGTCAAAAGAACAACAACTAGAAGAAAAAGCCGAGGGTATCGTAGACCGATTTCTCGCTAGCGATTTCGTAACGAACGTAAAGCTCGTCGCTCGAACCGCTAAAAGAGTAATACTAATCGTAGTACCTCTAGGTATCGCTACCTACTTACTACACACTCAAACCGACAAGCTCGTATTAGCTCTAGGCGTGGCTATAGGACTCGTAGGAGTATTAAATATACTTACTACCGCCTTTACCGCCGAAAAGCTCTCTACGAAGCCTAAGCGTCGTTAACGAGTGGTATAATAAGAAGCGTGTATAGATATATGAAGTACATAATTTTACTTCTTATCGGGGTAGCACTTATAGCGACCGTAGCACCCGATAAGAGGGATTCGACTAGTAATTTAGATAAAACCGAATCTACGACTAGCTCTATAGCTACTCCCGAAGTAAAGGCGGAAGAAGTAAAAGAGCCGGTTAAAGATACTCCGAAAGAGACACCTCCTCCGGTAGACGTAGTTAAGGATAATCCCCAAAACTGCGACCAAGCTACCGAGTGGATATATCCGGACGGCTCTTGTCATAAAAAGCAAGCCGAGTCTATCGCTTCTTCTACGACCGCTCCTACGGCTTCTAGCTCCGCCGGTTGCGAGTTAGTACGTAATTATACTAACTGGGATACCCGAGTAGCTTACGCCGTCTGTATGGCAGAATCCGGAGGTAATACTAATGCGGCCAACTATAACGATAATCACGGTAAATGTATCGGCTCGTTCGGTCTAATGCAACTAGCTTGCTTCTGGATACCGAACCCGACAGACCCTCACGCTAATATGGCGAAAGCTAACGAGATATGGTCTCGGAGCGGTTGGAGTCCTTGGGGAGCTTATACCTCTGGTAAATATTTAAAATATCTGTAAAATAAGAGATTGAGGTTTACGGCTATTAAGTTAGTCGGCTATAAAATAAAAAGTTATAGCAATAGTTTAGGGAATAAAAAACGACGGCAACTGCGAGAGCCGTCGTTTTTAATTTAGGAGGTTTTTTTGTTTAGGTAGAGACCGGAGGGGGTGGGCACCGCCGGACTCTACTTTAATAATACACTATCTTTGTAGAAAATTAGGAGCGATTCCGTTAGACGGTATAGACGTATTCTTATGACGATAGCGGTCTACTACCTTAGCGAGTGCGGCAACACCGGCGACGATTAAACTACCTACGTTTACCGGTATATCGAATACCGGAACGGTTACGGTAGCTTGTGCTACTTCCGGACTCGTAGCGATTACCGTAAGAACGAGAGCTACTACTCCTAGTAAGCCGAAGTAAATACCTCGGGCTATAGTTTTAACTGTTTCCTTTAAAGCTTTAGGGTCCATTACTTTTACTCCTTACTTCCGAGTTTAAAGAGAGCTTTTAGCCATTTTAGAACGGCGTTTTCGGTCGCCTTATCCTCGGTCTTATATTTATCTAACTCGGCTCTAGACTTCTCGGCTTCCGCCTGAGCTTCCATAGCTCGCTTTTCGGCTTCGGAGATAGTCTTTTTAATCTCGTCGAGTTGCGTTTGAGTAGGTCGCTTATCTAGCTCCGCTACTTGATTACGGAGGGTAACTAGGTCGGCGTTATTCTGAGATATAACTCCGTCTCTAGCCTTAACTGCGTCTTGTAATCCGTAGATTTGCCCTTGCCAATTATCGGTCTTAGCTATCTTACCCCAGTTCTGCCAGTCGGTAGCCATATCCGCCTCTTTATCGTCGCTAAGAATCTCTATCATACGGAAGACTTCTACGCCGACGAAGTTCTTTCGGAACTCCTCTCGACCTAAATCTCGACCTCTAATTTGTATCATTAACCGCCTAAAACGGTTATACCAGTTATCAGCGTCAGGGATTACCATATTCTCTACTCCTTTATTCTTAGGTCGAAGCCAACCGCTTACGCTGGTATAGCCTCTTGTTTTAATATACGCTACTCCCCCAGGATTATTTCCGTTCTGCTCTAGAACCGTAAAACCGCCGGAGTTAGCCGATATAACTAAAGCTGTATGCCCCCAAGGTGGAGAGAAAGAACTATCCCATACGATAATATCGCCTTTTTGCGGTATCTGATTAGGGTCGTTCTTGTTATTAGCTATCCGGTCGAAGTACTGAGGTATAGGGTTAGCAAATATCCGGAATAAGCCCTCCGCTCCTCCCGAACCGGTCGGGAACGACGGACAACCGACAACCTCTCTAGCGTAGCGAGCGGATACGTCCCAACACTGAGCACCGTAGTAACCGTCCTCGTCTATATGGACTCCGTTATATTTCGCTACGAATTGGTCTACATTCATAAAGTCATTATAGCACGATATTTATTTAACTAATTGAGCGATAAAGAAGCCGAGAAGCCCTCCGAGTGCGGTACACGCCGTACCGACTACGGTAATTTGAGTTCTAACGCTATTAACCTTAGACTTTAGATTCTCTACTACGGTATTAAGCGTAGCTATATCTTTATTAAGAGTAATAATCTGGTCGGAATAAAGTTTATTTTGCTTTTCTACTGCGTCTATTAACTTCGTAGTCTGTAGGTCTAACTCGTCTCGGAACTCTTTAGATAGACGCTTCTCTTGTTCTAAGAGAGAGTTGTCTATTAGGAGTTTAACTTCCGTTTTAGTTAGATTATCCACGCTATCCGACATTTCCTATGTATCCTATCGCTATTCGTTTTATAGACATAGCTATATGATAGCATTATTAGTTACTAAAAATTAAGACTCTACCGATAAAGATTTAAGATGTTCTTTAATCTTTTTTTCTGCTTCTTCTTTAGACTTAGCCTCTATCCCTATAGTACTACCGTCTTCTAGGGTAGCGATATAGTTACTAATATCTTTTCGGTCTTCTTTTTTTATAGATTTAATTTCCATAATTACCCTCCTTATAGGTAAGCACTTATAGCTCTAATAGTCTCTTTAGCGTCATCGCCACGAGCGTAAATAGTACCACTAGCTACGGTAGTCTTAGTATTAGCGTAATAGGTAGTAGCGGAGCTAAGAAGAACGACTTTACGAGCGTATAGAGACCACGATACACCGGCTATAGTCGCAGAAGTGTTAGCTAGTTCGGCTGCGGCACTTAACTCGCTGTCGCTTTCGGAGTTATTCGCACTAGAAAGCGTAGAGTATATCTTTGCGGAAGCTACGCCCGAGTTATGCTGTCTAGTTACTCGATAGCTTAAATCCCAAGCTCCAACACCTAGAGAAAGCGAGAAAGAACCCATATTATACCAAGTACCGGAGACCGGCGACGCTTGGCTTCTCTGCGTTGTATCGGTAGCTAAACGCTCCCACATAGTCGGACTAGCGTCGAATCCGAAAGGAACTTTTACGGTAGAGTAGCTCGGGCTAGTGATAGCTTCGTTATCAAAGTCGTTACCGGACTTCATAAATACGTGAAGCTTAGTAGCCTCTACCTTATGGATAATACCGTACTTAACACCGTCGGTAGTCTGAGAGAATCGTACCCTCATACCGGCTTGATATTTAGTAGTAGCGTCCGTCGGAACGGTAATTTCTGCGATACGTGTAGTCGCACTATAGGCGGAGTAAGTCCAAGACTCTCCGGCGGCAGTCCAGCCAAAATCCGGAATACCGAAAGCGTTAGCGACGCTTATTTTCTTAGCAATATTAGCGGAACTATCTAGTACGACGAGATAATCGTCGGAGGCTAGGCTTGTTAGTTCGGTTAAAGCTGATATTCTACCCATTATTTTAGGTCTCCTTATTCTTTATTATACATTAACTTGGCTCGGCAGGGTTATTTACATTTTCGAGAACTTCGAGATTACGCTTAATATCCTCGACTCGCTTATTTACCCGAGGTACGTTATAGGTTAGCGATAACGGCATTTTATCGGGGTTATACTCTTTCGATACGCTCTGTACGACTATACCGTCTATTAACGTACCAAACCCTATAAACCCTAACATTTCGCCGACTTCTACGTCTTCTAGATAGAACGTACCGTCTTCGGTAATAGTTACCTCTCCGGCGTATAAAGCGTCTCTGAATTGGTCTATATCGGACTGAGAAAGAATAGTAGCCGTAGAGCTAGATGTAACTCGGTTATCCGATTTCTTAGCTAGACCTCGACGAGTACCGGCTTGCGGTGCTTCTCTCGTTCGCTTAAATAGAGCAGGATTACCGCCTCCGGAGAATAGAACGTCGTTTATTACTTTCTCGATAGTTTTTACGATTTTTCCGGTTACTACGGATTGTCCTTTACGTAGCCACCTATCCGGAGTAGTAGAGGCTTCTCGTAAATAAATAGTATCCGTACCGAAGTCGTAGTAGTAATACCAGTTAGCTGGACAAAGTTCTAGTACCTTTTCGATAGCTTCTTTAATCGTATTAGTTTGGAACGTATAGGATACGAGCGTTTCTGTAACTTCTATAGAGTCGGAGGTATAGTTTATTTTAGCCCCTCGGCTTTGAGCGAAGTCGACAACCGAACGTAATATTTGGCTCGGGTCTTTCGATAAGAAAGGTACTGTCGTATCCGCTCCGGCTTCGTAGAGAATAAACGCTATATCGCTTCCGGTGTCGTTAACGAGTCCGGTATCGTTCGTATTATAGTAAACCGAACCGTCTCCGTAAGCCGTAGAAGTATAGAAGTTTAACGGATAAGTAGGATTACCGCCGGTCTTAGATTCCGGAGTATCGAATACGAAGTGATACGTACCTATGGGAAGCGTTATCGGGCTATCGAAAGTAACGTCTAGATATGGTACTGGCGTATTACGATTCACCGTACCGCTACCGCTTCCGTAGGTTGTCGTCGGGCTAGTCGGAGTACCCCCGACGATAGTTACGGTAAAGTCTACGTCTATATACCAACCGGCGTAAGGGTATAGCCGTACTTTAGATACTACTTTTTGTGCGGCCATACTAAAAGTTTGAGCTAGATAGAAGTAATCGGTCGGACCACCTCCGGCTATTCCGTAACTTCCGCCGTTTAAAGTAGAGTTTGTAATATACGGAGTATCTTCGGTCTCGAGAATAATATTATTTAAGTCTTGAGAAAACGAACGAATCTCGGTATTTATTTTAGAGCCGTCTAAAGGTAGCTCGAATCTCGGTACGTAGCCTCGGAATATTGTACGACCTAGCGGATAACCCTCCTCGACGAGTATTACTTCGCCGTCTTCGTTTAATATAGGGCTATCGTCTTCGTTTAATAGAGCCTCGAACTGTCCGTAGATAGCGTCGACCTCTACTTCGTGGTTAGTATCGAGCGTCGTACCGCTTCCAAGTCCGGTAACTGGCGATACGTCAATTAAGAACGGAGAATCGTTTTCGTCGGTAAGTTGGGTATCGTTTTCGTTTAAGAGATAATCGACGGAAGCTTCGATGGATAAGTCGTTACGAGCTAAAGTTACCGGCATAGCTCCGATTACGTTATTTATATCTTGCTTATAATTCGGGTCGGTCGCTACGTCTCGCCAGTCTCCGAGATAATCGCCGTTTTCGCTACGAACCTTATAGCGGTATCGTTTTTGAGGTAATTTTCTATTAGGTGGGTCTATGTAGATTCCGCCGAAAGAGCTAGCGTTACCGTCTACGGCTATATCCCAAGTATAAGTTACTCTAATCCTAATAGTATCTAATTTATAAGTTTGCGTACCACCTCCGGTACTCTCCATATCGCCGTCTAACTCTACTTCGATACCGTCTATTACGGCGTTATCTGGAATAATATATAAGCCCTCGAATCCGCTAACGATAAGGTAATAAGACTCCGCTCCGGAATAAGCTCCGTCGTATGTGCCGGTAGCTATAGCGATACCAAACTTTAGTTTATTTATCTGCGAACCGGTAATAGAGGATTGCCCCCATAGGTCGCTAGCTCCACCAAGATTAGCGAAAGGAGAAGTATCCGTACCGGAAGCTTCGTTGTTAGCCGCAATAATAACGTCGTTAAATACTAAGTGAGCTTTATCTAGGTAAGCGGTATCTCCTCCTACATTATAAAAGCTAAAGGTAGTATTAAATCCGGATACGGTAAATAAATCGTCGGTCTCTACCCAAGCCGTCGTACCGACGGTATCGTCTTGAGCTACCCGAGTCGGTAGAAGCCAGTCCGTTGTAAATTGCATAACGGATTAAACCTCCCCTATTACTATATCTCCGGAGTTTATCGGAAGATTATTACCGGCGTTTAACTGAATCGGTAAATCGAACGCTCCAAAATAAAGTAAATTACCTCCCGAACTAGCGTCTCTAAGCCCCCAATGAGTTACCGTAGTCGCTGGCATACTAGAGAAAGTCTCCGAAGTATTACTAACTTTAGCTCCACCGGAGGCGTTAGCGAACGATAAGAGCTGTCTAGCGTAAGAACCTCCGGTTACTTCCGTGCCGGTATCGTCGACCGTAGGATTAGTAGTATAGAGAGCGAGATAGATATTCGTAGGAGCGGTATAGCTAGCCTCGGCTAAAACGTGCTTTATGATTTTATCTCTTAGGTAACTGGACTTTACGGCTATCATTACAACCACCTCCTATAGTAATCGCTAAATATATCTACGTCTAAAGTCGTAGCGTCGAAGCTATACTCGAACGTACCTCCGGTCGGAGACCATACAGGGAATAGACCGTCGCCCTCTATAACTTCGCTATTCTTATAAATAATCTCGTTAAAAGAGTCGATAGTAATAACGTCGCCGATAGCGAATATATCGGTTATCGACATATAGGTATTCTCGATAGCGTTACCGATAGTAATAGTTACGTTATCGTCGTCCGGAGTTACGTCGTTAATAGTAATTACAGTAAGCGGTGCGGCAAAGTAAGAGCCTCCGCCGATTATCGGGATATTCGTAGCGGAAGTAATACCGGCTTCGTCGACTAAAGTAGTCTTCGTTTCGTCGGAAGCGAACGGATTAGGAGCTACGAGACCGAGATTAAAAGGCATACGGCTAACGTCGGTATTCTTTCGAGCGGTCTGTAAGCTCTCGACGTTTACCGTCCAGACTCTATTCGCTCCTCGATAGGCTACCTTTAGTTCGAGACCCCTACGGTTAACGTAGCTTTTAAGTTGGTCTAAAGCTCCGTCGGCGTTATCTTCGGTATCGGCTTGAATATAACCGGTAAAGTTCATTTTACGGCTACCGAACTTCTCGAAAACGGCTTTCGCTCCGTCTTTACGAGCTAAGTCTAAGACGTTTACCGCTTTAGGAGGAGCGTTAAAAGCGTCGGTCTCTACGATACGAAAGTAACCGGCTTGTAAATCTAGTCCGTCTAATACTACGCTTCTAGCCATTTGTCGGTACTCCCTGCGAAGCTAACTCGCTTATTCGATTAAATCTATCCCAAAAAGCGTTACTCGCTTCGGCGTTCTCGTTGGTAATCGTACCGTAGTTATTAAATACGATACCGTTATCTATAACTTTAGTCTGTCCGTTACCGCCGTTTGCCATAGTCCGGAGAATATTCTTCGATTCTTGGTTAGAGAAAACGTCCGTACCCCTCGGTAGGTTAACGATTTCTCCGCCTCGACCGGCTACGTCGCCGACTATCGCCGGACCACCCTTAAAGTTTCGTACGCCGGTATAGAGCGTCGGTAGCTTCGGCATACTAAAGCCTTTACCGCCGATACCAGGAACCCAGTCCGGAGCTTTAAAGTCGAGCTTTCCTACGGTACTGTTCCAGAAGTTTGAGATAGCGTTAAACGCACTCTTAAAAGGAGCGGTAATCGTATTCGTTAGTCCGCCCATCGCATTACCGATACTACTACCGATATTTTTAAACCAGTTAATAATACCGCCGACTTTATCGGCTACCCAGTTATACGCCGAGACGACAGCGTCTTTTACGGATACGCCAAAGTTCCAGACCGCTTTACCGGCGTTTATAAACCACGTTATAACATTTACGATTACGTTTATAATCCAACCGAGAACCTCTATAACGATTTTTATTACGTTAATAAAGATATAGATTTGAGCGATAATAACGACTCCGATAATTATTCCGAGTACCTTTAAGGTAGGAAGAAGTACCGGCTCGATAAGATTCCATAGTCGCTGTAGTGCCGGCCATAGGTCGTTTACGATAGCGTCTTTAAGCGAGTTAAAGGCTGGCATTAGTATAGGGCCAATAACCGCCCAGACTCGCTCGAAAGCTAGTTTAAGAGCGTCTAGAGTCTGTTGTAGCCCTCCGAAGTGTTGGATTATAAGGAATACCGCTCCGCCGATAGCGGCAATAACGGCGATTACTATAAGTCCGGTAGAGCCGATAGCGGCAATAGCCGGAATAAGAGTTCCGAGAATCATTAGTAGAGGACCAATAGCGGCAACGAGACCGACGATTACGAGGATAATATTTTTCGTTTTATCGCTAAGACCGTTAAACCAGTCGAGAACCTTATTACCGATTTCGAGTATTTTATTCATTATCGGAGCGAGCTTCTCTCCTAATTGAGCGGATAGCTCTTTCATACGTTCGCCGGACATACGAGTTTTATTCGCCAGTCCGTCGGAAGTACGAGCGAAGTCGCCTTGAGCGTTCTTCGTTTTATCCATTACGTAAGCGTATCGAAGCTGTACTAATTCGGCTTGGGTCATTTCCGACATCGACTTATTTATACCCTTAGCTCGAGCGAACTCCTCTAAGTTAGTCTGCGTCATTACCACGCCGAGACCCTTTAGAGCCTCCGTCTCTCCGGTATAGATTCCGGCTAATGCGGTCTGAGCCCTTTCGAAAGATACGTTCTTAAACGAAGACATATCCGCACCGAGTTGAGTTAGACCCATACTCATTTTTGCGGCTTCGGCTTGAGTCTGCCCCATACCGGTACCCATATCGCCGAATAAAGCCGTAGCGTCTAAGGCGGACTGTTGGGCTAGACCCATAGATTTAATCGACGTTTTAGCCCACTCCTTTACCGTAGCGGACTGATTACCGAACGATACGTCTACCTTGTTGATAGTCTCCTGTAGGTTAGAGAAAGCTTTAATAGATACTCCGGCTGCGGCTACTATAGGAAGCGTTAGTCCGACGGTCATTTTAGAACCGACATCTTTCATCTTCGCCCCCATTTTATCGAGCCGGTCGCTAAGAGAGCTAAACTGTTTCTCGGCTTTATCGACGTGAGCGTTAACTTCGTCGAACGCCTGTTTAGCCTTATTATGAGCCTCGATTAAGATTTTTAGTTTAGCTTCGTCTGTCATATTTATATGATACCACTTTTACGGCTTACTTTGATTCTCGTTATATTCGGCTTCTATCTCGAACTTTATCGAAAGTAACGTAATAAACCAAGCCGGTTGCCTAACGTAATCTTGGTACGTCCAGCTCATTAACGAACAAAGTTGTATTATCCCGAACCGGTTATCCGAGAGTTTTACTTGCTTGTTTCCGGAGAGGACTTTGTAGTACTCGTCTCTGAGCTGTTCTCTTTTTTTTCCGGTACGTCTCCGTCGACTACTTTAGCGACTTCGGCTACTACGAAGCTATAATCTTTGGCTCGCATATTTAGGATAGAGTTAACTACGTCGTTATCTTTACCGTCTACAGATACGACTACTACCTCTATAGAGGCGTTTTCTTGGTCGGCTAGCATTGACTCGCTTAGTTTAGGAGTAAGCTTCTTGCCGTCTTGGCTCGTACCTACGCCCCTAAACATCGCTCCGTCGATTTTCTGCGATTCTCTACCGGTAATCCACGAGCGTAAAACTACGACGTGTCCTTTTACCGGCGTTACTATTTCGAAAGTTTCTCGGTCTTCCATTATACTGGTCTCCTTTTAGTTAATTACTCTAGTAGTTAGAACCGGTCTGAGTATTCGTAAGCCTAGCACCTATCATAGAGCTGTCGGCTTGAGAATATAGAGCGGTAAAGTTTAGAGTCTGCTTTAGTGGGTCGTTAGCGTCCCAACCTCGTTCGAACTCCTCGAATACGACCTCGTTCAAGTCGAATCGAAGTTGAGGGTTATGTCCGCTACCGAGGTCGATAGAAGCGTCTAGCATATCTAGACGGATAGCTCGGTGCGTATTACCGAATACGTAAGCTCGTTGGGTAGTATCTTCGAAGTAAAGCTCGATAGTACCGGTAACGGAGAACTGCTTGTTAATGATGTCTTGAGGCTCGTTAGAACCGAGAACGTAGAGAGCTTCGGCGTTCTTGGCGACTTCCATATTAAAGCTTGTTACGTTAATAGCGGAGGCTGCGTCGAGTCCTGCGGCAGTAGAGGCTAGCTTTAGGCTAACTTGGCTAGGAATAAACTCGACTTCGTTCGTAAACGCCGGAGTATTGGTAGCGGAAGCGGACTTCTTACTAATAAGGTTAATCGTTCGCATTACGTAATCGTCGACGGCTACTTCTAGAGACCAAGAGTTTACCATACCGTAAGGGAAGCGGATTTCTTGGATAGCGTCTTCGTAACCGATACAAAGTGAGTCGTGAGCGTTGTTATTAGCTAGAGCGTAAGTGTGGTCGTAAACGCCGGAGGTAGCTCGTTGTACGGAGCTAGGAGAAGTACCGAAGACTCCGGTAAGTTCTGCTCCTACGGAATTAAGGAATATTTTACCGCCGTATTCGCCCTCTGCCCATAGCTTGACTATATCAGCGTCGTTATTTTCTTCGATACGACCCATAGCCGAATCGTTCTTTACGTATTCGACCTTATCGTCGAAAGAGTAACTTTTAACTGGTACCCAAAAAGTTGGGGCTAGAGCTGTACCCTTAGTAGCTTCTACTGCGATACCGATAGCTCCGGTACGTCCGATAACTTTTGCCATTACTTAGACTCCTTTTCTTGTTCTTTAAGATGTTTTTCTAACGCTTTTTCGGCTTCTTCTAAAGAGCTAGCCTCTACGCTAAAGCTATGTCGAGGAAAATTATAAACTTCTAGACCGACGTTATTTTCGGCTAGTACTTCTTCGGATTTAGTTTTTTCTTCTGCTTTAGACATTTACGTTAACTCCTATACCTTTAATGATACTATAACACGACGATTTAATATAGATTCGGCTTCTGTTGGGTACTCTCTACGTTAAAGCGAATTATACCCTCGACCGAAAAGATATTAGTACCTCGTTTTTCCACACCTAGACCGTAGTCTATTTGTAATCCGTTATCGTTAATAGATATAAACAAGTTATCCCCGAGTTTTTGATTCTTCCGGAGAGCGTAAGCCATAGTCTTAGTTTTTAGCTTAAAGTCGGTATCTCGGGCTTCGATATATTCGTAAAGCTTATTCGTACCTTTAGAGAGGTCGAAGCTCTCGTTTAGGTCTCTAGTCCAGTCGTAAATAATAGCGATAACTATCGGCTGTACGTGCCGGTCTTGCATTGTGCCGTCGGATAGAACGGTCGTACCGTCTCGGGCTACGCTAACTACCGGTAAATCGCTCTTAGGTTGAGCGAGAACGTCGCCGTAAACGTAGTGTCCGACTAAATCCGCCGGTCCATCGGCTTCTAACATATCTATTAGAGCTTTTAGTATCGGGTCTCGGTATTCTGCTAATCCCATATTAAGCGTTTCCTCTCATAGCTCTTATTATATGCTCTTGGAACTCTTTTTGTATAAATTGTTGGCGGTCTCGGTCGATTTTCATCATCACACGACGAGGAAGCTTCTTACGAGGCTTATTCGACTGGTGGTATTTAAAGTAAGGAGTCGGGTTAAATATCTCGATATAGTCCGGACCAAGGTTTTGTTTAAAGTTTCGACGCATAGCCGAAGTCTTCTCTAGTAGAGGGTGCGGTTTATTATCTTTACGAGGTACCCAACGACCGAATAAAGCTCCTCGGCTAGAGAAGTTCGTATCTATCGAGCCTCGAACCTCCGCTCCTATACGGAATAACGGACGCTTAAAGTCGCTAATCTCGCTAGGAATAGTTAAGAGCCGTCTAGATAACTGCTTCTCGCCCTCTAGAGTTACCTTTAGCTCTATCATTTTTAACCTCTCATAAAATTGTCGTCTTGGCTAACGGTATCGTTATAGCTAGATAAGTCCGTATTACGAGCGAATAGATTACCGTCGCTACGACTAGATACTCCTACTCTAGCGGTAGAGCCGGTAGCGTCGGAGATTTCGTTAATAAAGTCCATTAGGATAGATTTAGCGGAAGCGAGCTTCTTATAGCCGTCCTTAGAGCTTTCTTCGGTATCGGCGGATAGTCCGTAGTCTCGGATAAGAATTAAAGC
>JACCDG010864183.1_pt1 | contig 19496 bp, 20 predicted proteins | sample 7442471 | NCBI WGS metagenome assembly JACCDG01 (sample SAMN15323444, study PRJNA562643) | freshwater metagenome | isolation source: river surface water | place: USA:Blue River Watershed | collected 2017-08-17 | reverse complement strand
GGCTCTGGTAATCTCTCATCGGGTACTCCTATCTCTTGGTCGAGATAGAAGACTCCCAGCGACCGCTTCACACGGTCAAACCTCAAGGAGTCCCCCGGCAAAGCCGGGGGATTACCTTGTTTATTTATCCCAACCGGCTCAAAACTTGCAGCGGGGCCGTCGGTTGATGTACCCGGCAGTCTCATGGGCAATGCCGTACGCTTGTCGCCCAGCAGGATAAGCAGGCACAGGCGGGGCTTTGCCCGCCCGGCTTTACTGGAATCGCTTGAAAATCAATGTACCGTTAGTGCCACCAAAGCCAAATGAGTTGGACATGGCGTACTCGATTTTGCCGTCACGGGCAGTATTCGGAACATAATCCAGATCACAGGCCGGATCCTGTTCCTGCATATTGATGGTAGGCGGGAAAATCTGGTTCTTGACTGCCAGCACCGAATAAACAGCCTCCACGCCACCCGCAGCGCCCAGAAGATGGCCTGTCATCGACTTGGTCGAACTCACCGCAAGCTTATTTGCATGCTCGCCAAAGCAGCGTTTGACGGCAACGGTTTCGGCAATATCACCCAGCGGCGTGGACGTGCCGTGGGCGTTGATATAGTCGATCTGATCGGCATTGATGCGGCCGTTGCGCAGTGCATTGTTCATACACAGAGCAGCACCCGAGCCATCTTCACACGGCGCGGTCATGTGGTGCGCATCGGCACTCATGCCAAAGCCGGCCAACTCGGCGTAAATCGTTGCGCCGCGTTTTTTTGCGTGTTCGTATTCTTCCAGCACCAGCACGCCGGCACCTTCGCCCAGCACAAAGCCGTCACGACCGACATCCCACGGACGGCTGGCAGCGGCAGGATCGTCATTACGCGTGCTGAGCGCACGTGCGGCGGCAAAGCCACCCATGGCCAAAGCGCAGACTGTGGATTCACTGCCGCCGGCGATCATCACATCCACATCGCCATATTCGATCAGCCGCCCTGCTTCGCCAATACAGTGCGCAGCCGTGGTACAGGCACTCACCAAAGCATAGTTGGGGCCGCGATAGCCATACATGATGGAAATCTGGCCTGCGATCATATTGATGATCGAACCGGGAATAAAAAACGGCGAAATCTTTTTTGGCCCGCTGGCAAGAATGGTCGAGTAGGTATCCTCGATCATCGGCAAACCGCCAATACCGGAGCCAATCATGACGCCGATCCTGTCCTTGTCCAGTGCTGAATCTTCCAGCCCGGCATCACGGATCGCCTGCATGCCGGCAGCTACGCCGAAATGAATGAAGGTATCCAGACGGCGCGCTTCTTTCGGATTGAAATATGCGGCAACATCGAAATCCCTGACCTCTCCCGCTATCTGCGAGGGGTACTGACTGACGTCGAATTTGCTCACTCGGGTGATGCCGGATTTGCCGGCAACGATATTGGCCCAGCCATCAGCAACCGTATTGCCAACCGGTGCGAGATGCCCAAGGCCAGTGACGACTACTCTGCGTCTGGACAAGGTCGTTTCACCTATTTCGGGATCAAAACGGGGAGATTCCGCGCCGGCGGGCAGTCAGGCCCGCACGCCGGTCAGCGGATTAGTTGGAGTTAGCGGTGATGTAATCAATCGCTTGTTGAACATTGGTGATTTTTTCGGCTTCTTCATCCGGAATTTCCAGATTGAATTCTTCTTCCAGCGCCATAACCAGTTCAACTGTATCCAGCGAATCAGCACCCAAATCATCGACGAACGAGGAATCGTTCTTCACTTCTGCCTCGTTTACACCCAGTTGTTCAGCGACGATTTTTTTTACACGCTGTTCGATGTTTTCCATTTCCTAACCCATGCCTTTCATAAGGATTTTTCAAAAAAGCCACGGCATTGTACCAAAATCGGTTTCAACGTGGCGTGTGGTGATACTTGCCGCCCCCTTCGGGGATCAGCCCATATACATGCCGCCATTGACGTGCAGCGTCTGCCCCGTCAGATAAGCGGCCCGGTCGCTGGCCAGAAACGCCACGGCATCGGCGATATGTTGCGGTTCGCCAAGCTTGCCCAGCGGGATCTGCACCAGCAGCTGTTGCTTGTATTCTTCCGCCAGACCCTTGGTCATGTCGGTATCGATAAAACCCGGTGCGACACAGTTAACCGTAATATTGCGACTGCCTACCTCGCGCGCCAGAGACTTGGTGAAACCCATGATCCCTGCCTTGGCAGCCGCATAATTGGCCTGTCCGGCACTGCCCATGGCACCGACGACCGAAGCGATACTGATGATGCGCCCCCAGCGCCCCTTCATCATGCCGCGCAGCACAGCCTTGGACAGGCGGAACACCGGCTTCAGGTTGGTATCCATGATGGCATCCCAATCCTCGTCTTTCATGCGCATCAGCAACTGATCACGGGTGATACCGGCATTGTTGACCAGAATCTGGATATCGCCAAATTCCTTGGCAATCTCTGCCAGCACTGTGTCCAGTTGCGCGGCATCGGTCACATTCAACATCAGACCCTTGCCCTGCGCTCCGGCATTCGCCAGATACTGGCTGATTGCGGCAGCGCCCGCCTCGCTGGTTGCAGTTCCTAGAACCGTTGCCCCCTGTCGGGCCAGTTCCAGCGCGATCGCCTGTCCGATTCCGCGGGATGCGCCGGTTACCAGCGCCACTTTGCCTTGCAGACTCATGCCCCCGCTCCCTTCAGCTCATCACGCAGCTGCATCAACGCAGCCATATCCACCAGTGCCGGACTGCGTACATCGCTGCTGATACGTTTGCCCAAACCGGCCAATACTTTGCCCGGACCACATTCCGCGACAATTTGAATTCCCGTGGCAGCCATCTGCTGTACGGTCTCTACCCAGCGCACAGGGCTGTACAACTGCCGTACCAATGCATCGCGAATCTGCTCTGGCTCGTTATAGCTGTTAACGTCGGCATTATGCAGCACCGGAATCTGTGGCGCCTGAATCAATACTTGCTGCAGGCGCTGCTGTAACTGTTCGGCGGCGGGCAACATCAACGCACAGTGCGACGGCACGCTAACCGGCAATAACAAGGCGCGCTTCGCCCCTCTGGCCTTGCAAACCTCAATGCCGCGCTCCACGGCTGTTCGATGGCCGGCAATCACCACCTGTCCGGGCGAATTGAAATTCACCGGTGCCAATACTTGCCCCTGCGCTGCCTCTGCACAAGCCTGCTGCAGCGGCTCTCCGTCCAGGCCAAGAATGGCCGCCATCGCCCCCTCGCCCGCTGCCACTGCGTTCTGCATGGCCTCTGCACGAAACCGAACCAGTGCCACGGCATCGGAGAAAGCCAGCGAACCCGCCGCAACCAAGGCGCTGTATTCACCCAGGCTATGGCCTGCCAGCAAAGCCGGCACCGGACCACCCAACGCCTGCCAGACACGATAAGTGGCAACACCGACGGCCAGCATCAGTGGCTGGGTATTGACGGTCTGGTTCAACACCGCTTCCGGGCCATCCAGCAACATTTTCCACAAATCAAAACCGAGTACCGATGAAGCCTCGGCAAAGGTCGACTGCACTTCGGCAGAATCGGGAAAACCCGCCATCATGTTCAGCGACTGCGAACCCTGACCAGGAAAAACAAAAGCAAAGGAAGTTGTCATGTTGGCTTAATCGAAATGGCGCGAAATTGTCGCAAACAAATATGAAATTCTTGTTTCGCTGTCGATCGCGGCTAGCGAATTCGGCAGTAATGTAGCCCAAACATTGACATCAGGCCACTCGGAAACACCCTTATTTCCAGTTAACAAGTGTTTTCCGAAAAAAATACAACACTTTTCATATCCAGCGCAGCAGAACCGAACCCCAGGCAAAACCCCCTCCAATTCCCTCTAGCATCAGGGTATCTCCCGGCTGTACGCGCCCGTCGCGCACTGCCGTATCCAGCGCCAATGGAATCGATGCCGCTGAGGTGTTGCCATGTTGCGCCAGCGTGACCACCACCCGCTCCATAGGCAGGCCGAGCTTGCGTGCAGTCATTTCAATAATGCGTAAATTGGCCTGATGTGGCACCAGCCAATCAATATCGCTTTTTGTCAGGCCGTGTTTCTTCAACACTGCCTCGGCTGCCTCGGCCAGAGCGGTGGTGGCAAATTTGAAAACCGCCTGACCATCCATATACAGATAGGGATTGCCAAGAATCACGCCACGCTCGATACGTGCAGGCACGTTTAACAGATGCCGCGAACGCCCATCGGCATGCAGGTCGGCACCGATGATTCCCGGCACCACATCCTGCCGCAACACTACAGCGCCGGCACCATCACCAAACAAGACACAGGTCCCTCGATCGTTCCAGTCAAGCAGGCGGGAAAATACTTCGCTACCGACTACCAGCGCAGTGCGCGCCATGCCGCTGCGAACGAATTGATCGGCGGTCGCCAAGGCGTAAACAAAGCCGGCACATACCGCCTGAACGTCAAACGCCGGACAACCGTGAATCCCCAGCTTATCCTGCAAAATACAGGCCGTGCTGGGGAAAACCATATCCGGCGAAGTTGTGGCGACAATAATCAAATCCAGATCTTCTGGCGCCACACCAGCCGCTTGCAGCGCAGCCCTGCTGGCTTGCAAGGCAAGATCACTGGAGGTCTCGCCCTCGGCAGCAATGTGCCGCTGCTTGATGCCGGTACGAGTGGTAATCCAGTCGTCACTGGTATCAACCTGCTGCGCCAATTCATCGTTCGTCAACACCCGCTCAGGAAGATAACTGCCGGTTCCGATGATTCGCGCATACATGGCTAACTCTCCCCGCTGGCTGCCGCCGGAGTCCGCAACGACAAACCGTGCTCGATACGCTGCAGCACGCGGTTTTTTACCTCGCTCACAGCCTGCTCAATGGCATATTGAAATGCCAGTTCATCGGCGCCACCATGGCTTTTCACCACAATGCCGCGCAAGCCCAGCAAACTGGCACCGTTATAGCGACGCGAATCCACCCGCTCGCGAAAACGCCGCAGCACCGGATACGCAAGCAAGGCAGCCAATCTGGTCAGCCAGTTGCGCTTGAATTCTTCCCGCAACAGGGTAGCAATCATCGAGGCCAGCCCTTCCGAGGTTTTCAGTGCGATATTGCCGATAAAACCATCGCAGACGACCACATCGACGGTGCCTTTATAGATATCGTTACCCTCGACATTGCCATGAAAGCGCAAGCCGGCATTGCGTAACAGGTCGCTCGCCTGTTTGACCACTTCATTGCCCTTGATCTCTTCCGAACCGATATTGAGCAGACCAACCGACGGGCGCTCTTTCTGGCGAACGGCAGCAAACAGCATCGCCCCCATGATACCGAACTGCACCAGTTGCTCCGGCGTACAGTCAACATTCGCGCCCAGATCCAGCACGCAGGTTGTGCCGCCAGTGACATTCGGCAACATTTTGGCAATCGCCGGACGCTCGATGCCGGGCAGGGTTTTCAGCACAAAACGTGAAATCGCCATCAATGCCCCGGTATTGCCGGCAGAAACGCAGGCATGCGCTTCACCGCTTTTGACCAGATTGGCGGCAACGCGCATGGATGAGTCTTTTTTATTCTTCAAGGCCAGGGCCGGAGACTCATCCATCGTCACCACCTCCGACGCGGCATGTACCCTCAGCCGGGGGCCAACCTCTGCCTTGCGGGTGCGCAACTCGGCGTTGATCACATCCGGCAGGCCGACCAGAATCAGGTTGATATCAGGATTGGTTTGCAGAAACTTGAGCGCAGCGGGAACGGTGACATGACTGCCATGATCGCCCCCCATTACATCGATTGCGACGGTGATGTCCATTGTGTCGAGCACGTGATGGTGGTTGGCAATTGTGGCAGCGAAGACAGTTTGATGGCAACAAAAAAGCCCTGAATTGATTATTCAGGGCTTTTCTGTTGCAGCAAAAAGACGCTTATTCGCCTTTGGTGCGGATCACTTTCTTGCCACGGTAGAAACCGTTCGGGCTGATGTGATGACGCAGATGAACCTCACCAGTTACCGGCTCAACAGCCAGGCCCGGCGCGGTCAGGAAGTCGTGCGCACGGTGCATGCCGCGTTTCGACGGGGATTTTTTGTTCTGTTGAACTGCCATTTGTGTGACTCCTTACCAAAAATCAATATTAATCCGGGTCGGCCTGCTTATTCACTTTAAGCTGTTGCAACACCGCAAACGGATTGGGTTTCTTCGCAACACTGTCCGAATTGCCGTCTGGCGCACACACTTCGTGTTTTGGCGCCAATGGCAAGGCCAACAGAATTTCGTCCTCGATCAGATCGACCACCGATTGCTCACGAGAAGCCAGAATTCCTTCCAGCGTTTCATCCTGCTCACTGGCAGCATCGATATCGATCTCGTTATCGAACAACGTCAACAACGAATCGCCATCAATGGCAAAAGCAAACGGCAACATGCAGCGCTGACACAGCAAGCTGACTTCACCAGTCACGCTCAAGCGCAAATAACGGCGCTGCAGTTTGTCGACACCCCCTTGCAACGCATACCGGATGACTCCGGCATCAGACTGCACACTGCCCAGCACACGCTGCAGATCCCGCAACGCGATTTCGCCGTTCAGAGACAGGCCTTCGCGAGCAAACTCGCCGCTGTCGATAATCAAGGGTTTTGACATAAACCGCGCATGATATAATCGCGCTCCTTTTCTGTCAAAACATCTTTATCCGGCGCGGCTTTAAGTGGCCCAAAGCGCCGTCAGGATTACACATGAGCAACCCTGTTCTGGTTCTGGCCTCCACCTCCCCCTATCGGCGCGAACTGCTGACACGTCTGGGCATTCCGTTTGAAGTTGCGGCGCCCGATATTAATGAAACACCTCTGGCTGGAGAAGGCCCGGCGGATACCGCGCTCCGGCTGGCACAGGAAAAAGCCCGTGCATTGGCATACCGCTACCCCGGTGCGTTGATCATCGGCTCGGACCAGGTCGCGACGCTGGATGACCTGCAAATCGGCAAACCCGGCAACCACGAGCGTGCCGTGGCACAGTTGCAGTTAATGCGTGGCCGCACCGTTATTTTCCACACGGCACTGGCGCTGTACGACGGTCGCAATGACAGCATGCAAGTAAAAGATGTGCAAACCGAAGTGGATTTTCGTCAGCTCAGCGACGAATTTATCGAAGCCTACCTGCGCCAGGAACAACCCTACAATTGCGCGGGCAGCGCCAAATCGGAAGGCTTGGGCATCGTACTGATGTCGGCGATGCGAGGCACCGACCCCAATGCCTTGATCGGCCTGCCGCTGATTGAACTGGTCAGCATGCTGCAACATGCAGGATTCAGGATTCTGTAATGGCACTCGGCACTCTCTACCTGATTCCCACTCCGCTGGGCGAAGCCACTCTGGAACAGTCGCTGCCGAGCGCCGTCGCGACACAGGCCGACCAACTGCGCACCTTTATTGTCGAAAACAGCAAAACGGCACGGCAACACCTGAAGTGGCTGAACGTCAGTACGCCGATTCGCGACCTGCTGCTGCACGAACTGAATGAACACACCAAATCGGCCCAACTGGAAAGCTTGCTGCAACCATTGCTGGCGGGTGAAGATGTTGGCCTGATGTCGGAGGCAGGCTGCCCGGCGATTGCCGACCCCGGCGCAGACCTGGTGCGACTTGCGCATCGACGTGGCATCTGTGTCAAACCATTGATCGGGCCGTCATCGATTCTGCTCGCGCTGATGGCATCAGGCGCCAACGGCCAGCGCTTCAGTTTTCAAGGCTATTTGCCTGTGGATGCCAACGAGCGAAAACAGACATTGCAGAAACTGGAACAACGTTCACGCCAGTTTGACGAGGCTATCGCCTTCATCGAAACGCCCTATCGTAACAACCAGATGCTGGAATCACTGTTGCAGAACTGCCAGCAGCAGACATTGATCTGCAGCGCCACAGACCTGAGCACGGCAACTCAGCAAATCATCTCGCGGACGGTCGGAGAATGGCCCAAGGACAAACCTGACCTGCACAAACGCCCAACCGTTTTTGTGCTGTACGCCAAGGCCTGATGAACTCAGTTTTCACACGGCAACAACAGGGTAAATACGGCGCCGCCAGCGGCGTCGTTACTGGCGTAGACCTCGCCCCCGTGATCGCGCACGATATCACGGCAAATGGCAAGGCCCAGGCCTGTTCCGCCCTGCTTGTGGGTGCTGCTGCCCTGGATGAACTTCTCAAAAATACTCTCCAGTTCATCGCTGGCAATGCCCGGCCCCTCGTCACGCAAACGGATGCCTGATCCAATCCCGCCGCCACGCATCGGCTCATCATGCAAAAAGCCCAGATAAATGCACATACCGGGTGGCGTGAACTTGACCGCGTTCCCGAGCAAATTTACCAGCACCTGCAAAATCCGGTTGCGATCGCAAATCAGCGAAATGGAGCGTTCGTCGGGCTGAAATTGTAAGCGCAACTGCTTGGATTCCATCAGCGGACGGATTTCGGCCAACGCGTCATCCACCAGCACCTGCAGATTATGCGGCGCCAGTTCATAACTCATTTTGCCCGCCTCCAGCTTGGCCAGGTCCAGCAGATCATTGATCAGCCCCAGCAGCCGCTTGCCGCTGACATTGATGCGCTGATAATAACGGCGCAGTTTTTCCTGCTCTTCGCCCTCAGCCTTTTCCAGGCCCAGATCGGAATAACTGAGAATGGCATGCATCGGCGTGCGCAGCTCGTGGCTCATGCTTGCAAGGAAACTCGACTTGGCGAGATTGGCCGCCTCTGCCGCCTCTTTGGCTCGAGTCAACGCATGCTCGATGGCTTTTTGCTGGGCAATATTGGTGTAGAAAGCAAAGATGTAACGCAACTCACCGCGCTCATCCCAGATTGGCGTGCGATTAACCAGCACCGGCACCGACAGCCCGGCACGGGAACACAACTCGATTTCAACGCCATTGTCCGCATGCCGCAACCACTGCAGCATGACCTCGCCATGTTCAATCCCTTGTGGCAAAGCCAGCAATTCGTTTGCTGAATATCGTTCGACAAATGTCTGTTGATCACAACCCAGCATCACCCGCAGCGCCGGATTCACCAACTGCAGGCGTAATTGTGCGTCAAACAGCACAAATCCGTCGGCACAGGTTTCGATAACCGTGCGATTCAGTTCTTCGCTCTGTTTCAGCAACTGTTCGGCAGCACGCCGCGAACTGATATCCTCGATTACCGAGATGGTGCCGGCCATAGGGTTGGACGGGTCAATCGCCCGGCAATGGACATGCGCCCAGAATACCGATCCGCTCTGCCGCCGGAACAACACTTCATTGCTGTAAATCTGGCCATCAACCAGCGCCAGGTGCAAGGCGTCACGATAACGGCGGGCACTGGAAAAGTCCGAGAACAAGGCCTCGATACTTCCGCCCACCACCTCACGTGAGCAGCGCCCGAACATCTGCTCCAGTGCGGGATTGACCAAACGCACCTGGTCATCCACCGTCATCAGGATGGCCAGCGGCGTTGCGGCAAAAATGGCCCGTAACTCCGCCGTACGTTCATCCACCATTTGCTGCAGATGGTCACGATGACGGCGCAATTCCGCTTCGACCCGCCGGCGCTCGCTGATGTCTCGCGCAGCAAGGCAATAATAGGTTTCGCTGCCGAACTGCAGCCGGTTGACAACCATTTCCACCGGAATCGGCTCACCACGCTGTGGCTGCAACGCGGTTTCAAACTGGATACGCAACTGCCGATCAGTGCGCGACAACACCTGCTCCCAGTCAACACCCTCCGGCAGCAATCCAGATGCGGCAATCGGCCGCTGCAACAGATCTTCACGCAGCACCCGCAGACGGTCTCCCACCACCGCATTGGCGTAGGCAATATTTAGATCCTGGCGCACCCACAGCACAAAATCCGGCGATTGATCAACGGCAAACTGCGCCAAAGCCAGTTGTTTGTCACTCTCCTGCGCCCGCCGCAACTGACGCAGGGCAAGAATGTACAAAGCGGCCAAGGCCAGCATGGCCAGCAACAGCAGGCCAATCCGCACATTTTTCTCATGCTCCCAGCCCGCCAGCGCACTGGCGCGGCTGATACCAACAATCACATAAACATTAAGCGCACTGGCTTCCCGCACCGTGTACAAACGGTCGTGATGACCGAGTAAGGTGGTATCGGCATGAATGCCGCCAGAGCTGCTCAGCGCACGCAATTGCGACAGCGGCACACCCTCCTGGCTCTGATCTGCCGCCGCCGGGAAGCGCAGCAGCTCGCGTCCCTGATGATTCAGCAGTGCGATGATTGATCCCTCAGGCATTTCCAGCGAACTGTAGAAACGCAGAAAATATTCCGGCTCCAGACCGGCGAGAATCAGGCCACCAAACGCTCCATCGCGCAGATTGATGCGGCGTGTCATCGGAATCAGCAACTTGCCATCGGTGCGGCTGGCCAAGGGGCGGGACAACAGATATTCGAGGCTTGAATCCTGGATATGCAACTGAAAATAATCCCGGTCAGCCAGGCTGACTTTCTTCATTGGATAAATCAGGCCGTGCGCGTGAATCAGACCATTGGGTTTGATGGCGATAATGCCGCGGATTTGCGGCGTGGCGGCAATACGATCACGCATCAGCGCGTGGATTTCCGCCTCCGGCACAAACTCCACTCCACCCCGCTGTTCGGCAAGGTCAATCACCGGCTGCATGGCCTGCCCGGAGGACGCCATGGTGCGGCTGACGTGCTCTTCCAGACTGCGTGCCAGCCGGGTTGCCTGCTGGCCGGCGTCATTCAGCACCCGACGGTAGCTGTCGAGCACCGACCAGACAGTGATTGCGCTGAGCGAAATGGCAAACAGCACAAACAGTGCGGTCAGCCACAGGCGGAGGTTATGGAATGTAGTGTGATTATTGGACAATTGTCTGGCAGGAACGGCGCCGCATTCGCGCCACACCGCCCCTCTGGATTGTGTCGGACTGATTATAGTCTTGGCAGGGCAAAGACTATTTGGCAAGCGTCCCCTTCTGTTTGTTTTCCAATTCCTCCCAACGACCAAGCATTTCCAGCAGGCTTTCCTCGATCAGCTCCAGCCGTTGCTGCACGTCACGCGCACGGCCAGGCTGGGCACGGAATAGCTCCGGGTCCAGCAGTTCAGCATTCAGCGCCGTACTTTCCGCCTCCAGCTGCTCAATCTGCTGCGGTAACGCCGCCAGCTCGCGGGATTCGTTGTAGCTCAACTTGACGCTACGCGCCTTGCTGCCTGCAGGAGCCTCAGCGGAGGCTACCTTGTCGCCAGCCGGCTTGCCAGCGGCAGGTTCGACGCCGGCCCGGGCCTTGGCGGCCAGCCAGTCGGCATAACCACCAACATATTCCTGCAGACGCCCGTCTCCCTCGAATGCAATCACCTGTGTCACCACATTGTCGAGAAACGCCCGATCGTGACTGACCAGAAACACCGTTCCGGGATAGTCCGCCAATAGCTGCTCCAGCAGATCCAGTGTATCGATATCCAGGTCATTGGTCGGCTCATCCAGCACCAGCACATTGGCGGGACGGGTAAACAGGCGAGCCAGCAGCAAACGGTTACGTTCGCCACCTGACAACGATCGAACCGGTGAACGCGCGCGCTCGGGCGCAAACAGGAAATCTTCCAGATAGCTGATCACATGTTTGCGCGATGATCCGATTTCGATGAATTCATGGCCCTGGCTTACCACGTCGATCACGGCCGCATCTTCATCAAGCTGCTCGCGGAACTGGTCAAAATACGCAATCTGCAGTTTGGTACCCTGACGCACCGCACCGGTGTCAGGCGGCAAGTCACCGAGGATCAGTTTCAAGAGTGTGGTTTTGCCCGCGCCGTTGGGGCCAAGCAGGCCAATACGGTCGCCGCGCATGATGCGGGAGGAAAAATCACGAATCAGGTTTTTGCCGCCGTAACTCTTGCTGACGTGCTCCAGCTCCGCCACCAGTTTGCCCGAGCGCTCACCGCTATCGATATTGAACTGTACCTGCCCAAGTCGCTCGCGGCGCGCGGCACGCTCCTTGCGCAACACCTCCAGACGTTCGATACGACTCTGGCTGCGAGTGCGACGCGCTTCAACCCCCTTGCGAATCCAGATTTCTTCCTGTGCCTGCAACCGATCGGCCTTGCGCTGCACCACCGCCTCCATCTCCAGCTGCTCTGCCTTACGCGTCAGGTAAGCGGCGAAGTTGCCTGGAAAGCTCATCAGCTGGCCGCGATCCAGCTCGACGATACGTGTCGAGACATTGTCCAGAAAGCGCCGGTCATGCGTGACCACCACCACGGCACCAGGATAAGCCTGCAACAACTTTTCCAACCATTCGATGGCAGCCACGTCGAGGTGATTGGTTGGCTCGTCCAGCAGCATCAGCTGCGGCTCGGCCACCAAGGCACGTGCCAGTGCCACACGCTTCTTCCAGCCACCGGAAAGGCTATCCACCGGGGTGTCGGCAGCCAGATTCAAATGGCTCAGCACCGATTCCACCAGGCTATTGAAGCGCCAGCCATCCATGCGCTCCAGCTGAATCTGCACATCGTGCATCTGCTGCAACAAGGCATCAACATCTGCCCCATCACTGGCCATTTGCGCGCTGCAGTGGTGATAGTCCAGCAACAATTGACGCAACTGCCCCAAACCTTCTGCCACCGCCTCGAATACCGTCTGCCCCAGTGCAAACTGGGGCTCCTGCGGCACATAGGCAAAGGTCAGATCCTTGTTGCGGACAATACGCCCGTCATCCAGCTGCGCAACGCCGGCCATAGCTTTGAGCAAGGACGATTTGCCACAACCATTGCGGCCAATCAGGCCAACACGCTCACCCGGCTCGATGGCAAAATCTGCCTGATCCAGCAAGGCAACATGGCCAAAGGCCAGACAGGCTTTGTCGATGGTAAGTAAAGGCATGGCGATTCCGCAGGACAAAAGGCGCCATTATAGCAGTGGCATATCGCGCACCCGCGGATTAACACACCACAAGCGTGGAAAGCGCCTATTTCTTGCCGGTGAGCTGACGAATGGTGGCGATGATTTCTGCCGAATTGCGGGCGGTGTCGACGCCCAGAAAGACCTTTTCGATACGTCCCTGTGGATTGATCAGGAAGGTATTACGCTTGGCAATCTTGATTACCATCAGATCACGCAGCGAGCCATAGCTGTTGGCAACCAGACCATCCTTGTCCGCCAGCAGCGGAAAAGGCAGTTTATGCTTGCGGGCAAATTCGGCATGAGAGGCACTGTCATCAACGCTCACTCCCAGCACTTCAGCACCAAGAATTTTCAGCACGGCAAAATCATCACGAAATTTGCACGCCTGCTCGGTGCAACCCGGAGTGTCATCTTTGGGGTAAAAATACAGCACCAGCCATTTGCCACGGTATTGCGTCAGCGTGTGGGTGTTGCCGCTCTGGTCGGGCAAGCTGAAGTTGGGCGCCGTGGAGCCCACCTCGGGTAGGGCGGCGGCCATCACCGGAGAGGTAAGCCACATCAGCAGACCCAGAATGGATACACGCAGAAAATTCATAGACACACCCTCACCAGCATGATGCCCGCCGCAGTCAACAGCAGAGATCCAAGCAGGTGCAAACCCGCCAGCAATGCCGCCTGCGCATAATGACCGGAAAACACCATGCCGGTGACTTCAGCAGAAAATGTAGAAAAAGTTGTCAGTCCGCCCAGAAAACCGGTGATGCACAACAGCTTCAATTGCTGCGGCAGGTGGGGAAACGCATCAAAACCCGCGAATGCCACGCCCACCAGCAACCCGCCCAGCAAGTTGGCCGCCAGTGTTCCCAACGGAAACAGACTTAGAAGAGGATTCAGCCACAAACCTAAAGCCCAGCGCAGCCAAGCGCCCAGCGATGCCCCTGCGGCAATCGCCACCATCGACCACGGCATAGGTTAACCCGCCACCCTGACCGACGCCAGCGGCGAGGCTGGCGGCTTGCGCGGCAGACTGCTTTCCTTGTCCGAAACATCGTCGTGACCACCACTGATGGCATCCTTGATGATGCCGATGACCAAGGCATCCACATCACGGAACAATTTTTGCGACTGTGTGGAACTGCCCTTGGGAATACGTCGATAGGCAATATTAACCACCTTGGGGGCTTCCGGCAGCACGTAAATACTGACCATCAACGGGCAATAAACAATATTGCTGCTATTCGCCTCCATCAGCTTGCGCCCCAGGCTGGGGCTGCAAAAGGCAAGTGCTTCGGCATTAACGTACACCGGACGTACCGCACCGACCTCTTTTGCGGTTTTTTCCAGCATGTCATTCACGGCGATGGTTTGTGTCAGCACCATACCGCGCCGTGTCACCTCCAGCGCCAGATTGTCGCGGACTTCCTCAAAACTGGCAGTCTTGCTGAACACTTCGATCGCAGATTCGTTGGCGCTGGAAAATGCCGCCAACAGGGGCAACATCAATAAAGGCAAAACGCGAGCATTCATCTCGCAATACTCCGGAAAACAAGCACAAGGGACAGGGCAGAAATTAAAACTGGAGCCGGGAAACGGCTCCAGTATTTAATTTAGCAGGGGAAAGGGTGTGATTACAACCAACGATTGCAGCGCGGCAACAGGATCAACAACGGCGATTACTGGCCTGCATTGCTACGATCCACTGGCGCAACACCAATATTGCGCATGATTGCACCACACTCGACACAACGGATGTCACCCGACGGATGCAAATGGAACAAATCGGCACAACAGCGCGTACAAAAATACACGGGACCAGTCGGGGTCTCTGCTTTGGTCTGCTTGCGATATTTTGCCAATTCAAAGATTTGTGCCATGTGTATTCCCCAGAGAGTTACCTTGTTTGGCGGCGCAATGCCGCCACCCACAACAGAACTTTAGTATAATCTAATACTCGAATCAACATTATCTGTTTCAGCGCATACAGATCATAAAACGTAAGCCATTATTTTAAATAAACAATCACCTCAAATAGCAGCGACCGCCAGCTCTGGTGCGGCAACCTGAATATCCAGTGCAACGCCTACAGCTACATTGGTCAGCTGGCCGGCGCAGATATTCAGGCCAGATAGAAAATACGGGTCACTCCACAGCGCCGCTTTGACACCACCACCAGCCAGGCGCAACACATAAGGCAAAGTCGCATTATTCAGCGCAAAGCTGGACGTGCGTGGCACAGCGCCCGGCATATTGGTCACACAATAGTGGACAACCCCTTCGTCAACATAAATCGGATCAGCATGGGTTGTCGGGCGTGACGTATCACAACAGCCGCCCTGATCAATGGCCACATCCACAATCGCCGCCCCGCTGGGCATGCTGGCAACCATTTCACGACTCAGCAATTTTGGTGCTGCCGCTCCCGGCACCAATACGCCGCCAATCAATAAATCGGCGTCGCGCACGGCACTGGCGATGGCATCACGGGTTGAATATACCGTTTGCAAACGTCCACCAAACTGACTCTGAATCCGATGCAGCGCATCCAGATTGCGATCCAGAACCGTCACTCGCGCACCCATGCCAACCGCGATGGTGGCTGCATGGCTACCCACCACGCCGGCACCGAGAATCACCACCTGCGCCGGCATCACCCCGGGCACACCGCCCAGCAACACCCCGCGACCACCGCTCACTTTCTCCAGGCAGCGGGCCCCCGCCTGTACCGACAAGCGCCCTGCCACTGCAGACATCGGTGCCAGCAAGGGCAAACCGCCACCTGCACTGCCTATCGTTTCATAGGCGATACATATGGCACCCGACGCCAGCAACTCCTCAGTTTGCGTTCTATCTGCGGCCAGATGCAGATAGGTAAACAGGATTTGCCCCGGCCGCAACATTGCCCTTTCATCAGCCTGAGGCTCTTTGACTTTGACAATCATCTGCGCACGAGCAAACACACTGACTGCATCGGCAACAATCTCGGCGCCCGCGGCCAGATAATCCTCATCACCACATCCGGCACCAACACCGGCACCTGCTTCAACCAGCACGGCATGCCCTTGCGTAGTCAGCTCGCGCACGGAGCCAGGCAGCAAACCAACCCGATATTCGTGGACTTTGATTTCCTTCGGCACACCGATCAACATGATCCAATCCTTTTTTCACTGCAGATAATTGCAATATAGTGCGCAGCTTCCGGTTACAGCATATCGGTGAGTGCAAGTTTTTGATAAAATTCGCCCTTTTTTGCCCCGCAGGACACCCGCATGTCGATTGAGGATATCCGGCGCGAAGCTGAGCGCCGCCGCACCTTTGCCATCATCTCGCACCCGGATGCAGGTAAAACCACACTGACCGAAAAACTGCTGCTGTTCTCCGGTGCAATTCAGATGGCCGGCACCGTTAAAGGTAAAAAGAGCGGCAAGTTCGCCACCTCCGACTGGATGGAAATCGAGAAGCAGCGCGGCATTTCGGTGGCCAGCTCGGTGATGCAGTTTGACTACCGCGACCATGTAATCAACCTGCTCGACACCCCCGGCCACCAGGATTTCTCGGAAGATACCTATCGCGTGTTGACCGCAGTGGATTCAGCGCTGATGGTGATCGACGCCGCCAAGGGCGTGGAAGAGCAGACCATCAAGCTGCTCAACGTCTGCCGTCTGCGCAACACGCCGATCGTCACCTTCATGAACAAATACGACCGTGAAGTACGCGACTCGCTGGAGCTGCTGGATGAAGTGGAAAACGTCCTGAAAATCCAGTGCGCCCCAGTCACCTGGCCGATCGGCATGGGCAAGACTTTCCGCGGCGTGTATCACATCCTTAACGATGAAGTGCTGCTGTTTGATGCGGGCCAGGAAAAAGCCGACCAGACTGTCAGCGAGGTCATTAAAGGTATCGACAACCCACGCCTGATGGAACTGTTCCCGCTGGAAATGGAACAGCTGAAAATGGAAATCGAGCTGGTGCAAGGCGCGTCGCATCCGTTCGATCTGGATGCATTCAGAGCCGGCACACAAACTCCGGTATTTTTCGGCTCGGCGATCAACAACTTTGGCGTGCGTGAAATTCTCAACTCACTGGTTGATTGGGCTCCGGCCCCGGCAGAGCGTGATGCCACTGTGCGCGCGGTCGACCCGAGTGAGCCGAAGTTTTCCGGCTTTGTATTCAAGATCCAGGCCAATATGGACCCGAAACACCGCGACCGGATTGCGTTCCTGCGCGTCTGTTCCGGCAAGTTCGAACGCGGCATGAAAATGTCGCACTTGCGCCTGAACCGTGAAATTTCCGCATCCAGCGTGGTGACCTTCCTCGCCTCCAGCCGTGAGCAGGTAGAAGAAGCCTACGCCGGCGACATCATTGGTATCCCCAACCACGGCAACATCCAGATCGGCGACAGCTTCAGCGAAGGTGAACAGCTGGTGTTTACCGGCATTCCATTCTTTGCGCCGGAGCTGTTCCGCTCGGTACGCATTCGCAATCCGCTGAAAGTAAAACAGCTTTACAAAGGCCTGCAGCAATTGGGCGAAGAAGGTGCGGTGCAGGTATTCAAGCCAGCCAGCGGCGCGGATTTAATCCTGGGTGCGGTAGGCGTGCTGCAGTTTGAAGTGGTCGCGCATCGCCTGCACACCGAATATGGCGTGGATGCGGTATTTGAACACTCGAACATCCACACGGCGCGCTGGGTCAGTTGCGACGATAGCCGCATGCTGACAGATTTTGAAAACAATCTGGCGATGAACGTCGCACGCGATGCGGCAGACAACCTGACCTATCTGGCTACTTCGCGCGTTAACCTGCAGCTGATTCAGGAACGCTGGCCAAAAGTGCAGTTCCACGCCACCCGCGAGCACGCTGCCAAGCTGAATTAAGCACTCAGCTCTGGCGCCTTTACCCACAAGCCGCTCTGGCATTACCCCTGCAGCCCTGCCTGCAAGCCGATACCAGAGCGGCTTGCAGACACAAAAAAAGGGGCATCGCCCCTTTTTTGCTTTCGACCCGAATCAACCCGTCAAGCGGAGAAAGATGACCCACAACCGCAAGTAGACTCCGCGTTTGGATTACGAATCACGAATTGCGAGCCTTCAATGCTCTCGGTGTAGTCGATTTCTGCACCAACCAGATACTGGTAGCTCATCGGATCAATCAGCAGGGTCACACCTTCTTTAACGACGGCGGTGTCATCTTCATTGACAATTTCGTCGAAGGTAAAACCGTACTGGAAACCGGAGCAACCACCACCAGTCACAAACACGCGCAATTTCAACTCGGGATTGCCTTCGTCATAAATCAGATCACGGACTTTGGCAACGGCCGAATCGGTAAATACCAAGGGAAAGTTTTCAGTAACAGCATTCATTTTTTGACTCCTGAGTTCGTGTCGTCGCCCATGGCAAACAACTTCCGCATCAACATCGGATTATCGGCCCGCCACCAGCGAAAAGCAACGCTACCGGCATTGTGGTCATTACTCTGTAAATCAGGGCATTATCATCATTTTCAATAGCTGTTATGGCAGCAATGGCACAACATCCAACCCCAGGCCTTCGTCCAGATCAAACATGATATTCATGTTCTGCACTGCCTGACCGGCAGCACCTTTCACCAGATTGTCGATTGCCGACAGAACTACAACGGTATCGCCACCCTGCGGACGATGCACCGCAATACGGCAGACATTGGCGCCGCGTACCGAACGCGTTTCCGGGTGACTGCCAGCAGGCAACACATCAACAAACGGTTCATCGGCATAACGCTGCTGATACAGCAGCTGCAGATCAACATCCGCATTCAAACGTGCGTACAGTGTGGCATGAATGCCGCGAATCATTGGCGTCAGATGCGGCACAAAGGTCAGGCCAACCGGCTTGCCGGCGATATTGCCCAGACCCTGGCTGATTTCCGGCAAATGGCGATGGCCAGCTACACCGTAAGCCTTGAAGTTATCGCCCGCCTCCGCCAACAGCGAATGTACCTCCGCTTTACGACCCGCACCGCTAACACCTGATTTGGCATCGGCGATCAGATGATTGACGTCAACCAGGCCTTTCTCCACCAAGGGCAAAAAGCCAAGCTGCACAGCAGTGGGGTAACATCCGGGATTGGCTACCAGCCGCGCACCGCGAATTTGCTCGCGATTCACCTCCGGCAAACCATAAACAGCCTCAGCCACCAACTCTGGCGTGGCATGCTGCATGCCATACCATTTTTCCCAGGTCGCAATATCCTTGATGCGGTAGTCGGCAGCCAGATCGACCACCCGAACTCCGGCATCCAGCAACTCACGCGCTTGCGACATGGCAATACCGTTGGGCGTAGCGAAAAATACCACATCGCATTGTTTCAGATCGGCATGAGCAGGATCGGAAAAGGCCAGATCAACCCAACCGCGCAGACTGGGGAACATTTCCGCCACCGGCATGCCATCTTCCTTGCGCGAGGTAATGGCGGTCAATTTTGCCTGCGGGTGTTTTGCCAGCAGACGAATCAGTTCTACCCCGGTGTAGCCCGTGCCACCTACGATACCGATCTTGATCATTGTGCGAATCCGTTTCGATGCAGAGAAAGTGTTGAATTTTATCAGCCGTCGATGACAGCATAAACAAAAAGCCGCCTTGCGGCGGCTT
>JACCDG010642081.1_pt1 | contig 19508 bp, 17 predicted proteins | sample 7442471 | NCBI WGS metagenome assembly JACCDG01 (sample SAMN15323444, study PRJNA562643) | freshwater metagenome | isolation source: river surface water | place: USA:Blue River Watershed | collected 2017-08-17 | reverse complement strand
ATTGAATGCTTTTGCAAAAACGACTTCCAACGCAGCAGACGAAGAGAGTCCAGCGCCTACAGGGACCTCGGATTGAATGATTGCATTGAAAGGTTGAATATCCAGTCCCCGGACTTTGAACGCATGCATCACTCCCCATATGTAATTCATCCAATGGGCGGATGAGGGCTTTGAGGGCAGATGCTCAAATTCAATTTTATCATACAGGTCTGAGGCGATGACGGTTGACAGTTCACTGGATGAGGGTGCAATAGCAATGGAACAATATGCATCGATTCCAGCAGGCAATACAAATCCCCCGTTGTAATCAGTATGTTCCCCAATCAGGTTGATCCTGCCAGGTGCCCTAAAAAACCTGGGGACATGCTGAAAATACTTGTTGAATTCCCTGCTTAAAAAATCTTTTGTCATAGCCATTTCCATGTGAAAATCAGCATAATAAATACACAAACTAGTCAAATTGAACCAAACAGTCCCTTTTGTGTTACGATATTGGGAAAATCGATTCAAAATCAGGTTTTTGGGCCACCCAGCATTTCCCTAAAAAGCCGAAAATCGTGAATTTTGCACTCCATTAAATTGACAGCCATTATGCCAGAGCAACAGGACGATATTTTAGAACAGATTACCAGCTCAGAATATAAGTATGGATTTGTAACCAATATCGAAGCGGATGAGGCACCCAAGGGTTTGACAGAGGACACCATCCGTTTTATTTCTGCCAAAAAAAATGAACCCGAATGGATGTTGGAATATCGGCTCAAGGCCTTCCGCCATTGGTTAAAAATGGAAGAACCGGTTTGGGCAAATGTCAACTACCCCAAGATTGATTTTCAAGACATCATTTACTACTCTGCTCCCAAACAAAAAATTGCTCCCAAGAGTTTGGATGAAATTGATCCAGAACTCAGAAACACATTTGAAAAATTGGGCATTTCATTGAATGAGCAAAAGCGACTGACAGGTGTCGCAGTGGATGCAGTAATGGACAGCATATCTGTAGCAACCACTTTCAAAGAGGAATTGTCGAAAGTGGGTGTGATCTTTTGCTCCATGAGTGAAGCCATTCAGGAACATCCTGAATTGATAAAAAAATATCTTGGATCGGTTGTACCCGCAACAGATAATTATTTTACTGCGCTCAATTCTGCAGTATTCAGCGACGGTTCTTTTTGCTATATTCCAAAAGGAGTAAGATGTCCCATGGAACTCTCCACCTACTTCAGGATCAATGCAAAAAACACAGGACAGTTTGAAAGAACGTTGATCGTAGCAGAGAAAGAAAGCTATGTGAGTTATCTGGAAGGATGTACAGCTCCCATGCGTGATGAAAATCAATTGCATGCAGCAGTGGTGGAGTTGATTGCAAATGAGAAAGCTGAAATCAAATATTCAACCGTACAAAACTGGTATCCCGGTGACAAAGAGGGCAAGGGAGGTATTTACAATTTTGTAACGAAGCGAGGTATTTGCGCAGGTGATCATGCGAAGATATCCTGGACACAGGTAGAAACAGGTTCAAGTGTGACATGGAAATACCCAAGTGTAATTTTGAAAGGAGACTACAGCATTGGAGAATTTTATTCAGTGGCCGTCACCAATAACCTTCAACAGGCCGACACAGGCACCAAAATGATTCATCTTGGTAAAAACACCAGGAGCAGGATTGTGTCAAAAGGTATATCTGCTGGGAAGAGCAATAACTCCTACCGTGGACTCGTCAATGTGGCAAAAAATGCAAGCAATGCGAGAAATTTTTCACAGTGTGACTCCCTCCTGCTGGGAGACAAATGTGGCGCGCATACTTTCCCGTATATAGAAGTAAAAAACAATACTGCTGTCGTTGAACACGAAGCAACAACTTCAAAAATAGGAGAAGATCAGATTTTTTATTGCAACCAAAGAGGGATGGATACCGAAACAGCAGTAGCATTGATCATCAATGGATTTGCGAAAGAGGTCATGAACCAGCTTCCCATGGAATTCGCAGTGGAAGCACAGAAATTGCTCGCCATCAGTTTAGAAGGAAGTGTTGGATAATTTTAAAACATCAATTATTACATATGCTGAAGATTGAAAATCTGCAAGCCCGCATCGAAGAGAAAGAGATTTTAAAAGGAATCAATCTGGACATCAAACCAGGTGAAGTGCATGCGATCATGGGACCGAATGGATCAGGAAAAAGCACCTTGGCTTCCGTATTGGCTGGTCGCGCGGACTATGAAGTAACGGGAGGCGCTGTTGATTTCATGGGCAAAGACTTGCTCGAACTCTCTCCTGAAGACAGGGCCAAAGAGGGCCTGTTCCTTGCCTTTCAATACCCAGTTGAGATACCTGGAGTGAGCACCACCAATTTCATGAAGACTGCATTGAATGAAAAAAGAAAGTACCAAGGATTGGATCCATTGGATGCTGCTCAATTTTTGAAGTTGATGAAAGAAAAAATGAAGCTTGTCCAAATCGATCAGTCGCTTTTGTCAAGATCATTGAACGAAGGATTTTCGGGTGGAGAAAAGAAAAGAAATGAAATATTTCAAATGGCCATGCTGGAACCAAAACTTGCAATTTTGGACGAAACAGATTCCGGCTTGGACATTGACGCATTGCGCATCGTTGCAAACGGAGTGAATCAACTCAGATCAAAGGACAATGCATTTTTGGTCGTAACTCACTATCAGCGTCTGCTCGAATACATCGTTCCTGATTTTGTGCATGTATTGTACAAAGGAAGGATTGTAAAATCCGGTACCAAAGCATTGGCATTGGAGCTGGAAGAGAGAGGATACGATTATATCAAGGAAGAAGTTGACCAGGCAATTGCCTAAAATCATTGATCAATGGATGCGAGCAACAAATTAATATCAGCATACAACGAACTGGAAGGGAAATCAAAAAACCTCTCAGCATTCCAGCACGAAAATTGGAAAACATTTTCAGGAATGGGCATTCCGCCACTGAAACATGAGGAGTGGAAATACGTGCCAGTGAAAAACATGTTCAAAGATGAATTGCAGTTTTCTGTTGAGGAAACTGCACTTGACACATCATTGATACAGCAATCGTTGTTGCCAGGTACAGAAGATTTCAGCTACATTGTTTTTTACAATGGCCGTTTCCAGGAAACTCTTTCTGTTATAAGGGAGAAAGAAGTGTTGATCATCAAATCACTTGAAACTGCTGCCGGTGATGAAGATGCAGAATTTGTAGAAAACAATCTCGGTCACAGCCACGGATACCATCCCGATGGAGTAAATGCATTGAATGGTGCATTTGCTGCTGGAGGCGCTTTCATCAAAGTAAAAAAAGGAAGCGTGCTGAGACAACCTTTGATCATTTATCACTTTGTTGACAGCCGCAATGGATACAGGTTTGCACAACCAAGAATCCTTGTATCCGCAGAGGCCAATGCACACAGCACAATTATAGAAACATATATCAATATAGGCGACGGTGAGAGTCTCACGAACGAAGTACTCGAAATTTGTACCGGGAGAGATTCAGTCACACATTACATCAAATTGCAAAACGAAGGCAAACTTTCCAATCATACCGGCACTACCCATGTCAGACAGTTGGAAAGATCCAATACACATGCTGTAACCATTACACTGGATGGTGGCGTCGTAAGAAATAACCTTAACATGGTGATGGAAGACGAGCATGCTGAGAGTCATATGTATGGACTTTATTTGTTGAAAGGGAATACATTGGCTGATAACCATACAATTGTTGACAACAGGATGCCACATTGCGAGAGCAATGAATTGTACAAAGGGATCATGGATGATCAATCAACCGGTGTATTCAACGGAAAAATATTTGTACGCAAGGATGCCCAAAAAACAAATGCTTATCAATCCAATAAAAACATTCTCATCGGCGAGCAGGCATCCGCCAACACAAAACCTCAGTTGGAAATATTCGCCGACGATGTGAAATGCTCGCATGGCTGCACCATCGGTAAATTAGACGAAGACGCACTTTTCTATTTGAGAGCAAGAGGCATTTCTGAAAAAAATGCGAAGGCACTGTTGCTGCATGCATTTGCCAATGATATCATCGGACAAATTGAGAATGAAGTCATCAAAAACCATGTAGAGTCAATTATCTCACAAAGATTATCTTTCGAGGCTTAAAAAATGGCTGCTACCCAACCATATGATGTACAAGCCATAAGAGCTGAGTTTCCCATCCTCCAGCGAAAGGTGAAAGGCAAGTCACTTGTTTATTTTGACAATGCCGCAACCGCACAGAAACCACAACAGGTAATCAATGCCATCACCCACTACTATACCTACTACAATGCAAATATTCACCGTGGACTCCATACGTTAGCAGATGAGGCCACTGCTGCTTTTGAAGCTTCCCGCGTTGCTGTGCAGGCATTCATCGGGGCAAAACAGCACGAAGAAATTATTTTCACAAAAGGAACTACTGAGAGCATCAACCTGGTTGCCAATGCCTGGGGGAATGTCTTTCTGGAGGCTGGAGATGAAATCATCATCAGCACCTTGGAACACCATGCAAACATTGTTCCTTGGCAAATGATTGCTGAAAAGAAGGGAGCTGTCATCCGCGTTATTCCCATTGATGCAGACGGAAGACTGGACATGGAAGCGTTTAAAAAAATGCTTTCTGTCAAAACCAAAATGGTTTCGGTTGTTCATGCATCCAATGCATTGGGCGTCATCAATCCAGTCAAAGAAATCATTCAGCTTGCACACCAACAGGGTGCCCTGGCAATGATTGATGGAGCCCAATCAGCAGTCCATCTTGACATCGATGTGCAGGAACTGGACTGTGATTTTTTTGTTTTCTCCGGTCATAAAACGTACGGACCAACAGGTGTGGGAATATTATATGGAAAGAGACATTTGCTCGAATCGATGGAGCCTTATCAGGGAGGTGGGGAGATGATCAAAGAGGTAAGATTTGAGAAGTCGACGTACAATGAACTTCCTTTCAAGTTTGAAGCAGGCACCCCCAATATTGCTGATGCCATTGCGTTGAAATTTGGAATTGATTTCATCGGCAGGATCGGAAAAGCAGCCATACGCAAACATGAGGCTGACTTGCTTGCATATGCCAGCGCAAAACTTAGATCGATAGAGGGACTTCAAATCAGAGGAGATGTTGAAGAGAAAGTCAGTGTCGTATCATTCACGATCGACGGTGTTCATCCACAAGATCTTGCCATTCTCCTAGACAACCAAGGCATTGCAGTCAGAACAGGTCATCACTGTGCCCAACCATTGATGAGCTGCCTGGGAATTGTCGGTACCACAAGGGCATCCTTCGCAGCATACAATACCATCGAAGAAATTGATGTACTCATTGAAGCATTGAACAAATCAATCAGGATGTTGAAATAAATGGAATCCTATCCATCCATATCAGCCATTGAAAAAGAAATCATAGAGGATTTTTCCTTGTTCGAAACATGGGAAGAGAAGTACGAATACATCATTGACATGGGGAAAAAACTCGCGCCCCTCGATGAATCTTTTAAAACAGATGATTATAAAATCAAAGGATGTCAATCAAGCGTATGGATCCATTCTTTTGAAAAAGATGGACGTGTGTTTTTCGAGGGAGACAGCGATGCGGTGATTGTAAAGGGACTCGTCAGTTTGATGATCCATGTACTCAGTGGGCATACTCCTCAAGCGATCATTGATGCCCCGCTTGGATTCATTGATGAAGTTGGATTGAGTTCACACCTTGCACAAACAAGATCAAATGGCTTGCGCGCGATGATCAAACAGATGAAGTTGGATGCTACAGCATTCAAGATGAAGGGATAAATCAAATAATTTTGCAGTTGGCCGTTGACAGTTAACTGTTAACCGTTCACTGACAACAGAATAAATGAAGACCGAAGAACAATTGAAAGAAGAAGTAATTGAAAAGATCAAAACCGTTTTTGATCCTGAACTTCCTGTGAACATATGGGAGCTTGGCTTGATCTATGAAGTAAATGTTGTTCCCATCAACAATGTTCAGATCATCATGACGTTGACTGCTCCAAGTTGTCCCGCAGCACAAACCTTGCCACATGACGTGGATCAAAAAATCAGAGAGATTGAAGGCGTCAATGATGTATTTGTTGAAATTACCTGGACACCAGCCTGGAACAAGGATATGATGAGTGAGGAGGCCAAGTTAGAACTGGGATTCATGTAGATCTCCCATCAGAGTGCAATAACTGCTTAACAAAAGACTTATTGTGGAGAATAGCGGGTTCGAACCGCTGACCTCTTGCATGCCATGCAAGCGCTCTACCAACTGAGCTAATTCCCCTGGGGTGGCAAATGTAGGCAATCTATCGATTGGACGCAAGTCCAACAAATGATTATTATTTGTACATTCATCAAACAAAATTTCCAACATGAACAACGAATCAGGTGCACCCAACTTGAACATCAAATCAATCAAAACCAACTCATTTGATGCCATCGTCATCGGCTCAGGAATGAGTGGTGGATGGGCTGCCAAGGAGTTGTGTGAAAAAGGACTGAAAACATTGGTAATCGAAAGGGGAAAGGATGTCGTTCACCTGAAAGACTATCCCACCGCTACCAAGCATCCATGGGAATTTCCACATCACCTCAAAATGCCCCGGAAAGTATTGGATGAAAATCCCGTTGTTTCCAGATGCTATGCTTTCAATGAGGCTACAGAACATTTTTTTGTAAAAGATACTGATCACCCATATGTACAGGAGAAGCCCTATGACTGGATTCGCGGTTACCAGGTGGGAGGCAAATCTCTTTTATGGGCCAGACAAACCCAGCGTTGGAGTAAATATGATTTTGAGGGACCTGCCAGGGATGGATTTGCCATTGACTGGCCCATCCGCTATGATGATCTGGCACCATGGTATGCTCATGTAGAGCGTTTTGCAGGTATCAGTGGAAATTACGATGGACTGGATACCCTGCCTGATGGAGAATTCTTGCCGGCATGGGAAATGACCTGTGTTGAATCTGAAATCCAGCAAAAAATCAACAGCCATTATAAAGACCGAAAAGTTGTACAAGGCAGATGTGCACATCTTACAAAACCCAATCCCATTCACATAGAGCAAGGTAGATCGCAATGTCAGGCCAGAAGTCTGTGCGAGAGAGGTTGTCCATTTGGCGGGTATTACAGCTCCAATTCATCTACCATTCCATGGGCTGCAAAAACCGGCAACCTCAGCATGAGGACAGATGCAGTGGTGCACTCCATCATCTATGATGAAAAATTGGGCAAAGCCAAGGGCGTTAAAATCATTGATGCACATACAGGCAAGGAGGAAGAATATTATGCAAAAATCATTTTTGTAAATGCTGCCTGTCTCAATACCAATTTGATTTTATTGAATTCAACATCCAACAGATTCTCCAATGGACTTGGAAATGACAATGGATTGCTTGGAAAATATATTGCCTTCCATAATTACAGAGGCACAGTCAGTGCAGCCTATGATGGTCCGGATGACAAATATTATTATGGCAGAAGGCCAACACAACCGATGATGCCAAATTTCAGAAATGTGCACAAACAGGAGATGGACTTCCTAAGGGGCTATATGGTATTTTATGGATCCAGCAGAGGAAGAGGCACAAGCGAAAACATTGGAGAAGAGCTGAAGAACAGTTATTCAGAGGCAGGCGAATGGCGCGTGAGCATGATGATGCAGGGAGAGACTATTCCGAAAGAGAGCAACCATGTGAGACTTAGCAAAGACCAAAAAGACAAATGGGGAATGCCGCTCCTGATCACATCCATCGATTACGACGACAATGACATCAAACTGAAGGATGATTTCTTGCAGGTTGCATCAGAGATGCTGGAAGTGGCAGGTTGCACCGACATCAAACAACGCGACAGCAAACAAGCACCCGGATTGGATATACATGAAATGGGCGGTGTGCGAATGGGACATGATCCAAAAACATCTTTGCTGGACAAATGGAATGCCATGCATCATTGCAAAAATGTATTTGTAACAGATGGCGCGAGCATGGTTTCAACCAGCACACAAAATCCATCACTGACATTCATGGCATTGACTGCGAGAGCAGCAAACCATGCAGTCGAGGAATTGAAAAAGGGAAATCTTTAGTAGCGTCTTGGTCCGCGGTCCTGCTGAAATCCACCTGGACGTCTGTTGAAGTTCGAGCTGCCCGCACCTGGTTGCCGCTCTTCAGCAGCCTTTACCACAAGTGGCTTTTTACCCAGCGAAATATCATTGAGGTTTTCAATGGCATCTTTGGCTTCTTCTTCGATTGGCATTTCTACAAAGCCAAATCCCCTGCTTTTACCAGTCATTTTATCCATTGCAACTTTTGCAGAGTCAACTTTTCCAAACTTTTCAAATATTTCTTCCAACTCTGCGTCATCCAGATCATAGGGCAAACCAGCAACGAAAATTTTCATGAGGGACTGTTTATTCAAAGGTACTAAGAATTGAAACTCCGAATTGTAATACAATTGTAAAATGCCAAATAATAAATACCTAACTTAGAAGAACAAGCATTCCATGATACACAACATCATAAAAGACAAGGGCACCAGGCTTTTTCTCATACTAGGTGGATTTTTTGTAGCCAATACATTGATGGCAGAAGTGATTGGGGTTAAACTTTTTTCCCTTGAAAAAACACTTCACCTCGATCCGGCAAATATGACATTGCTGGGTGAAAGCGGACTGGGATTTACCCTCACTGTGGGTGTACTGATTTGGCCAGTGGTATTCATCATGACAGATTTGATCAATGAATATTATGGCGTAAAGGGAGTTAGGTTTCTATCCATTCTTACTAGCATCATCATCATCTTTGCCTTTCTGGTATTTTACGGTGCGATACATCTTGCACCCGATAATTACTGGATCGGATCACAAAAAGAAAATGGTGTGCCAGACATGCAAGCAGCTTTTGCACAGGTATTGGGCCAGGGGATGAACATTATTTTTGCTTCGCTAACTGCATTTCTCGTGGGACAATTGGCAGATGCAACAGTCTTCAAGAAAATCAAACAAATAACAGGAGAAAAAGGGATATGGATGAGAGCAACAGTATCAACGCTTGTTTCTCAACTGATTGATACCATTTGCGTATCCTACATATATCTTTATTTTTCACTGGGATTTTCATTTCCAAGGGTAACAGCCATTGCGTTGACGGGATACGTGTATAAATTTTCGGTTGCCATTCTCTGCACACCCATTATTTATCTCGTTCATCACCTGATTGAAGAATATTTGGGCAAAAGCAAAGCCGCTGAAATGAAAAAAGCTGCTTTGCAGCATTAAGCTGAATTTCTACCTGCATTGATGATGCCGAATGAACAACGCATGACCAGTTTCTCATAACTGCTGCGCAACTCAGACGGTATATTTTTCTCTTCCATCTCCCTCACTTTTGTGATGGCATATTGTTGAATGGTTGCAATGGGCAACACGATTCGCTCCCTTGTTTGAATTGAAACCTGTTCAATAGGATAATCAGCCATTAAATCTGATTTACCAGTAAGCAACAAGATGTATTTTTTTGTAAGCTCAAACTCTTCCTCAATATTCCTCCAGAGTTCACCATACTTTGGATGATCAGACAAGAAAGCGGTGAGTGGGAAAAAACATTTCCGCATGGCCATCTCACAATTGTCAATCAAGGTCTTAAAAAACGCAGAGCGTACATACAGGTTTTTCAGATCCTGGAACATTCCTTTCTCTTCCATGATTTTCAGAGCAGTCCCCACACCATAATACCCTGTGACATTTTGTTTCATCTGGCTCCAAGCGCCAACAAAAGGAATGGCTCTTAAATCCTGCAAAGTCAATTTACCCGAAGCTCCCCTTTTCGCAGGACGACTTCCTATATTGGTTTCTGCATAAAATCGAAGTGGACTCGCATGATAGAGATAGTCAAGAAAATAAGGATGCGATTTCAATGAAGCGTAAGATGCAAACGACTGCTCAGCCAGCAATTGAAGCAACTCTTGTTCTTGCTGGCTGAAAGTACTCAAGCCATCAGAAAAAATTTCATTTCCTACTCCTGCATGAATCAATTGCTCAATATTGTATTGTGCAGCTTCTACAGTTCCGAAATTTGAACTTACAGTTTGTCCCTGAACTGTCAATTCAATTTCCTTGTTGGCAATGTCACTTCCCATGGAAGCGTAGAATTTATGTGTCTTTCCGCCTCCTCTGGCAGGGGGTCCTCCCCTTCCGTCAAAAAAGACGATATCCACATCATATTTTGCAGAAACAGCCGTCAACTCTCGCTTTGCTTTGAAAATACTGTAATTGGCCATGAGATAGCCTCCGTCTTTTGTGCCATCACTGAAACCAAGCATCACGGTCTGCTTATTCCCTCTGCGCTTTAAATGTTCTTTGTACATCGGAAAAGAATAGAGTGATTGCATGACTGCTGCAGCATTGTTCAAATCTCCAATTGTTTCAAACAGCGGAATGATGTCAACCGAAATGGAATCTCTTTTCCACCCTCCCAACACGAAAAGTGCAAAGACCTCCAGCAAATCCACCGCACTGTTGCATTGACTGATGATATACCTCTCGGCACCTGGTCTCCCGTTTTCCGCCTGAATCTGTTGAATGGTTTTGACAGAAGCAAGTGTATCCTTTACGATGGGACTCGCATGTTCGGGCAGATCGATGGGAGTATCGATGGATGAAAGCCATTCAATTTTGGCCTCATCTGTCATGGATTCGTAATCTCCTGCCTTCAACACTGTGCATATCTCTGATATAACTTTTGCATGCACAGAGCTGTCCTGGCGGATATCAAGTGAAGCAAAATACAAGCCAAACAAATGAACGCGGTTGATCAATCCATCAACAAGATTCAAAAACAAACCATTGTGGTTGTATAAAATGATCTCGCGGATGGAGTGCAGCGTTTCAAGAATTTCCTCTTTGGTTAAATCAGTTGCGTGTCCGGGTATGAATATATTATTGTAAAGCTTGCCCTCCAATGTTGTAAGCTTCGCATCAACCCCTTCAAAAGTGAGTCTTCTTTTAAGCTTTCTGACATCCATGTAGTAGCACTTGATGATGCTACCCCTCAGGGCCTTTGCAACTTTAGCTGTTGTATCACTTGTAACAAAAGGGTTTCCATCGCGATCGCCCCCCGGCCAGAATCCCATGCGAATGACTTTATTTTCCGCATCAAACAAGTCAGGGTATTGTGCCGCCAGCGTATTGGCTATTTTCCCGCTCGCAGGATAAAAAACATTTTCCAAGTACCAAATCAGGCTGACAGCCTCATCATAAGGTGTTGGTTTTTGTTTTTTGAAAAAAGCAGTTTTTCCCAGTTGTTGCAGATATATATTGATTTGATTCAGATTGTTTTCTGCAATGGCCTTGGAGAGATCATTGATAATGCCCAAGACTGAATCAGGATAAAACTGTGTTGGGTGGGCCGTCAATACCAGTCGAACACAAAAGTCTTTTAATTTTTTTTGAAGCTGGGTATGTCGTTTGGTTTGTAGAACTTCCGTCTCGAGATGCTTGAGGGTACCCACACCCTGCATATCGTTTATTTTTGAAAAAGCAGCATCTTCCAAAGCATCAAACAATACAACCTGTCTTTCGACATATTGCACAATGCGAAACATTAAATCCAATTGCTGCTGCTCAGTATTGTATGTAGTATGGCGCGAAAAAAAATCTTCCAAAATTTGGTTTGGATTCATCCGTTTTTTGAATCCATCTTCACAGTTTGATTGCAGGAGCGACAGCAAGATGCCTGTTTTCTCAATGCGGTGAAAAGGCAACGATGTAAATAAACTGTTGTAGAGCTGGTAACGGAGTCCAACCTCTTTGGTAAACTTTGACAATTCATTAGACGAAAGTCCGCTCATGAGTCGATTTTATTGGGAAAACGAAAACGATCGAGTAATAAAATTAAATAAAAATCAACAATTCAGGATTTTTACTTAATTTTGTATCATCACAATGAAATCAGTCCACGACATATTCACCATTTACAACCCGCAGGCTACTGCGAAAACGACTGTTTTCACCACAACCACTACAACCCTTTAAGGGTTGAACGTTTCATATTACAATTGGGCTTTTAGCTGATCCGGGGACTTACTCCTGTTTTAAATTTTACGACCTACCATCAAATCGAATATGAGACTTATCAAAATTGAAGGATACATCCTTTCAACTCCTGAAGAAATTGAACAGATTGTGCAATCCATTGCGATGCTTGATCCAACAGAGCTGAATATCATGATTTCAGGCAATACAATACTTGAACAACAATTCAATGATCTTGCCAAGAAATCAATTGATATTTCATTTCAATTTTTAAATGAGACCAGCATCATTGAAAAAAACACATTGAATCTGATCAGGGACTTACTCCCTATTTCAAGACAAAGTGCCGCACTCAGTTTTGTGAAACAGCGTTTCAATGAATTAGAGGATCTCTGTAAAGGAATACAACTCTTGGGCGAAGCACCAACGAAAACAATTGAGGAAATAAACAAAATTCCCTCTGTTATTCTCTCCCATATTTTTTATGCTGTTTTAACCACCAAACGAGATGATGTCTCTTTCGAGGGTATAGGTCAAAAAAAGCAGATTCATATCATGCCGGCAGTATTAACAACCAACAGTCATTCACATATCAAACACAGATCATACAGTGATGTGGCATCAGCACATTTTGCCATTGCTCATGCTTGCAAAACAGTTAGCTTCTGGAAAAACAAGGACACCTATTACACAGCAGATCCTTTGATTGTAAAAAATGCAAAGCCAATTAAGCATTTAAGCTATGAGGAAGCCATTGAACTGCTGAATTATGATCAACAACTGATTGATCCCATTGCACTTGAAATGTTGATAGATCAAGAATTAGAGGTTGAATTCATTCACACTGAAAAACCTGAATCAACTACTCGCATAAAAGGAAAATCGACATCTAACAAAGAGATTGTTACCGGCATTTCTTCTATGGATGAAATTTCATTGATCAATATAGAAGGAAGTGGAATGATGGGTGTGCCCGGATTTGCAAAAAGAACTTTTTCATCATTATGTGATGCTGGCATCAACATTATTTTGATCTCTCAAGGTGTTTCAGAACATTCGATATGCGTCGGTGTAAAATCTAATACTGCAGAAAATGCGAGGATACAACTAGAAAATGTTTTTGCTGATGAAATAGCAAGCAATCATATCAATCCTGTTCAAATAGTCAGCCAGGCTTCGATTATTGCCCTGGTTGGAGGAAACATGAAGAGGCATTCAGGTATCAGTGGTAGAATGTTCAATGCATTGGGCAAAAATGGAATCAATATCATGGCCATTGCACAAGGTGCGAATGAAAAAAACATATCTGCAGTAATCAAAACTTCAGATAAGCACAAGGCGTTGAATGTATTGCATGAAGCATTTTTTGAATACACCAGTAGAGAAATCAATGCTTTTATTATTGGAACCGGAAACGTTGGGAAAAAACTTATCAGCCAAATACAACAACAGTATGAACATATTTTAAACGCCCAAAACATCAAACTAAACATAGCAGGAGTATGCAACAGCAGAAATATGATCATCCAATCAGAGGGAATCAATCTTGCATCCTGGGATGGTGCATTGAAGACAGGCGAAAAAGCAAATGTTGCAGAATTTTCAAAAAGAATGATTGCGCTGAACCTCAGAAATTCTGTATTGATAGACATGACCGCCAATGATCGTGTACCGGATATTTATACAGATGTCTTGAAAAAGTCAATGTCGATTGTTGCCTGCAATAAAGTAGCTGCATCTGACTCCTTCCAAAACTACTTGCATTTAAAGAAATTGGCATTGGAATACAATTGCAAGTTTCTGTTTGAAACCAATGTGGGCGCTGCACTTCCGGTTATTGGAACATTGAACGATATTATTAAAAGCGGAGACCAGATTCATAGCATTCAAGCAGTCCTTAGCGGAACCCTCAACTACGTCTTCAACAACTATGACGGTCAAAAACCCTTTGCGGAAGTAGTGAAAGATGCGCAAAAAGAAGGCTATACCGAACCTGATCCTCGTCTGGACTTGAGTGGAAAAGATGTCATGCGAAAAATCATGATTCTCGCAAGAGAGACTGGCTATCCATTGGAGATGATTGACATCCAATGCCATCCTTTCCTTCCTGAATCTTGCATGATTGGCAGCGTTGATGATTTCTACAAAGAAATGGAAATCCATGAAGCACACTTTCAAGCACTGCTGAAAGAAGCACAAGCAGCCAATTCGAAATTGAAATTCGTAGCAACTTTTCAAAATGGAAAGGCATCGGTAGGACTAGCACACATCAAACCTGAAAATGAAATGTATCATTTATATGGAAAAGACAACATTGTTTTATTCTTTACAGAAAGATACAAGGATCAGCCACTTGTAATCAAAGGTGCGGGTGCAGGTGCTGAAGTGACAGCCAGTGGGGTATTTGCAGATATTTTAAGAACCATCAACTGATACCATGAGCAAAACAATTCGGATAAAGTCCCCCGCAACCATTGCCAATTTGGTTTGTGGTTTTGATATACTTGGACTCGCTGTTGAAGAGCCATATGACCTCATGACAATTGAACGAAGTGAGCATCCCGGTATTGAAATCGTACATCTTGACGACTATCATCTCTCAACCGTGCCTGCAGAAAATGTTGCAGGAGGAGCATTGCTGGCCATGTTGGAGGATGTTACAGATGCACCCGGGATCAAACTGACCATTGATAAAAAAATAAAACCAGGTAGCGGATTGGGATCAAGTGCAGCAAGTGCTGCAGGGGCAGTAATGGCTGCAAGCAAAATCATACAGCAGAAATTCACACAAGAGGATCTTATTCGCTATGCCATGTATGGTGAAAAAGTTGCAAGTGGTGTTAAACACGCAGACAATATAACTCCCTGCCTGATGGGCGGCGTAACATTGATCAGATCGATCAAGCCATTGGACATCGTTCCATTGAATAGTCCCGATTTGCACATTACAATTGTTCATCCCCAAATTGAAGTCAAAACATCAGACGCAAGACAGATTTTAAAAAAAGAGGTTCCGTTGAAACAAGCGATAAAACAATGGGGAAATATCGCGGGACTCGTTGCGGGATTTGAGAAAGGCGATTATGCATTGATAGGTCGCTCCCTGGAGGACGTAATCATTGAACCTGTTCGAAGCATCCTGATACCAGGATTTGATCAAGTAAAATTACTTTCCAAAGAGGCGGGTGCATTGGGAGGTGGAATTTCAGGCAGCGGTCCATCTCTTTTCATGCTGAGCAAAGATGATGCTACATCAAGGGAGGTTGAACAGGTGATGAAAGATGTTTACACCAAAATAGGAATTGACTTTAAGACATATGTAACCAAATTGAACAAAGAAGGCATAAAAATCATTGATTGATTCATGAAATATTACAGCATCAATAATAAATCAGTCCTGGTTGATTTTAAACAGGCGACAATTGAGGGGCAAGCAGCGGACAAAGGCCTGTATTTCCCCACCGAAATTCCCAAATGGGAAAAATCATTTCTAAAAGAATTGAAAACCCTGAACAAGGTTCATATTGGATTTGAAATCATGAAACCCTATGTGGGTGAATCAATTCCTGAAGATCAACTTTGGAAAATTATGGAAGAAACACTTTCATTTGATTTCCCTTTGAAACAAATCAATCAAAATATTTCTATACTTGAGCTCTTCCACGGACCCACACTGGCTTTCAAAGATTTGGGGGCAAGATTCCTGAGCAGGTGTCTAGGTTATTTCGCAAATTCAATTGGCAGAAAAATCACAGTGCTGGTAGCAACCAGTGGGGATACAGGAGGTGCTGTTGCAGACGCCTTTTACAATGTGGAGGGTACTGAAGTGATCATCCTCTATCCCTCGGGGAAAGTAAGCAACGTTCAAGAGAAGCAGCTCACAACGATGGGAGCTAATATTCATGCGCTGGAAGTGGAGGGTGACTTTGATGATTGTCAACTTCTGGTCAAAACTGCATTTGCTGACCCTGAGCTAAAAGAAAAATTGTTCCTCACCTCTGCCAATTCCATCAATATTTCCAGGTGGCTTTCCCAGCAGATTTACTATGCCATCGGACAATCACAGTGGACCCATGAGGAGTCACCGATTGTATCTGTACCAAGTGGAAATTTTGGAAACATATGCGCAGGATTGCTGGCGCAAAAATCTGGACTCGAAATCAAACATTTTATAGCTGCTTGTAATCTGAACGATGTATTTACAAGGTATTTGGCAACAGGAAACTACGAGCCATCCTCTTCTCATGCAACCGTATCCAATGCCATGGATGTAGGCAATCCAAGTAATTTTGTAAGAATCACTGAATTGTATAACCACAATATTGATGAAATAAAAAAACATGTCAGCAGTAATTCTTTCAGCGACGATGCTACAGAGAAAACCATCAAAAATGTTTTTGAAAAACATCGTTATCTGCTTGATCCCCACTCGGCAGTTGCTTATCTGGGAATGGAAAAGCATATTGATCAATTTCCCAAAGACAAGGGAATTATACTGGGAACTGCACATCCTGTAAAGTTCCCATCGGTGGTTGAGCGGGTAACACAACAAGAAATTCCCATACCCGTTCAGGTAGAAAAAGTGATAAAAAAAGATAAAAACGCTATGCGCGTAGCACCTAATTTTGCGCAGATAAAGTCCCTGATCCTTCAAATCTTACAATAACATGGCCAGTATCAGACATATACAGCAAGAGGACAATCCTACAATCGCTTCCATCATCAGAGCTTGTTTGGAAGAATTCAATGCCAATAAATGTGGTACTGTTTACTTCGACGAATCTACCGATCACTTGTATGAATTGTTTCAAACACCCCGATCCATTTACTACATAGCAGAGGAAAACGGGAAAATAGTGGGCGGGGGTGGAATTTTCCCCAGCAAGGGACTTCCATCCGATACATGTGAACTGGTCAAGATGTATTTATTGCCAGAAGCAAGAGGAACCGGATTAGGAGCTGCCATCATCAATAAATCAATCGAATTTGCTCAGCAAGAAGGTTTCAAGAGAATTTATCTGGAATCCATGCCTGAGCTCAAAAGAGCGATCAGCGTGTATGAAAAATTTGGATTTGAATACATATATGAACCCATCGGTGAAACCGGTCACCATGGATGCGATGTATGGATGACAAAAAATATTTGATCAATTTACTTTGATCACTTCATAAATTGGACTGAACAGATAAATCCTCCCCGTTTGTAATTCAACTGCTTTGATGCGTTTTCTAATTTGTTCTTCCCGTCTGAACTGTCGTCCGTTTTTGGTTTGGAATATTTCCCCAGGAAGAATTTGTTCCACCAATAGATGACCTTCTTTGACTTGGTCATAATTTCTAAGCACACGCATCAGTGCATCATCGGCGCAGGAGCTTGCAGCAGGACTTTTCAGCGACGCAGACAATTGCAGTTTGATATCGGAAGGAAAAACATCACTCTGTAGAAAATGCTTCAACAACTCAGTAAATTGCAACTTCCATTCCTTCCCATGCGATTGCACACGATGCCCGAATTTTTCAAATGTTATCAGATGTGCCAATTCATGTAAAAGAGTAATTAGAAAAGCATATGCATTGAGATTGCCATTGACTGATATCCGATGGGATTTACCAGGTATTGCATTTCGGTAATCACCCAATACCGTTGTGCGTGATCTGGTTATGGTCAGGTGCACTTTATAGTGCGATAAAAAAGGCTCAACCATTTGATAGGTGCCGGATGGCAAAAATTCGGACAATGCAGATATGGCAACTTCTTTCTTTGACATTTCAGTCCTTTCGAAACAATGACATAAGTCCCCTTACCTCCAAAAACATGTAAAACAGATAAATAAAAAGACAACCGATGATTCCATTTGAATTCATCTGCTTTCCTGCCCATTTGGAGTACACAACCACGATGAGCACTGATAATACCATTTTAATCAAAAAAGACCCATATACTGAAGATGTAAATTGTATGGTGGATTTGGACTTGGCCCCGGCTGACATGAACCAATAAGACACCAATGTAAGAATGCATATAAAAGCATTCCCAATCAACAAGATATTGGGATCCGTTTCAATGGAAATAAATGGACGATAGAAAATCACAGTAAAAATATTTACCAGCAAAAACAACCAGATGATTGGACGCAGGGGTTTCGGTATCATTGCTTTCGGTTTGTTTCAAATATCAGTTTTATAAGAATAAGAACAATCACCAACAAAGGCAATACCCAAATCAACACAGCTTTTGCGAAACCAAGCCAATGATCCAGTTTCCATCCCAAGGCCATCATGATTGCGATGGATGCAAATATTTGTCCTCCTAAGGACAGGTATTTCACCCAGGATTGATCTTTGCGTGGCTCTTTTTCCAAGAAAATTTATTTATTCGGGTGTTTGCTCAAGATTGGGAATGGAGATAACTGCCGTATCCAAGTTCATCTCAGCCTTTCCAGAAATGATGTTTCGGACATTTTCCCAATAAAGCTCTCTGTTCTTTATGTATGTCTCGAGCGAATCCGTCTTGATTTTTAGATTTGTAAGTTCTTTTCGTTCTGCCTGACTGCCATATCCGGGAATATAAAATTTTAATGGCGTAAAACTGATCAGCGCCGTTGTGAGTCCGACGAGCAACACAAAAACAAAACAAGAAAGCACATACACACTCAAGCGTGTCAATTTGAATGTTATGATTTCTTCATATGTATGATCATTCATGATGATCAACCTGTATCGGTTGGTCAACCGCTTGAATGTACTCTGTTTTATTTCATTTTCTGCCATTCAACAATTTTAACCTAAATCTTAGCTTAAAGTTACTGCTAATTCCTCAATCGCTTACTTTTCTATTCGATACAGAAATCTTAGTTTTACCCATCGGATGCTGAATTTCAAAAAAAGATGGAACCCATGGCCTTGTGCACTCCTGCTGCTGTTTGGCATGTTATCAACCAATGTCCTGCAAGCACAGGTGAATATCACATTTGATTTAAAAAAACCCAAGAACTACGAAAACAGAAAGCTTCCCTCAGAGCTCACACCCGATAAAAAAATTGGGCCCATCAAAAGACTCAAAGAAAACACCTTTTCACACTATAATTTCTATTTTAATTCAAACCAAAAAATCCAAAAAATCATTGCCTCAGCAAAACAGGCACACAAGGATACCTTCAATACCCTTTTGTCTTTTTTCAATTACGACCTGAATGCTACTGCCCAGCAGCAGCAAGAACTGGATTCTGTTGTCATCAAGGTAAACAATGGCGTTTTGCTGCATGATCTGCGTAACGACTGGGTGGATGATTTGTATTTTTTAATGGGACAATCCTACTTCTTTCAAAAGAAGTTCGACTCTGCGTATGATGTATTTCAATACATCAATTACAATTTTCAACCGAAGGAGAAATCTGAAAGGGGATTTGAAAAAACCATTGGCTCCAATATCAACAACAGCGGCAATGTATAT
>JACCDG010601697.1_pt1 | contig 19509 bp, 19 predicted proteins | sample 7442471 | NCBI WGS metagenome assembly JACCDG01 (sample SAMN15323444, study PRJNA562643) | freshwater metagenome | isolation source: river surface water | place: USA:Blue River Watershed | collected 2017-08-17 | reverse complement strand
TGGGCAGTTCCTAGGTGAAAAGCACTGCTATGTGGTGCTACACCCAGACTGGCTGTTCAATTAACAGCACCATTGAGCAAATGGCCTGTCCGACAGGAATCGAACCTGTGACCCACAACTTAGAAGACTATATTGGTTATAAATTTACGTTATAAATCAATAGCTTAAAACGCATAAAACCAACTGTGCTAAAAACTGTGCTAAAACAAAGCACATTTTTGCTGGCAAGCAGTTTGAAAATGGATTTGGTTTCAGTCTACATGCACATGACACCAAAACGCTAACTTGCATAGTGCAAGTTGGAGGCTAGTGGTACTCTTATCACCATGACAAAACGCACAAAAACATCCAAAGGCAGTCTAAAAATCGTACAGGTAACAGGTTTACCTGAAAAGATTTGGCGAAAGGTTGGCAGCTACAAAGGTCAAAATTGGCGCTTACCAAGCAACATGGCATTGCTAGGGAATTTGATTGGCGCTGAAAAAACTACAACGCTGTACCTTATGGATGACAGCGCAGAACGCAATATCCATTTACGCACTTTGCTCACCAAGCCACTAAAAAGCAAAAATCCAGACGTCAGGCTTGCAGCTATACGGTGGATTGTTTATAGCTGGGGAGGCGTGAGAGGCGTCAGAGGCAAAGAAGAAGCATGGGTTGGAGAGCTAAAAAACTACCAACCAAGCGTAGTTGAAGAATTTATAAAAGAAAAAGGCAAAGACAGGATAGCTTCTTGGAGCAAAGTTCTGGGATTTGCAGACAGTAATTCATACGCCATATACGATGCTCGCGTAGCGATGTCCCTAAATGCAATTCTTGACGACATTGGGCACACCCATCGCTTTTACATGCCGCCACCAAGCGCAAAGGACTTGCCAAAATACTTTACGCACATGAAAGCACACATCAAGCAGGTGTTTGCAGGAAAACGCCAGATGTATTACCACTACATTGAGTACATGGAATTATTGAATTATGTAGTTGAAAAAGGGCTTGCAAAGAATGTCTTGGATGCAGAAATGCGCCTATTTGCCAGCTCTGACACTCTGTCGCAAAAATACGCCACGAAGTACAACCTGTAGAAACTACAAACTTGCAATATGCAAGTTGAGCGTACTAGTGAAACCCGTGCTCAAAGCAATGCCGTAGCTCATGTCCAAGTTCGTGCTGCGTTGGCGTTTTGCTTGTAACGATAGTGCATGTTGTAGCAGTCCAAAAGCTGCAAGCAGCTACGCCATAGCCAAAGCCCCCTAGCCCACGCCGCTTGCTCTCAGCTTCACACGTAGCTTGAACGTTTGGTGCAACTACCCAGCTAACAGCAAGTTGACTTGCATGTTTGGCTAACGGCTTAAACGGAGCATCACCATCACGCCAGCCCTGTGCCCAGCAAGCAATTGGCAACAGCAAAGCAGCAAGAACGGTTTTGGCTTTTGGATTTGCAACCATTACTTGCTCAACAACCGCTTGCGTAAGTAGGCTGGTGACACAACGTTGTCCATCAGCCAGTCAACAACGTCAAACGCAAGCCAAAGCGTTTGCTTGCCTACGTGTACTGGCGATGGAAATGTCCCCTGCTCTACTGCTGCATTTAGAGCTGCTTCATTAAAGCCAGTCATCAACAGCACGGTCTTTTGTGTAAGGCGCTTGCGAACACGTGCCATTTCAGTACTCACTAGCCAGCATCAACACCCAAAACTCACCACCCCAACATGCGTAAAGCTGGATGCTGGCAAGTGGAAAGTCCGTGTACTCAATGTGCTGCGTATCAAGCACGTGCCCATTGCCGTTGTCCAGCACCAAGTCAGCCTTGCTAGCTGCTACGTTTAGCTTGGCAACAATGAACTCTTCACGCCCACTGAACTGCGGCAAGTAACTGGCAATGGCATCCATCAGCCAATACGCACCAACCGTGTCAGCCAAATACTTTGTGCCATCAGTCAGTACAGCACTTTGACTGATGCGGTAGTAATGCTCTGTGCCAATAAAGTTCCGCAGCTCCTGCTCAATTTGGCTTGCCTTGCTCATTCAAGCACTCCTTTACAACTTTCACTACCCATATGTCACCCATGTCTTTGTCGTGCGCTCTTGTTGCATAAAACGTGTAAGACGCTGACGCATTGCAACGGTTTACCTGCTTGGCAAGCTCAAACTGGCTAGTGAATGCAGACAGCTTTATGCCTTGCGCTGTAACTACAACAACGCCCAGCACAAAGTCACTGCGTCTAGCCACTTCAAGCAAGTAGTTTGTTGTGGCACGAACAATCCAGTAGTGCTGGTTTTTGCGAGCAAGTGGGATGCGCTTCTTTTTGCCTCTGTAGACAAGAGGGCTATAGACCCGCATCTCTTCGTCTAAAAAAGGTGCTATCCCTACGTCAAATTGCAGGGATGCACACTTGTCAGTAATAGCCTCCACGCTTAGCGTTCAAAGCCACCACGAATTTGTCCAGCTACAGCAGTAATTTGCTCATCCAGCTCTCCTTCAAGCGTTGCAGAATTCACAGCCTCAAGTGCTGAAATTAAAGCCTCTGCGTTACTGCATTCAATGCCGTTTGATTTTGTTTTGCTGTTCAATGTCAAAACTTTTGCACCGTAACGGACTTGCAAAATGACCTTGTCACCAGAAACAAACCACCACTGCTTTACCTTTTTGGCATGAGTAACTTGTACTCGCTCGCCTTCAGCATTGGTAACAGTTTTGATACGTGTTGGTGCAAACGTTTCACCTTTTTGCAATGAACGGCACAAAGCTAATTGCTCCAAAACTTTCAGGCTGAGTTTTGACCGACGATGCTGAACAGGGTCTTGTGCAGTTTGTTTTTTAGCTACTACGAGCTTGAGTGATGAAAGTGTTGCCATTTGCGGTTCCTTTAAAAGTTTTTTGGAAACACAAATTTAGTTTCAGCATCACAAGAGAACAACCTTATTTCACCAAAACGAACAGATTGCACCCACATTTATCACATTGAATGTCCAGTAAAGATAAATAAATGCATGAACAACAAACTAACCGATATCCAACACGCCATGCTAAAGAAGGCAAAAAAAGACACCGCACAAACTGACAAGTGGTTGCGTGAAAACGGCGTCAACGCACAAGTAGTTGCACACACTCATGGCTCCTTAGTGCAAGCGCAAAAAAAAGCACATGAACTACTGACGAAACACGCAGATATGCTTACACCCAGCCAAGTTAAAAAACTACAAGGGTTCCAACGAAAAATGAACACTGGTCACATACGTAAAAAACTAAAACCCAGCTCTGCACAAGTAGTTTTCAGCATCAGCACAAAGATAGTACGCACCTTGCACAAGCAAGCAAAACAACAATAAGGATTTTCAAACACACGGTACAACCAACCGTACCCAACAGGTAAAACTCAAGCTGTAATATGACGGCTAATGAGCTTGAACTGCTGTAGTTAGCAAGGCTACAGACCAACAGTGGAAGCCGATGAGTAGGCGCTATGCGTCTGGGAGTTCCAACACATCCGTCTCCCTTAAAACTCTATTGCAAGTGTGGCTGTGCAACTCACATCAACTACACGCGGCGGCTATGCGCTTTTTCCACAATCAGCGCATAGCCGTCGTGCGACCGATTAATCTACATCAACCAAACAACACCGCTTGCTACTGCGTAGCAAGCTGCTTCAATTCAAATTTAAATCAAATGTGCAAAGCAATGTGAGTGAGCGATAGCGAAATGAACATTGGTGCAGCACAAGCGAACTTTCAGTTCGCTCTATTACTTGTACTTGCTGCTTGAATGAGCATCAAATGTGCTCTGGTTCTTAGCGATAAAACTACGCCAATCACTTGCAGCAAATGCCTCATCAATCAAGTCAATGCAGTCTAGAAATAGCTGTGGTGTGCTTTCATGGCGATTAGTGCCAAACGCACACTCATTAGCCCGTTGAACGGCATCAAGCGTTACCCACATGTTGTGATTTGACAGTAACAGCAAGCTCACATTGTCATATTGCCGCTTGTCCAATGCATCCCAATCTTGCACGTTCAAATGCCCTAACGTCATCTTGTCGCCAATTGCAGAGCTGAACGGGAATGGGTCTGTGCTGCCAATCTTTTTAAACGACTGCGGACTTGATTCAGTTGGTAGCACCCAAGTGTTTGCATTAGTTGTCAGCACAGGGCTGATGTATGCATTTTCACGTCTCATACCCTGTTGGAATACGCTACTTGTATCAAAGCTCATGGTCAGCTTTGGATTTGACTTGCGAAGATTGCGCTGGATTGCAGTCAAAATGATCGCCCATTTGAGCTGGGAAACACCAAGCGTATGAACCCAATCAAGCCCCTCAATAAAAGCATCATCGTCGCGCATCAAAAGCACAGCGTGAAGCAACTGGGCTAACCCGCCACGACTACCTGCACCGCCTGCAAGCGCCCAACCACCCCAGCGATATTTTTTGACAGCGTTCCACCATTGCTCTGTAGCTGCGTTGTCAATTCCCTGCACTACGTTTAGCCATTTTGTGTGCCCTTGCCTGCGTACATCTATGTAATGCAAGTTGTTTATGGTCATGTCCAGCAGTTGCTCACGGCTGCAATTGCTAAATGGTGATTTAGTGTTTTCCTCTGCTGCCCACAACGGCATGTCGATGCTCATTGCGTATGTGGAGTTAGCTTCAAGCCATCCAAATATCCAGCTACGCACATCATCAGCATCACGCCAAGCAGCAATGGCATCTTCTGCTTTCATGTGTGGCGATAGTGCTTTGTAACCTTCAAGTGTGCCTTTGCCAATTTGAAAGCCACCGCTGTCACCAATAACAACAGCCGTGTTCTTGCTTGCCCTAGTTACAGCGTTGTCAGGATTGCTGCCAACCTTGTAGCTACCGATTGAGTGCAGTAAGTACGGGTAGTGCCACAGCTTGTTTTTCTCATTCCAGTACTCCAAGTCCTCAATGCCAAGACCAGCTGGAAACGTGCGGCTACCTAGTTTTTCCGTCACTAAGCAACGAGCATAAGTGTCGTTGATTGCTGGCAGGTAAACAGCGTAGTCCGTAATGTTGAAGTCACTACGCATAGCAATACACAGGCGTCAAAGCATCATCATCAACATGTTGCACATGGGAAGCCGCTGCTGTATGGCTTGTATACGGCTTTGGCTTGTACGCCACAAAGCCTTTTTCATTGCGCTTACCAGTTTGCTTGTTGACTGTAGGGATTGCAGTCGTATAGCTAGCAATGTCATTTCGATAGTTGAAAACGAGCATATTGCTGTCAAGAAGCATTTCAACATCGCCTTCAAGCTGCAATGCCCCTATGCCACTTAGTGCAACCATCAAGTCCCTGCATTTGAAATGATGCTTGTATGGGTTAGTCAGCTTTAGTTTTTTGTTGTGCTTACATATTGGGTCTGCACCGATGTCCTCATTCTTGTCAAAAATTTCAAACTGAAACGCATCTGCTGAAATAGCAAAAGTGCACAAGTCGTTTTCAGGGCGACTTGCATGGTCGCCCTTGAGTGTCATCCACTTATCAGCATACTGCTTTGCAAGTTTGTGCATCGTGCTTGCGTTGATTTTGAATTTGGATTTGATTGCAGCAATGTATTTGTCGTCCAAACAAACTTGGCTATCAGCATTCGCCTTATCAAAAGAAACAAAGTCTATGTATGCAAAGTCAGCGGGCATTGATTTGCTTGTCAGCTTCATCACGTACACAACGCACGGCGCTTCGTGCATTGCCATTACCCTGCCCACATTTGAAACACTAAATTGATTACAGTCGTCATTAGCAATTAACCTACGCTGCAAGTAGTTTTTAGGTCCACCTGACAGATAAAAATCGCCATCAACAACATTTAGGTACTGACGCGAAGGCGTTGAGGTCGTCACAAGTCCAGACTTGCTCCCAATTGGACTAAGCAAAATTTGATTTGATGATGGGATACAAATCAGCCTTGAATAAGTTTTAACTTGCTCACCATCATTGTCTAAGCCAAGCTCAGGCACCTTTTGAAGTTGGTCTGCAACTTTGCCACCAACAAACTGCGTCCGCAGCACCTCAAGCACACAGCGCAAATTGCGCGGTACAGATGCAAGCTGCTTACGATATGACAACAGCAATGCAGACTTGATAATTTCTTCGTCAACGCTTGTATTGATGACAGACATTTTGTCGTCATCAACACGTACTAGGGCTAAAGAGTACTTGCGCTTGTTGGCTTCAATGCCAAAGTCCAAGTCAAAGCTAGCAATGCCATTAGCTTTGCGCCAGTAATCTTGCGCTTCATCGGTCAATGCCTCCCTGCGTTGAGCATCATCCACATCAACAAATACTGGACGCCCACGCCTTCTTCGTTCCTCTTGAAATTTAAAATCGTCGTAATCAGTATCGGTTTGATTAGACGCTGCAGCCTGCTTGGCTTCATGTTCATCAAGCTGTATATCCGTGAGAATTTCATCATCAGGCGATGCAGCAGGAGCAATTTTTGCCTTTTGTTTTGCAAGCCCTGAGACGCCTTTGCTCTGGTCAATGTAGTTCGCCAGCTTAGCCACGTCTTGCTTATAGAGTTCTGGCTTTGCTTCCCATTCTTCGTGCATTGCATTTAATGCACTGCTAAGCCTGCTACGCTTGTAATCTTGAAGCCCATAAACGCCATAAAACAAACGCAGCACTGGCCCAAAGTTAAATTTGTCTGTTGTGTTTCTAAGCTGCTCAGGCGGCAAGTGGGCTAGTTTTGCGTTGTAGTACGCAGGCAATTTGTACGCTTCTTGCCACCAGTAGTAAATTTGAGCAAGGTTTTCACGCTCTTGCTGTCGCGTTTGATAGTGCATTACGATTTCATGCGCACAACTGTCTTGCAAAGTGCTCAGTTTTGCGTCTAGCTGCACTTCAATTGGCAATGCTTTGCTTTTATTTGTTGCCATCTTCAGCCCAATCTGTTCAATTCTTAGCAGTTTAAACAATTTGTATTTGTATTCCACACAGCATAGCCTGTTCCTCCCACGTTGCTAAAAGTGAAACTTATACGCATAGGAGCGCGATTTCGATTCAAAAACGCGGTTCTAGCCATGTCCATCGAAACTGGAATCTACGACACCTAGCACTGGGGCTGAGTTGACCCCGCTGTAGCACCACCTCATTTCTTCTTAGCCCCTTTACTAGCCTTGACAGTCTGGCTTGGGGCTTTTTTCCTACGGTGTGGCGCAGATAGTTCAGGTGCGTTGCTTAGCCTCAAAGCTGCAAGCGTTGTGTCCGTAATCAACTGCAAGAGGTTGTCTTGGTCGCGTCTAGTTAGTATTTCCATCATGTGCATGTGTGCTCTCCATTTTTGTATTTATGGGAAGCAAATTAGCCATAACTAGCCTTAGTCCTCCCAAATAAGGGTGCCATCTAGCGATATCCAAAGCCGTGCATCCATTGCTGTGACCAGCTCACGTACTGCTTTACCAGTTGATAAATTGGTGCCCGATTTCCCTTTGTACGTGTACACACAATCGTTGTGCTCAGCAAGTACAGGCCCAATAGCGTCAAATGAAAGTCTTATTGCCTTTGCTCCGCGAAAGCGTTCGTTAGCGTCTGTTACTTGGGCAAGTTGGCTTGTGAGCTGCATGGTTGTTGGGTTTGTTGAATTTTTAACAACACTGTCTATTTGTACAGTATTATAAGTTCATGCAGCAACAGCAAACACCTATAAATCAGCCGGAGCAACTGTTCATCAAACCCATGTGGATTGATGTCTGTGGATGGCCTGTAGTAGCAGGATTCCCCTCTCCTGCCGCAGACCACGCCCAAAAGCGCATTGACCTAAACGAAAAGCTCATCCGCAACAAGGAAGCAACGTATCTGTTTAGGGTTAAGGGGGACAGCATGACTGGAGCTGGCATTTACGAGGGTGATGCGCTCTTAGTTGACCGCAGTATTGACCCTAAACACAATCACATCGTCATCGCTCAGCTGAACAACGAGTTCACTGTTAAACGCCTATACCGCCGTGGTGGTGTCATCAAGCTAGTAGCTGAGAACAACTTGTACCCGCCCATCATCCTAAAAGGCGAAGAGGAGCTGACTATTTGGGGTGTTGTGACATTCAACCTACACAAGCTGTGCTGAGGTAATGAATGTCAAAGCAAGTGCAACAGCTAGCACTGGTGGACTGCAACAACTTTTACGTGAGTTGTGAGCGAGTGTTTAGACCTGACCTAACGACAACGCCTGTTGTTGTGCTGTCCAACAATGACGGCTGTGTTGTGTCACGCAGCAACGAAGCCAAAGCAATCGGCATCAAAATGGGACAGCCGTGGTTTGAGTGCAAGGCATTGGCAGAGGAACACGGCATACTTGCATTGAGCAGCAACTACGCCCTGTATGCAGACTTATCCAACCGTGTGATGAGTGTGCTGTCCAGCTACTCGCCACGCACTGAGGTGTACAGCATTGATGAGTGCTTTGTAGATTTGACAGGCACCCCAAAGCTGCGTGACGTTAGTTATCAAATACGTGAACGAGTGCTGCAATGGGTTGGACTGCCCGTATGTGTTGGCATTGGTCCCACAAAAACACTGGCTAAGTTGGCTAATCACGTGGCCAAGCGTCACCCGCGTAGCAAGGGAGTGTTCAACTACAACGACTTGACTGATGCACAGCAGGCTAAGTTACTGAGCCAAATTACAGTGGATGAAGTTTGGGGTGTTGGTCGCAAGCTAACCCAGCGACTTGCTGAACATCACATACTCACGGCGCAAGACCTACGCACAGCACATACACCAACACTACGAGCAGAGTTTGGCGTGGTGATGGAGAAGACGCAACGCGAATTGCAAGGCACTGCATGTATTGAATTGACAGAGCACACGCCAGATAAGCAACAGATAGTCAACAGCCGTTCGTTTGGCAAGCCTGTTACTGAGCTGGAAGTTTTGCAGGATGCATTGAGTGTGTTTGTTGCCAATGCTTGTACAAAACTAAGGGCACAGAACAGCCATGCCGCTCTCATACAAGTGTTCTTGCTCACAAACCAATTTAGGCAAGACCAACCGCAATACAACCCAAGTATGGCTGTTCCATTGCCACAAGCAACTAACGACAGTCTTGTAATCAACAGATGGGTGCAACACGTGGCAGAACTGCTTTGGCGTGATGGCTACAAGTACAAAAAAGCTGGTGTGACATTGAGCGACATCTCGCCTGTGTCAGTCGTGCAAGCTGACTGGCTGGAACCGATAAAGACAGCCGACACTAATCTCATGCAAGCTATTGACGGACTAAACACACGTTACGGGCGTAGCACTATCAAAGTAAGCACTGGTGGAATGTATGCTGAGTGGCAAATGAAGCAAGAGCGCAAGTCCCCTTGCTACACGACTGACTGGAACGCTCTGCCGTATGCCTGATTGAATTTAGTAACTTGCAATATGCAATGTAGGTGCTGAGGTGATTTGGTATTTGGTATTTGGTATTTGGTATTTGGAAAACGGTAAAACGGATCAGCCCCAGCAAGCCAAATTACTAAACACGGAGCAAGGCGTGTGGACAAACTTGCAATTTGCAAGTTAGGCAATTGAGTTAAGCAACAGCCCTTTGCCGTATGTCCTCAATCACAGCAAACAGCCGTTCAACCTTGCCTGCACCAAAAACGGTGTCAGGACCAGTTGCAGAAACTGCTGTGAATGGCGTTTCGTACAAGCGCCCTGCATCAATAGCGCCATCGACAGTCAAGTACTCAACAATCATCTTGGCAAACTCAATCTGAGCTGCGGTTGCTGTCTTGTCATTCAAAAACTCAGCCATTGCTTCAATTGCTGCGTTTCTATCAAGTCCAACAAGTCCACGCACCCAAAGCCCAAGCCCATGCGCTTCTTCACGTGCCTTATCCACATAGCTAGCATTGCCACTTGCCTGTTCAAGCAATATCTTTTCAAGCTCTTGCAAGTCTGTTGCAGTAATGGGCATGTTTCTACGCAGTCGTTGCAACGCTAGCTTGTCATCGTGCTCTTTCAAAAACGCACGTGTTTTCGCCTTGAACTTGTCATAGTCCAGTCCTGTTGCTGCAAGGGGCAAGTTCACATCAGTGCCAGTGCCGATCTCGTCATCAAACTGCGTGTAGATGATGGACTTAGATTTTTTTTCAATCAGCTTCACCAATAATCTGAGCTGCTTGCGAGTGGCTTCCAACATTCCAACAGTAATGTCTTGCCACCACTCTTCAGTGCCAATACTTTGGATTAAAACCATTTGTGCGCGAATAGCTGGGATGCTGTCTTGCAACTCAAGTGCTGCTGCGATTTTTTGCACTGCTGCTTTTAGCCCATCAAAGCCAGTGCTACTGTTAAGCACACATAGCTGTGTTTTGAGCATGAGCATGTCAAAACGCTTTGCCTCTTCCTCTGTGTCAATTAGCTGCGATGGGAGATTAGCTAGCTCGTTGCCAACTTCAACTGCCTCTGTTTCAGTAATAGTGTTCCAAGCATCAGCTTCCCTGTACTTCTCAACGTACTTGCGCTTTGGACGCACAATCATGTTGGCAAACGTCATGTTGCTAACAATGTTGTGCAGATGCTTAGCTGTATCACTTCTTAGCGCAGCATCTTGCTCCTCCTGCTTGCCAGTTTTGTTTGCGCCAACACTTGCATCTAAGCTCGTAATCAATTCCAGTCTTGCCTTAAACAAACGGGAATCGAGGCTAGCTGCAGCTGCACCATCTGTAGCTTCTGGGTTTTCAGCAAAGTACTCTAGGTTTTGCAGGAAATCAAAAATGTAAAAGTGCTTTTTGTCTTGGTTTGGTGCGTACAGGTCAGGGCATAAACGTGTGCCACGACCAATCATTTGCCAAAACTTAGTCTTGCTACGCACTAGCTTGAAGAACACTAGGTTGACTACTTCCGGCACGTCAATACCGGTATCCAGCATGTCCACGCTAATTGCGATGTGCGGGTCTTTTTCCTTCACACTAAAGCTGTCAATCAAGCTCTGTGCATATTCTGTTTGGTAAGTGATGACACGTGCAAAATGCCCTTTGTACTCAGGGTAGTTCATGTTGAAGCGTTCAGCAATGTACTCAGCATGTCTGTTGTTCTTGGCAAAAATAATTGTTTTGCCAAGCCTGTCGCCACTCGCAACACGCTCACCTTTAGTCATCAAGTATTCAAGCACCAAGTCAACTGTCTGCTCATTAAACAGCCAGTTATTAAGTGCTGCTGGATCGACTTCATCAGGCGCTTCCTGTTCACCCCAATCAAGCTCATCCCATTGCGCTTTTTCTTCTTCACTTAGCTCGCTGTACTTGATGCCTTGGCGCTGGAACTTGAGTGGAACCGACACAGCTTTAGGCGGCACTAGGTAGCCATCAGCAATTGCATCATCCAGTGCATACGCATAAGTGGGAACGCCACGCTGCAACTGGAACATGACGTAAGTGTTGTGGTCGATTTCGTCTTTTGGCGTTGCAGTCAAACCAACTAAGTAACTGTCAAAGTAGTTAAAAATTGCACCGTACTTTGCGTAGATGCTGCGATGCGCTTCATCAACAATCACCAAATCAAAGTGCCCAATGCCAAACTGCTGAGTGTCTTCCTTGTTGCTGTTAATCAGGTTGAGCATGGTTGGGTATGTGCTGACATACACACGCCCTTGCCCGTCTTGGCTATCCAGCAAGTTCACAATACCAGCGTTTGGCAAATGCTTGTTAAATTCTTTTGTAGCCTGTTTAACCAAGCTCACCCTGTCTGCCAAAAACAGCACACGCTTCACCCAGCTACAGCGTGAAAGCAAATCAACCAACGCAATCACAGTCCGTGTTTTACCTGAACCAGTTGCCATAACAATTAGGCTACGACGTTGGTTGTGCTTCTCCATCGCCTCAGCAACACTGCGAATAGCTTGGTGCTGATAGGCGCGACCTGCAATATCACTGTTAATCTGCTCTAGCGCAAGTGACTTTCTGCCATCCCTGCGCTGCATCAACAGCTCAAGCTCAGCTTTCTTATAAAAGCCCTGCACTCGCCTTGGTGGCGCAGCTTTATCATCCCAAAACCAGTACTCGTAACCGTTTGTGTAAAAGATTACGGGTCTGCGTTTGTACTTTGCTTCAAGGCAATCTGCGTACAACTTGGCTTGCTGCTGTCCAACTGTTGCTTCACGCTTTGTGCGCTTTGCTTCAACAACTGCTAGAGGCAAACCGTCATCACCCCAAAGCACATAGTCAACATAGCCAACACCTTTGTTGTTCGGCATGCCCTCGACTTCAAACTCACGGTCTTCTGTTTTATCCAATGCCCAACCAGCTTCATGCAGCAGCATGTCGATAAAGTAGTCGCGTGTTTGTTCTTCGTTGTAGTCGTGTGTGTCTTGTGTCTTGGTGTTATCAGCTTTAGCCGCCGCAATCTCTGCACGTAATGCTTCAAGTTCAGCATGTACTGCACCCAAGCCTTCCAGCTTTTCTTTCAGCGCAGCGTTCTCTGCATCCTTTGCCTTTAGCTCATCTTCCTGCCGCTTCAACTGCTCAACTGTTACTACACTTTCCTGCTTAGCAACTGGCACAAGTGCTTCGTCAAATTGCAGAGCAGGGTTAGGTCGTGCACGTTCACCGTATGTCCTAGCCAGCCAATATGCAACGTGGAAAAGTTCCTGTATTGCAATAACTGCATCTGATTTTTTTGTAGCCTTGGCATGTGCTGCACGATTGCCAATGCCAATCACTACAGTTGCTTTGGTGAAGATTGCTTCGCCTACGTTTGCACGAAAGCTAGGGTCGTGCACACGTGCACCCAAGCTCGTTTCGTAGCACTTAAAGTTGTTGTCGTACCTGTATAGCCAATCAACAACCTGTTCCAACGTCATACGTGCATACCAACATGCGGCACGTGCGTCAGTATTTAAATAGCCTTCTGCCTTCGTTGCGCTATCACAAATCGCAAAGAATTCTTTTTGCAAGAAGACAAAGTTGCTCATGCGTTAAACCCTGTAGTAAATGCTTGATGTTGGAGCGAGCTAGTTAATTTTTGCAAAGTCACAAGCCCAGCAATCTCTTGAGCTTTCATTTTCTCAATCCAATCTGCAATGCCAGCAAATTTAATTTGTGCAGCAATTGGTGGGCATATTACATTCAGCTCGATTGCCTGCGCCTTAGTGATAGCTTCTCGTGTTGCACCCGCGCCGCCAACCTGCAATAGTTTTTGCTTCATACACGCAGTCAATAGCTGCCGCTCTAAAAATATGGGATTAATTTTTTCTGTTGGTCTCACAATCATTACGTGCTGATTGACTCTTGCAGGGACGATTGCATCAGGCACACGACAAACACGAGCGACAGAAGCTCCCGTAATGTTTAACAGCACATCGTTTTTTTGCACTACGACATTGGATAGCTTTTCTGCTTGCTCGTCATCAATATAAGCAAGGTTTTTATAAACAAACTCACCATCGTGCACATTTAGGCTTCTAATTAACGGAATTCCCTCCGCTTTGTATGAAGCATCGCCACCGCTCGGTGTTGCACCGCTTCCCAACTTGCTAGTTACTCGACCTAAAGTAACGCTTTGCCAACCTTTGTCATTCGCAACTACATCGCCAAACATCTCCACAAACGTGCTCTGCACCAAATCATCCAGCTTAGCAATAACCTGTTCACGCTTAGCTTTAATTTCAGCGGCTTTGTCCAGTATTGCTGCGATGCGATTTTGCTGTGCAAGCGGAGGGAGTGGAACTAATACATTTGCGACAACATCCTTATTCAAATTTTTGACAACTGCACCAGTTGCAAACTTTTTAAACTGTGCAGTTATAGCTGGAGATGAGAGCATGTGATACAGATAATCTTGTGAAAAATTATTATTTGTATCTCGCAACATCAACCAACCGTCATGTATGCATCCGTTAATTTTTGAAATATAAGGTCTTCCAAAGCTCATGCTATTGGACAGCAAGAAATCTCCAGCTTGTACTTGTCTCGTTGCACTTAATCCGGTCGGTTTTATTTTTTCTTTTGTTTTAACTATGTATTTGTCACCAACGTTAACGTCACCAATTTTTATCCAGTTCAGTCCGTCTTCTGCATCTGTTAAGTAGCTTTGAATTGGCCTAGGCGAGCCGCCGCGCGAAATTTCGCACAAATCGCCAAGTCTTGCAATTCGCCAACTCATTTCAGCAACCCTTCAAGCTCAACCAATCCAGCTTGAATTTCAGCTTCCAGTTGCTTCAACTCTGCAATTAACTGTTGTGGCGCTACGTGCTCAACAGCTTCGTGCACCACTTCTTTGTATCTGTTTAAACTCAAGTCAAAGCCAGCAGCAGCAATTTCACTAGCAGCGACGCAAAAGCTCTGCGCTGTACGTCCATTGCCAACCTCAGTCGTGTCACGCTTCAACCAACGTGCGACAACGTCTGGCAAGTTGTTTTTATTATGTTCATCAGCAGTCAGTGCAGTTGCAGGAACAACACCTAGCTTGTCTGCATCAAGCAATGCCTGTCGTTTGTCATCCAAGCTAAAGCCATCAGCTTGCATGTCATAAAACCAAACGTTGTCAGTACCGCCCGAGTTTGTTTTTGTGAAAATCAGTACAGCCGTGCTAACACCAGCGTATGGCCTAAATACACCAGACGGCAACGAAATTACTGCATCAAGTTTTTGCTCTTCAACTAGCATCCTTCGTAAGTCTTTGTGCGCCTTACTACTACCAAACAGTACTCCGTCAGGCACAATCACAGCAGCACGCCCACCTGGCTTTAACAACTTCAAAAACAAAGCCAAGAAAAGCAACTCAGTCTTTTTAGTCTTTACAACATCCAGCAAATCTTTTGCTGTCGTGTCGTAGTCCAAACTGCCAGCAAACGGTGGGTTGGCAAGAATTAAGCTGTACTTTTCTTCTTCAACTGCATAGTCTTGCGACAAGCTGTCACGGTAAGTAATTTCAGGGCTTTCAACTCCGTGCAACAACATGTTCATACTGCCAATACGCAGCATGGTGTTGTCAAAATCGTAGCCATGAAACATTGTGCTATTAAAGTGTTTAGCACTGGCAGCATCAACAAGCATTGCGGAGTGATGCTTGCGAACGTACTCGCTTGCTGCAACCAAGAAGCCGCACGTGCCACTTGCAGGGTCGCAAATAGTGTCTTTAGCTTGCGGTGCAGTTAGTTCAACCAGCAATTGAATGATGTGACGTGGCGTTCTAAATTGTCCGTTCTGTCCAGCACTCGCAATCTTGCCCAGCATGTACTCGTATATGTCGCCCTTTGTATCCCTGTCGTCCATGCGTATTTCATCAAGCATGTCCACAACCTTTGCAAGCAGCGCAGGTGTAGGCAATGTGAAACGTGCGCCCTGCATGTGTTTGCTGTATGTGCTGCCATCGCCACCAAGCTCACGCAAAAACGGAAAAGCATGTTCGCTCACTACGTTAAACATGTCTTGTGGGTCTAGATTTTTTAGCCTGCTCCAACGCATGTCTTGGTAGCTACGACCTTTTGCATCAATGCTATGCGGGAAGATATTGCGCTCGACAGGCTTGTTTAGACGTGCTGCTTTGTTCTCTTCCAAAGTCTGCATCTCATCCAGCCTACGCAAAAACAGCAAGTAAGTAAGTTGCTCAACAACTTCTAACGGGTTCGAAATGCCACCAGCCCAAATCGTTGCCCACACTCTGTCAATTTGGCTTTTGATTTCGCCTGTAATCATTTCAATCCTTTAGCCTTCTTGGCAGCTTTTTGTTTTTTTGGAGACATAACGCCAGCGTTCTCAACAACTACACGCATGTGTTGGCGAAGAACTTGAGCAGCAGGAACGTCCATCTGTTGACACGCAGCCACGAAAGCATCCCTAAGCTCTTGCTCAACTCGTATTCGCATTCCAGCGTCTTTCATGCAGCCTCCAGTGTCTCCAATGTGTATCCACTTTATCACACAGCAACTAGGGGGGTATAGACGCAATTTCACCAGCCTCAATCTGTAAGTAACTAGGCTAAAAAAACTGCGCGACTGAAAAAATTAAGGCTACAGAACCCATTTTGGGTAGCAAGCAGACGTGAGTACAAGCCCTACAAGCAGCGCAAAACCAAGCCCAGCTACCCAAACCTACCCGCGCAACTAAAAACGCTTGCAGGGCTTAACTTGCATTTTGCAAGTTGGCACCAAATCGTGGCATGTGCGCCACGCCTAACCAACTAAATATAACTGTGCATGTTTTACACAAAAACTGCACAGTCGCGCTAAGTCATTGCTAGCGTTGACAAAATTTAGAGGTAGGAATTTTGGACATACGAAAACATACTAAATGCACTTTTTCCACATCAGTAAAGGAAGTGCAAGTGACAAAACAAGCAAAGACTTTGAACGAACGCGAGCTGCAAAAGCTGCTGGATTTCGTTTCCAAAACCAAAAACCCAAAACGTAATCGCGCAATCCTGTTGCTCACGCATATGGCAGGAATGCGTATTGGCGAAGTAGCAGCCCTACGTGTCTGCGATGTACTTGCTAGCGACGGTGCTGTACGCAAGGAAATTGCATTAAGCGCAGCCCAAACAAAAGGCAACGACAGCCGCACAGTGTTGCTTAGCCAGCGCATGCAAGCGGAGCTAGCTGCTTATTTGCATTCAGTGCGTGTGCGCGATGCAAAGCAACCCTTGTTTGCAACACAGCGCAGCGCAGGATTTACTGCAAACTCACTAACGCACATTGTGAATGGGATTTACAAAAATGCAGGTTTTGATGGCTGTAGCAGTCACAGCGGACGCCGTGGCTTCATCACAAACTTAGCTGACAAAGGCGTTAGCACACACGTGATGATGAAGCTAGCTGGGCATAAGAACATGAGCACCACGCAGCGTTACATTGACTATCGCCCAAGCGTCCTGCGTAACGCTGTTGAGTTGATCTAATGAAATTTGTATCATTAATCAAACATCCATCCTTAAACTCAATAAGGCAAATCAATGGGTACTATATTAAAATTAAAAGCAATTTGTGATTGCGGTTAAACACATGAAAAAACACTTAATCAGCTTGGCTCTTCTGGTTCTCGGTTTCAACCTTTGTTTGTTAAAACCAGCATTCAGCGCACCGGTTAGCTTGTTTGGCGTACCTGATTGTGGTCAGTGGGTTAATCGGAAATCTGAACCCGACAAGGCGTGGCTGCTTGGCTATGTCAGCGGACTGAACTTCAAGCATGTTGAAAAGGGCGGCACGAATGCCCTTGAAACGGTTAACTCGGCAGATCAAATGTTTGTCTGGATGACCAACTATTGCCAAAAAAACCCAATGTCAAAACTATCTGATGCTGGGTTAGAGATGTTTCAAGAGCTGCTCATCAAAGCCATTATCAAAGAGACTTCTGACAGCATTCGCAAATAGTCCGATGGCTCTAAAAAGCTAACGAAAGCGAAGTTTTAGGACATTGCAACAGCAGCAAGCATGAGCTGATTGCTTGCCTTGTCCAACGCTTCATCTTTCGTAACGCTTGGGCATTGCTTGGTGTCGTACTTCACTTCAAACGTTGCGCCACTTGTTTTGATGTTAGCAACGACAACTCCATGCTTCGTTTGGATTTGGTATTGAACTGCATAGCGAGGCACAGCTTCGGCCCCGTTGTAAGTGGAAGTGACATTGGTTTTGATTTTGTCAAATCCGTCAAATGCCCAATACCCAGCATCCAAATCCTTTTCACATCGTTCAATCAAGCCACGAACTGTTGCAAGTGCAGTTGCATCGTCCACAGCTTTGAATGCTGCTAGCTGCTTTGTCATGTCCTCGCCCGCTTGCAGTCTTGCCAAAATTTGCTGGAAAAAGCGCAAGTCAGCTACACGCTTTGAAGCCTTGTCCAAAGCGCCGTCCACTTTGGTTTTGAGGTACGTGTGCAATTGCGTTGACATGGCTAAATTCTAGTCGTGGCTGTAGGTAGATGTAAAACGTTTGCCATTTGGATTTAGCTCTTGGCTCTCTGTAAAAGCTCTGCCTCAAGCTCTTTGGTGCCAGCTTCGTTCTGCTCAGGCAGAGGCAGATAGATGCCCGTTGCAACGCCCAGCAAACTCATCATGTTTGCTCGCCCAGCGTTCATATATTTGTACACCTCACCGTTAGCCTCCCCTGCACCACCAGCAAGCTCCTCAGCGTACATGTGCGGCTTGATGTGCCCGTAATGCCGACGAATCATTTCAGGGCTTGTGCCCATCTGCTCAGCCAGCTTTTCTTCAGTCATGTTCTCGTACAGCCGCTCTGTTGCATAGTAGTGCCGCAAGCTGTAAAGACTGCGTTTGTCATCGTCACGCCCGTTCGTCAACATCCCTGCTTCGCGGACTGCATCTCCAAAAGCATTCACAAAGTTATAAGGGCAATTGCCGTTACGCATCCTGAACACGTACTGCTCGTTCTTGCTTGCAACAAGCTCGTCAAGCGTCATGCCATCAAACTCAGCATGGAGCGCACGTAACTTTTCCAACACAACCCAAAGCTCATTTCTAGCAATCAGCTTGCGTGGGCCTTTTTTACCCTGCGGTAAGGAAATTTCAATTACACGCATAGTTGGCTTTTGGATGAACTGGAAGTGCTTCCACTTCAGCTCCTTTAGCTCCGTGCCTGGTCTAGCACCAGTACATGCAACAAACGCCACGTACAAGCACAACAGTTCACGCAAATGGCGAGACTTTTCAACAGTGCATTCTTCTGCCCACTTGGTCAAAAACGTTTGCAGTTCAAGCAGCTCTGTATGCGTAAAAAAGCCACGTGCTTCGCCACTTTCACCTGTGTTCTTTAGTGAGGGACGCATAAAGTCCGTCATGTAGCCAAGCTCAATTGCCTTGTCAAAAATCTTGCCCAAAGCAATGTTGTGCGTGTTTTGGGTACTCTGCTTTAACTCCCGCCCAACCTCTTCGCGGCGCCATGCGTGAAAGCGTGTGATTAGTGGGCTGTTTATGGCATCAATGTTGTACTTGCCAAAAAACGGATTGAGGTAACGCTCGATGATTGCTGGGAACTGGGCGTATACCTTTGCGCCAGTGCCATCCTTAGCGTGTTGAACACACTCAGCACTGACCAAATCAGCAACGGCTTTGAACTTCTTGCTCACTAGCGGGAAGCCACGGCGCTCAGCAGCACGAATGTCTGCTACCCAGTCTTCAGCAACTATCTTGGCAGCATCAACATCGTCAGTGCCAGCGGTCTTACGCTGCCACTTCTTGAGCGAAGGGACTTTGTAATTGATTTGCCAGTTGCCCGTGCCATTGCGGCGCACAAGGTACAAAGACTTGTTGCGGAGTACGACTGTAGTTTCAGCTTTTTTGGGCACAGTAGGATTTTGAGCTATTGGCGCACATTTTACAACCAATAAACAAACTGTGCTAAAACTGTGCAAAGGATTTCAGCACCCTTAAAAAGTGCTGAAACCCTTGTAAATATTGGCCTGCCCGCTTGGGATCGAACCAAGGACCTACAACTTAGAAGGTTGTTGCTCTATCCAACTGAGCTACGGACAGAAATGAAAAAAGGCCTCGAAAACGAGGCCTTTTTTACTTTGATGGTCGGGGCGATAGGATTCGAACCTACGACCCTCTGGTC
>JACCDG010459652.1_pt1 | contig 19512 bp, 35 predicted proteins | sample 7442471 | NCBI WGS metagenome assembly JACCDG01 (sample SAMN15323444, study PRJNA562643) | freshwater metagenome | isolation source: river surface water | place: USA:Blue River Watershed | collected 2017-08-17 | reverse complement strand
GGTCATGAAACTCTATCAAATCATCCAGACAGTCGGCGGGAAAGAAACCGTCAAGATGGTTGATTCGCTTCCGGTTTGCAATCGCCGACTGAAGGAACTCCGAAAGTCTCACCGAAAAGACGGTTATAAGTTTCGTATGGAACCGTCAGATGATACGGTGAAAAGTGAAGCCAAACCCGCGCCGGGCGGCTATCAGTCCGGCAGTTATGGAATTCGCCCGCCGAAAGCAAAGTGAAAATAGCCCCGTTAGCACAACGGTAGTGCAGGCGGTTTATGCCCGCCCCTCGAAAGAGCGCCCTCAGATGAAGGGATGATGGGGGTTCGATTCCCTCACGGGGTATTACGGGCCGGTAGCTCAACGGTTAGAGCAGCGAACTCATAATTCGTTGGTTACAGGTTCGAGTCCTGTCCGGCCCACTGTTGGCCGCGTAGCTCAATTGGATAGAGCAACAGCCTTCTAAGCTGTAGGTTGGGGGTTCGAGTCCCTTCGCGGCTATTTCTAAGGATTTTATTATGTTTCCACAAGACGACCCATTCGGGCGAAAGTGTCCAAAGTGCGGGAACACTCTGCAAAATGCGGCGATTGCCAACAATTCCAATATGATTCGATGTGCCGACTGTAAGGAAGTTTTCCAAAATAACCTGATTGGAAAGAAATTTTGCGTCCGCGAAGAGGTATGGGCTGTTATTAGAATTGCGCCAACCACCGTCGTTGTAAAAGGCTTTGGACCGCAAAGCGTCCATTATGTTCCCGCCGAGATGTTTTATCGGTGGGTTTACGATGCGGAACTTGTCCCTTAAGGGAGCGCAGCGACCATGAAAGCTATCGAACTTGTTCACAAAATTCTTGATATTATTCAGATTGAAGGGCACGAGGTTGAGCTTTGTATTCGGGCAATTCAACGCAGCGAACATGGTACTGTTACCAGCTACAAAGAGGTGCCTATTTTGTCGGTAAAGGAATGCACCGACGCTAGCGGAAAATGCGGAATCCGAATGGAAGCTGAAGATTTCTACAGCGCGGAGTGGCGTAAAGCATGAAGGTTTATCCTCTCGCCGATATCTATCGGGGTGTTCCTTCTGAACAGCGTAAGAACTTACGCGCAATCTCTACCGGCGAATTTCGCCCGCCCAAAAAAGATGAGTGATATCTAAGCGGCGCTCTTATTGAGGCATACCGCGCGCCCAACGATTTAACTACTCCGTTTGATATCGCCCGAATCGTTGAGGTAAAAGAGGTTACGACAATCCAAGTTGTGAGGATTTTAGGATGAAGCTTGAATTCATTCCGACAGAAGATGGATTCGGCAGCGTCAAAATCGACGCCGAAACGCAACCGGAGGTTGCGGAACTTGCGAAACACTTTCGCATCTTCGATAAGGATAGTATTCCTGACCTCTTGAGGTGGGCCGATGCCCTGAAAGAGTGTAAGCTTTCCTATTCTGCTAACGGCTACTTACTCGCCGATTCCTACATCAGCGCCGAATTCTGTGACCCCTATCGCCGGGAGATTGAGCGTAAGACTGGTTATGCGGGAGAATTTCCCAAAATCAATCTTACCCCCTTCTTCCCGCGCGTCTTTGCTATACCCATATCGTTTTTGAGATGACCTACGGCGAAGGATACATCAAGTATCAGGTAGCCGTCCCCCGATACAATGGAAAGGATGCCGAGTATTGCTATAAACAGGCAGAAGATTGCATTAAGGAAACATTCGGGGAAAGACCGCACGAACCGGAATTCAAACACTGTAGTGATGGGGGATATTATAAGAATCCCAATTACCTAAAGAGGCATCCGGTCAAGCCAAGTACCAAAGCCCGATGGTTTCTCAAGGTATTATTTGATTGGTGGCTTGATAATCTCGCATCAGATTGGCAACGTGTCGTTATTAGACAATATGAGAAGCTGAACACGGATAATAAATTCAAAAAGAGTATTGTTGAAGAATTTAGTATTTGTTATGAAAATCCGCACGGTTCCACCAATTGGGACGGGCGGGGAAAAATGGTGTCGCATATCACTTGGGACCAGTTCAAGGAGTTGAAATGAGTCGGGACTGAACAGATAAGGAAAAGAAGCTGAATTGTCGCGTGTGATTACTGTGTCAATGTTTCATTCTCTGTCTTTAGGGTTTCCAATGATTACGGTTTACTTCATCAATGGTTCGGGTGGTGGTTTCGTCAGCACGGTTGCGGTCGAGCAAGGCACGATGCTTGAAGGCTTCGTGGCACAACATCTCAATGAAGTTGGTGGCGGTCCTGCCTCTAACTACAAAATTAAGGTCAACCGCGAACATCAGCAGGGCAGCTATGTCTTGCAGAATGGCGACCGTGTGACCGTGACCCCGACCAAAATCGAAGGTGCGTGATTCTCCCGCCGCTGGCAGACCGGCTAAAGTCTGCCTTTTCGTCGCCCTATCAACTTAATAGGTCAACGAATAGTTTCCCGCTATCCTTTCAGAAGGGAATTTTTGAATGGCCGAACTGACTTCCCGCCAATTCCATAAAAACCTGTGGAAGATGGCCGATTTCATCAAGTCGAATAATCTTGAAGAAAAGCTTGAAGGCGTCAAAAATCTCAAGCAATGTATTATTCAGGCTAATCGTGGCTTGGCCTTTCTTGAAAAATATTCAAACTACTTGGAATATAAGCGGTATGCATTAGTTGAGTATATCTCTAATCTGCGAAATGCTGCGTCGTCGACTGTCAAAAATATTTACAATTGGAACCAATATGATATCTACCAACTAAAAACCAAGTTTATCTATGATGACCTAGTTCACCTTTCCAAGAATTCCGAGTTCGACTTCAAAGAGAAAACATTAACCTTCCGTACCAAGGAAATCACTCTCGAAGGGGTGAATCTTGGTGCGTTCGACATTAAATACGATGTTCGATTTCAAGAATATTCTGTCGCGGCGGTCAATCCGCCCCATGAGGATGCGGACCATCCGCACGTCAAAGGTGGAAGCCTGTGCGAAGGTGAAGGTGAACAACCAATCGCTCTCGCTATCAAACAGGCCCGTTTGTGTGACCTGTTCGATATTATTGAGAGTATCCTTAGCACCTATAACGAAGATAGTCCTCACTACAATATCGAATTGTGGAAGGGCCAGCAATGCGAGGGTTGCTCAGAATACTTCCAAGACGATATCGAAGAATGTAGCCGTTATCGGTGCCATCGCCACGTTTGTTCTAACTGCTCAAACACCTGCACAGATTGCGATAATACATTTTGCTCCAATCATATCGGAACATGCGAAGAATGTCAGGAACCGCTTTGCGATGATTGTGTCTATACGTTTGATGATGATGGTTACAACTATTGTAGTGACTGTTATAAAAAGCTAAAGAATCAAAAAGAGGAAGAAGAAGACGCCGACGATAAAGAACTCGCTGAAAACCACGTTTACCAGATTGCGACCGGTTTCCCCCCGTTTGAGGAGTCTATCTAATGTTGCGATTTACCCCGTATGCTTGGGCTAAGTTGGTTGCGATGCGTGACTTCGGCAAAACCGAGGTTGGTGGGTTTGGGGTCTCTCTTAAGGAAGACCCGCTTCTCGTTGTTGATTTTACTACGGTAAAACAGAAATGCACCAGCCTATTCGTCGCGTTCGACGACGATGACGTTTCCGATTATCTGACCGATATGGCCGAGAAAGGATTCGACCCCAACGAGTGTATGAGGATATGGATTCATACGCATCCAGCCATCTCCCCCACTCCATCGGGAACCGACGAGACAACCTTTCGCGAGTGTTTTGGCAAATGCGATTGGTCAGTTATGTTTATTCTGTCAACCGAGGATAAGACTTACTGCCGCATCAGCTTCAAGAATCCGAACATCTCGAAAGAGATGGGGGTTAAGATTGACTGGAATACTTCATTCGCCGCTAGCGATAGGAAGGCATGGCGGGAAGAATACGATAAGAACGTCGAAGAAGATAGGGTGACTTGGATTTCCGCTGGTGCTTCAAAAAAAAACTTTCCCGAATACACAATCAAGACAGAAAAAGAAGTCTTCGCAGAGGCGGCGCATCGTGACCTCTCTCATGTACCTGGTGTGACTGAAGAAGATACGGCGTATCTGAAAGAACTTGAAGAACTCTACAACGAACTTGGAGAAAATGATGACTACTACAGCAAACGATACTGGTAATCGGTTCGCGCGACAGGATAGCTTGGTTCCGCGCGACCGCATTACACAAACCCCGGCGACCGTGATTGGCGTCGGGGCTATCGGTCGTCAAGTAGCAATCCAGCTAGCCTCTATTGGTTGCATGAACATTCAGTTGGTCGACTTCGATGTGGTGGATGAGACTAACATCACAACGCAGGGCTATCGGCGGGATGAAGTGGGCCGTCCCAAAGTTGAGGCGCTGCGTGATGAAATTATTCGGATTGACGGTAATATTCTGGTGAGTGCTGTCAATGATATGTACCGGCACAAACACCGGATGAATCCAGCCATCTTCTGCTGTGTCGATAAGATTAGTGTCAGAAGCACCATCTACGAATTTCTAGCGAAGCGAAATTGCCGGTTCTTCGTGGATGGTCGCATGTCTGGCGAAGTAATGAAGATTCTGGCGGTTGACAGCGTATCTCTCCCGCGATATAAGGATAGCTTGTTCGCGCAGGATGAGGCGCAAGCGGGAGCATGTACCGCTAAGTCAACCATCTATACAGCATCGATTGCGGCGGGCTTGATGGTTCACCAGTATACGCGATTCTTGCGTGAACTACCTCTTGACTTCGATACGACACTGAACTTGTTGGCGGGAGAAATGAGTGTTGAGTAATCCTAATTTTCAAAATCATTTGAGGGAATTGGGGGATTTTGTATGGAAATCAAAGCAGTAGCATATCTTTCTCTTGAAGATATCGGCGCAACGGGTCGCAGCGCCGATGAAATTAGAGATAAGTTAGAAATTTCAGACCCTGAATGTAACGCAAAATACACGCTTATCTCGCGTAGTATCTTACTTGCCGCCATACATAGAATGTGCTATATTGACAAAATTAGGGAAAGTCTTGCACGTTTGCCGGATGGCGTGTACATCGATGTTGCTCCGTAGCAGACGAACACTTCAAGAATAAGGGCTGAGTGCTGCCTTGATAATAGTTTGCCTTTTGAGCAATTAGAATGAGTCAATTCTTCAGGTTCGAAGAGGTATGGCCAACCACTACAGGTTTTTATGTTCTAAAATACAAAGAGGGTCATGAGGAACGTGTTTATCTCGATACTCCAAAACATCATTGGATGAACATATATAGTTATCCAGCAACATACCACAACTATCGCGATGAAAATACCTGTCATGAGAGGACATAGAAAATCAAAATTACCAATGAAGTGGTACAGAAAATACTGGCACCCGTGGGGCTATACAATTGGCTACCATGATGTAGCCTACTACTCCAGTTACGAAATCCACAAACACTTTACGGAGAGCGGGCGGGTAAAGCACTACTGCATCCGGGGTTACACAGAAGCCGGTCGAGTTGTTCCGTTCAAGACTTTGAAAAGCGCTCTGTCGTTCATTGACAATAACAAGGAAATTTCGCTATGTACTTGATGATTCAAAATCCCGGCGTTGCCCCGATTGAAGCATTCACGGTTTTGGGCCTGTCACTCTCCCGCGAATCGACGGAAAGCGGCGGGGGAACTATCGGGCGCTTCGGGTCGGGCTTAAAACATTCGATTCTTATGATGCTTCGCAAGCGAATCAATATCGCGGTCTATCCCGGCGCGGGAAAACTAGCTTTCCGGACTGAATCGTCGGTTGTTAGCGACGGTATCACAAGTAAGGTGTGCAACCTTGTCCAGTGTGATGTGAGTGGACGTATTGATGGAAAGCAAGTCCGGAAGACTCTCCCGCTGAATTGGGACGTATCTTATGGGGCGTTCGACTGGAACGACGTTTGGATGGCGCTCCGCGAATTCATCTGTAATGCCATCGACCGAACATATCGGGAGTTTTCGACCTATCGACACGACGAACTTCGCATCGAAATCGTCGAAGACAATCAGATGCGGGCGAAAGACGGCACAACCCGTATCTTTTTGGAGTTGACAGATGAAGTCTCCGAAGCTTATAATCTGGTGCATTCTCGTATCTTGCACTTGACACGGCCAACCGCCGTTTCTACGCTTCGGATGATTCGAACGACCGAACCGGGCGGTCCCACTATCTATAAGGATGGGATTTATGTGAGAAAGGCCGACTCCACATACGACGCGCTCCGTAGCTATAACTGCGGAACCGAGTTGGAAATTGATGAGAGTCGTAATGTCAACGACGGAGCTATTCGCGATGCCGTTTCCCGCATGTGGGCTTCCGCATCCGAGGAAACACTTACCCAACTCTTTCGGGAAATGCGGGACAAGCCCGACTGTTGGGAAGCCCATTCTCTCTGCACTTGGCGAGCCACTCATAACGCCAATCTCGAAAACTGGAAAGCTGCCTTCAAGAAAGCATTCGGGGAAAACGGGGTGGTTGCTACTTCCAGCGCCCACTATCGCCAGTTGCTCGAATCGAAAGGTTACAATGTCGTCGCCCTGAATGAGACGATGACCAAAATTTTCCGGAGTAATGGATGCAAGACAACCTTCGATGCGTTGAGCGCCGATGAACGAGATGGCCGGGAAATTCTCCCGCCGACTGTCCACGCCGAAACCGCCGTCAAGAATGCTTGGAATTGGTTCGCCGCGAGCGGAGTTGTTCCCGCCAATCTTTCCCCGCCAACTGTGAAGTGCTTCCGGGAAGTTATCCAAAAAGAAAATAAAACATTTGGGTTTATTGGTGCGGATAGGATTGTCCATCTCAACAAGGATTTCGCTGATGGACTGACCACTGACCTACAACGTACCGCCGTTGAAGAGGTGGCTCACCATATCAGTAATGCTAATGATTACAGTCGAGACTTCCAAGAGTTTATGGTGTCGGCTTTTGTAGGGGTGTGCAAGTGACAGTCTACGACCGGGTAAATGCATTGCTATGGTAGCTAAATTGGGATTTCTCGCAGATGATATTGATGCTCAAAACCTTAAAGATGCTTGGATTGAGGTAATAAATGAAAATAACTCATGATGGTTACGGTCGTGGTTTTCCAACTTTGGTTCATCCGGTCTATGTTGCAAAGGGCAATGACGATGACAAACTCGTTATGCAATCCTCCGCAATCGGCGATTATGACGATGCTTTTGATAAGCCCGGCTCGTCCTATCTTTGGTTTGGTCAAAACCACCACTTGAATCGGGAAGAAGTCGCTGAGGTTGTCAAGTATCTCAAGAGATGGTTGAAAACAGGGAGTCTCGAATGAAAACAATACAAATCAATCTGTATAAATTCTCCGAACTTTCCGACGCGGCCAAGAAACGTGTCCGCGAAAAGTTTTCTGATTACTTTCCCTTTGAATGCGACTTACTTACTGAAGACTTTCGGGAGATTTTGGCGGATAAGTTTGGAATCTGCGGCGATATTCAAATCGATTGGTCGCTCTCTTATTGTCAAGGGGATGGGGTAGCTTTCTATGGGAAACCTGATGCTGACAAGCTACTTGAGAAACATGAGGAACTAAGAAAACTTCTTCAGGAATATCCCAAGGGAGATTATGACCCGTCGCTATGGGTCGAGATTAGAAATTGTAGTACACACTACCACCACTATAACACGATGCAGGTTTCCTGTGATGTTGAAGATGTGAATAGGGAACAAAGCTGCCGCGAGCTTGATGATAAGGTCTATATCTTTTTAGTTCAGCTTTTCAGGGGTGCGTCTAAATATCTCGAAAAGATTGGCTATGAATCAATCGAAGCACACAACAGCGAATCCAATATGAATGAATGTTTGGAAGGATTGGGCGAAGAATTTCTTGAATCGGGCAGGTTTTATTATGAATAATGTTTGCTATAAGGCACTAGCCCGAAATAAAAATGAAGGATTACATGCTTATTCATTAAGCATCCTCAATAATGATAAGCTTTTTCAGGAATATTGGAATACTTACAAACCCCTAAAAATCCATCACTATACAAGAAACTTGCAATGCAAGAAACTCAAACTAATAGAGCGTATACAATAAAACATAAGGGGCTGAGTCTCGCGTATGTCATCGCCAACCTACTTCCTTGAATTCACTCGAATATGTTCTCAGCGAACTAACGATACCACCATCAATGGTCAGTTGAATTATATTCTCGACCGGGGAATGAGCGGGGGAAGAGGTAAGGGCTGGACCAAACAAATCGTGCCGGATGAACCGACGCGCGAATCGGTCGATGGCGTGACAATGTGGAAATTCCGCCGCACCGTTCGTCTTATCAAATCGTCAGGCCGCGCCGAATCCGCGCACGACCAGTTTCAGGCGATGCTTGAGGTCTTCGAAAAAACTTTGCCTCAACCGCAAGCCGGTGGTATCAAGTACCCGTGGACGTTTGTGGTGCCCAATCAGGGCGCTCCTCCCACAAAAATTACTTCGACGCCTATTGCCCCGCCCGTCAATGTGCCCGTCAAATATAAGGATATCAATCTCAATCGCGGAAAGTTCTTTGACCATATCTATGACCGCGATGCGCAAATCGAGATTATTCTGTCAGCGATTTATGCTGCTGTTGAATCAGAAATGGATAATCGATATCATTGTGTCTTGTGGGGCGAACCGGCATGTGGTAAAAGCGATACATTGATTAGTGTCGGCAAGATGCTGGGAGAGGAAAATCAGGCATATTTCAAGTTTGATGCAACTTCGATGACCGAGGCCGGTGTAAAGAAATTTTTGTTGGATTCGGCGGATATGGGTGCTGTTCCGCCAGTCCTCGTTATTGAAGAAATAGAGAAAACTGAAGACAAGATGTTGAGATGGCTTCTCGGCGTTATGGACACGCGCGGGGAAATTCGCCAGCTTAACTTCCGGGTTGGCAACCGCCAAGCTAATGTTCCGATGTTATGTCTTGCGACCGTCAATGATATTGTGAAGTTCCGGGAAGTAATGTCGGGCGCGCTTGCGTCCCGATTCTCTCATGAAGTCTATTTTCCCCGCCCATCTCGCGAGATTCTTAAGAGAATTTTGAAAAGAGAGATTGACAAGTTGCCCGATATTCCGGAGAATACCCGAAAAGAAGAATGGATTGAACCGACGCTTAGATTCTGTGTTGACAATCCGCCCCACATCAACGACCCCCGTAAAATCATTCCGATTTGCATCTGCGGGAAAGACAAGCTATTGACCGGCGAATATCAAGATTGGGTCCGGCGCTCCCGGAAGGAATTCTATGATACCAAACCGTCTTCGGGATGAATTGCGTTGGTGGAATTGCGAACTATTTCCGGCTGTCGCCAACTATTTGAAGAACGGAGTCGTAAATGATGACCTAGTTACTGAAATCCGTAAAATAATCGGATATGCTTCCTGTAACACTTTCCTACAATCACGTCTCCCAATCCTCTACGAAACCTTGGAGTATTTGAATGGGCGGTTACAATCAGGCGGCAATTAACGCCACAAAAATCTATCAGAAAAAGGTTCACGATATCATGAATAGGTTCGGAATTAGTTATAAGGAGGCACGGGAACACTACGCCCAAAACACGAAAGGTAAACAACGCCGCACCCGACGTTCCTCTCACAAACTTCTGGCTGACCGTTTGCTTGCCACAAAGGCTTTCGTTCGCCAATGTGGTAGTATTCAGAATGCTTTAGATTCCTTGAAACTGTATAAGGAAATTTCCTAATGCCAGCCCTTATTGATTCGATGATGTATTTCGGCAAGACCCCGTGGCATGGACTCGGCAAGCAAATTCCTCCAGAATCTCTCTACTCCATCCCGGATGGCTTAATCAACTCCGGATTGGATTGGGACGTTCGTACTGCCCCGCTCTGTATCCAAACCAAGGATGAACTCCCGAAAGAACTTGCGGGAAAATCTGTCCCGAATCGCGCAACCTACCGTTCTACCGACAACTCGATTCTTGGAGTGATTGGGCCAAACTATACGCCACTACAAAACCGCGATGCCTTCAATTGGTTTCAGCCGTTTCTCGATTCTAAGGATGCCGCCCTTCATACGGCTGGCGCTCTTGATGGCGGGAAAAAGGTGTGGATTCTCGCACAACTTGGACTTGACCCGATTGAAGTTGCTCGCGGCGATGAGGTTTTCAAATTCCTCTTGCTTTCCAATTCGCATGATGGTACAACTGCCGTTCGGATTGGATTTACGCCAGTAAGAGTAGTTTGCGCGAACACATTGGCGATGGCGCATACCTCCGATGCTTCCAAGCTTATCCGAATTCGACATTCGAAGTCGGTCAAGGATAACGTTCTGGAAGTTCGCAACACCATCGACGCGGTGAATCAGGAGTTTGTGGCAACCGCCGAACAATACAAACTTCTTTCCCGCCGAGATATCAATCAGCGTGATTTGGAGAAATATGTCAAACAAGTTCTTTTCCCGAAGATGGATGAGACTGATGAACTGAAAACTCGCGGCTCAAACATGATTCATGATGTTCAGCAGCGGTTTGAAACTGATAAGGCTAAGGGCCGAAATTGGTGGACTGCTTACAACGCGGTCAATAACTGGTTGAACTACGAACGGGGCCGCACCAACGAATCCCGCCTGAATAGCTTGTGGTTCGGCGATTCTCAGCGGATGAATGATTTCGCACTCAAGACAGCACTGGAACTTGCAGTATGAAAATGCAACTCAATAACACTAAGACTCCTATTATTTCAGTACGGGATGCGATTGTTGGTAAATTATATCGCGTTATTGCAAGCGAAAGTAGCATCATTTCTGTTGGCGCTATCATCTGTAAAAAGAAGTGTGGTGGTATCGTAATTTTTACTTTAGATTCTAATAACGATGTTGATATAGGTGTTATTTACGCACCAACCTCAACAGCTACGCTTGAACTATTCGAAGGCAGGGTGATTCTCAGTAATGGCTAAATACTACATCTCCTGCGGGGATATCCGCCGCGTTCTCAATGCTGATTCAGAAGATGATGCCCTTCGGATTGTTTTCTCCGATTCCTGCAACATCCTTGAACACTCGCTAGCAACCACTATCCTAGTTTCCCAGCGAGGCTTCAAAGAGGCGGCGGATAAGGAAACATTGATTTACGACACCTTGAAAACTATTGAAAGTATCAAGCCCGAATGAACAAGCAAGAAATTATTGAACGGCTATCTTCCATCAAAGGGGCGAAGATGGTCACGATTGTTTCTCAAACAGAACCGCCGATGCGGAAAACAAATAATCCGTATGCGGGCAAGGTAGTCAAGGTTTCGCACGTCAATGGGGTTATCAATTGGAACTACGAACGTAGTGTGAATAGACAGCGGGAAAGAGAGGGGTCCGAACCAGACTTTGAAGCCCTTCCGCGCTCTTGGGGCGACCGCATCATGGGAACCCCGCTCGTTCGCCACGTCAAAGACGGCGTTGAAAAACGCTATCTCGAAATGAAAGTGGAGCGAGTTCTTACAACTACTTATATTGATTACACGACCGGGGAAGCGATTGACCCGGAAGTTCTTCGGCCCTTTCTTCGGGAGAATGCGGGAAATATCCGCCAAAATCTGGAAAAGCCCGTTATTCTCCGCGATTACAACATCGATAACATCGCCAAAATCTTCATGGACGGCGAGGAAATCGTAAATGAAGAAATTTCTTGAAAAGATGCTTGACGCCACTTCGGGGGATGCTAAAATGAAGACGTAACGCAACCCAACACCCCGAAGAAAGGTCCGGTATCGCAATGAAAACGTAAACCTAAACGTCTACCGTCTACCACTTTATGGAAATTTTGCAATGGTTGCTTCTCAAAACAAAGGTAAACAAATGATTACTATGACCAAGACCGAATCTGTCAATAAAGCGCTTCGAGAGATGGGTGTTGATTCGCCCGCACGCGATGTTCGGGATTATGTCAAGAAGAAATTCAACATTGACATTCCCGAAAAATCGATGCACGTTACCATCTCTCAGGAACGGAAGAAAATCCGCGCCGGTGGGCTTGTCAGGGTTGTCAAAAACAACCACGTTCCGCAAGCCGCCGTGAAGGCTGCCGGTTATAAGGAAATCCTTGAACTGGTTCGGGGTTGCGACAATCTCGAAGCGTGTCTCAGCATGATTCGGCAACTGAAAGGTATGGACCTGAATGAAGTCGAATCAGTGGTCGCTCAAATCGCCAAGGCAAGCGAAATTGCGGGCGACAAGAACAAAGCCATCGAGATGTTTGAAGTCCTCAGAGTGTGATTCAATAGGATGACAGCCGTATCATATGGTGCGGCTGTCTCCTATTTTATCATGCTGATATGGTTTGCGATAATCGTTACTTGTATTCAATTTTTTCTCAAAGGTAAAATCAATGAAAACAATGGAATTGCGCGGGAAGATTGGTGTTGTCGGGATGAAAAAGAATCGTCGTTTCTTTCAGACGACGGTGAAGTTCGGCGAGATTCGACACTTCGTTGAGCGGCGACTTTACAATGGAGCGACCGGAAAGGGCGAACAGCGTGCAATTGTTCCCGCGAATGTAACACGCCTGACAAAGGCTATTCGGGAAGACAATTATACGCCCACGTCTTGGTCACTATCCCTTAAGAAGGAACATCTTGAGGCGGCAGTCATCGACGATAGCGGGAATATCACGGTAACGGTTTCCGAGGATAGCCCTGTTCCCATCATGGATGGCGGACACAGAGATACATCCTATGAAAGAATTTATGAGGAAATCGAAAAGAGTTTGGAAGATGCTTCAGACCGTTCCGCGCTCGAACTGATTGAAAATCAGGATGTTCCGCTGGTCGTTTATCTTGACGGCGACCCCAAGACCGACTTCTTGAATCTGAACAGCGGTAAGGCTATCGACTCGGCCCATCTTCTGTCTTTGCAGATTCGACGCGGGGAAGTCAAGGGTCAGGATAAGGATTCGTTGAAGTTCGGCTTGGAAGTTGCTAAACTGATGAGCAGCGATAAGCCCGAAAAGAGTTGGCTTACCAACTACATTCTGTTCGATTCCCGGAAGGATAAGGCTCCTAAGCTAGCGATGCCGATTACGACCGTCTTGGGTCGGGGTTCGTCGGATATTGCCTGTAGTATGGTCGGCGGTGCCCGTTTGGCTATCGAGTTCGACCGGGATGCCGCATGGCTAGCCGCCGTGTATAAGACCGTCTACGACAAAATCTTGAGTGATGCCCCGGAATTGCTCAAGCCAGACCGCGTGTTGACCCCGCCGCCCGATGGAACAAAGGGTGGGGCTACCTTGCTGCTTGGTATTGGTAACTGCGTTGCCTATTACATGGGACGCCGAGACACCAATGCTCTCAGCGATGACGAGGTTGAAAGTCTGATTACTGCCGTCAAGCACAACTTCGATGTCCCGGCTCGTGGCAACACCAGCGCCGACAAGAAGCGGCAGGCTATTGGTTCCTTTGCGATGGAATACTTCGCCGAGTACAACGCCGAGGAAGAGGAAGCAACGCATGAAGGGATTCCGATGGGTTTGGTCACAAGTCTTTCGGCGGGAACCTTCGGTGTCAGCAAACTTCCTAAGAAAACCGGTGCTGCTTGATAACTTTTACGCCAGAGATGCTTCTTGACAACGACGGCGGCAAGGGCGAGCGACGAATGGCTCGTGTCGCCCGCGCCCCGTTGGGGTATGAAGAATTTGCCGAGAAACTCGATAGAGTGAACACATTATTCCAAAAACATAAACAGGATGCTTGGAATTCCTTCGATAGAATGATTTTTCCATTCACGGAATTGGGCGAACTTTGCCTTACGGCGGGTCTTCGTCTAAGAGAATTACCACCACCAAAGGATGAGGAATGCCAAGAGGAATAAAGACTTGCGGGAAATGTGGTGCTGGCTGCGGGCCACGTTCCCACGAGTGTAATTCCTGCGGTGCGTCGTTCACGGGCCGGGAGATTCCTGTCAAACGGGAGTCTTCCGGTTCTGTTGAACAAACACCTAGTCGCGGGCGAAAACAGTGCAAACAATGCCAAAAGTTCGTCGGGGTTCGCACACAGATTTGTGAGTGCGGCTTTGATTTTGCAACCAATGTAAAACAGGTAGTGTCGCCCGTAACAGTTGAAGTCAAGCGGCTCAATCTCCCGTCGCTACCAGACGCCGACAAATTTCCCCGCGTTCAGTATACGGTTTATGCTCCCAGCGGGAAACCTATATGTCTTCCGAAATCTAACACCGAGGAAGATATCAATGAATGGGGCTGTAAAGTTGTCGAGTGGGGCCGACAAAATGGTAAGTTGTACACTAATGAGGCGCTTCTCTATTGGCTACATACTTACAAATTTGACAGAAACCTTTTGACGAGATATCCTTATGATAAAGAGATTGCAGTCGAACCATCCGGCGATAGAATCGATTGAGCGAATTTTTGACCTAATGAACGAGTTAGGTGTTGAATTTCATATCTCCGACAGAAGGGTTGTTGTTTATCATTGTACAAATCCGTATGAAATGAGCGATATTGAACGTTCTCATAACTCGTATGACTGCGGAATTTACCAATTACCTCCACAACTTGAATATAAGTTGACTTACGAAAATGTATCAGAAAAAGACAGGGCGGGCGAAAGCCTATCATGATGCTGTTTATTCGACCGGCGAATTTCACCCGCGATGGATTGACAAACCACATCGGGTTGTCATTGATGCATCAGACGATATTCAAGAATTGACCGATGTATTGCGCGGTTTACTAAGCTTCGCTGAAGATGTTAATAGTAGGCTACCACCACCAAGCAACAAGGAAGACTTGGATAAGGGTATCGGTTGCAACCAGTTTCTTGTTCCTATTTTCAAAACCACCAGAGAAGTTCTTAATAGAATGGACAATATATGAACTTACTTGGACGTCTTATTGTTCGTAAAGATAAGATAGCAGGACTTTATATCCCGTTTGTACCAAACGGTTTAGAGTCCGGTATTTATAATGTTGAAGAAATCTTAGGAGAAATTACAATCAAAAGAATTGGTACTCCCGCAATGGAAAGTGTATTGTATGACAGTTTAGATTTGAATGAATTATACGCGAAACGCGGCGGGGCCGGTATGACCGAAGGCGAAATTATAGATTTAGCTGGTCAAAAACATGGAAAAACTTAGACGGAGTTTAGAACTTAGCCGTGAACTAATGACCAGTTTGTACCCAACTCTCCCGCGTGGAAAAAAGCGAGGAACTTACCGCACCTATCACTTCTGCTTTGTTTGGAGACGTAACAGACTTCTCACCGTAGGCTACAATAAACCGGATAAACCAAGCCCGAAAGTATCTCGTTTGTTCAAAAGATTTTCGATTCGGCATCCGTTTTTGTCTTTACACGCCGAAACCGATGCGATAGTATCGCTTTGGGGCCGAGAATGGATTGACCGCGCTCTCGATTTTGTGGTTATTCGCCTTGACAAGTGGGGAAATCTCCGATATAGTCGCCCGTGTTGGGTGTGCGGGGAAATCCTCAATCAGCTTGACGTTTCCGTCTACTATTCAACTGAAAAGGGTATCATTAATGGCTAAGTCTTCGATTCCTACGGTGGCTGAACTTCGCAAGCAAGGTTATAAGGTTCGCGTGTTCCACCGGCGGCGCAAGGTTAATGTCGCCGGAATGATTCCCGGCGAGTTTCGCGGTGTTTTCAAGGAACTGATTGATGGCAACCTTGTTCCCGCCTATCTAACAGCAAACAAAGGTGGAGCTACCCGCGTTGAAATCACCTCTCCCACCGGCGAGAATTTAGTTGGTGAATCAAAGTGTTCTCGCAGCGATATGTATTGCAAAAAGGATGGGGTGAAGAAAGCTATCGCCCGCGCCCTAGGGTCTAGGAAGTATAATGAGCGAATTCATATTGGTGATAGGGTGCTTGTCAAAGCAATAAGAGAAATCACCGAAGATGGAGAAGTGGATTACTATTCAACGGAAGTATCGGAAATGACATACGAATTCGTCATTGAAGAAAAAATTGACAGTGATACTTTTTTAGCATCAACTGCGAATGAAGATGGTTGGTTTCGAATTTATCGGGAACAGATTGTCGGAAAGGTTTCCTGATGGTTACTAAAGTTTCCGTCATCGGAAGACGATTCGGTGCCCTAGAGTGTATTTCGGAGAGATGGTATGAGAAAAGAGAAACTTACACAATTACTAACGTGATGTGCCGATGCGATTGCGGTAACACTCATCGGTATCGTTGGTCCAATCTTATTTCTAGTAGGTCAACAGCATGTAAAAAATGTGGGTATGCTAAACATATGACCCACGGAGCATCAAGGACCAGCGCTCATAACTATTTTCTAAAATTCAGAAAAGAAAACAAACTGTGTGATGAATGGCAAAATTTCAAAACCTTCAATGATTGGAAAAAGAAAAATATTGGAGATAAAAAATTATATGTAAGACCAGCAGACCCCACAAAACCGATGGGACCATCTAATTTCAAATTAGAAAAGACAGCAACTAAACTCAAGCGAGAAAAATATCTTTGCTACATGACCATGCGAGAGTGGGCGTCTCTTCTTGGTATAAGTTACCAGAGAGTTTCCCAACTTGTAAAGTGTTACGGCTCAATAGAGGAAGTGTTGAGAAATCGCGGGCAAGAACACCTTATTCCGGAATTTTACCATGCAGCACAAGAAGATTAGACGTGGAGTTTTTGAAACGAATAGTAGTAGCACTCATTCAATTTGTATATTTACACCAAAAACCTTGGCGGTCTTGGATAGACTTCCTGTTGACCATGATGGTATCTGTCGAATTTTCGGCGGGGAATTTGGCTGGGAATTTGAGACGCATTATTCACCAATCACAAAGGCTTCCTATTGCCTAACTTACGCAAAGACCGTGACAGACGCCACATATCTTCCCAAGAATATGAAGGCGGAAGAAGTTAGTCAAAACCTTTGCGATATGCTGAAGAATGTTATTGAAGACCACATGAAGGTTCCGGTCGAGTTTTGCCCCATCGAAAATGATTACTACACTTGGGGTTACATCGACCATCAAAGTCATATCGGTGAGAGTAATGCTTGTAGGGAAGCATTCGCCGATAAGCAATCTCTGCGTAACTTTATCTTCAACCCGGAAAGCTTTCTGGTAACAGACAATGACAACCGCGAACTTGATTACTGAATATTGGAACGGGAATTGCAAAGTCAGTTTACATGAGGACGGCACCAAGATTCGGGAATACGATGGGATACCCAGCCCGGAATTTCCCGAATCGATTGACCTCAAGATTACGGATTATTGTGATGCTGGGTGCGGGTTTTGTCATGAGAAGTCTACGATACATGGAAGGCACGCCCTCGAAGATGAAATAATTCGAATGTTGGACGGGCTACCTCCGGGGGTCGAACTAGCAATCGGCGGGGGAAATCCAGCTAGCTACCCGGATTGGAAATTGTTTCGGCGAATCAAAGAGATGGGCCTTATTGCCAATATGACGGTTCACTGTACTCACCTGTATCGCTACCGTCAACAACTTATCAACCATCTTCAGGGAGAGCATATTCGGGGGCTGGGAGTCTCGGTTGCTAACCATAAGGAATATGCCTATTGGCGAGACTTTGAAAATAGCGATGTTCAAAACATTCTGGCAAACCCGAACGTTGTCTATCATGTGATTGCCGGAATCTTTCCCTCGCACTCTCTTGTTGGTTCGCCCTTTATTCGGCGGGAAAAAGTTCTCATCCTCGGTTACAAACAATACGGGTTTGGAACAAGCTACTTCGGCGAATCCGTGGAAAAGTCTCTGGCCGCTTGGCGGTTTCATATCGGAGCGATTCTACAGGATGCTCGCTCGGTCAGCTTTGATAATCTGGCTATTGAGCAACTTGGGATTCGCGAGCTAGTTTCCCCGCAGGTTTGGGAAGAAAGCTATATGGGCGATGATGGAACGTTCACGATGTATGTTGATGCGGTAAGACGTGAGTACGCAAAGTCTTCCACGTCCGTAAGGCATAAACTCGGTAAGCTTTCCATCAAGGAAGCATTTCAAAATATTCGCAGGGAATCGATTGCGGTATGAGCCAAGCAAACCGACCGGCCACCGACCGACAATGTATGGCGTTGTTCCGCCAAACCGGATACGACGCGCGGGGAACACTCTTGACAGTCGCCCGCGCGGGCGATATGATACAAAGACTGGTAGCGGGAGAAGGTAAGGCCGAAATCATTCGGGAACTAGCCACATTCGGCGCGGAGAAACGCTTCGAGGTCAAAATCGCCGAAGAAGATACTGGCTTGGGCTTCCAGATTATTTATGACAAATGTGTCGCGGAAGCCGAGAGAGCTAATTCGGGCATCAGAACCCATCGGCCCGTTGATATTAGACTTTTCCCCGCTCATAAGAAGTTCCCAAAGTGGCTTCGACAGCACGGTCACGCTAAAAAAATAGATGGGAAGACTGGCGTTGTAATTAACGCACCGTCAGAAGAGTATGCAAAACGGTTTCGCGAAGTGTTGACCTATTATGGAATTGAATCGGAGTTGGAAAATGTATGAATGAATTCGGTCATTAGATTATTGGTCATGTGGCGAAATTGGTATACGCATCAGACTCGATAGGGTCGGCTATCTGGAAACGGATAGTGCGTAAGGTGTAAATTCGGCGAACGGCTTAGGCAAACGGGATGGAAATAGTAGAAGAATAGTCGCGGGGAAATATCTCCTTCGGGGGTATCCGTGACACCGGGCTATCCTTCCGGCTCGCTCAGCGAATAAATTCTACAGCCTCATAATAACCCAACGCCGAGCGAAGCCCGAAAGGGAACGTGTAGAGACTATAATCACCCGCCTACGGCGACTTGTCGCTATGGCGAAGGCATAGTCCAGACCACGAACGACAATCCGAAGTAGCCCTCGGAATTAACGGAGATGGGCACCGTATCGGCGGCGAAAGCCGAAGTGGTAAGTAAAATCTGATGGCCGCAAGGCCGTGTGGGTTCGAGTCCCACCATGACCACTTTTCAATAAGGAAATATTATGTCAACTTATTACTATAAAGGTAGAAAAGTAACAGAAGAAGAAAAGGCAATGAATGCTCTATTAGATAGAGAGCATAGATATGCTCAAATATTTATACTTGGAGCATTAATATTCTTTGGATTGGTTGCAATTTTCTTTTTGAATTCTGGTAATAAATATTCAAGTATAGATACTTACATCAAATCGAAACAGGAACTAAATGATGAGCTAGATAGTAAGCTACAACAACTCATCGAGAATGACAAAAAAAGACGATTCGAAAGAAGGTGGGACTTTTGAATATCTTTGTTTTGGATAGGAATTTGGAAAGGTCCGCCAGATATCATGTTGATAAGCATATCGTCAAAATCCCGATAGAAGCTGCTCAGCTTGCCTGTAATGCTCGACTGTTTCACAAGATGGGCGCGCCATATCGTCCTGCCCAAATGTACAACAGGATGAGTTTATTTTCCCGCTCATGTGTTCGGGCTTACCTGTTTACCTGTGAGTATGGACTTTCGCTCT
>JACCDG010788222.1_pt1 | contig 19519 bp, 25 predicted proteins | sample 7442471 | NCBI WGS metagenome assembly JACCDG01 (sample SAMN15323444, study PRJNA562643) | freshwater metagenome | isolation source: river surface water | place: USA:Blue River Watershed | collected 2017-08-17 | reverse complement strand
ATGAGACTAATCTCCAAGGCAAAAAACAATCGCAACTTGAGTCAAAAGAGCGAGAGCCCAGAGGAAGCTCTTAACCGAAGAACACGGGAATTGGAGTTATTTTTTGAAACCGCAAAGCAGAAACCAGCAACAAACCCACAATGGACAGCCAAAAATTGTCCATTTGTTTACAACACCGGCAGGGGAACGACGATCGAGGCGCACCTTCAAACCGACGGGAAGGAAGCACTGGACGATTTTTTGAAGACGCTGGTGGCACCAAACGGAGGCGTCTTGGGGCAAGTGTACCAGCGACCCACAGTGAAGCGAGCGTGCAGGCTGTTCATGTCGTTCGCCTTTGACGCTTCCAACGATCAAGTGTACATCAACAAGCTGGACCGTCTGCGTGCGCTGAGGGGTGTCAGGTCAAGTCACAAAAGAGTCAGTTTGGCGTTGAAAGTTGCAAGGGAGCTTCAAAAAGACAGCGAAAATGACGCATACGCCAATCGAATTGAAGCAGAGGGGGAGGAGGCAGTGAACAAGGAAGCCGATCGTCTGTACAAGCAACAGCAAATGACACTGGAGATGCTGCGGAAGGCAAAAGGCAAGAGCAAGTTTGTTGAAGACGAGGCCGGGGAGAACAATGAAAAAGAAAGCGAAGACGAGGAAATGGATCAATATTTGAGTGAAAGCGACCGCCCAAAGGTGGAGTCCATGGAATTGAGTCAGGGGTCAAACGACGACGACGACGACGACGACGACCCGGAGACAAAAAGAGTTACGCAGTATGCAAAGTTTGCAAGAGAGTTGTTTGAGCCGTACCTGAAGCGCAAGGAGGGGTCTGATATTTTGCTGGAGGAGCGCTGGGATTTGTATTGGACACTTTGCAGCAAGGACAAGAAGCGATTGTTTGTCTACTACCACGGCGTTTCCATGGCGCACAGGGCGTGGCAAAAAATTATTGAACACATGCGCTCCATGCCGTCTTTTTGGGAGAATCTGAAAGATTTTGTGGATTTGGAACCGTTGGAGAAGGCGATGTTTCCTGTTCCAAACGCCCGTGATGTGTGCATTCCAGACAACATGAATTGGGTCACTTTGTCCGAGTTGTTATGCGTGGGTCCGATGAAAGATTCCCACTTTGATGTCAACTTTTTGAACATCACCAAGGAGCGCAAGGGGCGCTCGGAGTACTTCAAGGGTCAACGGGAGAAAGAGGCGGAGCGCGTCAAAGAGCGCAATCACAAAAATCGCACGGAAGAGGCGATCCTGTGGGAGACTACCGATTGGATTGACATTCCACCACTGCCAACTGATCTTGGAGCCGCTGCAATCGAAACGGGTGACAAGGAAAAAAACCCAGCCATTGTGTTCCGGGACAGGGAGCGCGATGACGTTCGTTCTCAGGTGTGGGGAAATCGAATGATGAAGACTACCGAGCGGGTGTCTCTGTGGTCTCGTGAAATGTTGCTCACTGACCCGCGTCTCATGAACTTGCAAGATATGTTTGTTCAAGATTCCGACGACTCCCCTGAACTGCGCCAATTTTTGGACAAGTATTTCGCTCACGTTCCCCTGCGAGACGAGGTGTACATCAAGTGTCACGATGGGTTGCACTCTTACCCCATATTGGTGTCCAATCACACCAGTCGCGTGGCTGGCATGTTCTTGTTTATGACGGTGATTGACATTGTCATGGACGAAAAAACGGGAAAGCAAAAGTCAAAGGAAAAGAACGTCCTTGATTGGTACCTTCGCAACCCAAAGCACGCGGTGTACACTGCGGTCAAGTGTGAGCCCGGAAAACCCACCACTTACTTTGGGGAAGATGGGCATTGGTACCTGAACACCGCAAAACCCCCCGCGTATTGGTTTGAACGCAACAAGTTTAGGGACCCGGTTACGCGCACCTTCCCCTTGCTGTGTTGCACCCCAATCATACACCGCACACCGGTGGAAGGCGAGCCAAACAAGCTTGTCAAGGAAACGGTGATTGGTGATTTGTTTGCATTTTACCGGGACGTGCTCTATGGAGAGAAGCACCAAGAAGAGCTGGACACGTTTCATGAGCACTCCATGAAGCGGCTTACCGTTCCCAAGTGGAATGAGCACCAAAAAAACTTCCCGTTGCCCAGCCCGATCAAGCACAAATGGTCCATCACTTGGTACCAGTATCACCTGACCCGTTTCCTGGAGGTTGACATGCCGGGTGACTCGGAGCGTGGCTTGGACGATTCCAACCTGATGGACCGATTCAACAAGCTCAAGAAGGGAATTGAGATGGAGGGTGGAATTACCGCAACTTGTCCGCCGCTGCTTGTGTTCCGCGTTGTCATTTTTCATTTGTTCTTCATTTTGTGCAACAAGGACGTGCTCTTTATGTTCGCATACATGAGATTCCTTGCAAACGCGCTCTTTCGTCCAGAGCAGCGGGAGGCGCTCGTTCCTGTCATTGTGGGGCCACCCGGTATAGGAAAAAGCTCAATGATGGAGTCGTGGGTTACCGTGGTAATGGGTCTTGGCATGACCGGCCTTTACTTTGGAGGTGACGTCAAGCGCGTTGCCTCCCAGTTCAACTCTTTCATGGACGGTCTGTCTCTGGTGGTGGTGGATGAAACATTCATGAGTGAAGACAAGTCGGTGCAAGCCGCCATGCGTTCTCTTGTATCAGAGTCCATCAAAATCAGTGAACCCAAGTACGGGCACGCCACAACCGTCAACTCGTATGTCAATTTCAATCTGATCACCAACGAGGCAAAGCACCTGCCCACCGAGACGGGAGATCGCCGCAAGTACATCGTTGAAGCGTGCAGGGAGCTCATAGAGAACCAAGATTACAGTGAGTACGTGATACCCATACTGAAGGAAAAGAGGACGATGCTTATCTATGCCATGTTTTTGCATCTTCACTGTGACTTTTTGCTTGGAAACAAGGCGGAGGGCATCCCCCCTTTTATCAATTTCAAAGGCCTGCGACCTCCCTACAACGAGACAAAACGCACCACCATCACCACTTACCTTCCCAGTGACGTCAAGCAGTGGTACAGCTGGCTGGGAAACAAGCGTATGCCCGGCCCGGACGAAAACGATGAAACTTGCTCCCGTTTCGTGTTTGAGACGGCATATGACACTGCGAACATCAAGAATTGGGCAAACGCACCGCCGGACGAGTTTCGTTCTCGGATCATCTGGTTCGAGGCACTGTTTCGAAGCACCGACGAACACCCCTTCGTCATTCCCGCGGATGATCCACATTCAGAGTGCAAATCGTACCTTTCTCCCGATGATCGGTTCTTGTCCAAGGGTGCCTTTGGAATGGCGTTTCCTTGGCTTACTCACACGTGGCCTACACGGATTGCCAAAGAGTGGTTGCACATTTTGGTCACTGACGGGTGGGTGAAAACCTCAAGGGGTCAAAGGAAGGTGGGAGCTTCCGTTTCCGCGGACGTCAACTCTTTTCTTGAGATCATGACCAAGTTCTGCACCTATAAAGAGGACCCAGACGACCCAAACACCATTTTGCTCCCTTGCTATGCTGCCTGCCGCGCCCAGTTTGAGTTCTACCTCCAGTTTGGGAGCGTCTCCGACACCGCCACCGCCATCACCGAGCCAGTCACATGGGTACATCTGCTGCTCCGAGAAAAAGATCTGGGAGGTGAAAAGGCAAGATTTCATGACCACTGCATCCATTGTGCCCGATGCTCTCCACTGTGGGTGGAGTTCACGCGCGTGCGCCGTACTGAAAAAGGCCTACGATCGCCTTGGCAAATGCTGCACGAGGCCGAGCGTAATCCGATTGCCCCCACCGAGCGATTTCGTGCTTGGTCTGAGGATGAAAGGAAACGAGAACGAGCCGCTCATTCACAGCGCGGTGTGCCCTCATTTGGAGAGATTGATCATATTGAAAGGTCATCAGACGCTGCATTGGCTAGGGTGTTCCCCGGATGCGCTGGACCTGCCAGCCCGGAGAGGATACGAGGTATGCCAAATTCAGATCACTCCAAACGACGAAAGGTCGCGGTGCTGGTTCAGCACGTCAAGGCGAATATGTCGCTTATTATTGAAAATGGCGGAAGCAGCACTAAGCTGAGTCCATCGGATTATAAGTTGTTGTTTGACATGCTTGAAAGTTTAAAACCAAGGTCAGAGCAACCGTAAAGGACGACATCACTTCCAAGGAGTATCTGCAAGTTCAAACATGCCTGGCGTGCTGTTATCCTGACGTGGATGACTGGGTGCTTGCCGCAAATCAGTACTTGACACCGGAGGTGCACATGTGGCGCATTTTGCCAGATCCCGTGTTTTGGATGACATGGATGCACCCCATGCTGCAAACGTTCAAGTGGGAGGTGGAGGCTGTGGAATCTGCCATTCGTCAAAACGCGGACTTTAGCATGTTAGACGTCACCAGAATGTGCCGAGCACCCGGTGGCTGGAAGTCGGCGTTCAAGGATGCGCTTGCTTCATCCATGGCGAGTCATGTTGCCAAACTTGGGGTCTGTTTCATCCCCGACGACAAGTTAAATAGCTTAAAACAATGGGATAGGCAGCAGCAGCAACAAAGATTTCAAAGGCAATGTTCATCTACGACTGTGAGCTCTGCGGAAAACAATGGACAAAACAATTCAATGTCGGAAAACCCCCTCACTTTTGCTACGACTGTTGGGCATATGGATGGGAACCATGCAAAGGAGCACCAGGGTACATCAAGTCAACTAAGGCTAACTCCAGAACAAAGCCAAGATTAATTGTAAAAACAAAACAAACCAAACTGAAACCTCGTGTATTATAATTAATTAATCAAGATTTCAAAAACAAGTAAATGGCACTGAATGTAGGCGTGTCTCCGTCTTGGTCTCTGACCTGAATGTTTAACTGGGAAAGAAAAGAAAGATAGCGGTTTTCAACCACAACTTCCGGCTGCCAGTAGGTTGTTGCCGCCGTTAGAGGAACGACTATGCCATCTCCCAACAACGCCGAAGCAGTGTCGTTGCTGATGACGTTGCAGTAGTTGAAACCTCGGATTTGAATCAAGTGAGTGTCGGTCGTGCCAGTGCCAAATGAGCTGTTGACAACGAGAGCGGCAACCAGACGAAGGCGGGGTGGCAGCGTGCGATCCGCGGCTGGGATTTTGATGGTTTCATTGGCAGAACTAAGTTTAATAATGTATTGGTCTCCGCTTAGTTTGATGGACATTTTGTGTGCGAGGTTTATATTATTGCGTGTGTCTGTACAGGGTTAGTGAGAATTTGTCCCTTTTTTTTCAGCGTGCAAGCAAGCCAATGATGACTATGCCCATTCCGAGCATGAGCGCCGTTTCAAGTGACACATAGCCACCATACTCTGAGGGTCGATAGCGTGTGACAACTCTGCGATAATTGTACGGAATTCGATGACTGTAACTACCCCTCATTTTTTTTGTTTTTTGGATGACATTTACATTAGATAATATTTATTGTTTTTTTTTTTCAAGCCATGTGGCGATAATGTTGACCTTCGACGTCGCGCTTCTTTGACAAATCAAGCGTTGGCCTGGTAGTGAATTTGAGTTTTGTTTTGTACTCATCATTATAGGCATTCCAGGATTGAGTTCCCGGCGTCCTCAACTTCCTCTTGTAGATCGCTCGCTTGTCGTGCTGGGCAGCGTGTGTCTCCATCGGCTTCGTCCGATCCGCAATACGCATCTCCATCGCTGGAATCTCCGTCTTCAGAGGAGCTTTCCCTGTTTTGAAATGAAGCAGCCGCTCGATCTTTGAAGAAGAGGAGTAGTTTTGCTTCCCCACGAAGCGCATCTCCTGATCGTTGTGATGAAATTGATCGGCTTCCTCGCACATGCCGTCGCAGTGGTCCTTTGGGCGAACGAATCCTCGGACTTGATCGTCCGTCTTCTTCGTCTTGTATGGCCCCGCTATCTTGGGTCCGTTCTTCAGTTTCTCGTTCCGAATCGCTTGAGCAGGAGCATTTGAGTTTCTGATGGGATGTGGCATTGTCGCCGTCTCTTCCAATAATGTAAGCGTTGATGATCTCTTGTTGCGCGCTTAGAATGTCGTATATGTCACGGGTGCAATCTTTCAGGTAAGTTGTGTGTACGTAGATGATAGAAGTAAATATCAAAAGACAAGAAAGTAAAAAGGTAAATAAAAGACAATAAATGTCAATTGTCATTTTTTGGCGATTCTGAACACGTTGATTACAAGCCCGAGTACACCTCTGGTGATTCTGAAACAGGTGCTTTTGGGCTTTTTGGACTCGCTATTTATGCTTTTTTTGTTGGTGGTGCGGTAGTCGCGTGTGGTCGTGTACTCCAAATGATCGGCGTTCATTCTTTTTTTTTATTTATTGACAAAAGCTAGAATAATTACCAAATAAACTATTGCACACCCACCACCCCTGCAACGCAGCGCCCGTGTCTACTCATCAAGTCACACCTTGCCCTTCCATCGGCAGTTTGGTAAGCGTTGTCCGCAACCGTGAAGTTTGTAACGTCATATTGGCACTTATCGGACACCACGTCGGCTAGATCAATCCACCGGTTATTTGGGTTTGGGGGTTTTTGTCCTTTGTGTCTTGCCTCGTTTTTGGAGCGCGCCTCATCCACCATTCGGTCGGTTCGGTTCTTCAACACGTTCCAAACGAGATAGAGCGACCCAGCGGCAATGAGAGGCACCATAAGACTCATTTTTGATGTTGTTTTTATGAAATGTAATGTTGACGGAAATCTACAAACTCTCGCTAGAAACAATGGATCGCCCAAGAATTTGGTTGCGATCGTTCACCGCCTTTGCTCTCATGCCAAAGAAAACACCCAATGTCACGTACCAAGGACAAGTGAACCAATCGCCGTACTTGCACCTCATCACTTCCAGTTCCATTTCCACTTCATCAAGATTGGTGTAAACGTCATCCGCATACCCGTCAATGTTCCATCCAAACATTGCACCCTTCTCCGTCATGTTTTCAAACGTGGAACACATGCCATAAATCACTTTTTTCAGTTTGTCGGCCGAGTTGGACGAAGCGCACACGCTGTCAATGTGTGCCAGCTTCTTGTCCAGATCCTTTTCGGTGGCCTCCGGTCCGGACAAAATAGAGCGATCGCCATTCGAAATGAGCCAAGGCCACAGTGTCTTGGACGCCCTGAATCGCCCCACCTGGTTTAACTTTACAAGATACGATTTGGTTGATTGCTGAGACTGTGTGTGCCGCTGTTGCTGGTACTTGGAATCCGCCATCGTAAACTTGGGTTGCTTGGGGGGTGGTGGTGGTTTGGACGCTGACTCTTTTTGTTCGCCTTCCTCCCGCTTGCGCTTGGTTGAGACGTTTCCTGATCGTATCTTGCGCTCCGTTGTTTTCCTGATTCCGTTTGCAGTTTCCATGTTGGCCATGTTCGAGGCACGAATGGGTCCAACCGTTTTTTCAATCGCCTCCATCGCGCTGCTCAGTATGTCGTCCGCCATCGTTTAAAAAGTATAAAAAGGCAATCGCCGGTGCTGTTGCTCTTTTATAGGCTCTTTTCATTAGAACTTTCAACAAATGGACACTCAACAAAAAATATTGACCGTTTTCAATTCCGCAATGAACATGCTGCGGTCACAGGAGAAAGCCGTGTCCTACTTGGAATCCAAGGCAACGTCTGCGGTTGAAAAGGAGGCTATTGGCCTCTTCAAGAACGGAAGCGAGCACATGCAACGCATTGGACCGGTGCTCGACATCATTCGCCGTCACCTGTACCCTAACCGCGTTCTGCTGAATGAACTTGCAAGTCACGTGGGAGAGGGCAGAGACGACAAGCGAGTGGACGCCGCACTGAACAGAATCAAGGAAATTGCAGAGAAAAATACCGACATGGCACCCGGATTTAAGTTGGCACTGGACGTACTTGCAAACGTGGAAATTGACAAGCAAGCGGCTGCCAATGTAATCAAGGCAATGAGTCTGGTAGTTAGGTTATGCGAGAATGTAGCCGTTTGTGACAACTGGGAAAAGCGCGGGACGGATGTTTATCGTTTGTTCAAGTAATCAATACTTTAATTCAACATTATCGTCCAAACACATCACACTTATCACGCGCGGGTCCAATTGAATGCGAATGGCCATGTAAGTGTCGGCGAACACATCATAACGATACGGCTCCACAAATAAAATGTCGATGGCGGAGTCGGGGTCGATAAAAAGTGCCTATCAAGTTCCCTGACAAAATCCCAAGCGCACCGGGTGCACAGTCTGTTCCGAGAACGGGTGTCCTCATTCCATTTGGCGCATATCAAGCAGTGCGGATTAGGGCGGAAGGTGGATTCCATTTTGAAAGTTGAGTGTTGATGCGTTCTTTTCGTTCACCTTTGCATTTTATTTATCAAAGTTAATGATTAAAATAGCAGCAAGAGGTTAACCCTAAAGCGCGGGAAAATCAATTCAATCAATTTACTGCCTATCACATTCAATCAACGCCTCAATCAATTACATTAATAAATACAAGTAAAAAGCCAGCAGAGGCAACAAACAGAGAGAGTCAACTGCAGCGAATGACAAGCTCAAACAATGAACGAATCCAGTGTGAATCCAGTGCAGTCGTTGGAGGAAGACTTGGCGAAGCTGGAGACGGATATGCTGCAATCGTTTCAGCAACAAAATCAAAACAATCAGTCAACGTTGAATGTACTGACGGCTCTCTCGGCGCGTCTGTGTCGATCGGAGGATACGATCAAGAAACTGGAGTCAAGACTACAGGCGGCGGAAACTCAAATCAAGTTTTTGGAGACCACATCTCACATGACGCTGCGGGCGATCGACAGTTCAACGGAATTGACAAAAAACACGATGCTTATGGTGCTGGAGCAACTCCAAATGATAACGGTGGGGCCTGGGCATTTGACTCCGAAAACCCAGAACTTGTTTTGTTCAAGCTCGGCCAAGGAAGCTACTACATCACCATTCCAGTTCACAAGTCCGACGTCTTCCAGTTTACCTCAAACCTGTTGGGAGACTTGTTTCGAATCAACAAAGAAGCAGGAGACTGGCGCCGAGCCTACGAAAACCAGCTGAAGCAAACGTTGCTTCTTTCCAAGACAAACAGCGCCACGTTGAAGGAAGTGTACGGGAGGCTAAAAACTGTCACGCTACAGCGAGAAGAGGCGGACCGACAGGAAACTGCTCGATTCATGAAGACAATGGAGAAGCGAGGCAAGCGTTTGTCCAAGTAGATTTTTCATTATGTATATTTATATCAGTAAATTTCCATTCAGTATGCCAAGCACACCGACACCTAACGCTACATACGCGGTTTTTTGATACCCAAGCAGATATGCCACCGTGCCCCCCGCAACAAGTAAAATTCCGGTGTTTTCCGAAATAAGTGGCTTCTTAACTGTCGCCGGTTTTAGCCCGCTTGCCGCCGCTGCTCTCTGCGCTTTCCATTCCCTGTGCGCCTTCCCCATTGTTGTTGTTGTCTTGTTGACTTATCTTTGGCAACTTGCGTTTGCTGGCAGTCTGATCTTTTGCAGAGTACAATTCGGCCGCTCTCACGTTGTCTTTTAATAACTCGATGCGAATGAGCAAGTTGGTGACGTTCCAGGGGTCAAGTAATTTTGTTTCCAATATGTCGTGCAATATTTCCTCTCTGCTGTGTGCCACCGTGATGTTGCTCGTGTGTTTGATTTTTAGAATAACATGAGTGTGAACTCTGCCCTGCAACGAGCCAACCTCCGGGCCGTGAGTAACGGATATGTCTTGAATGTACCGCTCGTCAAAGTGTTGCCTGGGTATGTTGAACCGTATCATTCGTTCCAGTGAGCGCGGGTCTTTGAACACCGTGTCCACCGCCTTTTCAAGTGCGTTGACCATTCTCTCCGCATCGGCATCTGTAGACGGTCGCTTGTTTGTGTTGATGAGGATATGATAATTTGACTGTCTTTCTTTCTTTTTTTTGCTTTCGGCTTGCCCGCTGTGTTCAACCGTTATGTCGGGTAAAGCGCTCATTTTTGTTATTTATTTTTTTTTTATCATATGGCAGCTTTCGCCACTCGCGCTGCACCTCTTGCCGCCGCTTTTGCAGTTGATTTTGCAGCAGCAGATACCGCTTCAGTTACCGTGGGTGCGCTAGAAAAGGTCCACCAACCACAGCCATACCCGACCAAAAACCCAACGGCGCTGGTCACCATCAGTATGTTTGTCATTTTTGCCATCACTTTGTCGCGGTAACCCATCATTAGGTGGTTGACGTCTTCTTGAGTGAACCCCTGGATCTGTTTGCTGGATGTTTCCTTTTTACGTGCCACCTCCGCCTCTCTCGCTTTGTATTCCTCAAGGCGCTGCAATGCAGCTAGTTGGGCAGCTTTTCGGGCGGCAACCGACGAGTCTTCCATGGCGGCATCTTGGGGAACAGCCGCTGGCTGGGCGTTAGGCCTTGGACTGTAATTTTCAAATATGGTGTTGTTTTCATCAGTCAGAGCACTGGGTTTTGCAACACTCGATTCGGTGACGGCACCAATGGTGATGCGAGGCAAGTTGTGGGTTTTTCGGATTGCTGCCATTACTTTTTTTTTGAGTTGGGTGAATGAACAATTAGATTTTATTCAAGCTATTTATAATTTTATTTTGCCTCTTTTTCAGAACAATGCTGGTTTCGTGTGCTTGGTGACTCGTACCGGTTTGTTTTTCTTTCCGTGCTTTATTTTTCCCACAAAATGGTCCAGTGACGGGTCGGGCGCCTCCGATGTGTACTTTGACTTGCGCTCTTTTTTGTTGGTTTTTAATGGTGCAACGTCGCCTTCCTGAAACAACCCCGCCTGAAATTCATCGAGTTCTTTGCCTTTGGCCATGATCTGTTTGTAAGCAAGGTATGCAAGCGCTCCACCCACGGCTACAATTGCGATGTCGGCCATATTTTACGTCTTTTTTTTTTCTTTTCTTTCTTTGCCTTTCTAAGTACAGTGAAAGTAGAAAAGAAGAAAAGAAAAAACAGAATGGAAGCTGCTTTGTTTGTTGCGGGGTTGCTTTTTACTGCAAAAAGTCTACAGAAACACGACAAACAAACAGCGGACGGAAAACCCCTAAAGGAAAGTGAATTGGAAACCGTTTCGCTTGCCAACTCCAGACGAGTCGCGCGCTACCCTGAAACTGACGTCAGGCGGCAAACATACGCCAGAGAAGACAAGATTGCAAGCATGCCCAATCCAATGATGCCAAAGACCAAGTTAACGGCTCCTTCCGGCACGGAGAACGAGTACCGATACTGGACGGCTACTCCTTTGTCCGAAATCTCGAAAGATTACGAGAGCAAGCGCAAATACTTTCAGCGGCAAGCGCTGTGGAATCAGCACCCCAATCACGTTCACAAGGATCGATACAGTAACAGAGGGGTGCACACGGAAGAGTTCACCGACAACCCTGACCATAAATTCATTCGCACCATTTTTGCTTAATAAATTCTAGCAAGTTGTACACATTGCGCTTCAACAGAATACTTTTTTTCCTTACTTCTTGATAAAAAAAATGTTGGGCCTTCACGGCAAGCTTACGGCAGGTGCCAAGGGCACAAATCAATCGGGCAAGATTGCCCAATTTGAAAATGAAATGCAGGCTAACATTCAACAGCCGGGGCAGCGCCTCAACCCCGAGCTTGACAAAGTCGGCAACGAGTTTCCCGCTCGGTTTGTGCCCAAAGATGAGTACGACAACAAGTTTGCCGTCAAAATGGAGCAGCTTGACGAAAACACCAACATGTACGGCAAAAATCCGCAGGTGCACATGTCCATTGATAAGGAGGACATCGACTACATTGAGCGGAAGCGTGCCACTTCCAACTATCTGGTTTGGCGCCAATGGCTGAAAAGCACCATTGATTTCAGTGATCCCGTCCAAGGTAAACACAAAACTAACCCCGGTGCTGCATTGCAGGCTAAAAAAGCTCGCAAAAATAGCGCCAAGTCAAAATCAAAGTCAAAAGTGGCGAAAGCAATTAAAAAACCCAAGTCTAAACAAAAGTAAATGACCTTATCTGTTGTTTTTTGCAGTTCACTTGGCACGGCAGCAAGGCTTACTTGAAGATTATGACAACGAGCAGCTTGAAATCCTCAACGAAAACATCCAAAATGTCGCGCAAGTCGCGCGCATGAGAGCTCTTGGACGAGACCGGTGGACAATGGATGATTACAAGCTTGCATTTGCCATCAAGTCGGGTCAGGTAAAGTTGCCACCCGCCGACAAACCTCTGTGGATGCCCGAGGCGCACATGCTTGAACCGGACGACGACAAGTCGGTTCAGCGAGGGTTGTTCAACGTGAAGCGGTGGATTGGTTCCCAAAAGACGGCAAACTATCTGCAAAAGAACCAAGACCCATTCCCCGACTTGCCTAACCTTGGCGGCTGGGATACATTTACTGGGGGTTCAAGCAAATTGTTGCCCATTCATTCATCTGGAGCTGGTTTCGGTTCCAGAGAGAGCAGATTTGATTTGGTGCCAAAAAAAGAAATGCAGAGGGGCAATAACGGAAATTAAGTTTTTGTTTTCTAGCAAGTTTGTAATCACCGGTACACAGTCATTAAATAAATACAATCACACGATAAACAAAAAAATGGATTACATTGTACAAGGAATCGACAAGTTGGAGTCGCTGCTACCCATGGACGGTGCGCTTGCAGTGCCGGCTCGGTTTGTCATAGGAGCTGGAATCGGGTGGCTAATTATGAGTGCCGCACGGCCTGGTTTTTCCTACACTTCCGACGGTTCAAAGCGACCTTGGATTGTGATGCCCGAATTGTACGAGTCAAGGGGTGCGCCTACATGGTTACCCTGGTTTGTTGGACCTGCGCTTGGTGGACTGGTGCTGACAACATTTGTATAAACATTTTTGTATAACAATAATATTAATGAATCAATCGACAATGACGACTTGTTGAAAGTCAGAGGGGGGTTGTTGGGAAAGAGCGGCATTAGGTGAAAACGATGGAGTGGCACTCAGCTCCCGCTTGATCTTGAGAGATTTGGCAACAAGACGGGTTGACGGTCGGCGAATGGGAGCGTTGAGCTTGCGAGCGGCAGACTTGGCAACCTTTTGACTGACCGGGCCATACATTTGAATAAGACTTGCCATCGCCAGCTTGCCCTTTGCGATGGTTGCGTCGCGAAGTCTGATTTGTTTCATCACGGCCTCCACGGCGTCTCGTCTCTCTTCCTCGGCGCGCTTGAGCTTAAGTCTGAGCTCTTCCACCTCGTAAGTTAACTTGACGTTGTTGTTTTCGACTTGGTCAACTCTCAATTGAAGTTGCTCGTTGGCGCTGAGATAATCTTCATTGTCTTGAACAAGCTGGTTGACGGCATCGGCAAGATCATGAGGGTCGAGAGTAACGTGGGCCATTGGCATTGATTGCTGATTGATCGCTGATTGATTGCTGATTGATTGTTTTGTAAACTGATGAGTAATTCTGAAAATAAACGGCACCTACTTATACTTTGCGCAGAGTGCCAGGCACGTCAAGTTGTTGATTGGATTTGATTGGGTTGCAGATTGGTTGCTGCGACGTTAGCTTAGTTGCAGATTTTTGGCTGACACAAGTTGATTGTTGTTGATTGATTGCAGATTTGTTGCTGTGGAGCACGCTGTGTTGCAGATTTTGCGCTGACACAATGTCGATTGACTTATTTTTTTAATTGACGCGTCAAGGCAAGATATAAGTAACCGCGCAATCATCAACGTCAACAATGGAACAGCACTCGGCATACAGCGTTCGCTACAAGTTAAAGAAGCTGCGCGAACGTCGCTTTTTTTGTAAACTGTTCAAGTCGCCGAACAACTACCGCTTAGTTTACAACTATGTCAACAAAGTAGGCAATTTGTCGGGGAGCAAACGTGCCGTGCCAATTATGTATTTTACAGACTTCAGGAACTTGAAGATTTACACATGCGCATCAAGTTATACAAAAGTTTGCAAAATAAAATATTAAGTGAATAGTAATAGTATGAAGTTTTATTGTACTTTTTTCCCCTTTGTCATGAATATTTTGGTAGGTTTTCCGGTGTTTGCACACGTGCCTGTCAATAGAGTGCAGTTGCCGTTCTTTCCAAAGTGTCTCACTTTTGCCTTTTTTACGGTTGTGCGCCCCTCGGGGTTGTCCGGTCCCTTGCAGTGCTTGCACCCCGTTGCCATCACCTCGGAGTATGTCTTTCCCGGTTCAAGTGACCGAGCGTCCATGTGTTCTCCGTGGTATGGCATGATGTTAAAGTGAAATGATGGAGTCGGTTGGCTTGGGTAGAGCCTTGAGAATTTGATCCAGTTTGGTACCTATCGCCCCCATTTGAAAATTGATTGCCGCCACAGTTTTTGAAGTGAGAGTTGCCTCGGTTTCCATTCTGGTAATAATTGCACTTAGTGCCGCAACCTCGCTGGACAATGAGCGCTGTGCCACCACACCCCTGGACTCGTCTTCCATCACAGACATCATTGTGTGCAAGTCAGGCTCATCGGGTATGATTGCCGTTTCGTTAGCTTGGTGTTGCTGCTGATCTTGATCGTTTCCGGTATTAGCGCTGAATCCTTTTTGTTGGTAAGCCCATGGCGATTGCTGGGGAGCAGGAGCGTTGTTCGTCCCATTGTACCTTTCCGCAGCGGCTCCAGGGTAAGGTTCTTTGCTGGACACGTACGTGATGTCACACTGCTTGCACTTCCAAAAGTATTTGTTGTAGCTTGGGTTTGGTCTGCCATTGGCACACGTTTGCTTGACGGAGTGAAACCACGCCACGTGTTCACCACACGCGGGGCAGTTGTCGTCCACTGGTTGCTTTTTTTGCAAACCGCCATCGTTGTCGTTTCTTTGGTAAGGTGCATAGTTATTGTTTCCATTGCCTCCTCCTCTGCCACCGCCTCTGCCTCCGCCCCTGCCGTATCCTCCATTGCTGTTTCCTCCTCTCTGGTAATTGGTGTAGCCGCTCATTGTTATTGACTTTTTTTGTTGACTTTCCTCTTTCTCCTGTTCCTGATAAAACTGCGGCTTGTAATTCACTGGGTGCTCTGGTGGTAAGTATGGTGCAAACACTTCTCCCATTAACGTGTAACAAATGACAACAACGTAATTGTGTGTCTTTTATAGAGTTGTGTGTGTTTTTTTTTTGCAACGGCTACATTTTGCGGATCAGCGAACCGTTTATTTATTTCTCTGAAGCAACGGCTAGTTTGGCATTTGTATAAAAGAATGGACAATCCGACCATGTTGCAAGAATTACGATATTTGAAACAGCTGCAATATAAAATGAATGACAACAGCAGTGACAGTGCCCACTTCATTGACCAGTACGTTTCACCGACGCCCGCGCCAATCCCAATCATTTACAGCTTAACCAGTCCCACCCGCCACGAGCCATATGTTCCACCTTCCATTACACCGTTGCCCGCTGTCCCCTCACAGACCGCATGGACTCAAGACGATTTGTTGCGATTCTTTCACGATCATTACAAGCGCGTGACTGCCGGGGAGTTTAGCAGGGAACTAATGCTTCGAGAAGTGCTGGTTGTCCCTGACAGGGAGTTGTGCGCCATACTGCTTGCGCACTGGTCCAAAGTTTCTAATAATCAACGAGTGCAACTAAACGACAACTAAAAAAAAAACAAAACCAAAACCAAACACAATGGACGTGCTCGTTCCCATACTAGTGGACGCCCCCGCGGCGTTTGTCATTGGCTCAATCATTGATGCAATGACGCAGGAGACGGGCGCTTTGCTGTCACCCCCCGAGAAAGACGGCAAAAAGGACGACATTCGAACGGTGTTCATGACGGTGTCCAAGCTCGGCATTCAGCTGTTCACGTCCATATCCATTGCCTCCAAATACAGTGAACTCATGTACGCCGGGACGGACAACGTTGACCCCACCAACGGCTTTTTGGCACTTAGCATTTTGTTGTACTCTAGCCCGCATTTCAGAAAAGAGTTGGGCAAACTCACCGAAACATTCCAAACTTATGTAAAATCCACATTTTTGATGACAAGTTCTGCCGCTGCCGGCAAATAAATTTATTTAGGAATTACATTTGTATTCAAACACTTGTACATTGGGTTGGGCATTTTATTTTTGATAAGTAAGTCCAGTTTTTTTGCTTCTTATTTATACGTTTACCCTTTTCATGTAACGGTCACTTATCCGATTACTTTTTTGCAATAAACGGCTAGTGCCAGTGCATCACACACGTGATCCGACTTGAATGGCGCGTCGGCGTCACAAATGCCTAGGTTAATGTTCATTTTGTTGAATTCTTCTTGTGCCCACTTGACCACTTGCTTCTTGTTGTTGGCGTGACCCAGCAATTGCATCCCCAGTCCTCTTTTCACTTCCCCTGCGTGGTATGCAACACAGGGAACTGCATATGCCTTGCAAAGTGCCACGATAATCCCTTGAATCATCACGTTGCGAGTGCCCCTGAATTGACTTTCCACTGCGATGACTGTGTTTTTTTGGACAAGATAAGGGTACATAACGGACACCAACGCACGTGATTGATCCACTATGGAAGCTCGTTTTCCTCCTAAATCCAAAACCTTTGCTCTTGTGACCGTTGGGGTAATGTGACCGTTGGACTCGTACACAAGTTCAGCTAACCCAAGATTGCGACTGCCAGGGTCCAATCCCACAATAGTCGTTGGGTGTTCGGAGGATATAAAATCAAGCGGCATTGTTCTCTTATTCGTTATCTTCCCCTCTTAAACAAACAAGCAGACTACTTATACCTTTTTATCAAATGGCACCCGTTGTCACTGAACCCGATTCCCAGCCTATCAAAGCCACTCGCTCCAAGTCTATTGCCAAGCCCGGCGAGGCAAAGCCAAAGAATTGTTTCAAGCCGTTGCGTCGTTTCAACTGGAATGGAACCTACCATTTTTTGAACGAGGTCACCGGAGAGCTTGTGCCCAGCGGGTTCACTCTTGACACCGACAAGGGGTTGTTTGGACTCTTTGTCACCACCACCATTCTGGAAGCTTACCTGTCCGAGTACAACGCGCTCACGAAAAAGGAACCGCTTGTGGGCGAGATCATCGAAATCACCGCAAAGGAATTGCCCAACGTCCAAAAGGAAATTAACAACGAAAAGAAAGGCGCAACAAGCGACACGGAAACTGCACCCAAGTCCAAGCGAACTATCATGAAAAACGCATACTGGGTTCATAAGGATGGCAAAAATGTGGAATCTCTCAGCGGAGTGGGTGGCGTTCAGAACGCGATGGCACACTTGCTTGGCCAAGACCCGGTGAGTGTCAAAGACGACGGACTTGACCCTGAAACCGAGCGCATGTTTGTCGTGGGTGAAAAGCATATTCTTGTTCCGTCTCCCTCGGGAGACTTGGCACCGGTGACAATCGTTGGAGTTCGTCCCGCCAATGACAAGTCTGGTGGTGACAACTCCAAGTGGATTCAGACGTTTTACCCCGGTATTATCATTACCGACAACCCCACCGGTCTTGCTTCAATTTGCCCGCCCGTGGCTCCTATTGTAGAAGAAAGCGAGCGTGCCATTCAAGCCAAGCGAAAGGAAAAGGAAGAACAAAAAAAGCTCGCCGCTCAGGCAAGTGCACTTAAAAAAGCCGAGAGAGAAGCGACTCGCAGGGAACTCGTGGAACAAAAGCGTAAGCAACCACCAAAGCCGCGAAACAACTCAGTTGCTCCCAAGCCAAGAACCAAGAGAAAGGCGGATGAGGCGGAATTGCCCGATTACGATAACAATGAGGTAAACGTTCGTTACTATGACTTTGACGGCAAACACAAACATTTATACAAGTTGTATGCTAAATTACATGACATTATTATTCAGTAGTCGCAATATGTACCGCTTCACACCTCCCTTGCCCAAGACGACAGCTTGAATGAACCCCTGCCCAGATGGGCAATGTCAGACAGCCCGTTCTTCTCACAGCATACCATTCTTTGACACATTTACATATGCGATTCCCGCGTCAGATTCACTTCCACTTTGCATTTCATTCAAACTGCCGAACAATGCACCCGCCACATCACCCTGATGCAACAACAAAAATCTACAAAAGCCAGAGAAGTCATAATTGGCGCTAGGGCACTGTTGGTTATCGCCATCCGTTCCAATTGCCAGCGCAAAGATACAAATCGAGACAAGCACCCCGCACACAATTGCATACGCCAAAAAAAGCCACTTTGCAGCTCTGGGGAACAATCCAATCAACGTTGTTCTTGCGGTTGCTGCAAGCATTTCAATAAATAGCGGTTATTTTTAAAAAAAACGGTGCTTATTCTATTCGTTAAAATTATGAGCACAGAGAAAACTTGCTCTCACAAAACATTTTATGATGATTTTCAAACCAATGACAGAATCTGCGTGGAGTGTGGCGTTGTGCTCGGCAGTGCGTTTGGTGTTCAATTGTTTGGCGGCGACAATAAGGAGTCCCGTTGGGCTGGCTTTGCTCCTATTCGTCGCGGTCGGGGACTGGCCTTCAAAGTTTGCGGTTATAATCCTGTGAGTACATTCTCGTCCAATTTCAAATCACTCGATAGCCGGAATGATCTAATATATATTTATAGGTATTTTACAACGCTGAGCGACTTCGCGCTTCATTCGCCCAAGACCCTGTTGTTCCGGATTGGTTTGTGGATCAAGTGTCGGCTGACTTGGCCAAGCAAACGGGCTTGCATCGCTTTGAGCACGCCAGTCGATCCCAAATTAGAAGCTGCTGCGGACGACTTGCTCTTCGCCATGTTGCAAGCCGGCCAAATCTCACCCCCGCCAAGCGCAGGAAGCTCCTGTTTCGACTCAGAAACTACGCAGAGCGATGGTGGCAAATCAAATGCACGCTCACTGATTACAGACCCTACTTCAACGAACCCCTGCTTCGACAAATGCAATCTCTTTTTCAAATCTACTGCCATCACGCCCGATCCGTGCGAGACAGGGGCGAGCCAGAGTGGGGCACGCGGAAGGTACTTCTTACGTACCCGTACGTTGCCACGCAGATCTTACGCATTCTAGACTACTGGGAAGCGAGAGCTGGCATAGATTCAAGATACTATCTCAACTACAGCTGGTACTGGCCAAAACTGAAAACCCCGCCCAAATTGCTTGCAAATGACGCACGGTGGAAGCTGGTGTTGACCGACATTAATTTGGTGCGGCGCGACTACGATTCCATGTGCCCGAACATTTCCAACCGACCTTGGCCCGTATTTTTTTATGGCACCATTGCAATTGGAGATAGAGTGTAAAACAATAAATGTATTTCATTAAAAAACAAAACTACAACCTAAGCATAAGTCACTGCAATGGCGTCTGTGCCATCGGCGTCCAGTGTGCCGGAGTGAGTCCGCCACAGTGAGTTGATGCCAATCAAGTCAATGAATGCACCGACACCTTTTAGTGAAACGGTAGTCTGTGCAGCGGGAGAAGCCGAAGTTGTTCCCTGATCGTATATTTTGCCCGTACCCGCTGTAACTGTGTTTGTTCCGGCATTGTTGTTGAGAATGATCAGCCTGTCACCATTGGCGGCAGGCACGGGAATGGTCTGGGCAGTGCTTGCACCGGTCAAAATGAT
>JACCDG010480887.1_pt1 | contig 19519 bp, 20 predicted proteins | sample 7442471 | NCBI WGS metagenome assembly JACCDG01 (sample SAMN15323444, study PRJNA562643) | freshwater metagenome | isolation source: river surface water | place: USA:Blue River Watershed | collected 2017-08-17 | reverse complement strand
GTGCGGGTCGACGGGGGCGGGCGCGCCGGGCTGGTCGGCGGGCGTCGGCGCGAGCGACACGGGGGCGACGGGCGCGATCGTCGGCGCGGCGTCCATCGGATCGGGCGGCGGCATCGCGAGCGCGCCGTCAGGCACCGGCGAGTCGGGCGAGGTGAACGACGGCGGCTCGAACCCGAGGCGCCGGGCGTCGTCGGGCGACACGAGCAGGTCGCCCCCGGGGCCGGGGATCGTGCCGTACGCGGGACCGAGCGGCGTGTACATCAGCCCCCCGGCCGCCCGGCGTAGGCGGTCAGCACCGCGCCGCCGGCCTGGAGGGCGTCACCGAACAGCCCGCGGTCGGCGCCCTGCGCCCCGTACGCGGCCATCCTCTGCATCCGGGCGCGCAGCTCGGCGTCGGAGGCGTTCAGGTAGTTGCCGAACATCCCCGACGAGTACGCGTCGTTCTGCTGGCGGTTCTGGAGCTCGGCGGCCTGGTTCGCGAGGTTCGTCTGCTGCCCGAACTGCCCCTGCTGGAGCATGCGCTGCTGATCGAGCTGCGCCTGCTGCGTCGCGAGGTCGAGATCCTGGCCGCGCATGCCCGACAGCACGCCGCCGAGCTGGCCGCGGGCGTTCGCCTGGTCCTGCAGCGCCGACTGCGACGCCATGCCGGCCGCGTTGGTGCCAAGGTCGCCGAGCTGCCGCGACGCGGCCCGGGCCATGATGCCGGCGTTCGCGCCGCGCGCCATCCGGGCGGCCGCGAACTGCTGCGCCGCGGCCTGCTGCGCCTGGCGACCGACGGCGAGCTCGCCGGCGCCCTTGGCCTGGCCGCTCGACACCGAGGCCAGTTGGTCGGCAAGCGTCTGCATCTGGCCGCGCGCCTGCCCCTGTGGGCCCTGCGCGATCTGCGTCGCCGGGCCGAGCTGCTGCGCCTGCGCCTGCGGGGTCGGCCGCCCCTGCGCGCCCAGCATCTGCTGCTGCGCGTAGCCGCGGAGCATGTCGCCGCCCTCGAGGCGAGTGTTCTGCTCGGCCATCGCCGCGTTGCGCGCGCGGTTGTCGCCGAACAGCGTGCGGCCGGCGCTCGAGCCGAAGTCCGAGATCGCGCCGCCGATGCCACTGAGGATGCCCATGGGTCACCCCATCCTTGCTGCGGGTAGCTTGTTGCGGTTGCCCTTGACGCCGCCGGTGATCAGCAGCTCGGTCAGCTCCGCGCACGCCCCGAACTCGCCCGCGGGCTCGGGGAACGTGAACCGGAACCGGATCGCCTCGCAGCGGCGGCCGACGTGCGCCGTCCACTCGTAGCGCGAGGGCGCGTCACCGCCGTAGACGCCCGACCCGAAGGAGCCGTCGCCGTACACGCTGCCGTCGGTGGAAGTGGCATCGAACACGACTGGCTCGCTCCAGTTGCCTGGCTCGTCATAGTCGGTCTGCCACTGCACCCGGAACTCATGTGCTGACTTGCGCTCGCCGAGGATCTGCGCGTGCCAGATGCGCTGGAGCCCCTGCCGCGCCTCGCCGAAGCGGATCCAGGCCGTCTCGATCACCATCGGGATCGGGAGGTTGTCGTCGGCGTAGGTCGTCGCCTGGCGGAACACGCGGCCGTCGGTGCGCAGGTAGTGGTAGAGGCCCCGCACGGTGATCGAGTCGATGCCCTCGTGGTTCGTGAACGTCGACCACTGCCCGAACAGGTAGTCGTAGAGGAGCGTCGAGCCGCTGTCGGTCAGGAACCGGACCTGCGTCGTGTCCTCGACGAGCGTGGCCCGCACGATCCGCTGCGCGTTGTACGCCTCGACCGGCGCGCCGACGTAGGACACCTGCCGGCCGCGGTCGAGCTGGTAGATGCCCTTCGCGCTCTGGAAGACGAGCCCCGTTGGGATCGTCGCGAGCGACCGTTGGTCGACGCAGCCCACGTCGGAGGTGATCAGCGCCGGCGTGGACCACTCGCCGCCGGCCGCGGGGTTGGCGAGCGGCCCCGCGCCGGTGATCATGTAGATCGCCGACCGCTTGAAGATCATGACCGCGTCGTCCATGACCGCGATGCCGGTGACCGCGCCGCCGGCGGGCGGGACCTGCAGGCGCAGCTCGGGCGTGGCCTCGATCGCGTACCCGTCGGCGCGCTCCTGCGAGTAGTAGACGCCGCTCGGGTCGGACGCGTCGGCCCAGAACAGCCGGCCCTTGCCCTCGGCGATGACGCCCGACGTGGCGATCGGGTCGTTCGACGGGATGCCGCCGGTCGTGTAGTGCGGCTCGCGCGTCGCGATCGTCGCGTCGCTGTACTCGTCGATCAGCGTCACGGTGTCGCCGGCGCGGTTGTTGGCGACGTAGCCGTTCGCGCTGCCGGCCGTCGACGGGTCGAGCGACGTGATCCGGTAGTAGGCCGACGCGTCGCCGGCCAGCGAGCGGGCCGCGCAGACGCGCAGCTCCTCGCGCCGGTTGAGCCCCCAGCACGTCAGCCGCAGCGCCGGGATCGTGAACGTCACGCGGTCGTCGGAGCCGGTGACGGTCACGCTGTAGGGCTTCGACGTCGGGCCGCGGATGATCTCGCCGTTCGCGAGCGTGGCCTCGTACCAGAACAGGTAGGAGTAGGTCCCGTTGGTCATGCCGCCGGCGCCCGCGGTCGAGTTCGCGTGGAGCGTCGCGCCCGTCTCCCAATCCGGCGCGTAGAACGGCGCGGCCTCGACGAAGCCGACGCCGTCGTAGGCGAACGTGACCGCGCCGCCGACGTAGAGCGTCCGGCCCACATAGGCGGCCTGGTGGCTGTCGCTGGCGTCGAAGTCCAGCGAGACGAGCCGCGGGCCGGCCTCGGCGAACACGTCGTTAGTGTTCACGCCGTCGTCGACTGGCAACTGCGCGCGGTAGATGGCGCACCAGTCGTAGGTTCGCTCCGACTCGCCCGCGGTGACCCGTGGCAGTGTGTGCCCGGGCGGGAGGCCGGCGTTGCTCGGGATCGACTGCGCGACCGGCAGCCCGTCGTCGCGGATGGCGACGTAGGTCGCGAACAGTGCCGCCGGGTGGAGCAACGTCACGTAGGCGCGCGCGGTGCCGCCGTCGGGCTCGTCGACCCAGCCGCACGAGGCGAGGCAGGCCCCGGCGAACGCGTCGGGCACACCGTCGCCGGCGCTGCCGACGCCCGCCGTCACCGCGATGACCTGGTTGTAGATCCGCGAGTTGCGCACCGGCGACGCGCGCAGCTCGCTCCAGAGGTTGATCGTTCCCGACGCCGCGCTGCCGCGGAACGCCAGCGCGATCCGGTTGCCGCCGCTCGTGGCCGTCACCGTCTCGGCCATCTCGACCGCCACGACCAGCGCCCCGAAGTCCGACTGGACGATCGCGGCGTAGGAGTCGCCGCCGCCCGACCAGGCGATCGCCCAGTCGTCGCCGGTCGTCAGCGACGGCGCGATCACGGGCCCGGCGGTCAGCGGCAGCGCGCCCGGCGAGGGCGTGTGCGTCACGACCGACGGCCAGCCGGTGCCGGGCGACCCGACCATGCCGGCCGGGATGAGCCAGCCGGCGCGGATCGTGTTGAGCGACGACAGCCAGACGATCGCGGCCGCATCCTTGCCGCTCGTGTTCGTCGCGTTGACGTAGCTGGCGTCGAAGTTGGGCAGCGTCGTCGAGAGGTCATCGACGATCACGCGCGGAAACTGCGTCGTGTCGTAGGTGTGCGGCGCGGCCGGGTCGATCAGGATGCACCGAATCTGCCCGAGCGCCTGCTGCGCCCACAGGATCAGCAGCCGGTCGCCGCTGCGGACGCACCGCGGGTTGGTGCCGCTCGCGCTGGCCTGCGTCGGCGGGATCGTGACCCGCTCGCCGTTCGTCTCGGTGACCGCGTACCAGACGCCGCCGCGCGAGTCCTCCCACGCGACCACCGCCACGCCGTCGCAGCTCGCGTAGTCGCACCCGGTCTGCGACGAGACGGTCTTGACCAGCGCCCGATCGCTCTGCCGGATCGACATCATCCCGTCGGCGATCTCCGACCACGCCGAGGCGCCCTCGACGTAGCTGTACGCCGCGGCCTCGGTGAACAGCACGAGCTCATCGCCGCGCGCCGCGAGGCCCCGGGGCAGCGCGTATGGCGTCGCCGAGCCGAGCACCGACAGGCCCAGCGAGGTGTAGCCGTACCGCTTCGACAGCGACACCGCCTTGGTGAACACCGCGTTCTCGAGCGTCAGCAGCCGCGCCGTCGGGACCGCCTTGGGGTCGCTTTTCGTCTCGAGTCCGCCGGCAAAACGGATCGGGTAGGCCATCTCCTGGAGTGCCATCACGCACCTCCGTGGTACGGTCGGTGGCCGGCGCCGAAGTGGCACGGTCCGATCGCGGGGCTGATCGCGGCGGTCCTGACCGCGCTGTACACGGCCGGCGTCGACCCCGGTTGGCACGCACTGGACGGCTTCGAGTGGCTCGGCGGGTCGATCTGGGGCGTGCTTTCGCGGTGATGCGCGCTGCCGGTCACCCCGCAGGGGTGAGGCTTGACGCGGGCCGCGTTCGGCCCCCACGTTGAGGGGGCATGCGCACCGCCCTGGCCGCCGCCCTGCTCCTTGGATGCTCCGACCCGACCGTGCCCGCCGATGACGCCGCAGTGGATGCGCCGAGCGTCGATGCGGGGGTCGATGGCGTGCCGATCGACGCCGACCCGAACGCCCCCGATGCCGTCGACGCGCCGCCGCTGGCCTGCCCGCCGGCCGATCCGCCTGGCACCGTCGCAGGCACGCCGCCGGCCGGCCGGTGGGATGGCCGCTGGTCCTGCGTCGCCGAGTGCACGCGCCCCGCGGCCGCGCCGATCTTCGCCGCAACGTCCGTCACCGCCGGCGCAACGCTGACCTGGCGCCTGCCGACTGGCACGCTCCAGCATGCGGCCGTCGCCGACCGTGGCTGCTGGGTCGTTGCCGCCACCGAGTGCGCGACCGGCTACGCGCTCTGCCCGACGCCGGGTTCCTCGGGCGTGGCGGTGCAGTTCGCGAGCGTGTTCTTGCTCGACGTGGGCCGCTGGCAGGTGTGGGAGTGGCGCGGTCATGTGCCCTGATCAGGGACGGTCGTACTCGACAGAGATCATGTAGACGCGGTCGCCGGCATCGCCGATCGCCGCCTCCATGACGTAGGAGTAGTTGGCGGCGACGGTGTGCGCGATGTTCCCGCCGGCGCCGTTATCGATCGTGCCGGTGGTGTCGGTGGTGCCGGACGCGACCGACAGCGTCCCCGAGCCGGAGACGGTGGTGATCGTCGCGTACTGGATGCGCTTGAGGTTGAACGTCAACGTGCCGGCGCCGCGCTTGAGGCTGACGACGATCTTGTTGATGCGGTCGCCCTCGTGGAGCGGGATCGGGATGTGCGCCTGGCCGGCGGCGCCACCGCTGAACGCCCCGGACGTGAGCGTCGCGGATCCGCTGTAGACGTAGCCGAGTCCCGCCGACAGCACCAGCTTGCGGGTCGGCAGCCCGATCCCGGACGCGCTGGTCAGGTTGGCCGCGCCGGTCGCCACCGTGATCCCGTTGTTGTGCGTCGTCAGCGCCGAGAACGTCACCGCGTTCCCGACCGTATTGCTCGCCGTGATCGCCCCGGCGCTCGACACCTGCAGGATGCTCGTCGACCCCGGCAGCGCCGCCGGCAGCGTCAGCGCGTAGCTGGCCACCAAGCCCACGGGGCTCGAGATGCGCACGCGGTTCGCGATGCCGCTGGCGTGCTCGTACAGGTCGAGGTCGCCGCACTGGACGCGGCTCCACGAGTTCGGCGACGGGGCGGCCTCGAGGAAGCGGTACGCCTGCGCCGAGTCGTCGTAGTAGACCGCGGCCGCGCTGGCCGCGTAGTCGCCGACGATGCCGCCGGCGATCGCGATGTTGAGCGTCCCGCCCGAGGTCATCTTGACGTCGGTGCCGCTCCCGTTGCGCCAGTACAGCTCGCCGTCGCTGGTCTTGACCCACAGCGACTTGCTGACCGTGTAGCTGGCCTGGGTCGTGAACGCGAGCGCCTTCGCGTTGGTGAGCGCGCACGTCCCGTTGAGCGTCAGGTCGGTCGTGAGGTTGAGCCCGCCGGCCGGGATCTGAACGCCCGCACCCGTCGTGTGGTCGTGCGTGTCGATCAGGTCCAGCGACGCGTTGAGCTGGTCGTCCCACGTCGAGGAGTCCCCGGCGAGGGTCGGCTTCGACAGCCCCATGTTGGTGGTCGTGGTGCCCATGTCAGTAGCTCGCCAGTTCGACCCAGGTCACCGAGATCGCCGCCTGCCAGGTGCCAGTGGCCGGGACCGCGACCGAGCGGACCGAGAACCCTTCGTTCTGCGCCAGCACGAGCGGGTGCTGGCCGTCGCCGATCTCCGGGCGGAACAGCATGGTGCCGGGCGGGATGATCTGGCCGTTGAGCGACGCCGTGATCGGGCCCGGCGCCACGATCGTCGCCAGCGAGAGGCCCTCGAGCGTCTTGGTGCCCGCGCCGAGCGCCGCGGTCGTGGCGATGCGCATGTCGCCGGCGGTCATCAGCGACGACGACATCGACGTGCGCGCCTTGGAGTTCGTGCTTATCGTGATCGCGGTGCCGCCGGTGCCGGCGACGGTCCACCCCGTCGACTTGATGAGATCGATCTGCACCGGCACGCCGGCCGCGAAGAACGTGGTCGAGACGACGGCCGAGATCTTGACCTCGAGGATCGCGCACAGGCGGGTCGCGTCGGACCAGCGGAACTGGAAGATCTCCGAGTTGGCCGCCAGCGCCGCCGGGATGATGCCGGTCAGGCCGCCGTACATGTAGTGGCCGAGCGACTGGTGGTCGATCGGCTTGGCCGAGACGCGGGCCGCGCGGAACTCGGTCCCGTCGACCTCGAGCACTGAACCGCCGTTGCCTGCAATCTGGATCGCCATCGGTCAGCTCCATCTCCACGCGACGCTGAACGTCCCGTGCGGTGTCGGGTTGCGGAGGCGCGCCGCCTGGATCGGGCGCTGGGCGCCGCGGCCGCCGCCGCCGCCATGGCCGCGGTAGGGCAGGTCGGAGGCCGGGGACGGCGGCGGCGCGACCGACTCGCCGAACGCGTAGATCGTGAACCCGACGCCGGCCGTCGCTGGACCCGCGACCACGCGGATCGGCTCGACGATGTGCTCATCGGCCGAGTGGTCGGCGGTCATCGCGGGCAGGATCCACGCCTCGGTCTTGCTGTCGGAGGCGATCGTCGCCTGGCCGGTGATAGCCACCGATGTCATCGGGGTGCCAGGGAACGACCCGAAGTCGATCGTCGCGGTGCCGCTCGTGCCGACACCGGCGGGGCCGGTCGCGCCGTCGGTGCCGTCGCGGCCCGACACCATGCGCTCGCCCAGCGCCGTGTAGCGGTCCCAGCCGGTACGCGTCTCGAACCGCAGCGACTCGCCGGCGGCCAGCGAGACGGACTCGATCACGACGTCGGTGCCGCTGGTGGCGCGCTGGATCCGCACCGTGTTCGCGCCGGCGCCCTCGTTGCGGATCGAGATGTCGGTGACCTCGCGGTAGATCGAGGACGTCGACGGCGCCGCCACGACCGTCTTGGTGGTCGCCGAGCTGAACACCGTGTCCGTCGTGCCGGGCGTGTAGGTCGTCGCGGCGGTCTTGTCGACGTCGGCCCAGCCCGCGACCACGTGGATCGCGTCGGCCGTGGACGTCGCGACCTCGATCTTCTGGGTCGAGAGGAGCTTCACAGCATCGCCCCGATCGCCAGGATCTCGTCGACGCTCGCGCCAGACCCGCCCGACGGTGCGGCCCACGTCCCGTCGGCGCGGAGGAAGTTGGACGTGCCGCCGCCGGACGCCGGGGCAAGCCCCTTGAGCCCCGACGTGAACGTGTCCAGGAGCGTCGTGGCCTGCGTCCCGGTCAGATCCTCGGGGTCGCCGGTGCCGGCCGTGACGCGGCCCTTGAGGGTCGCGGTGGCCATGTCCGCCAAGATCGTGTTGTCGGCCGCGCCGCTGGCGATCTTGGCCGTCGACACCGCGCCGGCGTCGATCGTCCACGTCGCGCCGCCGCCGCTGACCGTGATGTCGCCCTTGTCGCCGTCCGAGACCCCCCCGCCGCCCCCGCTCGGCGTCGACCATGCGCCGGTGCCGTCGAGGTAGTGCGAGGCGTCGCCGTCGAGCTCGGGCATGAACCCGGCTGCCGTGGTCGTCGCCACCGCGTGTGCCGTGCCGCCGGCGCCGATGTGCGGCTCGAGCTTGTCGATCACGCGCTCGGTCGCGCCGGCCACCGCGTCGATCGCCCGGTCGACCTCACTCGGGTCGTACTGCTCGGGCACGCCCGGCACCGCCGGCTTCGCGATGACGTCGCGGGTCCTCCGCTTGCCGCTCACCCGGGCCACGAGCTGCCCTCCCACGGCATCGGCAGATACGCCGGCTCGGCCGTGTTGCGGTTCTGCGAGGCCCGGACGATCCGCTGCCGGTAGCGGTCGATCGCGGCCAGGCGGTCGCCGAGCGGCCGCTCCTCGCGCTCGTCGCAGCGCAGCAGGATCGAGTGGATGATGAAGCCTTCCCACCCGTTCGGCACGTCGATCGAGTCGCCGTCCGCGGCCAGCGCGGTCATCGCCGGCACGTAGCGGAGGCGGATCGTGTAGGCCGCGTCGGGCGTCGGGAACAGCTCCAGGTTGGTCCCGACGTGCAGGTAGCCGACGGGGCGGCCGGTCGAGAGGTCGTAGCCGAGCGCCTGCGCCCCCGGCTGGAAGCGCCGAAGCTGCTGGTAGGTGCCTCCGTCGAGGATGTCGATCGCGCGAGTCTTGAGGAACGCGGCCGGCAGCGCGACGGTGGCGACGTTCGCCGTGGTCGTCACGGCGCCGGTGGTGTCGCGGTAGCCGTCGAAGTGCTCGTCGAGCAGGTCGCAGTAGTCGCCGAGCGCCTCGTTGACCCACGGCGTCATCACCGCGTCGGTGAACACGGTGGAATTCTCGTAGTCGCCGAGCTGGCGAGCACGAGTGCGGAGCGTGGCGAGGGTGATCGCGGTCATGCTGTTCGTTGCGGGCCCGGGAATCGCACCCGGTTCTGCGGCGTATGAGGCCGCCGTGTTGCTGGCTCACTCGCCCGCGGTGGCCCCTTGCGGGGCGGTGACTCAGACGGTGCGGAGGTACTCGAGGGTCGAGCCCGCCAGCGCGGTGATCGCCGAGGCGCCGACCTCCGAGGCGAACTGGATCGCCGCGGTGCCACTGGCGCTGGGCTTGAAGAAGCCCTCGACCACCGCGACGTTGCCGGTGGTCAGCGACGAGGCGTTGGCGGCCGCCGGCTGCTGCAGCGCGGTGTAGTAGCCGAACGTCTCGGTCGAGGCGGTCTGCGGGTACCGACTCGTGTAGCTGATGTGGGTCATCGCCGGGCCGTTGAGCGTGAACCGCGCGCCGGTCGTGGTCGCCGCCGAGGTGTACGGGATGACCGCGCGGAAGCGGTACACCTGGCCCGAGGTCACCGCGAACGAGAGGCCGGTGACGTCGGCGAGGGTGTCGGCCGCCGAGTTCACGACGTCGGCCGCCGTGGTCAGCAGCACGCCGGCATTGAGCGTGGTGGTCGGGGTGACCGTCCAGCCCGCCGAGTTGCGCTCGTAGAACAGGTGGGCGCCGGCGCCCAGGGTCACCTTGTAGACCTCGGCCGTGGTGGAGTCGCCGTTGAACAGCTTGACGGTGACGTCGGTCGCCGACGCATCGCGGTTGCGGATCGAGATCGTCTCGACCTGGCGACCGATGAAGCTGTTGGACGGGCCCGAGCAGATGTCGGTGGTCGTCGCGGTGCTGATCAGCGTCGGGACGCTGCCCGGCCTCTGCTCGCGGTTCATGCCGACGTCGAGGTACGCGACGACGACATCGACGGTGACGGCCGCCGACGTGGTGAGCTTCAGGACGTACTTGGGATTGATGAACATGGTGGGTGCTCCTTGGGCTCAGGCGGCAGTGGGAAGCTTGGCGACGCCGTTGCGGCCGGGCGCCTCGCAGCCGAGGTTGCAGAACGCCGCCAGCCACGCCTCGACCTCGAGGGACGTGGAGCCGCTGGAGTCGAGGCGCATGATCTGGCCCTCGATGTCCTCGGTGGCGAAGTGCGGCACGCCGCTGCCGGCGTAGCGCAGCGTCCAGGTGGACGGCTCGAGCATGTACATGCGGTTGCTCGGGCAGTGCCGGGTGCCGATGACCTTCATCCGGTACGGGCCGATCTGCGCCGTCATGCCCGAGGCGATCTCGCTGATCTTGAGGATCGAGCCGTCGGCCATCCGCTCCGACGCCGACACGGTGATCGGCGTGTAGGGGATGCGCGCGGCGAGCCAGATCTGCTGCAGCACAGTGAGCTGGTCGGTGGGCAGGAGCCACAGCTCGGGCTTGGCGCCGTACTTGCTCATGTCGCCGGCCAGCTTCAGGGCGATGTCGTTCAGGTCGCCCGACACCGCGGTGCCGTCGACGTAGATGCCGCCGAGGCGGTTGGGGTCCTGTGAGCGGGTCAGGCCGTTGAACGACGCGGCCAGCTTGGTCGTGCGGTTGTCGACGGGGAGCCAGTCCTCAAGGCCGTTCAGGCACGAGTCGTAGTCGCCGTCCTGGAAGATGTAGTCGCCCGACGCGAGGCCCGCCTCGGTCGACATGTTGGCGCCGGCCGTGGTGACGGTGCCGGCCTGCTCGTCGACGGAGAGCACGGTCAGGATGCCCGACAGCGTGCCGCCGGCGCGGACCGAGCCGCCGCCATCCGCGGTGCTGAGCTGGATCTTGTCGCCCGGCTGGAAGTTGAACGCGTCGGCCTTGTCGGTCAGCACGATCGTGGTGCCGGTGACGGTGGTCGTCGAGGCGACCTGCCCGATCCGGCCCGACTTGCCGCGGTACATGCGGCGCTCGATCTTCGAGCCGAGCTCCTTCATGCCCTCGTCGAACTCCTTGGTGATCTGGTAGATCGAGTCCGACGACTTCTTGGCGGCGGCGTAGGCGTTCGCGTTGATCGCGACGCGCTGGTACAGGTCCGCGCGGCTGATGTTCATCTTGAACATCTTCGAGCCGGTGTTGTTCTGCTTGGCCTTCGTGAAGCTCGCGCTCGAGCCGCCGGGGGCGCGGGTGCGCACCGCCTGCACGAAGTAGTCGCCACCGCTCTGCTCCTTGCCGACGGTGGCGAGCAGGACGTTGTCGACGTAGGCCAGGGACTTGCGATGGTCCTCGCTGTAGATCTCCTTCAGCGCGGCATCGATGTCGGTCAGGGACGTTGCGGTCATGGTGAGCGTTGCTCCTCACCTCCCCGCATCCGGTCCTGCGCCGCCGACGTGTGTCAGCCCTGCTGTCGTCGCGCGATCACGGCCGCGATCTTCGCGGCGCGCGTCGCTGGGTCGTGCGGGTCAACGATGACCCGCGGACCGTCCGATGGGGCCTTGGCGCTCGGCGGGGCGGCGGCCTGGCGGGCGCTCAGTGTCGGGGGCGGGGCGCTGGCGGCCTTGGGAGCCGGTGCCTTCGACGGGGTCTGCTTGAGCTGCCCGGGCTGCCCCGCAGGAGCGGAGGCTTTGGTCGGCGTGGTCGCCGGTGCCTGGGAGGTGTCGACGGGCCGGATCTTGGCGATCCTGTCGGCCCTGTGTTGGTAGAACTGGTTGGCGAGTCGGAGTGCCTCGCGAGCGATCGCGGCGTCGTCACCCGTCGGCTTGATGTTCTCGGCCTGCACCTTGCTGGTCCAGAGGTCCAGCGCCACCTGCGCCGGGTCATCCCCGAACACGGTGGCCAGTTGCAGGTACGGGTAGTCGGCCTTGGTGGCGTCGATCACCGAGGAGACGAGCCGGACGGCGGCGGACCGCTGTTCGGTGGCTCGCTGCGTCTCCTTGGAAGCTGCCTGGAGTTGCTGTCCGAGTCGCCAGCGGCGGTCGGTGTGTTCCTGGCTGCGCTGAAGCTTCCTGTCGTCCGCCAGAGTATCAGCACCGATCGCGTCGATCAGTAACTCTTGGCGCAAGAAAGCCAGTTCCTCCGCGACTTCCTTGGAGTCTTGCTTGACCCCGAGGCGCTGCGCGATGAACCCGCGGATCGACTCCAGGGGCTTGTCGACGTAGCCCAGCCGGTCGTCGTCCGTGACGGTGCCCGTCGACTCGAGCTGCCGGCGCAGGAGCGCCGCCTCGGCCCGGGCAGCCTCGAGCTCGGCGACGTGCACCGCCGCGGCGGCCGGGTCCGGCTTGGCCTCGTCGGGTTTGTCCTCGGGCGGATCATCGGGCTTGGCCTCGCCGTCGGCCGGGGGCTCGTCGGGGGCGGCCTCGTCCGGCGCGGCCGGCGGATCGGCCGGCGTCTCGACGGTCTTGGCCTCGACGGGCTTGGCGTCGCCCTCCTTGCCGCGCGCGATGATCGCCGCCAGCCGATCGCCGGTGGCGATGCGGGGCGCGGTCGCGGCGGTGCGCGCCTCGGCGTCGCTGCCCATGACGACCTCGACGATCGGCGCGGCGAAGGACGAGGCGACGGCGGTGTCGGTGCCGACGATCGCACCGGGGACGGACGTTGCTCCTAGGTCACTCACGGTGGCTCACATTCCCGGCGGCATGCCGGCCGCCATCGGATCGGGGCCGGGCGGCGCGCCCATCGGCGGCCCCGGCGGTTGCGGTGGCGCAGTCGGATTGACCGCCGGCTCCTGCTTGCCGCGGTCGCGGATGAGCAACGCCGCGTCGCCCAGGTCGCGGTAGCGCGACTGGACTTCCTCGGGCGCGTTCTCGGCCTGCGCGCGGTTGTAGTACGCCTTGCAGTAGACGAGCAGCGCGTCGAGGTCGTGCCACTCCTCGGGCGTCGGCAGTTCCTTGGTCGGGTCGCCGGCGAGCTCGACCATGCGCTCGACGTTCTTGAGCGCCGCGAGCTGCACCCGGTTGGCGTGGGCGACGTCGGGCTCGTCGTAGAGCAGCGCGGCCGACGACGACGGCATGACGCCCTTGCCGATCATCTCAGAGATCCACGCCAGCTTCCCGGCGCGGGTCGACGGGATCGAGCTGGTCGGCTCGATCTGCAGCCGGTACTGCTCCTCCTCCATCGCCACGCTGTCCCAGTCGAAGCGGTGCATCCCGGTCTTGTCGAGCCACGCCGACGACAGCGTCCGCTTGCGCTTCCGCGGCGGCGTCTTGCCGTCCTCCATGCCGTCGTCAGTCTCCTCGTCGTACGCCTCGCCGTCCTCGCCGCTCTCGGCCGCCTTCATGCGCAACGCGCACCGGCGGGCCGCGTCGATCAGACACTGCGCGACGTCGACGACGAACTGCGAGCAGCCGCCCTCGAACACCGAGTGACGGTCGCTGAGCAGATCCTCTTGCGTGTCGAGCGCGACGCCCGACGCCCCGGCCCCTAGCGGGCTGCGGCCCTGCGAGAACCACTGCGCGGCGCCGGTGAGCTCATGGGCCTTGCCGATGAACCGCTCGAGCAGGTCGAGCGTCGCCGGCGAGACGGGCGGCGGGTGGTAGAACTCGGTCCGGCCCTGCGCGCCCGCCGGCATCTCGAGGTGGAACGGCCGGTAGCCGACGAGCTGGCCCGGCTGGATGCCCGGCGGCGTGATCCACACACCCTTGCCGGTGACCGACACGTTCATGCCGATGTCGTCGACCATCTGGTTGATCATCGCCTGCAGCGATCGCAGCAGCTCGACGTCGCCGCGGCCCCAGAACCCGTCTTGGGGCGCGTACCGGGTCAGCCGCGCGAACGGGAACCGCGGCGTGGTCCAGTTCTCGTAGCACAGCGTCGCGCCCTCGATGCACGCGGCGCGGCGGCCCGTGCAGGCGTCGTCCGCGTCGTCGCAGTCGTCGTCGGACAGGTGCCACGCCTCGACGAAGTCCACCGTGTCGCGGGTTCCGAGCGCACCCTCGGAGGCCAGCCAGTCGGCCGTCGACACCTCGGGCTCGATCGACGGCGGCGCGTTGCGGATCGCGGCGGCGTGGTGCGGGAACCGGGCGATCAGGCTGTCGCGGCTCACGGCGCGCACGCGGTACATCGTCCGCACGGCCCCGGCGCCCTGCCGCGCCTCGTACGGGTCGACGAGCAACTCGCGGCGGTGGACCCGCTCGATCAGGATGTCGTCGTCCGTCTCGTCGACGTAGACGACGCCGTCGCCGCGCACCGAGGCGTCGCGGATGATCGCGGGGTAGAGCTTGTCGAAGCTGGCCTCGCGCAGCTTGCCGTGGAGCCACCGCCGGCAGTCCTGCGCCCGTTGCTTGAGCGACCACTCGGCGTCATCGACGACGAACATCGGCATGGCCTTGCGCTTGGCCATCCGCGCGACGAACGTGTCGACGATCGAGGTGGTGACGAACAGGCGCGTCGAGTCGAAGCCGGCGAGGTCGAGCTGCCGCAGCCCGGCCGCGCGCACCGCCCCGCCACGGCGGGTCAGGCGGCGGGACTCGTAGATCGCGTCATGCTCGCGGTCGGCGCGGGTCAGCTTCTTCCACGCCGTGCGCAACCGCCCGGACCACTCGATGACCTTGCCGTGCACCGGCGTCGGCTGACACGGGCCGTCACCGACCGGCGCGCCCCAGAACTTCGCGTCGGCGGCGTCGCCGGTGCGCACGGTCGCGCCTTGGCGCTTCGCAGAGCCGATGTCGATCTCGGGCGGTTCGGTCATCTCGGCCATGGGTCAGTCCTCGAAGCTGGGGTCGGATGGGGTCGGCGCGTGGCGCCGCGGGAAGTCGTCGCAGACGCCGATCACCTGGACCGGGCCGACCTGGATCGACTGCGCCCGGTAGCCGTGGGCGCGCATCCACGCGAGCAGCTCCTGCGCGCCGGCGACGGCCGCGGCGGTGGCCTCGTCGCCGATCGCGCGCGGCTCGTAGGCGGTCGAGTCGATCTCGGGGACGTACCTGGGCGGGGCGCTCATCGCTTCTCGATCTCCACGCCGAGGCTCCGCAGGCGCGGCAGCAGCTCGGACAGCACGGTGTCGAGGCCGAGCGACATGCGCCGCTGGCCCTCGGATTGGTCCTTGCGCGGCGTCCCGAGCACGATCAGCCGGTCGATCGGCTTCACGTCGGGGCGGGCCTCGAGCATCTTGCGCAGCGCCCGCGGGACCTGCACGCCCTCGGCGACCCACGGGCCGGGCACGCGCATCGCGTGGGCCAGCGCCTGCGAGGACTGCGACCAGCCTAGGTGCATGAAGTCGTCGCCGTGAATCAGATGCGCGTCGAGGTCGATGCCGTGCATCTTCCGGTCGGCCACCATGTCCACGGACAGCGTGGTCTTGCCGGTCTGCGGGCCGCCGGTGATCGCGATGCGCATCACCCACCTCCGTACAGGTCATCGTCGAGCGCCGCTCGTTTCGTGCTCGCGGCGAGCCACCGGGCCACCTGCGTACGCTCGTCCGCCTGCGGGTCGGTTGGCGGCGGGGCGTGCTGCGTCTGCCGGCCGAGGATGTCCCGCAGCCCGTACAGGCCGGCGTCGCTGCAGTGGTTGCCGTGCTTGACGCCGTCGACCGCGCGCTCCTTCCACTCGACGCGCTTGCCGCTCGGCAGGATCCGCCACTGCAGCTCGCGCTGCTCAGCGAGGAGCGTCGACCCGCGGCGGTAGTGGATGCGCCCCGAGTAGATCTCGCCGTTGAACAGTTCGATCGCCGTCTCCTTGAGGCCGGACTTGTTGGCGGGCTCGATCGGCAGCTTGATCACTTCCTCCCACTGCGCGATCGACGCGCTCGCCATCGCCCCGCCGGCGTCGCCGCGGATCGACACCAGCGCCTCCTTGCACTGCGCCCAGACCGCGTGCATGTGGTCGCGCATCTCGTCGGGCGTCAGCTCGGTGCGCTTCCACGCCCCCATCTCGTAGACGTCGTCGATCTGCGGCGACCAGGCCCACAGCACCCACGCGAACGGGTCCGGGCGGTAGCCGAAGTCGGCGCCCATCGTGTAGTACCAGCGGATCGACTCCTGGACGCCGCGCTCGTCGACGAAGAACGGCGGCAGGTCCGCGACGGCCGCGCGGTGGTCGTAGGCGCCGGTCTTGGGGTCGACCCGCACCGCGCCGAACTCGGGCGGCGGCTTGGCGTGGACCGCGTAGACGTAGAGCGCGTCGCCCGTCGTCCACTTGCCCAGCCACTCGCGGATGAACTGCGGCGGCGGCTCGTCGAGGCTCCAGCCCTTGCTGCGCAGCGTGGCCCCGGCCGTCGCCTCCCACCGTTCCTCGGCGGTGGACCCGAAGTACGGGTTGTCGATGACGGCCCACTCGTGGACGTCCCAGCCGGCCTTGCGCGGCCCCTGCTCGGGCTCCTTGGTGATCTCGAAGAACAGCCCCGACAACTGCCGCGACGGCGTCCCGGTCAGCCACAGCTCGCCCGGCTCGACGCCGGCCGGCTTGGCCAGCATCGCCTCGGCGACGTTGTCGACGAAGTAGTCGAGCGCCGGGAACTGCTGCGCCTCGTCGACGATGACCAGGTCTTTCTCGCCGCCCCGCAGCTTGTCGGCGTCCTCGGCGCGGTCCGCGGCGAAGATCGCGAGCTGCGAGCCGTTGCGGAACTCGATCGTCAGGTCGCTCTCGTTGACGAGGCAGTCGGCGTCGGGCTTCGTCTCGAACTCGCGGCGGGTGCGCGCGACCCTGAGCCCCGACCGCTCGACGAGATCGCGCCAGCCGTCGCCGACGTCGCTGCGCCAGGCGATCCGCTCGGCCTCGGCCCGGGTCGCGTGGCAGTAGACGACGCGGTGCCGGGCGCGCGTCAGGCAGCGGGCCAGCGACTCGCGGAGGATGCCCCGCGACTTGCCGGCGCGGCGGGTGCACTTCGCGGCGCGGCGCTTCGACGTCGCCTCGCAGAACGCGCCCTGCTTCGGGTGGTAGACGCGGAGCTCGGCGGCGACCGCGGCGAGGCGGGCGGCCTGGTCGGCGCTGGCACCGGCGGCTCGCGCCTGCCGCTGCGACTGCTCGGCGAGGAGCGCCGCGAGCGACAGCAGGATCGCGGGGCCGCGGCTCATGGGCTACGACTCGTCGACCCAGCCCACCGAGGGAGGCGGGGGCGGCGGTGCCGGCAGCGGGCCGCGGCGCTTCGATGCGGCGGGCGGCGGGGCAGCCGCGACCGGTGCGGCCGCGGGCGCCGGCGGCACCTCCGCGGCCTTGCGCTGCGACTCAGCGGCGGCGCGTGCCCGGGCGCCAGCGAGCCCGTCCGTCGGCGCCGACTCGGGCAGCTTCTCGCCCTCGAGCCACCGCCCGGCGTAGTGCACGACCACCTGGCCGTGCGGCACCAGCACGCCGAGCGCCACCTCGTCGGGCTTCTCGCCGATCAGTGCCAGCTCCTCGCGCCCACTCGCCGACAGCCCCGACGTGGCACCGTGCGGGCCGCAGAACAGCCAGCCTTCGGGCAGGCGGCGCGCGGTGTGGCCGTGGTTGCCCGCGGCGGCCGGATCGAACACCGACGCGGGCGCCTTGCCGGGAAGCTGGACGGGCGACAGGAACACGAAGCGGTGGACGATCCGACTCACGACTGCTGGCCTTTGCTTCACAGCGATCCCCCTCTGCGGTGGTGCATGAACTCCTCGATCGGGTGGTACCGGGCGACGATGCCGGCCCGGTGCGCCGCCTCGAGCAGCGACTCCTCGATCCCGGTGCCGCGCTTGTCGTGGCGGTGGCTGCGCGAGGCCGGGCGGAACGTGTAGACCACCGCGTCGCGCACGCCGATCGCCGCGACCAGCCGCGTGAACAGGCCGATCCGGCGCATCGGCGACTGGTCGGCGTAGCGGCGGGTGACCGCGTAGTGCAGCGTCGGGATCAGGCCCGGCGTGTGCGCGGCCCAACACCAGATCCGATCCGGCGCCGACGGGTCGCAGCCGACCGTGATCCGCGTGTCGTCGAGGGCCATCAGGCCGCCGCGCACCATGTCGTCGAACAGCCGGCGGTAGTCGCGGCCGCGCATCGCGTGGCAGCGGTCGGCCAGGCGCCACGACTCGCGCCACGAGTGGGCGACGTAGGGCAGGTCCGTCGGCACGGCGTCGCGGAACCAGATGCGGACGCGGCGGGGCTCGACGGCGAGCGGCGGGGCGGCCAGCGCGGTGGACGGTGCCAGCATCAGGGCTCCTTGCCGATCGTGACCGCGGCGGGCTCGCCGGCGGTGCTGGTCGGCGACGGGTCGGCCTTGTGCCCGAGCAGCGCCGCGATCTCGTCGGGCGTCATCGCCTCGAGCTTGCTGCGGATCGCGGCGTCGAGCTGGGCCTGCAGCTCCTCGGGAGAGAGCGCGGCGGCCTGCCGCGAGTCGCTGGACTCGGACACGCCGCAGAACTTTCCGAGCTGCGTCGTCGCCTGAACGGCCGACCGGAAGTCGCCGGCCTTCTCGGCGGCGCGGGCGAGGCGACCGAGCTCCTCCTTGACCGTCGCCGCGTAGAACGGCGTCATCTCCTCGATCGCCTCGCGAATCCGCGTGTTGACCACCCGCAGATCCTCGTAGGCGGTGCGGCGCGAGATGCCGAACTTCCCCATCAGCTCGCGGACGACCGCGGCCGGCCGCAGCCCGTCGCCTTCCAGTAGCTCCAACGCGTACTTGAATCGCACCTCCCGGGTTTCGGGCGGCGATCGGTCGGAGTCATCGTGCGACGGCGTGCGGCTCATCTCGGCGCTTGGCTGCCCGGCACTGACCGGGTGCGCTCACCACCCTTCGCACACCTCGAATCGAACGTAACCAAACGTGCTGGCCAGCGACTGTCAGCGAAACGATCCCGCCAAAGACTTACCCCTCCTTGGCCTCCCGTGCGCAATCTGGAGTCACGAACGAGGCTCCGGCGTGCCCTCGCCCGGATCGTCCTTCGCCCACCCCGCCAGGAACCGCATCGCCTCGGGGTCGTCCTTCAGCTTGGCCATGATCTCGTCCAGCATCATCCGCACGCGCTGCCGGCTGACGCGGAACACCTTGGCCAGCTCCGACAGGCTCATCCCGCCCCGCTCGGCGTAGTCCAGCGAGCACAGCGACGGCAGCCGCTCGGCGAGCTCGACGACGGCGATCGCCATCTGCGTCGTGATGTCCGCGCCGCCCCGCGCCAGGCCCGCGCTGGTGCGCTTGAGCGGCAGGCTGATCCCGGCTGCGCCACCGCCGCGCGCGCCGACGATGATCGTCCCACTCGCGGTGACGTGCATCGCGAGATTGAACTTGCAGCGCAGCACCGGGCAGACGCCAGGGCCGCGGCACTCGGCGACGGTGCGCGGCATCCGCGAGCCGCCCGGCGTCGCGTCGATCATCGGCAGTCGCAGCGGTTCGCCGCAGCTCCGCCGGTTGCCGCCGCCATCGCTGAGGCTCACGGCCTCACCCTCCCGCGCCGCGACGACCTCGGCGGCGGCGTCCGCCCGATATGGAACGCCCCGCACGGGCAGTGGTAGACGCTCAGCTCGCCAGGCACGCCGCGCCCCTTGAAGCCGCGGGCTGCGCGCTGGGCCTCGGGCTTGGTCCCGTACTGGATCTTGCCGGTGCTGTCGCAGTAGGTCATCGGCGCTCGCTCCCCGTCCGCCGATCGCCGGGCCCGAACCGCGCCGCCGGGACCTCGCCCTCCCCGGGCCGGCGCGGTGCGCGTGGGGGCCGGGCCTGCTCGTCGCGCCACGCCTGGGCTAGCGACAGCGCGGTCAGCGCCTCGACGTGGAAGTCGTGCTCGTCGCGGTCGCCATCGTGCCGCGCCTCGGCGATGCGCGCCCGCAAGCGTCGCTCCTCGGCGC
>JACCDG010142763.1_pt1 | contig 19521 bp, 27 predicted proteins | sample 7442471 | NCBI WGS metagenome assembly JACCDG01 (sample SAMN15323444, study PRJNA562643) | freshwater metagenome | isolation source: river surface water | place: USA:Blue River Watershed | collected 2017-08-17 | reverse complement strand
CGCGGGCGGCGGCAAAGGCGCTTCCGGGCCGCCAGGGGTCGGCGGGGGTGCCGGCGGGCCGCCGCCAGGACCGGGTGCAGGGGCCGGCGCGGGCGTAGGCGTGACCCAGCGCGGCACGTTCGAGGGGCCGCTGTAGGTCGTGACGCGCCCGGTGCTGTCCGTCTCGGTCGCCGGAGGCATGAACCGGTTCTGGCCAGACGCCAGCAGTTGCTGGCTGGCCAGCGCACCGGGGTCGTACGCGGTGTGGTTGTTCTCCAGCCAGCTCTGCTGCATCTGCGCGTACCCGGTGCCGTCCTCGGGCGTGGCCCAGCTGGGCGGCGGGGGCGGGTAGTTCTGCGGCGCCGGCGTGGGCTCGGGTAGGTAGCGCTCCGGGTTCTCCGCGCCCCAGGTGTAGGCCGCCTGTGAAGGGGACAAGATGTTCGAGCCGCCAGCAATCGGGTCGATGCGGTAGTACTGGTCACCCCCCGGAGTGACGCCCCAGCCTTCGGGCGGCGCCAGCACCGGCGGTGGGGCCGCGGCGGCCATCATGGCCTGGGCCTGCGCCTGGGTGTAGACGTCGCCGTTGTGGAAGTAGTTGTCCCCGTTGACCGCCCAGCCTTCCGGGATGCCCCCGTCGGCAAAGCCCGGCACGTTCATCACCGACCCGCCGCCGGCGTAGCCACGCTCGGACGGGCTGTAGGCGGGCAGCTGGGTCAGACGGTCGTCGAAGAACTGGCGCTCGCCGGTGAAGGCGTCGCCTTGCTGTTGCTGGCCGCCAGGGATCTGGCGCCGGGTGAACTGCATCGGGCGCACCATGCCGGGCGACGACGTGGTCGTGGCCGGCTGCGGCACCGCCTTGTCGGCAAACAACATCGGGGCCGCGGCCATGCCGGCCATTTTCAGTGCCGCATCGCTGCCGCCCAGACGGCTGGTGAGCTGGCCGATGCCGCCCGTTTTGCCCATCTGGCTGAAGCCCCGGCCCATGGCGTCCAAGCCGTAGTTGTTCTGCATTGCCGCCATCTTGGCGGCGTTCGCCGCCTCGCCGAACCCGGTTTGCGCTGCGGTTGCGGCGGCGATATCGCTCGCCCCCGTCGGACCCATGAACATGGCGTCGGCCGTCACGCCGGGCATTGCAGCCATGGTGTTGTTCAGCGCGGCCAGCTGCGGCGCGGCCGCCTCGCCGGCTAGCGACGTCGCACCCATGTCTGCGATACCGGCTCCGATGCTGCCCCCGCCATAAGCGCCCAGGCCTGCCATCAAGCCCTTCTGCAAACTGCCGGTGGCGGCCATGTAGCCGCCGCCCGTGATAGCTGCCGCCATGAGCGGGGTGAGCGCGCCGCCTGACGCAACAGTCAGCCCAGCGCCGATCACCATCGGCAGGATCGAGCTCAGGACGCCCGCCTCAGGCAGCCCGGTGTCCGGGTTGAACGTTAGGCTCTTGCCGTGAGCCTGGGCCAGCGCCTGCAGCCCGCCGACTTCCTTGGGCGTCATGTGGATCAGCAGCGAGTCTTCGCCGCGACCGCGCGAGGCGAGGTGTTGGGCGGCTTGGTGCAAGCTCATGGGTTTTCCTCTCGAATGGGGGCATGATACCGGGCGCGCCGGCTCACAGATACCCCAGCAGCGAACCGTAAATCCCGGACAAAGTGGCGTCTGGGGAGCCCGGAGCAACCAGTGTTATCTCGTCGCCGGCTTCACACACCGTGAGCACCGCGCTCACGAAAGTGGCAACCGTGCCAGCGGCAGCAAAGCGCACCGTGGCGAACGTCGTGCCGTTCTTCTTGAGCAGCAGGTCCGTCTGCGCGGTGGCCGCCGTCGTCGCCTTGAACGCGCTGTCCACCAGATCCGCGTCGAACGTCATGTCGACCAGCAGGATGGTGCGCATCAGCACCTGACTGGCCGTGGGCGTACCCGTGGGCTGCAGGTTCAGCACGAAGGGGCGCGAGACCAGCTGGCGCAGCGCGTGGTCTAGCTGGTTGAAGTACAGGCGCAGGATGTCGGCGAACCGATCCTGAAAGGTGATCTCGTACCCACGCGGTGCTACCGGCAGGTTGGGGGCCTTCGGTGGGATCAGCGCCATGATCAGCCCCAGTGCTTCTGTTCGAACTCTTTGCGGGCGCGAAGCGCCTCTTCAAAAGAGTCGAAAAGTTTGGAAGTGTACTTTTTATTGTTGGCGCTCAATGAGGCTCTCCATCGCCCCTTAACACGGTTCACCCCTATAAAACCTGACTTGTTTCGCGCTGTGACGCGAAGATTCCGCGCCTGCACGTTTAGGTCTGCCCACCGACAATTTTCTGGGGTGTACGCGCCGTAAGGATCGATCCTGTCGAGCGTCTGTGTGCCTTCTGGTTCGCCCATATCTCGCGCAAAAGCCTCGTAGTCGTGCCACGCCGCACAGACCGTAATGCCTTTGGCGCCGTAGCGCGCAAAGTCTTTGTCGCCGGCCCGGGTGCAGCGCCGCATCATGGCGCGCCACGTGTTGTACGAACCTTTCTTCCAGCCTCCGTGTTTAGTGATTCGCTCTTTCAAATAGCACCCGCATGACTGCGTGTTGCCTGTCACCAGGGAACACCCGTCGACCACCAAACGACTGCCGCAATCGCAAACACACGTCCACAGAAAATGTAAGTTTGCTGCACGCCCTGCGGCCGAAACAACCAAAAGACGGTTGTAACGCATGCCTACGCGATCAACATAACGCCCCATAGCACCCCCTAAAAAGTGCTCAGTGTACATTGTGCGCAGTTCATACATCAAGCGCGACCATCGGGCCGGACGTCGATCCGCGGCGCACCCAGCTGCCACGTCGTGTTCAGCTGATTCGAGATGATCTTGAGCGCCATCTGGCGCCCGCGCACGCGGGTGTACACCTGCCCGGTGAACTCCTCGATTGGCACACTCAGCGTGCGCACCACGTTCGCGTTGTTCTCGCCACCGACGGAGCCAGGGTTGGTGTACCCGGAGCCGGAGTTCTTCAACGCGTAGAGGTACATGGTGGCCGTGGGTGCTGTTGCGGTCGACCCGTTGAAGGTCATGTCCGGCAGCATCCGGTAGACGAAGCCGAAGTTGTGGCCGTCCGCGATGTCGAATTCCGAAGACAGCACATAGGCCTCGATCGCCGTGGCCTCGCCGGTCACGTTGTCGTTCAACCCGTTCTCATGCGTGACGAGATTGTTGCTGTAGCTGGCGGCAAACGGGTAGTTGCGCAGCGCCGTGTCCAGCCACGCGGTGCGCGCCATGGTGCCGTAGTACCAGACGTCTTCGGCGTAGTTGTAGACCACGTAGCGATCGATCGTGTCGCTGGCCGACGAGCAGTAGAACCACCAGACCTCGTTGAAGCCCTCGTTGGTGCCGGCGAAGATCTGCGCCGCCTGATTGTGGTTGAGGTCGTTGTAGACGAACTGGCGCAGGTCGCAGCGCAGGGTCTGCACGCGGCCGTCGTACTTGTAGAACTTGTCGGTGCCCATCCAGTAGGTGGCGCCCGAGGCGATCACCGCGGAGTGGCTGCTGATGATCGACAGGTTGTCGCCCAGCACCTGGGAGCCCCAGACCACCGGCGGGCCCAGGTACTGCAGGCCGTACAGCGACGAGTCTGTCCAGACCAGAATCTCCTGGCGCACCTGCAGCGCGGTCACGATCTTCGAGCCGCTGGACAACCGGATGAAGCCGGCCTGATTGGCGGCGTCGGGCGACCAGATCGCAACGCTCTCCTGATCCGACCAGCGGATGAGCAGCGGATCCAGCTCGGTGCCGCCATAGTCGTTGCAGCCGAAGACCAGCACAAAGCTGCTGGCGTCCGAGACGAGCAGGAAGTTGTGCAGCGTGGGCACCTCGAGCGCGCCGGGCATGACGGTAAGCGCCACGCCGCGCGGCGACACGCTGTGCACGCCGGACTGCGTCCCTGAGGTGTTGATGTCGGCGCCGCCGTAGGTAGCAGCCAAGTTGGCCGTCAGCCCCGCCACGTTCTTGGCGTAGTAGACCGTCCCGACCGCCAGCCCGGTAGGCAGCGCGCCGGTGGTGGTGAAGTACAGCGGCATGCCCTCGGTGGGCGTGAACGCGAAGGTGGCCACTGCCGGCGAGGCAATCGTGACCGTGAAGTCAGACGCGCTCGTGCCGATGGTGGCGTCCCAGTAGTAGATCGGCCCGCCGTTGGGGCCGAACACCAGATCCTCGCCGAAGTTGTCTTGGTTCCAGATGCGCAGCGGGACCGTCTCGGGCGTGACCGTGGCGCTGCCGCCCCAGGTCGTGGTGCCCCAGCCGCCGGAGCCCCAGCCGACCAGAGGCGTGGCCTCCGCGTCACCCACGTTGACCTGATACTGCGCCACCACCGTGCCCCCGCCCGGCGAGCCTGCGGCGTCCGTGGCGTTGGCCGTCACCGGCAACGTGATGGTGTAAGCGTTGGTGCTGGTGACCGTGACCTGATACTCGGCCTTGAGGACTGCCGCGGTGACGAGCCCCCCAAGCCCGGCCAGCGACGCGCCGCTGAAGGTGACGAAGTCCCCGGTCAGCGCCCCATGCGAGTTGTGGGCCACCGTCAGCACGGCCGAGCCGTTGGTGGCGGTGAACGGGTTGGTCAGCGACGCGGTGAGGCGCAGCGGCGTGACGTCGTAGTAGTCCCCGCCGTTCTCGATGTAGAACTTGAGGTTGGTCCCGACGCCCATCAGGTTCAGGGCGCCGAGCGTGATCCAGTTCCACAGCGATCGGCAGGTGCCTAGAAAGGTGTTGGCGGACAGGCGCACCCATCCGCCGATCTTCTCCGGTGTGCCTTGGCGGAACCGGATCTTGTCGCACTCGTACCAGCCGCCCTCTGTCGTGTAGCGAGTGTTTTCCCGGTTCACGCCGGGTCGGAAATTGACTTTGGTCAGCGGCACGCGCAGCTCCTATCTCAGGCTTCGAAGGCAACTACCGCGCTGCCCCGAGCAACGACACCCCCCTCAGGGCAGTATGCCAGCTCCACGATGGGGATTATCGCCGTGACCTCGATCGCTATCCCGAGCGCCGGGGCGAAGAAACAAAAGGGCGCGTCGGGATCAGCGCGCCTGAGAATCGCGACCGCGTCGGCGTTGGTCATGTCGAGAAGCCAGGATGGCCAGGACCACCACGAGAAGCAGAAAGACGGCCGGCAAGAAAACATTGGCCAGCAGCCACTGCCCCGCGTAGGTCATGGCCTTCACGAACCACAAGTGATCAAGATAGAACACGCTCACCCCCGATCAAACCGACGCAGCGCCAAGTAGCCCACCGCAAAGACGCCCGCACCCAGTACAGCGGCCAATGCATACACCCGCATCAGGCCGTCCAAGAACCACGTCGAGGCGTCCGGACACATCACGCGGTTGGGCTTTTGCCTTCCATGATCGCCGTCAGGTCGGCCATCACTTTGGCGAAGTTCGGGTCGCGGCCGGTGGCCACGAATTGACCCATGCGCAGCAGCCCTTCGGCCACTTTCCTCGTCCAGTACTGCTCCATGGCCGAGGCCTCAGTAGCCGTCAGGGAGCCGGTATTGCTGGTGGTGGTCGACGATTCGCCGTTGTCGAACTCGTGCGTGATGCTGAAAATAACTCGAGCCATGATCGATTCCTTAGGTGTTTGCAGGCCCGGGCGTACCTGCAGAGGGTGTTTCGCGGCGCCCGCCGCTTCGAGAATCAGACCGTGATCGTGCCGTCCGTAGGGGCGGCCTCATCGGCGGCCTTGGTGATTTCCTCAGCCACCGGGGGCGGGATGTCCAGCGGCGCGCCGCCAATGCCGCCACCACCGCCAGCAGCCACCTGCGCGGCCAGCGCCTCGACCGTAGCATTCAGCGCAGCGAACTGCGCAGCCGTGGTTTCGGCATCAGCAGCGCGCTGCGCTGCCAGGGTATTGACCGCGTTGTTGGCGCCTTCGCTGGCCGCAGCAACAACGGCCATGGAGGCGGTTGTGGCGGTGCTCTGGTCGACAACGGATTGCATCTGCACCGACAGCGCCGACGCCTGCGCAGCCTGGGTGTTGACCAGATTGCTCATTTCGGACACGGACGTGGCCAGGGCGGTGATGCGGTCGTTCTGGCCTTGAACAGCGGCGGTGGCCGCCATCGTGGCCAGGGTAGAGAGTTGCTCGGCTTGCGCGGCAAGGGCGGCGCCAAAGGCGGCCAGCTGACGGCGCTGGTCAATGGCGATGGTGGCCATGGCCACGATTGCTTCGGAGAGGTTCATTTCGTACCTTTCAGTGTCTGGTTGTGGAGCTTGACAGTGTTAGCGTACTCGTGCCAACCATCTATCTTAGCGGCGTTTTCGTTACAGCCGGTGATGGATTCGATGATGGCGGGGGCAGCGGTTGTGGCCTGTACGGGGGCTGCAGAAGCCACGCTGGCGGGGTCGGGCACTCGACCGGCAACGGCTGCGTCGTAGAGCACCCGGAAGCCAGGAGCGTGCAGGCCAGTATCAGCGCATGCGACCGGCGGTTCTTTGACATAGCGCGGCACCTCTTTCAGGATCGTTCGAACCACAACTTCGCGCTGGCCGCGAGCCGTCTCCAGCTTCACCGCCAACGTCTTCACTTCCTCTTCCAGCTCCGCGCGCTGGGCAGCCAGCAACAAAGCGCGCCGGACATCGCGAGCTTCGTGCGCCGCAGTCGAGTCCGTGCGCCCCTTGACGTAGGCGCCGCCGACAACGACTACCACTGCAACCGCGGCCGCCAACGGCCTCCAGAACGGCAGCGCCGCGGCGAGTGCTGGGATCATTTGGTGTAATCCATCCCGGACCCCATCATCGCGGCCAGCCGCCGCGCGCGCTCACCCACCTGCTGGGCCCAGACGCTGGACATCATCCCTTGGGCCGCCTCACGGTAGCGCCCGTCCTGCACCGCAGCCATGGTGTTCTTGAAGCCCGCCAGCTTAGGTGCCCCCATGTTGAACATCATGTCGAGCATCACGCGTCGGCGCACCTCGTCCAGCTGGCGCCACCAGGGGAACACGCGATCGAGTTCCTCGGCAGCCTCGGCCACATCGTTGCGGAACATCAGCGCGATTTCGTCCGGCCTGAACCCCTTGTCCGTCAGGTTGCGCCCGATACCCCCGCTGATCTTGCCAACCGTGTCGGTGTAGATCCGGGATCGCACCCCTTCGTGCAGCTCGAGCTGCGCCTGCATGCGCGCGAGGTCAACGGGCGCGTCGATCCGCTCGGTCAGCACCGGAGGGTCCGGCAGCTTCGGCTCCGGAGGTTTCTCAAATGGCTCGGACGGAACCTGCTTGCGCACGGGCTCCGTCAGCCATCGGATAAAAGCTACGGGCAGTTTCATCGTCGATTCCAGTACCACTTGACGGCGACATACGACGTCAGAAACGCCTCGGTGATGGTGAGCATTGCGCGCCAATTCGGCGTCTCGCCATAACGCTCGATGCTGGCCAGCTCGGCTGCCACAATGCTGCCCAGCAGCAGCGTGCCGAGAATGCCCGTAGGCACTTCCGGGTGCAGTATGGCGCCAAAAGCTATCAGGATGATCACCCCGATAGACAGCCCATAAGCGATCTCCATGAAGGTCATTCGAGCCCCGCACGCTTGCGCAACCAACCACGCAATGCTTGCCCAACCTGGGCGTCGTGAACGGCTTGCGTGGCTTCGCCCAGCACGACCATCGCCAGAGACCCCACGAGAAAGCCCATACCTGCCTCGATCCGTGTCGAGGAGATGCCCAGCCACTCGCGCATCGCGGGGGCCAGATACGCGGCTGCAGCCACACCACCAATGAGCGACATGAAGCGCGCCGCCCAGGTGGTGCCGATCGGCATGAACTTGAGACTGATCACCGCCCCCGCGATCCCCGGGCCCAATTTAGCCATGAGCGCAGCCAGTGCGGTAGTGAGTTCGGGGTCGTTCGCGCTCATTGGTTCTTCACCCAGACCCGTACGCGTTGCCCGGACGGCAGCGTTTCAAACTTGTCCTTGCCCAGCTCGACGCCCTTGTCCTTCCACCACTCTTCAGCGGCGTCGTACATCACCTGCTGCAGGCGCTCGGTGTCGAAGGCCGCGCCGTTGACCACCACCGTGGCCGCGTTCTCGCGGTCGGTCTCGGTCATCTTGGACAGCAGCACGCCGATGACACGTTTATTGCCGCTGGTGTGGTTCGCTTGCAGGATGAGCCCGCCAGCGTTGTTGATCCGCGCGCACTCGGCGCGCCAGGAGCCTTCCTGATCGACCGAGCGCATCTGTCCGTCGATTTTCTGCTGGCCCCAGTAGTGCTGGAACCGGGAGGCAAGGAACTCGCCCAGGTCATAGTAGGTCTTGGCGGTCCGCAGCTCAAACTGCGTGATCGTCACCACAATGTTGCTGCCGGGATCCTGCATCACGATCGGTTCCATCGTCCTCACCTTTCACCGCGGTTTGAATTCGTCCGGGATTCGTGGGTCGTCCCGGTACTCCGGTGGCAGCTGCATGCGCAGCCACTCCGATTGGTAGGCCCGCTCGCAATGCCCTTGCGCCGGCCGAAAGCCTGTCCTGCGCTGAATGGCGAAGTCCTGATACAGGAACAGCAGATCAACGACCACCCACATGACGCGCCAGCGCCCCCAGGTGTCGTTGCGCTTATCGCGGTCCCCCAGGCGGAAAGACCGCGCCGACAGCGTCTCGTCTGCATAACCCGCAAGGAGCGAGTTGAGCTGCTGGTCGAACGCCAGTGCGTTCTGCTTGAACCAGTTGCGGCTCACAATGTCGCTGCCGTGATGAACAACTGATCCAGCTGCTCACCGGTAAGACTCAACGCGGGGCCCAGCGCAGTCACCAGAGGGTGGTCCCGGCGCAGCGTGTTGGAGTACTCCCACTCGATCTGGGCATTCTCCTTATTGGGGCTTGGCATAGCGTCGATCGCCGCGGCCACCGCCGCCAACTTGCCTGCGGTGCGCAGCGCCAGCCGGGCTTGGCGCATGGTGACCTCCTTCGGCACGCGCACAAGGGCAGCGCGCGCAACGATCGCCGCCTCTTCCTCGGCAGTTAGTTGCACAAGCACACCGTCAACTAGTTTAGAGGTCATGATTTCTTAAGTCCGTAGAGGTTGATGTGCCCGCTGTTCATCCCCTGCCCAGAGATTGTCGCTGACGTTATCGCCGACCCCGAAGCTCGGGAAAAAGCACAGTAGTTACTGATTGCAGCGCTGCTAGCCCCAACGGAGGTGAAGTGTGCATAACCCGTTTGCATGTTGCCGGTGGCGTTGACATTGAACAGATACAGAATGCCGTTGAAGTAAGTTCCGTCGACTGAAGCCGTTCCGACAAGAGGTACGTCCGAAACACTACTACCGGTGGTGTTTGTCGTTGTCCCCCCCGTTGTAGACATCAGCTCATAGTTCAAATTAAAAGTGCCATTGGTGTTGAAAAATGGTTCTGTGCTCGTGAGCGCACCCCACTGCACGCCGCTGACCACGATCATGTAATCGTCATAGGTGCTGTTGATGTATGTGGACGAAAAAGTGACGCTTGTAGGCGTCCCACTAATGGCCGTGGAGAGTAGTAGTGTCCACCCCAAACCAGTCGGCGCCGTGCTCTGCCACGTGGTGCCGTTGGACGTCAGAACATTGCCGCTGGTGCTTGGCGCCACGACCTGAACGGCACTCGTGCCGTTGCCCAGGATGACGTTGTTCGCGGTCAAGCTGGTGGCGCCCGTGCCACCGTTGCCGACTGCCAAGGTGCCTGTGATACCCGTGGTCAGCGGCAGGCCGGTAGCGTTGGTCAGGATGCCGGAGGCCGGGGTGCCAAGCTGCGGGGTCACCAGCACGGGGCTGGTGGACAGGACGTTGTTCCCAGAACCGGTCGAGGTCGTGACCCCCGTGCCGCCGTTGGCCACCGGCAGCGTGCCGGTAACACCCGTGGTCAGCGGCAGGCCGGTGGCGTTGGTGAGCACGGCCGCGGACGGCGTACCCAGCGCCGGCGTGACCAGCGTGGGGCTGGACGACAGCACCACGTTACCCGAGCCGGTCGAGGTCGTAGTGCCTGTGCCGCCGTTGGCCACTGCCAAGGTGCCCGACAGGGTGATGGTTCCCGTCGTCGTGATCGGGCCGCCCGAAGTCGTCAAGCCGGTGGTGCCGCCAGAGACAGCCACGCTGGTGACCGTGCCGCCAACCCCAGGGGTGACGCTGGCCCAGGTGGAGCCCGTCGACATCAGCACGTTGCCGTTAGCCCCGGGGGCCACCTGCTGCGGAGTGCTCGCGCCGTTGCCGAGCAGGACGTAGTTGGCCGTCAGGCTGGTAGCACCTGTACCGCCGTTGGCCACCGCCAGGGTGCCGGAGAGCGTCAGCGTGCCGCTCGAGGTGATGGGCCCGCCAGAGGCCGACAACCCGGTCGTGCCGCCCGAGAACGAGACGCTGGTGACCGTGCCGCCGGCGGCGGGCGCCGTGCTGGCCCACGTGGTGCCGTTGGAGGTCAACACGTTGCCGGAACTCCCGGGCGCGACAACCTGCAGTGCGCTGGTGCCATTGCCCAGCAGGACGTTGTTGGCCGTCAAGCTGGTAGACCCGGTGCCGCCGTTGGCCACAACCAGTGTCCCGGCAAGCGTCAGCGTGCCGCTCGATGTGATCGGACCGCCCGAGGTCGAGAGGCCTGTCGTGCCGCCCGAGAACGAGACGCTGGTGACCGTGCCGCCCACGCTGGGCGTGCTGCTCTGCCACGTGGTGCCGTTGGACGTCAGGATGTTGCCGGTGGTTCCCGGGGCGACGAACTGCACCCCGCTCGTGCCGTTGCCGAGCACCACGTTGTTCAGCGTCAGGCTGGTGGAGCCGGTGCCGCCGTTGGCCACCGGCAGCGTGCCCGTGACGTCCGAGGTCAGCGAGATCGACGTGGAGGCGATCGAGACGAAGTCCGAGCCGTTCCAGGCGACCAGCGCCTTCTTGCCGGCCGGCACTGTCACACCTGCCGTGGGCCCGACACCGCGGATCACGATCGACTGCGTGCTGCCCGTGGCATTGATGACGACGTAGGCCTTGCTCTGCGCCGGCGCGGTGATGTTGCGCGTCGTGGTGCCCGAGGCCGTCCACAGAATGACGGCCGCCCGGGCCTGATTGCTCGAGCCCTCGGTGGTGGTCAGCGTGACATCGGCGTCGGAGCTGAGCGTGGTGGTGCCGGCAACTGCCGTGTCGAGCAGGGCGGTGATGCCGTCGTTGACCGTGTCACCCCAGGTTCCGCTCAATTCACCCGTGACGGGGAGCGCGAGGCCCAACAGTGAGGTGTATTCAGTAGCCATTTACGCTCCAATCGAACCTGGGTTCAGGTGGTCGGGATTATCGTCCAGCCCGAGCTTTGCGTGTTATTGATCTGCCCCCAGCCCGCCGACTGCGTCGTGGTGACCTGGGTCCAGAAGTCGGATGACGGCACTCCCATCGACACATAATCGCCGGCCTGGACCGTCTCGATAATACTGATCGCGTAGGTGGTGGGGATCGTCATCACCACGGTGTCGCTTGCCGTGGCCGTCTCGCTGATCGACACCGCGTACGTCTGGTTGGCCAGCTGCATGGCCACCGTCTCGGAAGCCGTCGCCGTCTCGCTGATGCCGACTTGGAAGAGCGCCAGCATCGACACCAGATCACTGGCCGTGGCCGTCTCGCTGATCGAGGTGCCGAAGGTGGCGAGCATCGACACCGTCTCGGAAGCCGTTGCCGTCTCGCTGATGTCGACCGCGAAGGTGGCGGCGCCGAGCGCCATTGCCACCGTCTCGGAAGCCGTTGCCGTCTCACCAATCGTGACCACAAAGCTGGCGGCCATCGACACCGTCTCGGACGCCGTTGCCGTCTCGATGATTGACGCGTTCAGTACTGCGGTCGTCGCGACCGTCTCACTGGCCGTGGCCGTCTCGCTGATGGACGTGCCCAGAGAAGCAAGCATCGACACCGTCTCGCTGGCGGTGGACGTCTCGCTGATGCTCGCCAGGAAGGCCGCAACGGCCCCCGCGATCTCGCTGGCCGACGCCGTCTCGGAGATCGAAATGTTGTACGTGGTGCCGCCCCCACCCGCGGCGCCGAAGAATGAAGGGGTGCGCGAGGGTGCGAAGAGTTGCCAGGGGTTGCTGTACAGCTCCAAAACCGTTGCAGCCGACGCCGCCCCGGCGAAAAACATCGGCAGCGCGAGGTCGCCGCCAAACCATTCGTTGGTGTTCCAGCCCGACTGGCCGATTGACAGCTTCAGGGGCCAGGGCGACACGTTAACAAGAGAGCCCTCATTTGCCGATGACACAACCCCATCTATTACGTTGTACAGGCTGCGCGACGAAGCGCTTTCGAAGACGCACACTACAAGTGTCCATTTCGTCGTCAGGTTCGCTAGTGACGCCGAATACCCGCCAGTGTCGTAGGAATAGACTTGGTTGTCTTGGTGAAAGAACGAATGCTGGTAGCTGCTAAAGTCGTCCGCACCAAACGCAAATGTTCGGCTGGCACCCGCGCCGTTCGTCCTGTTCTTCCGCGCAAACATCGCCACCGTGAACGGGTAGCCAGTATTCGGCATCCCCGAAATTCGGACGTAGTTTCCGGAGGTGGGTTGCAGGATCGACCCGAACACTGGATCGGTTCCATACGCCGGAGTGCCAACGTCGGACAGCACGAGTCCACTTTTCGAGCTGAGCCCCCAACGACCTTTTGGTGCGCTCGCGGCGAGCAGCGGGGTCAACCCACCGCGAAGCCCCCCACTTCTTAACGGAGGGGTGCCCTGCGGCTGCCGCGTCCGCGTCTTGCTCGTCCAAATCACCCCCACGTCAATCTCCCCTGCGTGCGGTAGTCGTGGGGGCGCACTGCATCATCAGGCAGTTGTGTAGGTGATGCCGGTGTACTGGCACTCGCTGCTGGTCTGCGTGCCGTGAAAGGCCGCGCCGGTCGAGTTCTTCACGACGATGCCCCACTTGAGCGGCACGTTGCCGCCGAACGCCTGGGCGATCGAGTAGGGGCCGAACTCCTTGTAGTCATCGTCGTCCGTGGCGTCGGTCGTGACCACACCCAGCAGGATCAGATCCTGATAGCCAAGCAGGCCAGTACGCCCCGTGGTGCCCCACGTGATGGTGCCGTCGGCGCCCGTGACCCCCGCGGTGAACTCGGTGCCGTCATACGACCCGTAGGCGTAGATCGCGATCGAGCCGGTGGCGGTCAGCGTACCCACCCGGATCAGCCCGCCAACCTGACAGTCGAGGTAGTTGGTCGAGCTGTTGTTGTTGAGCGCGGTGCACTCGCGGTAGCCCCCGTCAGCCAGCGACGTGTAGGTGATCGTGACCGGATTGGTAGCGTAAGTGATTGTGCTGACGGCCATGGTCAGACCCCCATCGCGGCGCGAACCGCATCAACAGAAACAGGAATGCTCGTGCTGGACGCCGCGTCGAGCGCGTCGCAGTGCGCAGTTGTGATGTTCGGACCGCTGGGCAACAGCGCGGCCATGGGGCCCGCCAGCGCGCGCAGCGCGGTGCGCGTCTCCGCGTCGCCGATGTCGATCCCGTCACCGCCCGTGTCCAGATCCGGCAGCAGCTCGTTCAACCACCAGAGCTCGTCGTACGCCTGATGATCCTCAGGCAGCGACGCAACCAGCGCGGCGAACGCGCGCAGCGACTGCACGAAGATCCGCCCCTCGTGCGCGCCCAGCACCCGGCGAATGCCGCGGTAGGTGACCAGATACTGCCGCGGTGTCACCACCGCGGGCAACGCCTGGGCAATGGCGCCGTTGGCGCCCGCATCGACCAGCTTTGCGAAATCCGCGTCGCTGGCCGCGCGCTCGGTAATCAGCGCGCGCAGTTCAGTTGGTGTCATTTGCGAACTCCAGTTGATCCTCATCGAACCAGCGCTGCTGCGTCTGGCCCTCGGCGTCAACCCACTCGATCTGAGCCTGCACCTCGCCGTTGTCGTCCATGCGCAGCCCGATCACCGGGCCTGCCGGCACGACGGTCTTCAGGCGAACGACGTTGCCCTTTTTGAATTTCGTTGCCATGTCGAGGCTCCTTACGCAGCGTCGAGGTTGAAGGTGTAGGTCACGTTGACCGTGTCGTTGAGGCTCACCGATCGGTCGCCGGGCGACTGATTGTCGGACGCCGAGAACAGGATGCCCGTGGTGCCGCCCTTGGTGCTGTTGCTGATCAGGAACGCGCCGCCCACCGTCGTCGTACCACTGATGGTGAACGCTGCCGGCGAGGCCGAGTTGCTGATCACCGAGGGGTCTGCGGTCGTGGCCGTTCCGAACGTCACCGCGACGCGCGTGGACTGGGAGTAGGCCGTGACCTCGGTCCAGCCCGCGTGCGTCGAAGACGTATCCGTCGGCGCCGGGGTGTTCGAAGCTGCAGCGCCGTACAGCCCAATGTACCAAGCAGCCGTGTACGAGCTGCCCTTGAAGTACTGGGTGTTCATGTCCTGCAGGCCGACGTTCACCACCAGATTGGGGATGTCCTGCGACCACTTCAGGTTGCCTTCGCTGTCGAAGCACTCGATGTGAAACACGCCGTGGGCACGAGCCCCCTCACGCGTTCCCTGAGCCTTTTCGACGGCCATGTTGATGAAGTCCTGCGATTTCGCGCTTTCTTTGGTCGACACAGTCGCCTCCTTACTTGATACGCACAAGAGCTGTCGTAGCGCCAGGAGGCGGCATGACAACGGTGAAAGTTTGGTTGTTCGCGGTCTTGTCCGCACCAAAATTGATGACAGCGACCGACGGGTTCGTGGCGCCGTCAGCCAGATAGATCAGCGCCCCGCGCGCGGTGCCGATAAACCCGGGCCACGCCGGATCGGCGAAGTCGATGTAGGCGACCGTGCCCGAAGACGTCGGCACCTGCGCGACCGTGAGCGTCGCCCCGCCGGCGGTGTAGCCCGTGGCGGTGATCTCGCCCGTCGTGGTGTAGACGGTCGTGGCCGGGCCCAGGTCTGCCGTGCTCTGGTACAGCGCGATCTTGTAGACCTGCGACGTGCCCGTGTTGAAGTTGAAGCTCGCGCACAACAGCCCGACCTTGAAGCTCGTGGTCAACCCCTGAGTGATCGCCATGCTCAGCTCACCGGCACGCGCGGCGTGCCATTGCGATACACGTCAGACTTCTGCATCCCGTCGCCCAGCTTCTTGGCCAGCATCAGCGCCTCTTTGTACTTCGCCTCGTAGGCCGCCAGCATGTCCGCCTCACCTTTCATGAAGATGTAGGCTTCCACCAGCGCGCCGTAGAGCAGCGCCGTCTCGAAGTTGTCGCCCAGCCACGTCTGCTCACCGGCGATCGTGGTGATCGACTCGGGGTAGTAGAAGTAGTGCAGCTCGGCCGTCAGCGCCGCGTTGGGCGTGGGGCCCAGGATGAAGGTCGATTTGGTCTCGTCGTCGGACCGCGGCCCGAAGATCGCGTAGTACTTGGGCACACCCGTGACCGTGGGGTTCGGGTAGGCCTCGCGAATGAAGTTGACGTCCTTGGGCAGCAGGTACGAGTAGTTGCCGTTGACCGCGATCACCGCGAGCGAGAACGGCGCCAGGAAGTCGTCCGGGCACTGCAGGTACTCATTGCCCGACTCCAGCACCCCGGTCACGTTCTTGCGTGCCATCGGGAAGTCGATGCTGTTGAAAATGCGCTGCTCAGCCCCGCGGATGAAGCGGTTGATGTCGGCCGTCTCGAACGTGTTCTCGACGGTGCTCTCGATGGCTGCGACCAGCTCGGTGTAGTTCATGTCAGGCAATCGTCACGGTTACATCGCCCAGCTCCGCCTCGGCCACGAGCGTGTTCGGGGTGTCGCTGAACGCGGAGCTGCCCCCGCCGATCGGGTTCCAGCCCCACTGCGTGTCCCGGCTGCCCTCGCCCAGCGAGCCAGTCACCGTCACGCCCGACACGACGTAGCTGTTGTCCGGCCGCGCGCGCTGCAGCGCCTGGGGGTCGTAGATCGGGATCTCGCCCTGCATGAGCTGCGGGTGGCTTTCCTCCCAGCAGCTGTTGCACACCAGCATGTTGATCGGGGTGTTCTTGATCACCAGCTCGCGCAGCTGCACCAGCTTGTACTGGAAGCCGCAGCGATCGCAGTTCGCGATCGCTCGTTTGCCCTGAGCAAAGGGGTTGGCCATGGGTCACCGCGCGTAGACACGCGGGATGAAGCGCACGGAGGCCTTCTCCCGGTCTTCGTCGGCCGCCCGCAACCATTCTTCGTCGTAGACGGTCTTCAGCATCACCAGCCGGTCGGCCAGCTTGGGGTTTTTCATGGCCAGATAGTAGGCCAGCCCGGCCGTCAGGCAGGGCAGGAAGCGGAATGGCACATCGGCCGTCTCCACCCCAGTGCCCGCGTCTTGAATCCGGCGCAGGCGCCAGTAGACCAGCTGATAGGTGTCATCAAGGTTGGGGACCGGCCAGAGCGTCACCGTGGGCGCCGAGACGCCGCGCGTGACCAGCATGTTGATCGGCCGCCCGGGCTGCAGCTTGTTGGGCATGCTGGCGTAGGTCGGCAGGCTGATCCGCGAGATCTCGAGGTCCGCCTGGGTAGCTTCGACGCCCGCGCCGGTGCGGATGACCGCATCCAGCACATCGACCGTGTCCGCCGGCAGCGTGTAGGTGGCGGTGCCGTCGACCAGATCGACGTTCGCCTCCTCGAAGGTCCACATGTTCAGGCCGCGGTTGGCCCAGTCGATGAACATCAGGTTCAGGCTGCGACGGGCCGTGCGCAGGTCGTAGCCCGAGCGCATCTCGGACCCCGCCCGCTCGTAGGCCTCCTCGACGATGTCGACGAGATCGAGGTCGAAGGTTGTCGTGCCTGAAGAGGCCATTTACGCTCCCCGCGCCTTGCCGTAACCGCGGCGGACAAGCCCGCCCTTCTTGAAACCCCGCGCTTCACGCCGCTCTTCAGCCGCAGCTTCACGGCCCGCTTGCTTCGCCGCCGGAGACAGTAGTACCTCGCCCATCTTCTTCCCGGCGTTCCATTCTTCATCTTGCTTGGCGTGGCGCGCAGCCGTCGCTCCGGCACTGAGTTCAGTGCCGTAGTCGTCGCGCTTCATCACCGCGTTCTTCACGCGGTGGATGACACCCTCGCGTTTTTGGTCAAGCCCGTACGGCGACAGAGGGTTCTTGTCGAGCTCCGCTTGGAGCGCGTCACGCCGCGGCTTGTCCTCCTTGCCCATCAGCAGCTCCGGGCCTTGCCGTAGCCGCGTTTGACCATGCCGCCGGAAGCGAAGGGTTTGGCCTTGCCTTTGGCGAAGGGGTTCGGTTTGCCCCCCTTCATTTCCTTCTTCTCTTCAGCCGGCGTCTCTTTGCCCATCCAGGGCGGCATCTTCTTGGTGGCCATGTCGATTCCTCACGCGTAGAAGGCTGTTACCGCCACCGCACCGCCCGTGAGGGTGGCGTAGATGTCGGTGGTGAAACGAACGCCGTTGGCAGGCAACAGCACCTGCACCGTGGCAGTCACGCTCGCCGGCGAGTCGATCTCGCACAGGATCGTGCCGCCCGAGCCGCCATCGCGGAACTGGATCGTCCCGACAGCAGCGCCGGCTAGGATGGCCACCGCTTTGAGCCGCGCCGGGCCGGCTGAGATCGTTCCCGAACTCGTCCGGCGCGTGCTTCGAACATCAGACTCCATCGTCATGATGTTCCCCTATTACAGCGCGGTGCCGCTCGGGTACTGCGAGCCGTCCGCCGCACGCTGGATGTACTCGATGGTCACAACGATCGAGCCCGCCGTCGGGTTGCCCGTGGCCGCCGTGAAGGTGCCGTAGACCGAAACGTCGGATGTGCCGATGTTGTTGGTCTGCGCCGGCACCATGGCCGCGTCCAGCGTGGCCTGCACAGTCGGAACTGCCGTCAGCCCCAGGTTAGCGCTGGCCATGTAGAGCGCCGCCGAACCCGCCGTGCCGATGGTCAGCGCAACCTCGCTGACGCTACCGCCAGAGATCGCAACCGTCTTCTCGACGCGGAACCGCAGGATCTTGGATCCGGCCGGCAGAACGGCCAGCAGCTGCGCAACGGGCGCCGCGGTCAGCGCAACAGTGGCCGCCAGGGTGGCCGACTGCGTCAAAAGGGGGAGACCGGTATTGCGGCCTGCGTTCTGTTTGACCGTGCCCGACAGGACCGGGCCACTGAAAGTCGTGAACGACATGTCATTTCCTCATTTGCACCCGGCGTCTCTGAGGTGAGTCTGCCTAGCCAGTCGACGGGTGAGGGGGTGTTCTAGGTCTGCCCGTTATATCACCGCCCTTTAGGGAAGGCAACCGCTCAGCAGTACGCAAACCGCCACCCTGCGTATGGTCCTTTAGCCAACGGCAACCCTGATTTCAACGCCCTGTTGAGTGTGGGCGCTAGCAGCCCTGTGGTGTGTCGCAGCATAGTGATGCTCGGATAGAACGACGTTTCTCCGTCAGGCGCGGTGCACTTGACCTGTTTGCGCAGCTTGGCTTTCGCTTCCTCCGTGTGGCTCTTACCTTTGAAATGGCTGTAGTTGCCTGCCGCAGCCGACGCGCGGATCTTGGCCAAACCCTCCTCAGAAATTGTCCTGGGCGCCTTTGGCACGCCGCGCTGCGTGTCGCCAATCTTGGAACGCACCTCAGCGCTCAACACAGTGCCGAAGCGGTAGTGGTCGGCACCCGCCATCTTGCCTTTGCGGTTGACGCTGATTTTCGCACGCGATTCCGGCGATAGCGTTTTCCCCCACCTGGGGTGGTTCTCCGGCCTCTCAGCGTAGAAAGCTTTCAGTGTTGCAGAGATGTCCGCGCGTTGCGCATCGCTGAGAGGTTTGCCGAACTTCGGGTGTGAACCCTTAGGTGCGCCGCGCCAGGGGGCGTCTGACTGATACCCCGAGTTATAGCAGTGTGGTTTGCCAACATGTTCCGTCAGCCACCTGTTCTCAACGCCTTGAAGACTGCCAGCCTCTTCAACGCGCTCCACGATTTCAAACTTAAAACAGTCCTCGCCATACTTGTTCCACGCGGCCTGCAAATGCTTGCAGTGATGCGCATTGCGACGCAGAAGTCGGCGATGCGCCTGCGATCGCTGGTGGTAACGAACCGTACTGCCAACATAGAAGTTGCCGTTGACAACGTTACGAATTTTATAAATGACGTTCTGTGTCACAATGCACTCCGATACAAAACTCAAGAGCTGCGATTGTGCCGCAGGAACAGCTTAACGTCAATAAAAAGAAACGGCCGCCCGAAGGCGGCCGCAAAGCCTTGATTTATAAGGCTTTAATCAGGTCGAACCGGGTGATCCATAGATGGCGAGGGGGTCGCTCACCCCAAACGAATACCGCTCGCGCGCTTTGTAGCGAACGTTTCCGGTATCAAAATCACCATCCATTTTTGTCGTCATCGGCGCGCGCACGAACATCTTCAGGCCGTTGGGCACATCGGTGGTCAGGAACCACTGATTGGTGTCGGTCAGCCAGTGATTGACCGTGTAGCCCTCGGGGATCGACCCGTTGGACTTGAGCGCGTTGATGTCGTTGTCAGCCGTACCAACCCGCTGCGTGGTCTCGAGCAGCCGGGTGGCCACGAAAGTCAGCGCCGGGGGCAGGATCAGCTTGCGGGGCTTGGCCGCCAGCAGCAGGCCGCGCTCGTCCGTCCAGGCCGCAATCGCGATGACCGCCGCTTCCAGCGAGGTCTCGTTCAGGTCGACGCCGG
>JACCDG011870699.1_pt1 | contig 19522 bp, 22 predicted proteins | sample 7442471 | NCBI WGS metagenome assembly JACCDG01 (sample SAMN15323444, study PRJNA562643) | freshwater metagenome | isolation source: river surface water | place: USA:Blue River Watershed | collected 2017-08-17 | reverse complement strand
CAGTAGAATATGTTCCTATGACAATAATTTGCGCAAACAAGTCACACGCTCAAGCTATCGCGCGCATATACGCTCCTTACTGCGCACCAGATTGCTATATCTCCTTTGAAGCGACCGCACCCGACACCGCCGAAATGGAGTTACGCATCGAGAGTGCCAGCCCAAAATTTCCATTTCTTATATATAAAGATGCAGAACAAATTTTGGGATATGCATATGCAAGCATGCACAATCCAAGAGCGGCATACGATTGGTCCGCTAATGTTTCTATCTATCTAGACCATGCAGCAAAGGGGCGCGGGATAGGACGCAGTCTATATAAATGTCTGTTTCAGACAATGCGCGATCTTGGCTATTACAATTTATATGCCGGTATCACAATGCCAAATGAGGCTAGTGAAGGAATTCATAAAGCAATGGGTTTTGAGCAAGTTGCAATTTACAAAAAAGTTGGTTTTAAAAATGGTGCTTGGCGTGATGTGTTGTGGTTGACACTTCCGCTGCGCAAACATCAAGACTCACAGCCAGAGCCAGTAAAAATGTTTGTAAATTATCTCATTTCCGACCAAAAAGTTTTTGCCACCACGGACGGTTATCTCTGGCAATATACTGATATGCAAACATAGTCTGATATCCATATCTTCTAAGAATCGTCTCAGGACCTGATATCCCCCAGGAAAATCCATCGCCCACTTTGGGACGGCGCATATCTATGATGCGATAGTCTTCTTCTAATTCTTGCGCAAATGCTTTGATATCTTGATCTGTCGAATACAAGCAATCTGGTTGATTCATCATATTTGGATTTGTGCTCCAAATAGTTGGTGCATATTCATTCACCACTTTGCTAACATCGCTCTGCCAGGGCGAATTGAGTGAGCCCAAGACCTGATCAATAAATTTTTCAAGAGTTGAATTTTGATAAATAATCACAGGTGGATCGTGACTTACATAAAAAATAGGTCCCCAAAAAGCTGAGCCACCGTGCAAATCGACCATCCATGAATTGCCTGAAATATCTGAGGCAATGGCGATACCTGTAGGCATTATGTCATCTAGTGCTTGTGCGTGAATTGATTTACCGGTGAAATCGATATCTGTGTTAATTGGACCTGCAGATAGTTTCGAGTTTTTGCCTTGCTGCACAAAAGACAGTCCGCGCGTTTTGCGCAAAACTGCCGTCATGTCTTCGTCTAGATAACATGGCAATGAATTGCGAAACTCGTTTATTTCTTTATCTGGAACGGGAGGAAGAAGCTTTATGTAGCCTTTCTTTCCTGACTTATCCACGAAGGGATAATTTTCGATGTCTTTTAAAATCTGATAAAGCGCCAATCAAGACTCCTTTTAAAACGGATTATCGAGCCAGTATCTGTATAGTGGATATCCGGACACACTATTTTGACCAGTATTTTGCAACCACCCGCGGGGCGCGCGGCGATCCTGACTGGTAAATACATAATTGCCTGGAGCGGCGGGGAGTGGCTCTACAAGCACAAAACAAGGATTAGGCACAAAACCATGCCAGTATTTGGTAACCGAATTTGCCAATTGCACCATTTGGGGTCTGTTTGGCATGCCACGCTTGTCCCAGAAAAACAAATTAGAATTATGGTATGGAGCAAGCATAGTGTCATTGGTGTATGCGTTTGGCGGAATCCAATTGGGACGTTCGACACGCAAATTAAATTGATTCGGCTGCTTGTACTGCTGATAGCCTTGCAAAGGTTGTTGTTGTACTAGAGGTGCAAGTTGTCCTTGCATGCGCTGCATTTGATTTTGAAATGACATCACTTGCCCTTGCATATAATTGGCAGGTGGCATCATATTTCGATTTATATTGATGTTGTTGTTATAAACGGGCGGCGGCTGTTGCATCATTAGAGTGGTGCTCGATTCAACGCCACCTTGCAATAAATTAGGTGGCGATTGAGTCTGCATTTGATTAGGCGGCATTTGATTTTGATTAGGCTGCATGTAATTATCATTCAATTGCGGAGGCGGAAAAAAAGTTCTTTCAGATTCAGGCTCCACCACTAAATCCGCGCTTTGGTCCAGTACAGGTGTTTGCGTGCCTTCTAATGGCGCTTTGTTTGAGCTAGGCACAGGTACTTGAGCGGAAGTAGATTTCTTGGATTTTGATGCCGAAAAGACGGGGCTTGAAAATTGGACAATTAAAGTGACTGAAGCCATAAAGATCAGTGACACTCGCTTAAAATTGAACCTGCGTTTCATTCGAAAATGTCCAGCCTGATTAATACACGCTTTTAATATTCCCTTTTTGTCTGGATTTTATTATGATTTGGCTCCACTCAATCAGTGCGGAGGAAGTCAAGAATGGGTAAGTTAATCGATGTAGTAGACCTCAAGGAAGGTAAGTTTTTTAAACAGCCAACCTTTGTTGTTCAAGCAGTCGTGCCAGTGGATGATGTATCGCTAACTATTATCGAGCACGCCAGATTCAATTACACATTTTCGAGCCTGACACCCATCAACAGTGGTCCTCATGGTGGACGTATTTTGATGTTGTTTCAATACACTGGTTAGTCACAAAATTTCATAGCTTTCTTCTCTACAGTCACTGCTTGATAACGCCTTTGCTATCGAATTAGTAGACGGGTGCTGATAGCGCCCAAAAGCACTACTAATTTAGGACAAAGCAAATGAAATCTGTAAACAAATTCCTAGCCATCTCTCTTGTGACGGCTTGTGCCGTTGCAGGCAGTTTTGCCATAGCATCGCAAGCGGATGAAATCGTCTCGGTCCCTTTTTCACTATCAAGTGACCTGGTTAGATTAGTCGGCGACACAACTTTTGTAACCGTTAATGCTGCTGGCGATTTGATCGATTCAAGCGGCAAAGTTGTAGGTATTGTGTCGGGGCTCGATTCAGCCGGTAGAGTAGTCGTTCGCAAAGAAGTTCCAAGTTCGGTAATTGTAGTCAAACAAGACACAAATGCTGTATACAGCGCCTCTTTGTACAACAGAATGGCTGCTATCGACGAAATGCTCAATAGTGAACTCGCTTTGAATCACGTAAGCAAAGACTCTTACGATTCGCTCAAATCCGAAGTGGCAAATCTAAGAGCGGATCTTTCTTTCAAAATCGCCTCGGATAACTTCCTCTCATTTGATGAAGCCGCAGACGTTGGCGCAAAACTAGATAGTCTTGCAGCTAAGACTAAAATTGCCATCTCTGGTGTAGATGCAAATTTAGTTGTATTTCGACCGATGGTATACAGCGAAGGTCCCTCGCGACGCATCGCTATATACACAAGAAAATCTGTTTCGACAGATGGTGGAAACACAGTGACCACTACCACTGAAACTAAAGAAGTGCAGTAACGCTTGGTTAATTTAACTATCTAAGAGTTACGTACGAAAACAGCAGGCATGGGAAAAATCAGCCATTTTTCATGTCTGCTTTTTTGCAGCTCTAGGTCAAAAATTGGGTGCTAGTGGCAAGGAAAATGGATCGCGTTGATCTGTGTCTGCACCACATGGTAAAGCAACTAGACAAAATGTATAACCCGATCGATAAATTATATAACCTGGTAAAACGGCTTGAAAAGCCGGTTTCAGGAGTCAATAAATGCAAGCGATTCAGATCACTTGCCTCTTCACGCGCCTGTTGGACCGGTCATTTCGAGTAGATGATGATCAAAAGTTTGGCTCAAGAAAAGGACCGATTTTTAAATCGGTCCTTTTAGTCTTGCCTGATTCGAAAAAAAACTAAGGAGCAGCTTTTCTGGTTACTCTGCCGAAAAGCGATAGACAAAATATCAATAGCGCAGATCCTAAGATTGCTGGCAGAAGCGAAACTCCGGCCAAATCGGGTCCCAGTGATCCCATAACCAAGCCACCTAACCAGGCTCCGATAATCCCGAAGATGACTGCAGTAATCAATCCACCGGGCATGCTACCAGGAGCGAAATAGTCGGCTATCTTGGCACAAATAGCTGCCACCAGACAGTAAAGTAAAAAATGTAAGATAGTCATAACGTTCTCCCCGTAAAAATCTCTTCTACTCTTTCGATTAGCACGACTTGAATTTTTAGATGCTATTTGAGTTGTTTGAACAAACCAAAACCAAGGACTATTGCCGTTTTGACTCGCAAAAGTACACTTGAATTGAGCGCTGATGCTCCAGGCATAGATTTGTGAGCAAAACACGTCAACATGTGAGAAACCTTGATGAAACCTAGTTTTTTCTAGCTTCTTTCATAAGTTTAGCTTCCTAATGCTAAAAGGCAGTTATTGCCTTTAGTTTGGCTAAATGAGGAGGGGCTATGGCATCAGTTAATAAACGCAAGGTAAGTCTTGCCGATTACAAGATTTATGAATGCACAAAATGCAAATGTAGATTTCAAATGAATGAAGGTGAGGATAAGAAAAAAGTTTGTCCTTCTTGCGGTAATTTAGATGCTGCATTTTTGCCTGCGATTTTCACTCAAAACAATGTACAACTGGAGAATTTATACATGCCGGACGATTTTCACGGCGGCTAAGCAGCTATTTGGAATTCGTGCTTATGATAAGATCGAGTTCGAGCTTACTAAGAGCACTTAAATGCGCGTTTTAATTATCGAAGACAGCCCAACCTTTTTGGATTTGCTCTCAAACAGCATGACTGAGCGCGGGCTTGAAGTGGATCCAATTTCTAACCTGGCAATGGCTACAGAAATATTGCAGGTTAAAGAGTTTGATGCCATTCTGCTTGATATGCATTTGTCCGACTCACAAGGTTTAGCCACCTATTTTTCGGTGCGAGCGCATGTGGGCGATAGACCTATTATTATTTTGACCAGCATTAGCGAGCAGGATCAAGCACTTGCCGCTTTAGACAATGGTGCGCAAGGTTATCTCATAAAAGGTGTTGCCAGTTATGAGGCCATTTATAAGCGCTTGCAGAGCGCTTGTGAAAAACATGCACTTGGAAAAGCATTGCGTCGCAGCGAGAAACGATTGCGTATTATTTTGGAAAACTCGTATGATGCCTTTATTTCCCTTGATACTAAATGGCGTATAACAGATTGGAATAATCAAGCCGAATTGACTTTTGGATGGAAAAAGAAAGATGTGCTTGGAAAGGGGCTTTCAACCATAGTTCCAAAACACTTTAGACGCCATTTCTCTATGATAATTGAGCGACAATTCGAAGAGCAAATCAAAAATTTAGAGCGCGCCACACACGAACTTATAGGCGTGCATAAAGATGGACATCAGTTTCCGATTGAGATAGGCATTTTCAAAATTCGCGAAGATGACAACTACATGTATTGCGCGTTTGCACGAGATATCACAGAGCGTAAGCGCATAAGCGAGACGCTTGAGCGATTAGTTTCAGATCGCACCGATCAGCTTGAGCAGAGCAACGAAGAATTGCGTCAATTTGCCAAAATCGCATCGCATGATTTGCAAGAGCCACTACGGGCAGTGCAAGGATTTGCTAACTTGCTTAATGAAAATGCACGTGAAAAACTTGATAAAGACTCACAAGAATTTATCGATTTTATTTTGGATGGCACGCAGAGAATGCAGACACTGATTCAAGCAGTACTTACGCATTCGAATATTTCAAGTGAAGAATCGAGCAACCAAGCAACCAACTGCAACCTAGTTGTGCAAGATGTACTTGCCAATGTGCGCATGTCTATTCAAGAAAGCGGTGCCTCGCTTGAAATTGATGAGCTCCCAGAAGTAGCAGTGGAATATTCGCAAGCGGTGCAACTGTTCCAGAATTTAATAAGTAATGCCCTAAAATACAGAAGTGAGGAGCGAAACCCGCATATCGTGATTACAAGCGACCGAAGCGGAGATATGTGGCTCTTTTCTGTGCGCGACAATGGTATCGGATTTGATTCTAAATACGCAGACAAAATTTTCGATATGTTTGCCAGGTTGCACGGGAAAACTCAATACTCTGGTACAGGAATGGGGCTTGCTATTTGCAAGCGGATTGTAACCTCCCATGGTGGCACTATATCAGTGGAATCGGCTCCTGGGGAAGGGTCTATCTTTTTGTTTACGTTACCGGCTGTAAAAGACAACGAGATATTTGGGCACTAATTCAATAATTTGTTGTCAAGTTTGAGATAATTACTAAGAATTAGTTTTGGATGTAAGTAGGTAGCAGAAATGACCGATTTAATCAATATTTTGCTGGTTGAAGACACGCCATCAGATATTCGTCTGACGCAAGAGGCGCTCAAACGCTCAGGGCTCGAGTATGAGCTTGCCGTCACTAATGACGGAGAAGAAGCGATGGAGTATTTGTCTAAGTCTAAGACTGGCGCAAAAAAGCGACCGGACATCATTTTGCTCGACTTGAACATGCCCAAAAAGAATGGTCATGAAGTCTTGCAAGAAATTCAAGCTGATTCGGATGTAAGTACAATCCCGGTCATACTGCTTACCGTTTCTAAACGCGATGAAGACGTAATGGAAGCTTTGAAACTAAAGATGAACTATTACATCGCAAAACCAGTTTCAGCCCAGAATCTCACATCAATCGTCAAGTCGATTTATGAATTAAAAGAAGGCAAAGCGCAAACTTCTCAGGCTGATGCAGACGTTCATGTACGTGTGGTGTTAGCTGGAAATCCTCATACCATACCGTCGATTCTTACACGCCTTGCAGAAGACGAGAATCCTCGCGTCCGCCGTCGCCTGGCTGAAAATCCCAATTGCCCTCCAAGCATTATGCTCAAGTTAGTTGGTGATGCTCATCCTGATGTAAGACTGGGACTTGCCGAAAACGAAAACTTGCCCGAGGACATTTTGTCCAAATTAGCTAAAGACCCAAGCGATGATGTTCGCATGGGACTTTCTGAAAATCGCAAGTTGTCTTTGAAGATACTCAAAAGCCTTGCCGACGACGATAATATTTTCGTGGCCACCAAGGCTAATGAAACAATTTCTGCACTGGCAGGAAGTAAGGACTAACTGAAGCAGTTAGCCCTTATTTCACTTAAGTACTTATCTAACTTGTCTGTCGTACAACTCTTTATTGATTTTTCTAGAGAGTTGGTCGAGTTCGTTCAAGAGACGTTTTTGCTCTTCCCAGGTCAGGCGTCCGCCAGAACTTGTCATTTGCGCATTCAAGCTATTTATCTTAGCCTCATCAGCGAGCAATCGATCTGCTTCTGCTCTGGTAAGTTGACCAGATGCAATACCAGCATTGATGCGTTGAGCAAGCAGTGTCTGTTGAGTGTTGATTTGAGCATGAGTATTACCTCTGCCGCCTCTACCTCTTCTTCCACCCCAGTTTCCGCCCCAGCTAGGACGGTTAGTTGCATCAGTCACAGCAGTTTTGAGCGAGACCAATCTGTTTGCCAGAGTTTCTGTTTCCTCAGAACTTAAGCGATTGTCGCGAAGAGCAGTGGTTTCTTGCAAATTGACTGCATTTAGTTCGTTTCTGAAATTGGTCGATTCGACCTGGTTTAATTTGCCGTTATAAACACCAGTCGAGATAAGCGAGCCGATTTCGGCTTGCAAAGTATCAATACGGGCACGACGCTCAGCCTGGTTGGCCGCATTTCTGCCATGACCATAACGTCTAAACCATTGACCACTATCTGCGGTGGCGCCACCGATAACAGAAGAGTTGGTTGCGGTATTTGTAAGGTAAGTATTCAATTTGCGTGAAGCTGCTTCATACTGATCGATTAGATTTTGTGTTTCGTATCTGGTCAAATTAGCGTCGGATGAAAAACTTGAATCATCCATTGAAATTTTGTTCAAGTCGTTTCTTAAATCGGTGGCCTCATCAGATGTGAGTTGCCCTGATGCGATACCTGAGGTGATATCTGTTTCAAGCTGTGTTCTCTTGGCATTTAAATTAGTGCGAATGAAGTTTTGGCTGTATGAGCTGGTCGCACCGGTGTTTCCACCGGTGAATGCACGAACCAGCGAATCGAAATCAATCGCAAACGCTGGGCTTGGAGTTGTCATGGCAATGACTATGCCAGGAATCAAAAAACTCCACGATTTTTTGGTTTTCATCTTATATTCCTCTTTTATTAACTTGGACGCCTACGCCCTGACGCTAAAATTGGGTAACGCTGTTCTAAAGGACACCGGTGGTCAAAATTTGTTCCGGCCCGAGCCCATCGGCAATTTATAGCGCAATTTACAGTGTACTTACTTATCTAATAAGATTAAATTAGCTGTGAGAGATCCATTGATCATATGCAACCTCTTGGTTAGCGAGTTTGTAGTACTCGTACTTCTTGTTGCATTCATAACATTCACCTTTGTAAGTGCGCTTGTCATCAGCTTTCGTGGCGGCTTTAAAAAATCAAAAATATCTGTAGTTGGATGGCTGATTATTTTTTCGTCTTTAATTGGACTGGTCTGTTTGTACTTTGGATTTTTTGTTGAACCATATCAATTGGAAGTGACAAACACTGTTATACATAGTCCAAAACTGGCTCGTGGTAAGCATTTTCGCATTGTGCATATATCTGATACTCACTGTGATGATATACCTGGTCCTGAAGTTAAACTTTCCTCTTTGATACCACAATTGAAACCAGATATCATAGTTTTCACTGGTGATGCAATAAATACATCAAAAGCATTGAAGCGATTCAGGCAGGTGCTAGCCGAACTAAGTAAAATTGCACCTGTATATGTAGTCAAAGGAAATCATGACTCTCGCTGTTATCCTGACGCTAATTTATTCACCCGCTCAGGCAACAATGTACAAGAATTAGAAAGCACTACCCAAAGTATCAAAATAAACGGAGTAGATGCCACCATAACTGGTGTGCCGGTTGATTCGGAAGCTAATATTGGGCACTTGATTTCTGTACTACCAAAAGAGACATATAATCTATTTTTGTTTCACTATCCAAGCATCGCTGATCAATTGGCCAAAGCCGATGTCGATTTGTTTTTGTGTGGCCATACACACGGTGGACAAGTAAGATTGCCTTTTTACGGCGCTGTGATAACACGTTCGCTCACCGGTAAAAGGTATGAATCTGGATACTATAAAGTTAATAAGATGGACATGAATGTCAATCGTGGAATAGGCATGGTAGGCGGAAACGCACCGAAAATCCGGTTTATGTGTAAACCGGAAATTTCAGTACTTGATGTTCGAGAATGAATATCTAATTAGATAGCTTAGTTTTTCTCAAACTTGCTTTTAGCTTCGCTGCAACCTTCTTTCATTTCGCCTACAGCATGACTTAAGTCTTCCATAGCGGTATCGAGATGGGATTTGAAGTCTTTCCAGGCTTCATGTCCTTGCTTTTTCATTTCCTCGAATTTGCACGAAGCCTCTTGGCGTTTTTTCTTCAACTCTTCGAATTTAACTGAAGCTTTTTCTTTTAAATCTTCGGCTTTGCAAGCCATCTCATCAATTTTGCTGCCCAAGTCGGCTAGTTTTTTTTCCATATTGCCTTCGTACTCTTTGCGGTCCTCAACGGGTATTGGAAGATTCAAATCGTCGCTTTGGCCATAATTACTTTCTTGCATAACAGTATCCTTTTAAACAGTGCAGTCTCTGTTTAGTCCATAGCGCAGCCTCACTGAATCAGGGCGCTGTTGGGGGCATCGGCTACTTTCTTGAGCTCAGGCGGCAGAGCAGAATAAATAGTTTGCACTCGCTCTATTCCAAGAACACTAATCACAGTCATACCGTCTTTGCCTCCCGAAAAAAGAAAAAATCCTGCTCCATCTTTTTGTTTATAAGTAATGCGTGTTATTTCTTCAAATCGCAGTTGTTTTTCTGTTTTTCCTCTCTTTAACTTAATGACGCGATTATTGGTTATACAGTAGTAGACGTCGCGATCTGTGTAAGCATCAATTAAAGACAATAGAAATAATATGACCATATAAACACCAAATGACATTTCAAGAATAAGCATTGGTATCTGATATTTGAAATAAGCAAAGCCTGCTGACAAAACAAAAAATATCCAGGAGACATTGAATAAAATCCGGTAACAATGCCAGATTGATTGCCTTAAATTAGGTGCGCCTTGAAAAACGATTGATTCGTTTGGCTCAAGTGCAATAGCTTTTAGCGAAGTAGAATCAATACCAATTGGTTTTGTCATCGCTTAAATTATTTTGCGTTCTTGAGTAAAGTTCCACGACCACCATTTTTCAATTCACCCTTTATGCTTATGGAGCTACTATTAGAGCTGGCACCACTTGTGTTTATTTTTTCATATTGCTTGTAAGTCGATGGCATTGAATTATTCTGTATGTTAGGCGAGTTGACTTTATTCAGTAATCCGCCTTTGCCAGCCTTTGGTGTAAGTGCGCTTGGTTTGCCTTGAGGCGGGAGCATGTTTGAGTGAATGCCGGTGCTTGTGCCTGAAGGGAGATTGCCAGATGGTGCTTTGAGAGAATTCATGTGAGATTCACTACCTGCCGGTGCAAGTAATCGCCCATCGTTTGAAGGTCTAAGCTTGATCACGGGAGAACCTCCCATGCCATTGCCACCGCCATTGATACCAACACCTCCTCCTTGCTGATTTTGCATAGGCGGTATTTCAATTTGGTATGTTGGTCCTTGATCTTTAGGTTTCCTGAAATCTTTCACGTCAGGCGTATCGTCTATTATTTGGACTTCGCCTTTGTATTGACGCCACTCGGGCTTTTGCAATTCGCCTGGTTTGTATTTGTAAAAGCCACCATTTGCTTTGGCGTGCTGAGCACAAGCTGGCAATGCAAAATTAAAGACGGTGATAGCGCTTAGAAAAGATACAAATAAAACAGGCAATTTTTTCATCGAACACCTCAACAATGACGAGCTTGTCGCCTGTCTCTATCTTGGGCCTTTAATACCCATTTGAGTATGAGGAAAACCCTAGACCTTTTATCTTTTATGCTTAAATTTGGTCTAAAACGGGTGTTGATTTAATATGAAAATCGACCGACTGAACGGTTACACGCTTGTAGCCAAAACCAATTTCCCCCTTTTTTCTTTTGTCTGTTTATTCGTGATAATCGCTTGCGGCGTGGCTTTCTTTAACGCTCATGATATTGAACAAAAAACAATTTGTGCAGTCGCAATGCTCATCTCCTTTTTCGTTGCATTTACTGTTACTCGCAGAACCGAAGCTACTTTTGACTCAAGAAAAAAAGAAATTACTGTGGCAAATGGCAGTCTTTCAATGAAAAAAATGGATACCATTGCATTTTCGGACATCAAAGGGGTCAAAATCGAGCGCTCAAGCATTGGTGGCGATAGTTTTGGCCGCATTGTTTTAGTTCTAGATCACACAGTGGTGCCGTTGAGTCCCAATCTTCATCGCATTACACCTAGGCTTGAAAAAGACGCCAAGCAGTTAATTCGATTTATAAATTGCGAAGATCCTGTCAGTGCATACGAATCTGAAAGCATTGCCAAGAAATCGACTGGATCTTTTAAGGCGCCACAAAGAGTAACCCAAACGTTTAATATCGATGATATTGACCCTCAGGTAATTGATCTAATTCGCAAAAAACGCTCTATTGAAGCGATAAAATTAATGCGTAGTACAACTGGTCTTGGACTGAAAGAGTCCAAAGATGTAGTGGATGAAATCCAGAGACGAATGAGAAGTGACTAAGCCTAGTCTAAGCCTTAGCTTCGACTGTAAGCTGTGCTTCAATTTCTTTTGTCATGTCTTGTGGCTTGACGTCTGGTGCAAAACGCTTGAGTACTTTGCCATTGCGGTCGACCAGAAACTTGGTGAAATTCCATTTGATTGCTTCGGTCCCTGCAATTCCAGGAGCTTCACTGGTCAAGAATTTATAGAGTGGGTGGGCGTCTGGGCCATTGACGTCGATTTTTTCAAACATCTGAAATTCGACACCGTAGTTTTTCTGACAAAATGCTCCAATTTCAGTCTCTGAGCCAGGTTCTTGCGAGCCAAACTGGTTGCAAGGAAAGCCAAGCACTTTTAGACCACGTCCGTTGAATTTCTGGTGCAGTTCTTGCAGACCTTCATACTGATTAGTAAAGCCACATTTGCTGGCTGTGTTTACAATAACCAGCACTTCGCCTTTATAAGCGCTCAAGTCGAGGTCTTTGCCATCAAGTGTTTTGGCGTGAAAATCGTAAATGGAAGTCATGACGGTCCTCCAGCAGGGTGTGAAAGACGACATGATAGCAGCTCTTGCAAGCTAACTGTATTATTGCGCTAGTCTTGAAATGGCAAGCTTGAAATAAAGCTCGATATCTAGGCGAGAGATACCGTTTTGAGTTGGATCTATGCCTTCGTTCACTGAGTCTGCAATTTCCTTTTGATTGGTCAAAAGAAAGGTGACATATGACTTTTCGCGCATATCTAAAGCTGGGTTTTCTAGTGCAGCATAAAGCTCTTCGGTTTCGATGAAACCATTGTCGTTGGCATCTAATTTGTCAAAAGCTTCATAAGCAAAAAGTCTTATCTGGTCGAAATTTTGTTGAAGAGGATTGAGCCTTTTCATCCCCTGCGTAGTGGTTGCAGCTCGCGGCGAGGCTTGTGATTGTGCCGGTGCTTTGGCCGCTTGTTCAATTGACGACAAATCGGAATATTCGTCGATTTTGTCTAGGTCAGCAGTTGTAGTTTTTTTTGCGCCCTGCGAAAACCATACGTTCTGGAAATTATCTTCTTTGGACAATTTCGGTTTTTTGTTAAACACAGCCTTTTCCTCATAGCTCTAAGTCTATTATTCCCTAACCAAAACGCATTGAAGCCAATTTATAAGCAAATTCATAGCTATTTGGGCGTTTCGAGGTTTACACTATGTCTCATAAGCATGGGTATATAAATATAATCAATGGGAGATGAAATGGGATCTGGAGACGATACTCAGGCAGCGCGAGGAGATCAGGCAGTCGTGCCCGAAAAGACTGCCTCGGCATTTAATCTTTGTGATTATGTGCCCTTTTCTTTTTTCTGTGGTGATAAGCCTGCGCCAACAAATCAGGGGCAAGCAACCGATGATGTAACTGCAAAATGGCGTGGTTATTGGGACTCGATTAATAGAAACGAGCCAGGTCCTTTAGGTCCCAAAATGGACTTTCCTGGTAAGGCACCGGAAAAGCCTCCAACTGTCAAAGATCCGGACCGAATTCCGATACAAACCAAGCCAGAGATGCTAGAAAATTTTGATCGCTTAATGCGTGTAATGCAAGGCGGAGATCAAAGCACGAATCAGCAGATAGAACGACCAGTTTCAGAAAAAGACTTCAAAACATCATTTGCTCGCGAGCTGCTTGCAGTAGGCAAAATGCACAATATGGATTTTGACTCTACACGACGCTTATTCATGGGAATTTATGCCATCGAAACTGGTGGCAATGGTGGCCATGATATCGTGCCATCGAATAGATCGACTTCAGCACTTGGTTACAAACAACTTTTGATGCCTACCAGTATGGATTTGATTTATCGTTATAACGATCAAATTACATCGCGATTGCGAGCCTTAGCTGATAGTGCTCCACCAGGTGAGCGTGAAGCTTTAATTCAAAAAGCTGAGTTTATGGCAAAGCTTAAGGAGACTTTGCAAAGCGAAGGCGATAAGTTCAATCCCGACCGTCCCACTACAGATGAGACCGCCAAAAGAAATTTTACCGAAATAGCAAATTCTCGATTGCCGACTTCTTTTCATAGCGACACTGAATTGATGAAAGGACGACATTTTGCCAGCGCCATTCATGCCCTTAACTTAGACAAGGATATTGGTCCAATTATTCAATCGATGCAAATGCATGATCTATTGAAAGACTACGACAGTCTGGGCGTCGAAAAATCAATGCAAACGCAAATCGATCAAATGCGTGTTGAGATGTCGCGTTTTGATTCTTTAAAAACACAGCCAGATGGAGAAAGGCAAATTAAAGAGGCAGTCAAAGGATTGCTCGACGCTGCTATGAAACGAAAAGATACCGTCTTGACAGCATCTTTGCGTGACAGTTTGCAACCAAAATTGGAAGCCTTTGCTATGGGTGGACCGTTTGGTCCGTTCACGCAAGAAGAGCGCAAAGCGCTTTTAGGAGACAAAGGCATTTTACACTTGCGCAGTCATGAAGACCCATCAACCACACAGCGAGCATTGACAGCAAATGAGCATGCTCTACTTTTGAAAATTCACAATGGTATTACTGGTGGTTTCACTGTAGATAACATGCGCTCTGCAGCCTTGGAAGTAATAAATTTACTTGGAAAAGACAATGCCGCATTAATGCTCGATCCCAAAAGGGCCGATTGGCCAACTCCGAATTCAATGACTGAAGAAGGTTATCGCAATAATGAGCTTGTGCGCAGACGTACATCTATCGAGCTTGTTTTAGAAATTCAACGTCAAAGACTGGGCGAGAAAGGAAGCTTGACTGATAGAGCTGGTAATCGCGATTTCAATATGATTTTTAGTAAGCTCATAGCCCAAGATAAATGAGCGAATTAAAAGCTATTTTTCTACTTTCTCTTCGATAAGCGCTGCGGCAAGTGCTTTAGTCAAGCCGTAGCGTGATAATTCTTCAAACGATCGTGTGTCGACGATATCGTATTTAGCACCAGCAGAAACTAAATCATCATCGAGCGCGCGAAGCACAGGTGAACCAGTGGTGGTGTCACCAATAGAAAGAAATGTAATAACTATTTCTTTTGGATGGGTCATTTTGTGAGTGGCATCAATAATGGTATCAGCAATCTCTTGCAATCCGCATTCACCATCAGTCATTACCGCAATTGCTATTGGTCTTGCTTTTTGTTTCTTCGATTTTTTATCCAGATATTCGCTCAAAATATAATCCAGTGGACCGGCAATATCAGTACCACCTTCAGGTCCAAGTTGTGAAAACAAAGATTCTATCTGACGACCTTTCAAATTTGGTGCGACCGAAAATTTGTCGTTGAAAGGCACCACTGTAATTCCTTGGGGCATGAATTTAGCCACGTCGTTATAAAAACTATTACTTTGATTTTGACACCAGTTCCATTTGCTCACCCTTTGCGAATTGCCGGAACTGCTTGGACTCGAACCATTTGTGCCAGTCGAAGCGTCGCTTGCCATACTTCCAGAAACATCGACTACTAAATAACAATCGTAATTACCAAGCAATTTAATGGCAGGTCCCAAAAGTTCAGGGTGTTTAATTGGCGCACCAAATCCATCACCGCCACTACTTGCGGTGGCATTGCGAGTATCTGCAATCAGTCCGCCATCGATTGCAGCCGGTATGCGCAAATTAATCTGAAAAGTCTTTGTTCCTCGCCTTAACGTGAGGGTGACATCAGTTTTTCCTACTTGGGCTTTTAATATTCTGTCATCTTGTTTGATTCCCGCAAGCCAGGCAAGCGATGGTGGGAAAACCTTTTCAACTTTGCCTGTTAATAAATTGGAGTCGTTACCCGCAACTTTATATCCAAGTCGCGAAGCCAGACCAATATGTGATTTTGCCATTTCCACTGCTTGCTTGGCCATTTGTGATCGTGGGTCGTTCAAGCCATGTTTGCTTGCACGCAAATATGAAAGCTTGAAGGCATTTAGAGCTCGTACATAGTCTCCGTCTGCATACAACTGGCGACCAATGTCATAAGCTTTGCCAAAGCCGCTCTTGGGGATTTGTAACACTTCGGGGTTGAAACTGTCTTGAACCGAGCCTTGAAGAATCTTTTCAGGGGCGGGTGTAGACATGTCCATTTTAGGAGTTAGAGCTTCGAGCTTGATGGGCATCTTAAGCGACTTTGTACTATCTTTGATCTGTGCCAGTGCCAAGTTGAACCCCAAACTTAATATGGCGCTTGCAAGCAAGCACAATGGAATTTTTGACGCTTTTAGTAAGGTTCTGATTGAGTAGTCCGCCAATGTGGGTTAAGATGAATATATCGCAAATTGAGAAAAGCCGAAATAATGGAATTGCAAAACTCATCTGCCAAGTCTTCACGACGCTCTGGTCTTGCCTTTTCGTTTGGACTATGTTTGCTTTTTTCTACTCTTGTTCAAGCTCAGGTTTCCAATGCCCAGAGTTATCCAGGCGGCTCTTCCAATCCGTCTTCTGGGATCATTTATTTGCCAAACGGCGTGCCGTTTCAAATTGGAACCAATTATCCAGGCGGAATGCATTTTCCTAATCATCCCAATTATAATCAGTCGTCTTATTACAATCGCAATTCAAGCCTTTTCAATTCGACTTACAGAAACAGAGGGCGAGGCAAGGTCTCAAGTCTAATAGACTCGCAAAACGCTCAGCAGACTAAGCGCCAGACGACGTGGGAAGCTCCTACTGCAGTCGATGAAAAAATCGATTCAGAAATCGAATCTACTCAAGTCGACCACGGAATCGACAGTCGTGAAGCCATGAATTTAATGTGGACCAGAGCAAAACAATATTATGAAGGTCATCATTATGAAAAAGCAGCAAAGATGCTCGATCAGCTTGAGCCATTGAGACGAAAAAAAGACAAATTGAGTTTGATTTCAGATGCTTCAATAGACAAAATGCGCGATGATATAGACAAAAAGCTCGGCAGGGGGTCATCGCTTAGATCTAGGCGCTCTAGATCTCAGTATTTTTCGAATAATGGCTCTAATGGCTCGGCCCAGCCAATTTCTCTCGATAGTTTTCTAGACCCAGGTAGAGTTCAGAATTTCAATAATCCGCGCGGCGGCAGAAGTTACTATCCATAATTATTGAAAGAGCAAATAAGGACAGCTTGAATTTCTTGCATCTTCTTTTGCTTTTCTGGCACAGGCAAATAAAGTGCCTGCGTCTTTAATCCTACTTGTGCGCCCTGCTACCCCAATAGTAAAAACTCGCTCCTGGTCATTGTTTTCGCCATTAGTCAGAATGGGATTTTCAGATAAGCAAGTGTAGAGCGAAGCGGCGAAAGAAATTGCATCCTGTGAGTTGTAATAAGGCAATACAATGGCAAATTCGCTTTCTTCGCTGCGTGCACAAAAATCGAGTGAAGATCTTATTGAATTAAATGCCTCAGTTACTGCTGCACCGTCATTTATCGATAATTCAGTCGAGGCCAAAGTCTGTTTGTCTAAAACTTCAAACACAATCACAGAAAGATCCTGCAAGCCCTGTAGACTGTGCTCAAATTCGCGCATCAAGAAAAAACTAAAAGCCGAATAGCATAACAAGCCAGTCTCGGGATCTCCAAGAATACTAAAAGCTTCATCGAGATCTTGGTCGAATTCGACTGGGGGCGGTAATTGTTTTGGAGCTTGATCGAATTTGGCAAATGGAAGTGATGCCGGGGGAAGTAGAAAAGGCTGGAATTCTCCTGTTTGAGAAACTGGATGAGAAATCGAAAACTGAGCCTGGGCACTATCAACTTCTACCCCTGCCAAATTCGGACTATCGAATTCAAATGAGGTGGTCCCAAAACTGCCAGTTTGCCTAAAAGAAGGCGGATCTGGGTCGTATGGAGCAAGTTGCGGATCTAGTTCTGGATCGAGAGAATGAGATTCAAGATCAAAGTCTTTTTCTTTTCGTTTCCAACCAAAAGCCGGAGCTAAGGCGCCTTGATGAGACTTGATGCTTGAGTGTTCGTAATTGTCGACTGATTCGTACTCGCCTTTGCTAGCGCCGTCGACTTTTATTTTGCCCTGAATCATGATTACTTCATTTGATTCTTTGCTCCAGACATGCTTAAACACTCCGTTCTCTAAACGTCCAAAAGTCCAGCGTGGGCTGGCTGCAGGAGAGCTTGCTGCTATTACTTTGACCATGAAATTCAGATCTGTTTCTGGATTCATGAAAGGCAACTCGACGGGTTTGCCCTCTTTAGCGGCTGTAACAAGCATATATTTCAGGTCTTCGCTAGAGGGCAGACTGCCCATTTTTGCCAAGCGAACAGGTAACGACGGACCCGTTTTAATGAATTTAGATTTTGACATGACCAAGTTTTAGCCCAAATACCCCCAAGGTCAAGATTCCCAGGTTAGTGGCAAAAATATCAACTCGAACTTTTTGAATTATCGCCTCAGAAAGTGAATTACTTTCTTTTCCATATCTATGGTGAATTGCCATCCCGAAAGCATGTCTTGACCAAGAAGTGGCAAATCTTCGTCGTCATCAACTTCGTTTGCCAAATCTGCACTTAAATCGGTCTTTTCTATTGGTCCTAGTTTAATTCGCGGCAAATTGAATTTGTAACAGCTACCACTTCCCGATACACCTGTGGTCGAAGACAGCTTGGCGTCGTCGGGCAATTGATTGATGCCGAACTTTTTCATTTGATCTTTGCTATGAAATGAAATTCCACTTGCAGTATTGCCTGTGTCGAGCATGACCGGTCCTTTTTTGCCATTTATGTCGACTTCTACAATAATGCGACGCCCCTCTTTTTTGAAAGTAAAGGGAATGGAGTAGCCTTTGCCGCCAGAATTGGACATGCCTTTTTTGCGAAATTCGATGCATTTTGCGCTGTGGTCGATGGTGTAGTCGAAATCTTTGAAGAAGCCCTGTCCAAGCAGTGGACGAGTATGGATTTTTTCATAGATTTTTACTCTGGTGTTTTCTTTGGAGATTGGGCCTACTTGAACAGTGGCATTGATATTCCAGAAATCAATTGAGGTCATATTGGACGAGCCGCCAGTAGCTCCATCTGCTTTGCCTCGCGGAACTGTAAGACCAAGGCTCTGCGCCATTTCTTTGTCTATACAAATACCAGGTGCCCCAGTGTCGAAAACCATAGGTATGGTTCTACCGTTGATGCGTACATCGACCATGATTTCGTCGTGGTCAGACTTATAAAACACGCGCGCAACAGATGGAGTGCTGGCACTAAGCTTAGATATTTTTTGCGGGGTCTCGTCCTCCATCGTATCATCAAGCGCACTATCAGTTTTGTCTCCAGTTTTTGTTGCAGTTTTAGTTTTTGGCTTTGACTTATCGTCTGTTTTTAATTGCGCTTGCAACTGAGATTTTAATTGGGATTTCAGTTCATCAAGAAGTTGTGGTTTTCTATCCACCCAAGAATTAGTTTGATCCAAGCGAGCTATTGCCTGCTTGGCTATCGTGGCTGCTTGGGTATCCTTAAATAATTCTGCTATCTGGTGATATTTGCGCAGTGCTTCGTCGCGCTCTCCATAGGCTTGATAAGCGTATGCAGCGTAGAGAAAAACTGGAGCTTTTATGTTGCCATGAGTAATTGAATTTTCGAATTCTTTGGCGGCAGAGCGAAAGTTTTTGCCCTTGTAGTATTGAACGCCTGTGGTAAATTCGCTTTCTGCCAAGGCGTAGGCTGGCTGACAAAAGCAAGCTATGCAGGACAGGCAAGCTGTATAAGCGGCGCATAATAGCGAAATTGGCTTTTTATTTAGTTTATTCATGACTTAAGTATTCCACGACAGTAAAATAATATTTTTTGAGGTAGCAAGATGAAAGTTCAGGATTTCACATTCGGCAGACAAATTTTCTGCACTGAATCTTTTGAAATGGTGCCTAGCCTTCCTGATACAGTCGAGCGTCGCATTCAATTTTTTTATGCTGATGCTGAAGGATTGATGGAATCGCACTTTATAGATTTCGACCAACTAAAAGAAGAATTAAAAGATAAGTCTTTGTTGTG